>OCOJ01033345.1_pt4 | contig 52587 bp, 41 predicted proteins | sample 1539251 | NCBI WGS metagenome assembly OCOJ01 (sample SAMN01911457, study PRJEB22624) | soil metagenome | biome: Soil | place: Malaysia | collected 2012-04-30 | depth RA_metagenome m
GGACCGATGGCGAAGGTCATCAGCGCCTTGGCCACCAGGCGTTCCTGCTCATCGCGCACATCGCAATCCACCACGCAGAAGTTCCTTCCCCGGCGGATGACCCGCGCCTCCGCAGTGACCGTCCCCTTCTCCACCGCTTCGAGAAAATTGATTTTCATCTCCACGGTGGCCACGCGCGTCCCCGCAGGCACGGACATGTACGTAGCCAATCCCCCGGCCGTGTCCGCGAGCGTGGCCATCACCCCGCCGTGCACCACGCGGTGAACCTGCAAGTGGTGCTCCCGCGCGCGGAAGGAGATCACCACGCGGCCCGGCTCCGCGGCCATCAGCCGGAAACCCAAAAAGCGCAGAACATTGGTCTTGCGCAGGCGGCGCGCCAACTCCTTTTCCGCCTGGCGGACCTGCTCAGCGAGGTGCGAAGGGACGGGGCCGCGCATATCAGGTAGCCGCAAGGCCCCCGTCGAGCGGCAGCGCCACCCCGGTCATCCACGAGGATTCATCGGAGGCCAGATAAACGGCCAGATCGGCGACGTCTTCCGGCCGGCCGAACCGCCGCATCGGAATCGTGGTCAGCCGCGCGCGCAGCGCGGCCTGAGGGTCCGGATGATGGGCGTAAATCTCCCGGACCATTTCCGTCTCCACCATGGCCGGGCAAATCACGTTCACGCGGATGCCTTCTTCGGCGTGATCCATGGCCATGGCGTGGGTCAGACCGATCACCCCGGACTTCGCCGAGGAGTAAGCCACGCGCTGCTTCATGGAGACGATGCCCGAGGAAGACGAGGACATGTTGATGACCGAGCCGCCGCCCGCGCGGCGCAGCGCCGGCAGTGCGGCCCGCGATACCAGGAAGGCGCTCTTCAGGTTGGCGTCAATGATGCGCTCCCAATCCTCGTCGGACGTGCCCTCCGCATTGGCCACCAGCAGCGCGCCCGCGTTGTTCACGATGGTGGTCAGCCGTCCGAAATGCTGTTCCGCGGACGCCAGGGCGGCCTCTACCTGCGCGCGGGACGTAACATCGCAGGCCGTGACGTGCGCCTGGCCTCCCGCGGAGCGGATTTCTCCGGCCACGGCTTCCAGCGGCTCGATGCGCCGCCCGGCCAGCGCCACTCCCGCGCCTTCGCGCGCAAAGGCCAGGGCGCAGGCGCGGCCAATGCCCGTGCCGCCGCCGGTGATGAATGCGACTTTCTCCGCCAGCCTTGTCACCCCGGAGCCTCCGTAAACGTCTAACGCCATGCGGTAGAATGGCTCACCGCCGTTATCGTGGCGAGCGCCGCGAAATTCGCCGCCGAGGGAATCTAGCATACACGCGGAACAACGACTATGCGCATCGGCATCACCTGTTATCCCACCTATGGCGGCTCGGGGATCGTGGCCACGGAACTGGGCATGGAGCTGGCCGCGCGCGGCCATGACGTGCATTTCATCAGCTACGCGCCGCCTATCCGCCTGAGATCGGATAGCGAGCACATCCATTTTCACGAGGTGGAGATCTCTACCTATCCGCTTTTCGACCACCAGCCCTACACCCTTTCGCTCGCGGTGAAGATGGCGGAGGTGGCTTCCGGCGCGCAACTGGACCTGCTGCATGTGCACTATGCCATCCCGCACTCGGTGAGCGCGCTGCTGGCCCGCCAGATGGCCGCGCCGCGCCGCCTGCCGTTCATCACCACCTTGCATGGAACGGACATCACCCTGGTGGGCAGCGACCGCAGCTACCTGCCGATTACGCGCTTTTCCATCGAGCAGAGCGACGGCATTACCTGCGTTTCCGAATACCTGCGGCGCGCCACCGTGGAGACCTTCGGCATCACCCAGCCCATCGAGGTGATCGCGAATTTCGTCAATTGCGATGAATACTGCCGGGGGGAGAATCCCGCGCAGCGTGCCGAGTGGGCGCCGCATGGCGAGCCCATCCTGATGCACCTCTCCAATTTCCGCCCGGTGAAGCGGGTGACCGATGTGGTGGAGATTTTTGCTCTCGTGCGCGAGAAAATGCCGGCCAAACTGGTGATGCTGGGCGACGGCCCGGACCGCGGCGCCGCGGAGTGGCTGGCCGTCAAGAGAGGTGTCGAGAAAGACGTCCACTTTCTCGGCAAGCAGGACCGCATTTCCGCGGCGCTGGCGCTTGCCGATGTATTTCTGTTGCCCAGTGCCCTGGAGTCTTTTGGCCTTGCGGCGCTGGAAGCCATGGCCTGCGAAGTGCCGGTGATCGCAACGAACGCGGGCGGATTGCCGGAGGTGGTCACGCCCGGCGAAGACGGCTTCCTGGTGTCCGTCGGCGACGTGGCCGCGGCCGCCCGCTACGCCATCGAACTGCTCTCTTCACCCCACCGCGCGCGCGAGATGGGCCGCAAGGCGCGCGTCAATGCCCGCCGGCGCTACTGCGCCAACGACATCATCCCCCAGTACGAGGCCTACTACCGCCGCATCCTCGAACGCTCGTCCTGAGTCTTCGCTTCCTCTAACTCTTCTTCCGCAGGAAGCGCGTCCCGACTGCTACCCCGCCACCGATCGCGCGGCGATGTACCGCAAGACGCGCAGGTGGATCTGATGGATGATGTCGTCGGACCACCAGCGCCAATAAAAGACGGGCCACATCGAGGGGCGATACCAGGTGGTGCCTTCCAGGCGCGTGCGCCCTCCGGGCAGCGGCGTCAGCAGGAACTGCCCGCCCTGCGAGACCAGAAAACCGCGCCGGTGCGGCGGGGTCACCTTTTCCTAGGGCGTCCATTGCTGGAGCGGAGCGGGATTCCGTAACGAAGGCGGTCCAACCGCCCTTCGCCGCGAGGCAACCGGCCAATGGTGCTCATCGGTTCGCCTCGGAAGCGCGGTGCGTCAGCGGGGAACGGTTCGCGGGGGGCGGCAGATGGCGCGGCGCGGCCAACTGGCAAGTGCGGGAGATGGTGTGCCGGTGGCGGGCAATCCAGCGGTACGCCGCCCGCATCAGGAACATCATTCCCGGAAGCCTCCCGGCAAATGCCAGCGGGCGCGCCCAGGGAACTTCCTTCGCGAGATAGAGCAGCGCGTCCGCGCCGCCATAGATCGCACCGCCGGCAGTGAGCACGCGCAATTCTTCGAGCAGCTCTTCGCCGGAAAGTCCCAGCGCCGGACGCACCCAGGGCGCCTGCAGCGGCGCAAGATGGAAACCGCGCGGGCCGGCGAAATACATCAGCCGCCAGGCCCAGCGGGTGCAGAACCCGCAGTCGGCGTCATAGAGCACCCACCCGCGCGCCGGAGCAGCCACCCAGTGGGACGCGGGACGCATGGCGGCTCAATTCTCCTGCTCGCCGTTGGGGCGCGTGGCCCCGGCGGCCGGAGCGGATTCCCGGGAAAGCGCGCCGGGAATGATGCGCCGCATCTGCCCCCGCAGTTTCGCGAACCGGCGCAGCGAGCCCGTGGGCAGGCTGCGTACTTCTTCATACAGCGAGCACATGGACTCCATGAACTCCAGCATGGCCAGCAGACGCTCGCGCATGTGCTTGTCGCCGGGAGAAGTCTCCCGCGCCAGTTGCACGCATTCTTTCAGCACCGCCAGCGTGGGGTCCACCTCGCGGCGCTTGCGCTCTTGGGCGATGATGCGGAACATCTCCCACACGTCGGGCAGGGAGACAAAGTGGTCGCGGCGGTCACCCAGCAGATGCACCACGCGCACGATGCCCCAGCCCTCCAGCTCGCGCAGGCTGGTGGAAACGTTCGAGCGCGCCACGCCCAGCGTGGCGGCAATCTCTTCGGCGGGTAGCGGGTCGGGCGAGAGGTACAGCAGCGCATGGATCTGCGCCACCGTGCGGTTCACGCCCCAGCGCGTGCCCATCTCGCCCCAGTGGAGGATGAATTTCTGCTGCGCGGGGGAGAGCTTCATGGGGCGGCCTCCTCTATCGTCTGACATTTCTGTTGTGACAGAATATACTGCAAAGACCGCCGCTTGTCAAGCCCTTTCGGAGTGCGCCGGCTCGCCGCCGCACTCCACCTACTGCCGCCTCGCTCCCAACGGCTCACATCTCGGCGCGCTTCCGGCCGGCAGTGCTGCGCCGGAGCACTTCCTGCCCCAGATAGTTGCGCAGGTCGGCGCGCAGGTCGGAAAGCTGGTGCAACTCACGCAGGTCGTGCAAGGCGATTTCCGGGACAAAGGCCATTACCCGCGCCAGCGGCGTATGCCGGTTGCGCACCAAGGCGATGCGCACATGGGGCCGGCTCGACCACTTCGGGTGGCGGGAAATGGCTTCCACCACGCGTGCGGGCGTTTCATGCCGCGCCAGAGCGCGGGTGAGTTGCTTCTCGGTGAGAAAAGGATTCTCAAGCGCCGGGCCGAGGATGCTGGGGAGGCCCTCGCCCAGCAGTGCTCCCACGATCCGTGCCGGTCCCTGCTTCGCCAGCGTAATTTTCTGGCCGAGGGGAAGCTGTGACAGGCGGTTCAGGATTAGATCTTCGGCTACGCGACGCACTTCCGCGAGCGCGGAAGGCTGCAGGCTGACTTTCACCAGGTCGAACAAAAAAAGCTGGCGGACCACCGCCAAAGCCACCAGCCGGGGCGAATTGGGATGCCGCGACAGGCGCAGCTTCACCGGATAGCTTTGCATCCACTGCGGGTGTTTGGAGACGCGCTGGAGGAGTTCGCTGGAGAGGTCTTTGCGCTCCAGCAGCCGGCAGAGCATTCCTTCGTCCAGGGCGGGATTCTCCAGCGCCTCGAGCAATACCTGCGGGTCACCCGAACCCAGGAGGAACTCGAGGCGTTCGCGGGGAGCCGTCCGCGGGTCCATTGGCGAAGCGGGCGAGGTCATCCATCCGTTCCTGCGCCGCGGGAGCGGTCCGCCGGCGCCGCTCCGGGCCGCGCGTTCCAGGCCATGCGCGCGGCCGCCCGCGCAGGGGAGATCTCCACGGGACGTATGCGCGCGCCGCGCGCGGCGCTGTGCACCAGGGCGTCAAAGGCCTGGTCCAGCAGCGGGCTGACGCCAAAGACGCCGCCGGCCTGGGCCACAAGGAATTCCTCGCCGGCCACTTCCAGCCGGCGGGCCACGCTGAGCACCAGCGAAGAAAGCGACATGGCCGCGGAAAAAAGAATTTCGCGGGCCGGAGTGTCCCCGGCTTCCGCGGCATCGGCCACCAGCGGGAATATCCGGGGAAAGACTTCGTCGGGGCTGGCGGCGATACGTTCCAGGAGCGCGCTCCAATTGGCGCACTCGAGCGCAGCAGGAATCGAATCGGCAAGCAGCGTCACCGGCGCCAGCCCGTCGCGGGCGCGGGCCACGGCCATCACCCCGCGGCGGCCGATGTCGAAGGCGCTGCCCTCATCACCCACCCAGGGTCCGTCACCGCCCGCCCGGGCCTGGCGGCCCTGCGTGTCGCGTCCCAGCGCCGCCGATCCCGTCCCGGCAACAATCACGATGCCCGGGCCGTCCCCCAGTCCCGCGTCCAGCGCGATTTCCAGGTCGGTGCACACGCGCACGCTGGCCCGGGGAAACGTTTCCACCAGATACCCCATCATGCGTTTCACCACGCGCGGCTGCCCGGCTCCGGCCAGTCCCGCGCAGATGCCGGCAATATTCACGGCGCCAAGGCGCCGCGCGGCCAGTGCTTTCTCCGCCGCGGCGCGCAGGGACGCCTGGGCGCGGTCGAATCCCGCGCGCAGAGGATTCGAGGGGCCCGCCGTCGCCTGCGCGAGCAGTTGCCCGGCGGAATCGAGCAGCACGCATTCCGTCTTCGTGCCCCCGCCGTCCAACCCCAGGTAGAAATCCTCGCGTTCCGCCATGGCTGTCCGGTTCGTCCCGCGTGCAGCGGATTGTCCGGTTCTCCGCTCCTTACTTCCTTACTTCCCTATTTCAATCCCCACCTTCGATTCCTTGACACTCCCGGTGCGCCGCCCATAGTATCGCGCGACCCAGTCGTTTCGGTGCCGTGGCCTTCCCGATGCCCATCCGCGCGGTGGATTTTGGCGTCCTGCTGCTGTACCTGGGCGGCATCACCTGGTTCGGCGTGCGCTTCCGCCGCGGCCAGGCCAGCGTGCGCGATTATTTTCTGGGCGGGCGCACCGCGCCGTGGTGGGCGCTGGCCGCTTCCATTGTCGCCACGGAAACCTCCACGCTCACCATCATCAGCACCCCCGGCATCGCCTTTGCCGGCAACCTGGGATTTCTGCAGCTTGCGCTGGGCTACATCCTGGGACGCCTGCTGATCGCCGCGCTCTTTCTCCCCGCCTACTTTCGCGGGGAATTTTACACGGCCTACGCGTTCATCGAGAAACGCTTCGGGCCCGCCGCGCGGCGCGTGGCCGCAATCACCTTTCTGGGTACGCGTGCCCTGGCGGAGGGCGTGCGGCTGAACGCCATTGGAAAGGTCGTCAGCGTGGCCTTTGGCACCGGCAGCCGGATCTCCGTGGCCGTCATCACCGCGCTGACGCTGCTGTATACCTTCGAGGGCGGCATGAAAGCGGTCATCTGGACGGACCTGGTACAGCTCACCTTGTACCTGGCGGGTTCGGTGGCCGCGTTTTTTCTGCTGCTGGGAAAAATTCCCGGCGGATGGAATGAGGTGGTCCGCGTCTCCGCCGCGTCCGGCGGAAAATTGCAATTCCTGGATTTCACCTTCAGCCTCACCCGCGCCTACACCTTTTGGGCGGGGGTCATTGGCGGCACCTTCCTGACGCTGGCCAGCCACGGAACGGATCAGACCATCGTCCAGCGCCTGCTCGCCGCGCGCACCCAGCGGGACGCGCAGCGCGCCATCATCACCAGCGGCCTTCTGGTCTTTGTGCAGTTCGCGCTGTTCCTGGTGATAGGAGTGATGCTCTTCGTCTATGCGCAGCACGCGCCCCTGGTAATCCCCCAGGGCGACCGCGACCGCATTTTCCCCGCGTTCGTCGTCGGCCAGATGCCTGCCGGTCTGGCCGGCCTGGTGCTCGCGGCCATTTTCGCCGTGGCCATGTCCAACGCCAGCGGCTCGCTGAACTCGCTGGCTTCTTCCAGCATCATGGACTTCCCGGCCCTGGCAGGCAGGCGCGCCACTGGCGCGGGCGAGGCGGCGCGGCTGCTGGGCCTTTCGCGGCGCATCACCCTCGTTTGGGGCGTGGTTCTGGGCACGCTCGCGCTGGTGGATTGGGGACCAGTGCTCGTGGCCGGCCTCACCATCGCCTCAATCACTTATGGGAGCCTGCTCGCGCTCTTCCTGCTGGGATTGCTGAATCCCCGCGCCACGTCCCAGGGAGCGATTGCCGGCATGCTGGCCGGACTCGCCGCCATTCTCGCCGTCTGGCGCTACACGCCGGTCGCCTGGACCTGGTATGTGCTGGCAGGAACCGTGCCGGCGTTTATTGTGGGCTCACTCGCCAGCCTGCTGGATAATTCCCCGCAGAACGCCGGGGCAGCGTCCCCCCAGCGATGAGCGCAAAACCGAAAAATCGAAAGAAGGTGATGGACGCCGCTGCGGCCGCCAGCGGCGTGCGGCTCGAACTGGTGCGCGGGCTGGGCCCCTGGGCCGCGGCCGCCATTGTCGTGGGCACCATGGTCGGCACCGGAATCTTCCTGGTGCCCAGCAGCATGGCCGCGGAATCCCGCTCCGTTGGTCTGGTCTTTCTGGCCTGGATTCTGGGAGGCGCCCTTTCTCTCTGCGGCGCTTTGAGCTACGCGGAACTGGGCGCGGCCATTCCGGAAGCGGGCGGCGACTATGCCTACTTGAACCGCGGGTTTGGGCCCCGCTGGGGCTACCTGTTCGGCTGGATGCACTCGGTGGTGGGACGGCCGTGCTCGGTCGCCACCATCGCCGCCGGGCTGATGCGCTTTATCGGCTTCCTGCACCCCGCCGTGGGCGAAACCGTGGTCACCTATCCCGTCTGGATTCCGTTTGTTCATGCTCCTTACAACTATCACCTCACTCCCGCGGAGCCGCTTGCTGTGTGCGCCATCGCCGCGGTGACGTTTGTAAACTATCTGGGCGTGCGCCTGGGCGGGCGCGTCCAGGTATTGCTCACCACCATAAAGATCCTGGCGGTGGCCGCGGTGATTTCGCTCGCGGCCTTCATCGGGCATGGCGGGGTGCGCAACTTCCAGCCGCTTCTGCCCGATGCCTGGGGCGCGGGCGCCTGGACCGGCCTGCTGGCCGCCATGGTGGCCGCGGCCTGGGCCTACGACGGCTGGAGCAACGTCAATCTGGTGGGCTCGGAAGTGATCGAGCCGCAGCGCAACATCCCGCTGGCGCTGATTGCCGGAGTCTCCGGAGTGATGCTGCTGTATCTGCTGGCCAATGCCGCGTATTTCTGGGCGTTGCCGTTCACCGCCGTGGCGCATTCCCAGCATGTGGCTTCGGACATGATCGCCTCGTTCGCCGGATCCCGCGCGGCATCGTGGCTCACCGTAGCCATGGTCATTTCCGCGCTGGGCACGCTCAATTCCTCCATTTTGAGCGGCGCCCGCGTGCCGTACGCGATGGGACGCGACGGCTTGTTTTTCCAATTCACCGGGCAGGTGCACCCGTCGTTCCGCACTCCCGGCGGGGCGCTGGCGTTCCAGGCCTATCTGGCCAGCGTGCTGGCGCTCAGCGGAACATTCGAAGACCTTTTCTCGCTGTTCATTTTTGCGCAGTGGATTTTCTACGGGCTGGTGGTCGCCTCCGTTTACGGCCTGCGGCGGCGCGAGCCGGATCTGCCCCGCGCCTATCGCACCTGGGGCTACCCGTGGACTCCGGCGGTATTCATCGCCGGCGCCGTGGCCCTAACGGTGAGTTTGTGGGCCGCGCGCCCCGTCCGTTCGACCACTGGCCTGGCGCTGATTCTCCTCGGCCTGGTCTTCTACCGGACCTGGCAGCGCAATGCCGCCGCCCGCTCGTAGGGGCGCTGCTCGCTGCGCCCCATCCCGCCCAGCACGGGTACCCACGGCCCGCATGGCGGGACCGTGGGTACGTTTCGTGGCTCAGGTAGCCACGGTCAGTGTAGTTCTGACCGTGGGATTTTCCCTTCCACCTTCATCCCTGAACCCCCGCGCGTTCGACTCCAAAACCCGGTACCTACCCACGGTCCCGCCATGCGGGACCGTTGCTACCAGCGCGCACCGCGCCGGTAAGGATCAGCGGTACAGGAGATATTTCTCGCGCAGGCGGCGGAAGGCGGCGAGTTCGTCTTCCCAGCCGAGGACGATATTGGCGGGCGCGTCGCCGCGCTTCATGCGCTCGATGGTGGCGGCGGAGCCCACCAGGTCGATCATTGCGCCGGCATCGAAATTCCTGGGATACAGTTTGGCCAGCGCCTCGCCCACCTCGATTCCCAGCAGAATCGGGAACACGCTGCCGCGATCGAAAACCACCAGCGCAACGCCTTCGCAGGCCTGATCCTTGAACAGACTGGAACGCGGGGTGAACCGCGTGGGCACAAAATGCACCGCCGGGATGTGCCGCGCATTCAGGTAATCCGCCAGTTCCGCGGCATGAATCCACGGCGCGCCCACCAGGCCGAACGGGCGGTCGGTTCCCCGCCCCACGGAGACGCCGCCGGCCTGCAACAACTCCACGCCGGGATAGAGCAGCGCGTCATCCAGCGCGCGCAAGTTCGGTGACGGCGGTATCCACACGAGGCCCGTGGATTCATAGAAGTCGCTGCGCTTCCAGTCCTGCATGGCGATGACGTGCAGGTCGGCGCCGATGTGCAGCTCCGCGTTGAACATCTGCGCGAGTTCACCGGGGGTCATGCCGTGGCGGATGGGCATGGGGAGATAAGCCACAAAGTTGACGCGGTCCGCATCCAGCATCGGCCCTTCCACCGCTTCTCCACCGAGCGGGTTCGGCCGGTCCAGAACGTAGAAAGCGATGTGATGCTTCGCCGCCTCTTCCATGCAGTAACCCATCGTGGTCATGTAGGTGTAGAAGCGCACTCCTGCGTCCTGGATATCGAAGACCAGCGCATCAATGCCCCGGAGCATTTCCGCGGTGGGCCGGCGTGCTTCTCCGTACAGGCTGTACACAGGCAGTCCCGTGGTTGCGTCCTTCGAAGAACCCACAAGCTGCTCGGCTGTGCCTGAGATGCCGTGCTCCGGGCTGAACAACGCCACAAGTTGCACACCAGGCGCGTGCGCCAGCAAATCCACGGTGGTGTGGCCGTCGCGCGCAATGCCCGTGTGATTGGTGATCACGCCGACGCGCTTCCCCGCGAGCGGAGCGAACTTCTCCGCCTCCAGCACATCCAGCCCCGTTCTTGTCTCCCCGCGGCGGTACAGGGGGCGCGTGGCATTCAACCCGCGCCAGAGGGCGGAAGCCGTAAGCGAGGAATTGGCAGCTTGGGTGGAAACAGCGGAGCCCGCCGCGATTTCTGATTTATCAATGGCCGCAGCCACTGCCGTCGCGGCCTTCGAGCGCAAGCTGGAAATCGGGGGGCGTCCATGCGGATGCACGCTGTTGCCCAGCAGAATCACAAACGTCTGGCTCGCCGGGTCGATCCACACGGATGTGCCGGTGAACCCGGTGTGGCCGTAGGACGTTCCCACCGGGAACAGCTCTCCGCGGTTCGAGGAGAACGTCGAGTCGATGTCCCAGCCCAGGCCGCGCAAAGAGGGCACCCAGGGAGGATTCTCCGGCTGCGTGGCCAGCGCGATGCTCTCGCGCGTGAATAGCCTCCGTCCGTCCGTTGTGGTTCCCCCAGCCAGCAGTAAGAAACAAAACTTCGAGAGATCGTCCGCGGTCGAAAACAGGCCGGCATGGCCGGCCACGCCACCCATGCCGCGCGCGCGCGGGTCGTGCACCACCCCCCAGAGCAGGTGGCCCTTGCCGGAGCCCGCTTTCGCGCCCGCGGGCAGATCAATCTCCTCGGTGGGGGCGATGCGCGGTTTCCAATCCGCTGGCGGCAGGAACCGCGTGTCCTTCATCCCCAGCGGAGCAAAGAAATTTGCCGCGGAGAAATCATCCAGGCGCTGGCCCGAGAGTTTCTGCACGATTTCACCCAGCAGGATGAAATCGCAATCGCTGTACACGAACAGCATGCCCGGCGGCGCAATCGGCTCCGCCTCGTAAATCCATTTCAGGACCTGTTCGGTCGAAGCGTCGTCCGGCGTCTTCGGGATGGGCGGCAAGCCTCCCGTATGCGTCATGAGCTGGCGGAGGGTGATCTGCTCCTTCCCTTTCGCCGCGAACTCCGGCAGGTAGCGCGACACCGGATCCGCCAGGCGCAGTTTGCCCTGTTCCATAAGCCGCAGAATGGAAGGCGTGGTGGCAAATACTTTCGTCAGCGAGGCGAGGTCGAAAATCGTGTCCGTGGTCATCGGCTCGCGCTTCGGCAGGACGGAGCGCGCACCGTACGCGCGCCGGTAAACCACCTTGCCGCCGTGGCCCACGAGCAGCACCGCGCCGGGAAGTTCGTCCGCCGCGATGGACCGCTCTATCGCCGCATCCGCAGCCGAGAAATCAAACGGAGACTCGGCAGGCGCGGCTTCCGCCCGCGCTGCCGGACGGGCCGCCGGAGCGGGCCGCTGCGTTGGCCGCCCCGCGCCGCTCTGCGCAAGCAACACACCGCGGGAAGCGCCGCAGATACTCACGCCCAGCACAATGGCCGGAAACATCCAGGCGCCTGGCCGAAACCTATGCGTTGCCCGCAAGTTGTCCCTCATATCACCGTGTGTTATAACCAGCCGGAGATGCAAGGGTCAACCCGCATCCGCGCGGCGCGCGATATCTGCTGAGGCCATGCTCGCCCGGCGCGCTTTATTGACCATCCCGCTCCTGCTCGCCGCACTGCCCTCCGCCATGCATCCGGAGAATGATCCCAGCGCGCGCAAGGCGCTTTCGCCGGAAGCCCGCCGCTGGGTGGAGAGCACCATGGGGGCGCTCAGCACCGAAGAAAAAATCGGCCAGATCGTTTTCCCCACTTATTTCGGCGGCTTCGAATCCACCGAGAGCCAGGAATACAAGGATCTGATGGCGCGCGTGGAGAAGGACCACATCGGCGGATTCATTCTGGGCACGCGCCGCAACGCCCGCGGCATCGAGCTGGGACACGTCTACGAAACGGCGCTGCTCACCAACCAGCTCCAGCATGCGGCGAAGTATCCCCTGCTCATCGGGGCGGACTTTGAGCGCGGCGTGGTGATGCGCGTCGAAGAGGGCACACCGTTCCCCCACGCCATGGCCTTGGGCGCCACCGGAAGGTCCGAAGACGCCTACGCCATGGGCCGCATCACCGCCATTGAAGGCCGCGCCATCGGCGTGCCCTGGGCTTTCGCCCCGGTGGCGGATGTGAACAGCAATCCGGACAACCCCATCATCAATATCCGCTCGTTCGGCGAGGACCCGAAGCGCGTGGCCGAGTACGTGGCGCAGTTCGTGCGCGGAGTGGAAGAAAACGGCGGCATGGCCACCGCAAAACATTTCCCCGGCCACGGGGATACGGCCGTGGACTCGCACCTGGAACTTCCGCTGGTGAAAGCGGACCGCGCGCGGCTGGAGGCAGTGGAGTTCGTGCCCTTCCGGGCGGCGATGGATGCCGGCGTGAGCGCCATCATGACCGCGCACCTGGCGGTGCCCGCGCTGGAGCCCAATCCGGATACTCCGGCGACGCTCTCCCATAACGTGCTCACCGGAGTCCTGCGCGACGAGATGCACTTCGAGGGACTGGTAGTAACCGACGCGCTGGATATGGGCGGCGTGACCAAAGGTTTTCCGCCGGGAGAAACCGCGGTGCGCGCGCTGGCCGCGGGCGCCGATGTGCTGCTCATGTCTCCGGTAACGGACGCGGCGCTCGCCGCCGTGCGCGAGGCCGTGCAATCGGGCCGCATTCCCATGTCGCGGCTGGATGAAGCGGTGCATCGCCTGCTGGTGGCCAAGGCGCGCCTGGGGCTTTCTCAGCAGCGCGAAGTGGACCTGGACAAATTGAACGCCGTTTACCGCCGGCCGGAGGCAGTGGCCGCGGCGCAGGACATCGCGGACCGCGGTGTGACCCTGCTGCGCAACGATGCCGGTCTCGTCCCGCTCGACCCGCGGACCACCAGGCGGATTTTCCTGCTGGCCGTTTCCGCGGACCCGGACACCAATCCCGCCGAACCCTTCGAGCGCGCCCTGCGCGAGGAACTCGATTCGCTCGAATCCCTGCACGTGGATACGCGCTACTTCCGTGTGGAAGAGACGCACCTGCCTCCGCCGGAAAGCTACGACCTGGCCATCTGCGCGCTGACCGTACGCGTGGCGGACCGCAAAGCCACCGTCGGCCTGCCGCCCAATGAAGCGGAACTGGTGCACGCGCTGCTCCAAGCGGGGAAACCGGTGATTATGGTTGGCCTGGGCAGCCCCTACCTGGTGGAAGGCTTTCCCGAGGCGACCACGTGGCTCTCCGCATTCAGTTTCCAGGACATCGCTCAGCGCGCCGCAGCCCGCGCGCTGCTGGGCGACCTCGGCGTCAGCGGGAAGCTGCCCGTCAGCCTCCCTGGCGCCGCGCCGCATCCCCTGCACGTTGCCGACGGCATGACCACCGCGCCCATCTCGCTCGCGTTGCAACCCGCGCCTGCGGAACTGGAAGCGCGCCTGCGGCCGGTGTACGAATTGCTTGAGCGCGGCGCGGCAGAATCACCCAATGTGTCCGGAACCCTCGAGGTCGCCTTCAGGGGCCAGCGCGTGGTGCACACCTTTGGGCGCACGCCCATTTCCGATCTGCTCCCATCTCGCGCCGAGGCCAACAGACAGGGTGGAAGTGTTTACGGGGCTACTTCCGCGCAGCCGATACTGGCAACCGCCCTCGCCCGGCTGGTCCAGCTCAAACAGCTCACACTGGACACGCCGATCTCCCGTGCCCTGCAAGGGGAGAATCTGAGTTCCACCCGCGCGGACTGGTCCAGCGCTACACTGGGCCGGTTGTTGGAAGGCAACGCGATTGAGCCTCTGCAATGGGTCCCGCCCGATGTGCCACGCCGGGCAGAGGATTTGGCATCCCAATCGCTGCTTTTAACCCAGAGCGGTGTCGAGGCGCTGATTGTGACCCGGCTGACAGGCTTGGAAGAAGTGATGGCGATTCGCCAGCTCATCTTCACCCCGCTTGGCCTCGACTACTATCCTGAATTCGTGCGGTCGAGCGTGGACCTGGATCGGTCAGCCCGGCAACGCTGCGAGGAATTGTCCGTGGTTGGTCAACTGTGGCTGAATGGCGGAATCTACGGCCATAAGCGCCTCCTCAACAGAAAAGTAATGGAACAATTTCTCGTGCCAACCAGGACTGGCGAAGAAGTCTCGACGCCGGGATGGAAGTTGGCTCCGGCCCCCGGGCGTTCGTTCACCGCAAAGGCCTTCGGCTGGAGCGCGCCGGGAGGAACGTCTCTTTGGATAGATCCGGGCCGCGATATCAGCATCGCCTACACGCCCGGGTCGGCCGGGCTGGGCGCGCCAACAACCACTGCTCGGGATGCGGCGATGCATGAGTTCTCCGCACAAATCCATGACGCCATCTTCAGAAGTTTGGGCCTTACGGAGTGATCTTGCTGAAAGGCGCCAGCCGGGCCCCGGGGCGGCGCGATGCCCTTTCAGTGCGACACGCCGCGGCAGGGCGTGCCGCCTTTTGACCACGCGGCTGATGATTGCGTTTAGCCGTTGAGGTGAAGGAAGGTGCGGAACGGAAAGGCGGCAAGTTGAAAAGCGCCTGCCGCGCTCAATGGCCTTCGGGCTGCCCGTTTTGACAGCCTGAACAAAGTGGATCGAGGGCGTTGTGAAATCTGGACAAATGAGCACCGAGCAACGCAACCCGCGCACGCGCGAGATTGACCTGCTGCCCACGCGAGAGATGCTCTGCGCCATGAACTGGGAAGACGAGGAGGTGGTGCCGGCCGTGGCGCGAGCCATTCCGCAGATTGCCCACGCCATGAACTGCATTGCAACCACGCTGCGCAACGGCGGGCGCCTGATTTATGTGGGCGCGGGGACCAGCGGGCGCCTGGCCGCTCTCGATGCCGCCGAATGTCCGCCGACGTTTGGCGTGCCGCGTGGAATGGTGATTGCCCTGATCGCCGGCGGGAAGCGCGCGCTCACCGCGGCCGTGGAAGGCGCGGAGGACAAGGCTGCCGCGGGCGCACGCGATCTGCGCAGCGTCCGCTGCTCCCGAAACGATATCGTAGTAGGCCTTTCCGCCAGCGGGCGGACTCCCTACGTGCTCGGCGCGCTGGAATACGCGCGCCGGGTGCGCGCGCGCGCCATAGCAATCACCTGCAATCGCGGCACGCCGCTGGCCCGCGTGGCGCACATCGCCATCGTGGCGGAAACCGGGCCGGAGGTCATCGCCGGCTCCACGCGTCTGAAGGCCGGCACCGCCCAGAAACTGATTCTGAACATGCTGAGCACGGGAGCGATGATTCGCCTGGGGCGGGTGTACGACAATTGGATGGTTGGGGTAGCCCAGTCCAATCGCAAGCTGCGCGCGCGGGCCCTCTGGATTCTCTGCCAGGCCGCCAGGGCGCGCGAGCGGGCGGCCAAGCGGGCGCTCGCCGCGGCGCGAGGCGATCTGCGCGTGGCGCTGGTCATGTTGAAGCGCGGCCTTTCTGCGCGGGAGGCGCAACTGGCCCTCGCCGCTGCCGGTGACGATTTGCGCGAGGCGGTCGGCGAAGACTAGCTACTGGCCGAGAAGTGCCGTTCCGGACGCCGGCGTCCCGCGATGGCGCCACCGGCGTACTCCCGCAAGGCGGGATGCTTCTCCGCGGCAAGAGCAGGTCCCTCACCCGCTGAGAACGCGGGTTCGGGATGACAGCAGGAGTCTCTTGGAGTTCTCGTGGATAAATTTCTCATTACCGGAGGAAGGCGGCTCCAGGGTACCGTGGCAGTGAGCGGCGCGAAAAACGCGGCGCTGCCGGCCATGGCCGCGGCCCTGCTCACTGACCAGCCGCTGTTGCTCCACAACCTGCCGCGCGTGCGCGATATCGCCACCATGGGCCGCCTGCTGGCGCACATGCAGGCGGAAGTGGAATTTCCCTGGCAACAGTGGGAACGGGCGGCAAAAAGCCGCGGCGCCGCACAGGCGGAGCCGCCCGGCGCGGCGCGGCTGCGCGCTGGAGAAATCTCCCACGCGGAAGCACCTTACGATCTGGTGCGCACCATGCGCGCCTCCGTCCTGGTGCTGGGGCCGCTCCTGGCCCGCACCGGCTACGCGCGCGTCTCCCTGCCCGGCGGCTGCGCCATCGGCGCGCGGCCCGTGGATCTGCACATCAAGGCGCTCGAACAGATGGGCGCGGAAATCTCCACGGAACACGGGTACATCGAAGCCCGCGCTCCAGGCGGTCTGCGCGGAGCGCACATCGTATTCGAAAAAATCACCGTCACCGGCACGGAGAATATCCTCATGGCCGCGGCCCTGGCGCAGGGAGAAACGGTGCTGGAAAACTGCGCGCGCGAGCCGGAGGTGGGAGACCTGGCCGCGCTGCTGATCAAAATGGGCGCGCAGGTGGAAGGCGCGGGGGAAACCACCATCCGCGTGCGCGGCGCAGGCAAACTCCACGGCGCTGAGCACTCCGTAATCCCGGACCGCATCGAAGCCGGAACGCTGCTGGCCGCGGCCGCCATTACTGCCGGGGACGTTACCCTGCTGCGCGCCGAGGCGGCGCACCTGACCGCGGTGATCGCCAAACTGGCGGAGACCGGCGCGCACATCGACACCATGTGGCCCTGCGGCGAGACGCTGGGCCTGCGCATCCAGGGCACGGCCGTGCCCGCGCCGGCGGACGTCTCCACACAGGAATACCCCGGGTTCCCCACGGACATGCAGGCGCAATACATGGCCCTGGCTACGCAAGCTGACGGCACCTCCATCATCACCGAGACCATTTTCGAAAACCGCTTCCTGCACGCCAGCGAAATGATCCGTATGGGCGCGGACATTGCCATTGACGCCCGGCGCGCGGTGGTGCGCGGGCCTTCCCGGTTGACGGGCACCTCGGTGATGGCCTCAGACCTGCGCGCCAGCGCCGGGCTGGTCCTGGCTGGGCTGGTGGCCCGGGGAGAGACGGTGATCGACCGGGTCTATCATATTGACCGCGGCTATGAGCGAATTGAGGAGAAACTTTGCTCACTGGGCGCGCGGATTCAGCGCGTGAAATAGGCCGCGGCCTCCCATCCGCGGGGCGCACCCGCGCACAGTGTGGCCCGCTTCGAGCCTGCAGCCCGCCGCGGTTTTCCGGTGAAGCCTGGACCTCCTGCTGGTTGCACGGCGCTCCGCCTTCTGTGCTGTGCGTCACAGACCTCCAACGTCCTCCGGCTATAGCTTGTTTTGAGCGCCCAGGCGCGTCCGTTGCCGCGGCGCGGCACGGTTGACCCTGCAAGGCTAAGTGCTATATGGTGTGTGTCTAGGCAGTTTCCAATACACCTGTGGCGCGCCCGCCAGCAGGATTCTGGCTCATGGAGGACGGATGATTCCGGCGAGTTCTACGTGGTTGACGTGCGCGACCCTGCTGCCGCAGCAGGCGGAGGGGGTGTTGCGGGTCCTGCGCTCTCCGCTCGCGCTCTTGCTTGGAAATGCCGGACAGGCGGCCGCCCAGGGGGGCGGCGAGGCCAATCTGCAATTGCCGGACCTCGCGCAGGTGAAATTCCTGGGCGTGGACGGCCACACCCTGCTGCTTGCGGGAATCCTCTTCTGCGTGTTCGGCCTGGCCTTTGGAATGGTCATCTACAAGCGCCTCAAGAACATGCCCGTGCACCGGGCGATGCGGGAGATCTCCGAGCTGATCTACGAGACCTGCAAGACCTACCTGATCACCCAGGGAAAATTCCTGCTGCTGCTGTGGAGCTTCATCGCCGTCATCATCGTGCTGTACTTTGGCGTGCTGGAGAAGTACGAGGCCGCGCGCGTGGCCATCATCCTGCTGTTCAGCGTGGTGGGCATCGCCGGCAGCTACGGCGTGGCCTGGTTCGGCATCCGCGTGAACACGTTCGCCAATTCGCGCACGGCGTTCGCCGGCCTGCGCGGAAAACCCTACGCCATCTACCACACGCCGCTCGAGGCCGGGATGAGCATCGGCATGATGCTGATCAGCGTCGAGCTGCTGATGATGCTCTTCATCCTGCTCTTCATCCCCGGCGACTATGCCGGGCCATGCTTCATCGGCTTCGCCATCGGCGAATCGCTGGGCGCCGCGGCGCTGCGCATCGCCGGCGGCATCTTCACCAAGATCGCGGACATCGGCTCCGACCTGATGAAAATTGTCTTCAAGATCAAGGAAGACGATGCGCGCAACCCCGGCGTGATTGCGGACTGCACCGGCGACAACGCGGGCGATTCCGTGGGCCCCAGCGCGGACGGATTCGAGACCTACGGCGTCACCGGCGTGGCGCTGATCACCTTCATCCTGCTGGCCGTGAAGGATCCCACGGTGAAAGTGCAGCTGCTGGTGTGGATCTTTGTGATGCGCATCGTCATGCTGGTAGCCAGCGCCGCCGCGTATTTCATCAACGGCGCCATCGCCAAAGCGCGCTACGGCCACGCGGACGAAATGAACTTCGAGGCTCCGCTCACCTCCCTCGTATGGATCACTTCCTTCGTTTCCATCGCGTTCACCTATGTGATCTCCTCGCTGATGATTCCCGTGCTCGGGGGCGACTCCTCGCAATGGTGGAAGCTGGCCACCATCATTTCCTGCGGCACGCTGGCCGGCGCGCTGATTCCTGAGCTGGTGAAGGTGTTTACCTCCACCGAATCGCGCCACGTGAGGGAAGTGGTCAGTTCGGCGCAGGAAGGCGGCGCCTCGCTGGGCATTCTTTCCGGCTTCGTGTGCGGGAATTATTCCGGCTATTACATCGGCCTGGCTATGGTCCTGCTGATGTCCCTCAGCTATCTCATCAGCAATCTCGGGCTGGGCCAACTGATGATCGCCGAGCCGGTGTTCGCCTTCGGACTGGTGGCTTTCGGCTTCCTGGGCATGGGCCCGGTGACCATCGCGGTGGACTCCTATGGCCCGGTGACGGACAACGCGCAATCCGTCTATGAACTCTCGTTGATCGAGCACATCCCCGGCATCCAGCAGGAATTGAAAAAAGATTACGGCATGGACGTGAACTTCAGCCGCGCCAAGGACCTGCTGGAAGCCAACGACGGCGCGGGCAACACCTTCAAGGCCACCGCCAAGCCCGTGCTCATCGGCACCGCGGTGGTCGGCGCCACCACCATGATTTTCTCCATCATCATGGCGCTCACCAACGGCCTCAAGGTCAACGTGGACAAGCTTTCCATCCTGCACGCTCCCTTTGTGCTCGGCTCCATCACCGGCGGGGCCATGATTTACTGGTTTACAGGAGCGGCCACGCAAGCGGTCACCACCGGCGCGCACCGCGCCGTCGAGTTCATCAAGGCCAATATCAAGCTCGAAGGCGTGGAGAAAGCCTCCGTCACGGACAGCAAGAAGGTGGTGGCAATCTGCACGCAATACGCGCAGAAGGGCATGCTGAATATTTTCATCGCCGTCTTCTTCGCTACCCTGGCCTTCTCGTTCCTCGAACCCTTCTTCTTCATCGGCTACCTGATTTCCATCGCCATCTTCGGGCTCTACCAGGCCATCTTCATGGCCAATGCCGGCGGCGCCTGGGACAATGCCAAGAAAATCGTGGAAGTCGAACTCAAACAGAAAGGCACGGAACTGCACGCCGCCACCGTGGTGGGTGATACCGTGGGCGATCCTTTCAAGGACACGTCTTCGGTGGCCCTGAATCCGGTCATCAAATTCACCACCCTCTTCGGTTTGCTGGCGGTGGAACTGGCCGTGAAGCTTACTGCGGAAACCGGCGGCGGGCTGACCCACTGGCTCTCCGCGGCCTTCTTCGCCGTTTCCATCTTCTTTGTGTACCGCTCGTTTTACGGCATGCGCATCCGTCCGGCCAGCGGCGGCGGAGCAGAAGTCCACGCCCGCGCCCACGCGGACTGAGCAGCACAGGCTTCAGCCTGTGCACGTTCGCTTTGGTAGCCACGGTCAGTGATTTTCTGACCGTGGGATTTGCGCGTGTGCGGGGCCGCGTGCCGACGCAGCACAATTCCCATCCGAAACCGGACCCAAACTGCCGGCCTGGGTAGCCACGGTCAGTGACTTTCTGACCGTGGGATTTGGGCGCCGGCGGGGTGACCTGCTGACACAGCACAATTCTTGTTTGGAATCGGTCTGAGAACCTGCCCACGGTCAGTACACCACTGACCGTGGCTACCCCACGCAACGTTGCAAAAGCGGCGCAGGGACACGACATGTCCTGCCCCTGCATCGCAAACCAAAACACGCCCTCCACGCACTTCACCGCGGACCCAGGCCCTGAAGGGAGTCTTCTGTTTTGGCGTGCCGAGGGGCGCCTAGCGCTGGTGCAGTTCATCCCTGGACGCAGGAGGTATCCAGTAGAGCTCCACACCTTCGCGCAGGCGCGCGAGTGCACGCCCGCGCGCTCGGACATATGGCCGGTCTTGCCGGAGGATTGTGGCCCACAGCCCACGAAGTTTCCGCGAGAATTTTGTGGTTAGCATTCGCATCGGGTTCGGCTTCACTCTGCGCCGCCTGCAGCGGATCATGCAATTTTACATCCCTGCCTACGAGGGGTGACAGGCCCACGGTCAGAAAATCACTGACCGTGGCTACCCCATACATCGTTGTGGAAGGGGTGTCGGGGCCGCCATGCCCGGCGACCGCGTGTGCGCCACGCCAATCTACGCGCGAATCAAACCGAGTGACTGGCGCGGATCGTAGCGGAAGCCCGGGAAAACGTAGCTCAAGTCTGTCGACCCGAGGTGATGGGTCACCACTTCGCCCAGCACGGCGCGGAAGTCCGTGGTCACCGCGAGGTCGCGGCCTTCGTAAAGGTGCGCGTGGTCCAGCCCCGGCCAGCGGCCATAGACCTTTCCGCCGCGCACGTCGCCTCCGAATACCAACATGCAGTTGGCGTGGCCGTGGTCGGTGCCGCGGTTGCCGTTCTCGGCCGCGGTGCGGCCGAACTCAGACATGGTCACCACCGTCACCTCCGCCATCTTCGCGCCCATATCCTTCTGAAACGCGGCCAGGCCGCCGCCGAATTCCCGCAGCACATTGCCGAGCTGGCCCTGCACCCCGCCCTCGTTCACGTGATGGTCCCAGCCGCCCATGTCCACGAAGGCCACTTCCACGCCGATGTCGCCTTTGATGAGCTGCGCCACCTGCTGCAGCGCGGTCCCGAATTTCCCCTTGGGATATTCCGCGCCGTTCTCGGGCAGGTAGAGCTGTTCGCGCACCTTCTTCAGCATTTCCACGGCTTCGAACGTTTCCTGTCCGGTGCCGTGCAGCGCCTGGTCCACGGTCTGCGCATAGAGCGCTTCAAATCCGTTGGACATGGCTCCGGAAACAGCCACCGGGGCGAGCACCTGGAACTGGCGGATATCCGGAATGGCCAGTGCCGGCACGGAGCCGCGCAGCGTACGCGGCATCTGCGGGCCCATGGCCACGGCGCGGAAGGGCGTGGCATTTTCTTCCGGCTGCTTCTGCAGGAACCGGTTCAGCCAGCCATCATCCGTGCTCTTCACGCCCGGCGTGCCGGATTCCATGTAGTCCTGGGCGTCAAAATGCGAGCGGGTGTTATCGGGCGAGCCCGCGGCGTGCACAATGGCCAGTTGCTTCTCCTGGAAGAGCGGTAGCAGCGGCTCGAGGCTGGGGTGCAATCCGAAGAAACCGTCCAGGTCCAGCGCCGCGCCGTTCCCGCCATTGGGCGCGGGGATGGCAATGGAAGGCCGCACGGCGTAGTAATTTCGCTCGCCGTAGGGAACCACGGCGTTCAGGCCGTCCATGGCCCCGCGCTGGAAGATCACCACGAGGATTTTCTTGCTCGGCGCGGTGGCCGCACCGAGCGCGCGCGTCAGAAACGACGGCATGGCGCTGAAGCCCAGCATGGCCACGCCGCCGCCCTTCAGGAAGTACCGCCGTGTGATTGGTGTCATATCCCCTGCCTCTGCTTTGCTTCCCTGCTTCCTTACTTCCCTACTTCCTCTGAAACTCCGGCGATCCCAGCACCAGTCCCGCGATCATGCCCACGTCCACGTTGCGCACAGGATCATCAAACATGGCCTGCAGCACCTGCGGATCGTCGAGCTGTTTCTCCAGCACGGCGCGCGTCTGCGGTGATACCTCGCCGCCCAGGAACACGGCCACCGAACGGTTCAGCACGGCATCGGAGTCCTTTGAATCTCCGGCGCCGAGCAGATTCCCCAGTTCCACCTTGGTGTCGCGCATGCGGCCGGTGGCCAGCAGGATGCTGAAGTTCATGCGGTTCAGCAGCGCGCCGGAATTGACCCAGGTATCGGCGGAATCCTTGTACCCGGTGGGTGGCTGGCAACCGTAGAGCGGCTCGCCAATCTGCGCGCTCCAGCGCACCGCGGGCATGGCCTCCGCCATGTCCGCTCCGGTGGCGCGCAGCGCGCTCACCACCAGCTCCGAAGGCTTCTTGATTTTCGAGCGGTAGGCCTCGCGCGACCAAAACTCCCGCGAGTAAATCATGGTCTTCAGCACTTCGCGGATGTCGCCGCCGGTTTTCTCGAAGGTTTCCGCCATGCGCGCCACCAGCTCCGGCGGCGGATTATCGGAGACGAAGCGCCGCGCGAGCTTGGTGGAAATGAACTTCGCCGTGCTGGGATGGGCCACCAGCATGTCCAGGAGTTTTTCTCCGTCTTTCATGCCGCCGGAATGGATGGTCTGGCCGAGCACCTGCTTCGGTTCTTCGCCGTGAAATCTTTCTTCAAAGCGGAATTCGGGATCGCGGCGCGGCGCGGTCATGGTCCATCCGGTTAGCGCCAGCGCGGCCTGGGTCACATCCTGCTGCGTGTATCCGCCGTCCACTCCCAGCGTGTGCAGCTCCATCAGCTCGCGGCCGTAATTTTCATTCAGGCCGCGGCGCTGCTGCTGCGCGTTCTGCTGCTGGTTGGGCGGGCGCATCATCGGGTCGCCGCCGAACACGCGGTAGAAGCGCTGGCGCCGCGCCTGCAATTCCGCCTGGTGCTCGGCAAAGCCCTTGGGGTCCACGCTCAGCCAGTTGTCCAGATAGAAGAGCATGGCGGGACTTTTCGCCGTGGCGTAGAGCAGGTCGCGGAATTTTCCGAATTCGTGCGGGCGTATGACCTCGCGCTCGTAAGCCGGCAGGAACCAGCGCTCCGGCCCTTTGCCCGCGAACACATTGAAGTGGTTGAACCAGAAATCGTCCATCACTTCCTGAAGCTGCCGCTCGCTGTAAATGGCCCGGGTCATCTTGGCTTCGGAAAGCTCGAGCACGATTTCCGCCGGACGGTTCTTCATGTCCGCGGCATCCGGAGCGGCCCCGCCTTGCTGCTGTTCCGGCGCGCCCTGGCGCCCCTGGCGCTGCGGCTGGAATTGCTGCCGCGTCAATCCCTGTTGCTGCGCCTGCTGATTGGGCCGCGGGTAGCGCGCCAGCAACTGCTCCGTGGACATGCCGATCGCCGGGTACTGTTGCAGGCGCGCTTCCACCGCGCTGTCGTCAATGCGCTCCGGATGCAACTGCAGGTCAATCCATTTCTCCAGGCCCATCTGCTTGATGCGCTCCACATCCCCCGGCCGCGGGCCATACGCCAGGCGGTTGAGCGCATGCAGCGCGGCTTCGTCCTCCGTCAGTTCGGTAATGGGCAAGCGCCCGCGGAAAGCCTTCGGCAGCTCAATCTTCTTCTGCTGCGCTGAATGACCCTTCCCGCCGTGATCGTCGGCTCCCATGAGGGGCGAAAGAAACGTCACCGCGGCTGCCAGCGCGCATGCGGCGATGCCGGCGAAACCGAAGCGCTCCCGAAAGTGCCCGCCGCGCTGGGTGCTGCACCTGCCCGAGGTGATCGTAGACATCAGAGGAATCTCCCGGCGTCCCGGACGATTCATGCGGAAGGTGGCTCCGGACGGATGCACATAGGCTACCGCTCCCTAAAACCCGCAGCGGGGGGAAAAGTTGCGGCTGTGCTTTGAGAAAAAAGGCCCGCACGGGCGCGCGGCGCCTCGATTCCCTGCTATCCTAAGGGCCGTGAATTCTCCTGCAAGCGCTCGCTCCATCCGGGAACCGCGCCCCTCGCGCGGCTCGCTCTTTTCCTGCGGCCCCTGGATAGCCGGAGCGCTCTTCTCTCTTGCCACGGCGGCCCTTAGCGCGGGCCATGCCTCAGTGCCTGCTCTTGCGGACGCGCAAACCGCAGGGGTCTCCGCGCAGCGCATCCAGGCAGACGTCAACTACCTCGCCAGTCCGCAGCTCAAAGGCCGCGATACCGGCACGCCGGAAAACAACCGCGCCGCAAAATACATCGCCCAAGAATTCCGCCACGCCGGACTCGAACCGCTGAGCAGCGAAGGGAAGGACCCATACTTCCAGTACTTCACCGTGACCGTGGGCGCGGAGTTGGGCACGGCGAATCGCGCCAGCGTGCGGTCCGGCTCCTCCCATTCCGAGCTGCGCCTGAAAGAGGAATGGCTTCCATTCAACTACTCGGAAAGCGGCGCGGTGTCCGCTCCCCTGGCGTTCGCCGGATTCGGCATCACCGCGCCGGAATACAACTACGACGATTACGCGCACCTGGACGCAAATGACAAAGTGGTGATCGTGCTGCGCAACGAGCCGCAGAAAGATGACGAGAAAAGCGTGTTCGACGGGCGCCAGCCCACGCAGTATTCGGCGCTCATCCACAAGGCCATCAACGCGCGCAATCACGGCGCGAAGGCGATGATCCTGGTCAACGATGCGCCCTCTTCCCTTCCCGGCGTCCCGCCCGAAGAGGACCGCCTGATGCCGTTTGATTCGCTGAGCGGCCCGCAGAATCCCGGAATCCTGCTGCTCCAGGTGCGGCGCGCGGTCGTGGACGGATGGCTGAAATCCTCCGGAAAGTCTTTGGATGCGCTGCAGAAGCCCATTGACGAAAAGCTGGAAACGCAAAGCTTTGCTCTCGAGGGAACAACCCTGGAACTGCGGATTGACGTGAAACACATCCACGCGCGCACCCAGAACGTCGCCGGCGTGGTGCGCGGGCGTGACCCGCAGCTTTCCGCCGAGGCGGTGGTCATCGGCGCGCACTACGATCACCTGGGCCTGGGCCGCCACAACGCGCTGGACCCGGATGCCGCCGGCCAGGTGCATCCCGGGGCGGACGACAACGCCTCCGGCACGGCCGCGGTGATGGAGCTGGCACGGGCCGTGGCGGCGCGGCGCGACGACCTGAAACGCAGCGTCATTTTCCTCGCCTTCTCCGGCGAAGAACTGGGGCTGCTCGGCTCCGCTTACTACACCGCGCATCCGCTCTGGCCGCTGGAGAAAACCGTGGCCATGATCAACCTGGATATGGTGGGCCGCGTGCGCGAAGGAAAGGTTTACGTCGGTGGCGTGGGAACTTCTCCGGTATTTCCAAAACTTCTTCAGGAATCCAACACCTCGGCCCTGCGGCTGGAATCCTCCCGCAGCGGCTACGGCGCAAGCGATCACACTTCCTTTTACGTCAGCAACATCCCCGTGCTGTTCTTTTTCTCGGGACTGCATCCCGATTACCACCGCGCCACGGATACTCCGGACAAGATTCTCGCGGGCGAAGAGGCGCGCGTCAGCGACCTGGCGCTGCGCGTGGCCATGGCTTTGGCCTCGGGCGAGCCACGCCCGCAGTTCACGCGCGTGCAGGAGCCCCACCCCGTTGGCGTCACGGGCAGTGGAGGCGGCGGTTATGGAGCTTATTTCGGCTCCATTCCGGATATGGGCGCGGAGGTGGAAGGCGTGAAGTTTGCGGACATTCGCGACGGCAGCCCCGCGGCCAAAGCCGGACTGCTGCGCGGTGACGTGCTGGTGGAATTTGCGGGCACGCCCATCAAGAATCTCTACGATTTTACTTACCAGCTCCGCGCGCACCGCCCCGGAGAAGAAGTGCGCGTGGCCGTGCTGCGCAATGGACAGCGCGTCGAGGCGACCGTCAAACTGGAAGTCCGCCGCTGACCATCCCCTGCACGGTGCGGCGTTTCGATGATATTGTGTGTCCCCGCGGTCCACAGCAGGGGTCCCATGATACGCAACTTCATCTTCTGGCTTTCCACCAAGAAATCCGTCACCAGCGCGCTCGCCGAGCGCGGCATGCGCTACGGGTTCGCGCGGCGCTTCGTGGCCGGCGAATCGCTGGAGGAGGCGCTGGCAGCCTCGCGCGCTTTGAACCACGAGAATCGCTCCATCAGCCTGAACCATCTCGGCGAAAACGTATCCACGGCCGAAGAGGCGCGCAGCGTGAAGGACGGTTACATCCGCATGCTGGAGGCGCTGGACAGCGAGAAAATTGACGGAAACATTTCCATCAAGCTGACGCAACTGGGGCTGGATTTTGACGCCGGCCTTTGTCAGACCCTGGCGCGGGAGATTGCCGCTACGGCCGCGGGCATGAGCCGCAGCGTGGAAATGGATATGGAAGCCTCCCCGTACACGGCAAAAACGCTGGCCATTTTTGAAGCCGTGCAACGCGAATTTTCCGGCACCGGCCTGGCCGTGCAGGCCTACCTGCACCGAACTGCGGAAGACGTGGAGCGGCTGGCGCGGCTCGCGCGGCCGAAGCTGCGGCTGGTAAAGGGCGCGTACCGCGAGCCGGCCTCCGTGGCCATCCAGAAAAAAAGCGCGGTGGACGAGAATTACAAAATGCTCGCCGCCACGCTGCTCGACGGGCGCTTCTTCCCGGCCATCGCCACGCACGATATCGCCATGCTGGACCACGCCCGCGCGGTGATCCGCGAGCGCAAGATTTCCCCGGACAAGTACGAGTTCCAGATGATTTACGGCATCCGGCGGGATTTGCAGCAGCAGATCCGCGGAGAAGGCCACGCGCTGCGCATCTACGTGCCCTTCGGCACGGAGTGGTGTCCCTACTTCATGCGCCGTCTTTCCGAGAGGCCTGCCAACTGCCTGTTCGTGCTGCGCAACCTGGCCGCCGAGTCNTTTCCGCTCACACAGCTCGAACGGCGGCCGCAGCTCGTGAAAAAGCAAGGGCATCGTTCGGTGGCGGGACCGCCCCGCCGAGATGGAAACCCTGTTCAAGGAGCCGCATGGCCTCTCGCTTTGCTCGCTCGTAGGCCTCGTCCTCGCCGACTATTTCCTCGATCTTTTCGGCCAGAAGTCCGCTGATGGACGTTCCCTGCCTGGCGGCGATCACCTGTGCCTTGCGAATTGTTCGCTGGTCAAGACTGAGGGTTATGTTCTGTTTCATGTCTGCTCTGGGGTATTTGCCACAGTCCACGCAATAAACGTGTGACATGTATCGCACGTGGCGTCAACCGGGACGCTCCTCTTGGCTGACATCAGCGCACGGCGCGGAAAGCGTCCAGAGTCCAGGCGTCCCGCCGCTCATCGTGACGCAACACGTAAAGGTTGCCGTCGCTGGCGCGGACGCGGAAGTAGCGGGCCTCGGGCGAATACCACTGGTCATCCACTTCCAGCACCTCATAGGAGCGGCCACGCAGCGTGAACCGCACGGGACGCTCATCGGCGCGGTGACCCGCATAGCACTCCACGGTGATTTCCGCCGGGGTCGAGAGCGGAGCCGTTTTGTCCAGGTCCGTCATTTTGGAGGCGGCGCGCCCAGCGTTTCCGCGTTAAAAGCCGCGCCCAGGAACACTACCAGTGTACTCAATTGCAGCCAGACAAGCAGGCCGATGATGGCCGCCAGCCCGCCATAGACGGGACCGTAGGGCGTGCGGGTCATGTAGGCCCCGAACAGCACATTCGTGATCACCCAGGAGATGGTGGCCAGAACTGCGCCGGGCAGGCCGTCGCGGAATTTGCGTACGCAGGGCTGGCCCGCACGATAGAGCAGCGTGAGAATCAGCACCGCAAAGACCCAGGCGGTCACCGCGGCAAAGACGATCCAGAAGACTTGCAGGAGCGCGGGCAGGCCGAATTCGCGCGCCAGCCACCGGCGCACCAGCCGTCCGGAGACGGTAAGCATGATTTCCGTCAAGGAAGGGATGATCGCCAGCGCCAGCAGTCCCATGGCCTCGAGATGCTGGCGCCAGAAGGGCGGGCGGCGCGAATCCGCTTCCATGGTCCGGAAACTCTCCAGCAGCACGGACATGCATTGCGTGCCCGCCAGGAGCGTGCCCACCAGGCCGATGGTGATCCATTTCGTCGAGTGCACGGCGTGCTGGTGCAAGTAGCCAAAGAGAAGATCGCGGCTGCCTTTCGGAAGCATCCAGCGGTCGCGCAGGATTTCTTCGATCACGCTGCTGGCGTCGCGCGAGCCCGCCAGGAGCGAAACAAACAACAACAGTAAAGGGAAAACGGTAAGGAACAGATTGAAAGCCAGCGCCTGGGCGTAAAGTCCCGCGCGGGGAAAGACGCGGCGCACAGCCCGGCCGAGGCGGTGAAGAAAGCGCATGCTGGGTGAGCCTGGAGTGTAGCCTACATGGGGCCTTCGCAGCGGACTGCTGATTTCTGTGCAACCCGTGCCCCCGCCGCAACGGCTCNCCCCGTCCCCCCGCCGCAACGGCTCGGGCAGCACAGGCTTTAGCCTGTGCCGTGTGCGCCCGGCGGCGCAAGCCGGGTCCCGACCCGCGGCCGGGAGATCGCCTTCCTCGTGCGCCCGCATAGGCGGAAAGCCTGTGCTGCCTTGCCGCACCGTGGTCGAGGCGCTAGACTCAAGCCTTCCGGCAGCCGCGCAGCGCCATGCACTGAGCACCGCCGCGCGCGTCGAAACGAGCCAACCCCATGAGTTCTCCAACAGAGGTTGCCGCAGGCCAGAGCGAAGAGATCGTCCGCAGGCACCGCGAATATTTGTGGCCCTGCGTGGTGAATTACTACCAGAAGCCGCTGGTGGCGGAGCGCGGCTCGATGCAATACATCTGGGACCTGGAGGGCCGGCGCTACCTGGACTTCTTCGGCGGCGTGCTGACCATCTCCGTGGGCCACGCCAATCCCAAGGTAGCCGGGCGCGTTCAGGAGCAGGTGGGCAAACTGGCGCACTGCTCCACCCTGTATCCAACGGAAGCCATCGTCGCTCTGGCGGAAAAGCTGGCGCAGATCACGCCCGGCGCGCTGCAGAAAAGTTTTTTCACCAGCTCGGGCACGGAGGCCAACGAAGCCGCCATTCTGCTCGCGCGCATGGCCACCGGCAGTTACGACGTCGTGGCGCTGCGGCAGGCTTACTCCGGCAGCTCGCAACTGGCCAAAGGCGTTACTGCGCACGCCAATTACCGCAAGGCCGGAATCATCAGCGTAGGCATCGCGCATGCCATCAATCCGTATTGCTACCGCTGCCCGCTCGGGCTCACCTACCCGGGCTGCGAAGTGGCCTGCGCCAAAGACGTTGAAAATCTGATCCAAACCGCAACCAATGGCGCCCCTGCGGCGTTCATCGCCGAGCCCATTCAGGGCGTAGGCGGGTTCATCACTCCGCCGCCGGAGTATTTCAAGATGGTCTTCAAGATCGTTAAGAAGTACGGCGCGCTGTTCATCGCCGACGAAGTCCAGACCGGATTCGGCCGTACCGGCAGGAAATGGTTCGGCATCGAGCAGTGGGAAGTGACTCCGGACATGATCACCTGCGCCAAGGGGCTGGCCAACGGCGCCCCGGTGGGCGCCACCATCACCACCGCGGAGCTGGCCAATTCCTATCAGGGCAATGTGATTTCCACTTTCGGCGGCAATCCGGTGACCAGCGTGGCCGCCCGCGCAACCATCGAGGTGATCGAGGAAGAAAACCTGCTGGAGAATGCCCACACCGCTGGCGCGCATTTCCGCGCCGGCCTCGAGGGTCTGAAGGAGAAACACGCGCTGATTGGAGACGTGCGCGGCATGGGGCTGATGCAGGCCCTCGAACTGGTGAAGGACCGCGCCACCAAGGAGCCCGCGCCGCAGGAAACCACGGCGGTGATGGAGCGTGCCCGTGCGAATGGCCTGCTGGTCGGCAAGGGCGGCCTCTACGGCAACGTGCTGCGCCTCGCGCCCATGCTCAATATCTCCCGCGGCGATGTGGATGAAGCCCTGCGCATCCTCGACCGTTCGTTTTCCGAAGTCCGGTTGTAGCGGTGGCTTTACGCCGCCAGCGCCGGGCGAGCAATACTGGCGGCCAAAAGTTGCCCTTACATAGATGCCGGACGCCATGAGACACGGGAAAACACGACGAGAAGCCGGTCCTCGCGCACGGGAGGCCTTTGGCCCTTCCCTGCTCGGCGCGCTGCTGGCGCTGGCCTTGCTGGCCACGACNCGCTCCATGCGGCGGATAAAGTCACCTGGAAGCGCATTCCCGATGCCATGCTGAAGGTGGACAACCGCGCGGTGAAGCTCTGGACGCTCTACCACGCGGAAAAAGACAAGAAGGAAACGCGCCTGCTGCTGCAACTGGGCGCGCGCTATCTGATGATCGACACCCGGCTCCGCCTGATCACGGAATTCGACCCGGGAGTCTTTTCCAAGAAAGGCGAAGACTACGAGATGGAGCGGGAAGCCCGGGGCGCAACAGCAATCTCAACCGAAGATTGGATACTGCGCGACGTGGGAACCTCATACCTCATCCACGCGAAACTGAAAGACGAAGGGCGCGTGCTGGAAATCCAGTTGCCCAAGATGCCGGACTTCCGCAACGTACTATGGTAAGCATCCGACCAGGATGCTTACCCTGAGGGAGTCTTCGACCGAAGGGTCGTGATCCGACCAGGNATGCTTACACGGCCAGCGTTTTTCTGATCGTAGGTACGCTCCGATGAAAAAGCCGCTGGCGCGTACGGCGGTGCGCGCGGCGCTGGGAATCTTCACCGCAGGATGTAGGAGCTGAGCACCTTCATGTAGTTGCCGCGGTCGTAAGCGCTGGAATTGCCCACGGAGCGGCGGCTCATGCTGCCCTGCATCTGGCGAATGGATTCGTACTCGTGGTCCTCCATCCAGCGCCGTACGCCGTCGAGAACCTGGCGGACATGGCCCAGGCCGTTGCGCAGCAGCGCGGAGGTCATCATGGCCACGCGCGCTCCCACCATCATGGACTTGAGCACGTCTTCGGAAGTGTGCACGCCTCCGGTGACGGCCAGGTCTGCTTTCACGTGGCCGTATACGATTCCCACCCAGTGCAGCCGTAGCAGCAGCTCATAGGAATGGCTGAGCGCCAGGCTGGGAACCACCTCCAGTGACTCCAGGTCCAGGTCCGGCTGATAGAAGCGGTTGAAGAGCACCAGGGCGTTGGCGCCCGCGGCATCCAGCCTCCGTGCAGCGTTCGGGAAGGCGGTGAAAAAGTGCGAGAGCTTGACCGCCACCGGTATGCCCACGCTTTCCCGCACCTCGTGGACCAGCTCCGCATAGCGCGCTTCCACTTGCGCCGCGGTTTCTTCCAGGCTGGTGGCCAGCCAGTACAGGTTCAATTCCAGGGCGCTGGCCCCGGCCTCTTCCATCAGCCGCGCGTAGCGCGTCCATCCCCCGCGCGTCGAGCCATTCAGGCTGGCGATCACGGGAACGTCCACGGCCGTCGTGGCCGCATGAATCAGCTCCAGGTAGCTTTCCGGGCCCAGGTTGTAGCTGGTCAGGTCTGGAAAGTAGCTGAGCGATTCGCCGAAGGATTCCGCGCCGCGGGAAAGATCGGAATCGAGCGCGGTGCTCTCCAGCTCGATTTGCTCCTCGAAGAGCGAGGGCAGCACGACCGCCGCCACTCCGGCATCTTCGAGCTGCCGGATGCGCTCCTCGGATTCGGAAAGCGGGGAGGCCGAAGCCACAATGGGATTCTGGAGCGAGAACCCGAGATACGACGTCCTGAGGTCGATCATCGCTCCTCCTTTGTCTCGGCCCCCACCAGCTCGCCGTTCTTCTGGCCTTTTTCTTCCGGCGGATGCTCCGCGGGTTTTTCGCCCGGCATTTGCGAGAAGTAGTGGTACAGGTTCCACATGCGGCGCACGTCCTCTTCGGCGCAATGCAGCAGACGCTCGGCGCCTTTAGGGTCCGTGCGCTGGAGCATGGTGTAGCGCGTCTCCTGGTACGCGTACTGCTTGAGCGGAATGGAGGGCGGGCGCGAATCGAGCTGGAAGGGATTCTTCCCTTCCGCGCGCAGCGCCGGGTTGTAGCGGACCAGGGGCCAGTATCCGGAAAGCACGGCATTTTTCTGCTGCTCCATGCCGTGCACCAGGTCGTAGCCGTGGGCGATGCAGTGGCTGTAGGCCACCAGGATGGACGGTCCCGGATACGATTCCGCTTCCAGAAACGCCTTGACCGTGTGCGTGTCGTTTGCGCCCATGGCCACCCGGGCCACGTACACGCTGCCGTGCGCGATGGCTTCGAGCGCCAGGTCTTTCTTCCCCATGCCCTTGCCGCCCGTGGCGAATTTGGCCACCGCGCCACGCGGCGTGGCTTTGGACATCTGCCCGCCGGTGTTGGAATAGACCTCGGTGTCCAGCACCAGCACATTGACGTCGACCCCGGATGCCAGGACGTGGTCCAGGCCGCCGAAGCCGATGTCGTAGGCCCAGCCGTCGCCGCCCACGATCCACACGCTCTTGCGCACCAGCGCGCCGGCCACTGCCGCGAGATCCCGCGCTTCGAGTGAATCCAGGCCCTGCAAGCGCCGCTCGAGCTCCGCCACGCGCGCGCGCTGCTCCCGGATGAGCGGTTCGGAGTCTTGTTTCGCTTCGAGCAACTCGCTGGCCAGCGGCTCGCCGATTTGTCCGGCCAGCCGCTTTACCAGTTCGCGCGCGTATTCCCCCTGCTTATCCAGCGCGATGCGCATGCCCAGGCCGAATTCGGCGTTGTCTTCGAAGAGGGAGTTGGACCAGGCGGGGCCCAGCCCTGCTTTATTCGCGGTGTAGGGCGTGGTGGGCAGGTTGCCGCCGTAGATGGAAGAGCAGCCCGTGGCGTTGGCGATGAGCGCGCGGTCGCCAAAGAGCTGTGTCAGCAGCTTGATATAGGGCGTTTCACCGCAGCCCGCGCAGGCCCCGGAGAACTCGAACAGCGGTTCCAGCAACTGAACGTCTTTGACCAGATGGTGGGCCAGGCGGCCGCGGTCAAAATCCGGCAGGTTGAGGAAGAAGTCCCAGTTGCGGCTCTCCTCCTGACGCAGCGGGGCCTGCGCAACCATGTTGATGGCTTTGTGCTTCACTTCGCTCTTGCTCTTGGCCGGGCAGATCTCCACGCACAGGCTGCAGCCGGTGCAGTCTTCCGGAGCCACTTGCAGCGTGTAGCGCAGACTCTCCAGGCCGCGCCAGCGAGGCGCGGTGGACTTGAAGGTGGAGGGCGCGCCGGCGAGTTCCGCGGAGTCATAGACTTTGGCGCGGATCACCGCGTGCGGGCAAACCATCACGCACTTGCCGCACTGGATGCACAGTTCTTCATCCCACACCGGAATTTCCTGCGCAATGTTGCGTTTCTCCCACTGCGCGGTACCGGTGGGGAAGGTGCCGTCAATGGGCAGCGCGCTTACTGGTATGGAATCTCCGCGGCCGGAAATCATCGCGCCCAGCACGCCGCGCACGAAATCGGGAGCGGCGTCCGGAACCACCGGGAGCAGATCGAACGTAGCCGTCACCTCCGCGGGCACGGCCACTTCGTGCAGTTGGGCCAGGGTGTGATCCACCGCCGCCCAGTTTTTCTGTACCACCGCCTCGCCGCGCTTCCCGTAAGTTTTCTGGATGGCGTTCTTGATCTGGGCCACCGCTTCTTCGCGCGGCAGCACTCCGCTGATCGCGAAGAAGCAGGTCTGCAGGATGGTGTTCACGCGCGAGCCCATGCCCGTCTCGCGGGCCACGTGGTAGGCGTCAATCACGTAGAACTTCAGCTTCTTGGAGATGATCTGCTGCTGCACTTTGCGCGGCAGATGGTTCCACACCTCCCCGGGAGCGAACGGGGCATTCAAGAGGAAGACCGCGCCGGGTTCGGCAAGCTCCAGCACGTCGGTGCGCTCCAGGAAGGAATACTGGTGACAGCCCACAAAGCTGGCGCGGCTGATCAGGTAGGTCGAGCGGATCGGATCCGGCCCGAACCGCAGGTGGGATATGGTTACCGAGCCGGCCTTCTTCGAGTCGTACACGAAGTAGCCCTGGACGTAGTTGGGCGTCTCCGTGCCGATGATTTTCACGGAATTCTTCGTGGCCCCCACCGTCCCATCCGACCCCAGGCCGTAAAAGACCGCGCGCACCGTGTGCGGATTCTCCGTGGAGAATTCCGGGTTCCAGGCCAGGCTGGTGTGGGTCACATCGTCGTGGATGCCCACGGTGAAATGGTTCAGCGGGGCGGGTTTTTTCAATTCTTCAAAGACCGCCAGGGCCATGGCCGGCGTGAATTCCTTTGACGACAGGCCGTAACGCCCGCCGATCATGCGCGGAGGAGCCAGCGGACCAGCCTGCCGGGCGCCGCCTGCATCGAGCCGCGCCATCCCGGCCTCGTACAGTGCCGCGGCCACGTCCACGTAAAGCGGCTCGCCCGCGGCTCCGGGCTCCTTGGTGCGGTCCAGCACGGCGATGGAGCGCACGGTGGACGGCAGCGCCGCCAGCAGCGCTTCCGCCGCAAACGGCCGGTAGAGCCGCACCTTCAGGACGCCCACCTTTTCGCCGCGGGCCAGCAGCGCTTCCAGCGTCTCCTCCATCGCCCCGGCGCCGGAGCCCATCAGGATCACCACACGCTCCGCGTCCCGCGCGCCGATGTAGTCGAACAAATGATACTGGCGGCCGGTGCGCGCCGCGAAGCGGTCCATTACGTCCTGCACAATGGTGGGACAGGCGCGGTAATAGGGATTCGAGGCTTCCCGCGATTGGAAGAACACGTCCGGATTCTGCGCCGAGCCCCGCAGTACCGGATGATCCGGCGAAAGGGCGCGCTCGCGGTGCCGGCGGACAGTGGTTTCATCCAGCAGCGCGCGCAGATCGTCATCCTCCAGCGGCTGGATCTTGTTCACCTCGTGCGACGTGCGGAAACCATCGAAGAAGTGCAGGAAGGGCACGCGCGAGGCCAGCGTGGCCTCCTGTGCAATGAACGCAAAATCCGCGGCCTCCTGCACCGAGCCGGAAGAAAGCAGCGCAAAGCCCGTCTGCCGGGTGGCCATCACGTCGCTATGGTCGCCGAAGATGGAGAGGGCGTGGGTGGCCACCGAGCGCGCGGCCACGTGGATCACCGCGGGCGTCAGTTCCCCGGCGATCTTGTACATGTTGGGGATCATCAACAGCAGTCCCTGCGAGGCCGTAAACGTGGTGCCCAGCGCCCCGCTTTGCAGCGCGCCGTGCAGCGCCCCGGCCGCGCCGCCTTCACTTTGCATTTCAATTACCCGGGGCACCGTGCCCCAGATGTTGGGTTTACCCTCTGCCATCCATTGGTCGGCCAGTTCTCCCATGTTCGAAGAAGGGGTAATCGGATAAATGGCGATCACTTCGTTCAGGCGATAAGCGACCCAGGCGGCAGCTTCGTTGCCGTCTACTACCAGAGACTTTGAGGCCATGCGTACTCCTCCGCTCGGCCCTTTATGCTCCCTCCAGGCGACGGATTCGGTGACAGCCATCACAAGGGCGTTTGGCCCCGGTCACAGGGGGCGCGGGCAGCATCGCGACCTTGACGGACCGGAAGGGTGATTGGTCGTTGGTGACCGGTGACTGGTGACTGGTGACTGGTGACTGGTGGCGAGTGACTGCGGTGCACGACTTCCACCGGCGGCCTTCGCGTGGCCCGGTCCTGCTCCAACTTCCAACCTCGCACCTCCAACCTCGAATCCTATGGGGGTACCCCCCGGGGGAGTTCGTAATGTCCTGATTCTAAAGGACATTGAATTTATTGAATGCGCCGGAGTTTGTAATCCATTGTATATAATGAACATGGAACGTTTCCCTTTTCGAGAAGTGCGAAAACGCTTGATTCTTATGGAGGTTAGACCGAAGTTGCCCCTTCTTTTCCCGAATTGTTTCGGCATGCGCCACGAACGCTCACCCCGAGCGGATGCTATCACAAGTAGTACAGATATTCAAGTAGATACTAATAGGGTATCGTAGCTCGTTAAAAATGTCCCCTAGATTCGCGCATTAAAAATGTCCCCTTGTTCTGCTGTTTGTTGCTGAAAGAGGTTGTCCGTGGCGGGGGCTGGAGCGGAGCCCAGTGCCGCGGGTACCGCGGCACGGTTGGGCGTAGCGCAGGGCCCCGCCACGGCGCGAGCCGCGGCCCGTTGCTTCAGCACCTTCAGGCGCCGCCGTTTCATGTCCCCAGCTGCGTGGCGCCTGTAGGGGTGGTCGGGCCCATGGCGGTAGTGCGGCCGCGATTGCGGTACGTGGGGCACGTGAGTTGCCGAGTGGGGCTGGTCTTGGCTTGGGGTAGCCGCGATCTCCCGGTGGGGGATAGCGTTTCCGCGATAGTGCACTTCGAGTTGTCCGTCTTCGCGTTCGCAAACGACCACCGATTCCTGCCGTGGCGCATAGCGCCGACTGGTCGGTAGCAACTGCAGACGGTGTCCGTGGTAACGTACGACCCAGTCGTTGCTGACGGTGCGTTTGGTTTCCAGCCGGAAGGTTGCGTCCAGTACTTCGCTGCCGGGCGCGGTGCGATGATAGTTCTGCGATTGGGCCGGGACTCGCCCGAAACGTGTGTTCAGCCCCAGAAGGTACTCTTCCAGGTAGGCGTTGGCTTGCGCGTAGCTGGAGATTCCCTTACGCCGCAGTTTTTTGATCAGGCGATCCTGGTGCACTCCGTTTTTGCGCTCGACGCGTCCCTTGGCCTGCGGGGAGTTGGCGGCGATGATCACGATGCCCAGCCGCGCGCACATGCGTCCAAACTGCGTCAATGGCGCTTCTCCGCGTAGTTCCTGTTTCGCCGTCGGCTCGACTTTGTACACGTTTTTCCAGTCGGTATAGAGCGCCAGGGGAACTCCGAACTTCTCGATCCATCCGCGCGGGACATGTACAGCGGCCCAAGTGGTCTCCGCTTCGCCGATCCAGGCATGGGTCACTCCGGTGGCGTCGTCCACCATGTCCATCAGACAACCGCGCGGACCGCGCCCCTCGAACCAGTTATGAAAGCTGCCATCGAGTTGCACCAGTTCGCCGAAATGTTCTTTGCGCTCACGGCGCTGGCGGTGTGCGCGCGGAGCGCCACGCATGCGCACCCACAACCCGTCTTCCAGCATCCAGCGCCGCAGCGTCTCTCGGTGTACTCGCATCCCGTCTTCTTCGGCCAGGTGTTCGGCCGCTAACGTGGGGCCGAATCGTTCGCCGACGTCACCGGAATACTTCTCGCGGACAAGATCCAAGACTGTTTGGCGGAGTTCCCGAGGCTTCCCTCGGTTGCGGCGTCCGGCGTTGCCATGCCGCAACCCCACGGCCCCCGCTTGGCGGAAACGCCGGCTCAACCGCTTCGCCTGCCGGTAGCTCACCTGCAACAGCTTGGCCGCGTCGCCTAATCGAAGATCGCCGCTCGCCACCCGCGAGATGACTTCTACCCTCCGCAGTTCCCGTTGGCTCATCGCTGTCCTCGTCACTGCAGCCTCCTTCGGAGGCCGCAGTCTAGGGGACATTTTTAATGTGCACGGATGGGGACATTTTCAGCGAGGCACAACAGTAGATACTAATAGGGCAGTGGTAAGTGGGTAGTGGTGAGCAAGAAGTGAGAACGGGCCTTTCCGAGTGTGGGAGAGCCACGGCTTCCTGCTTGCGAGGTGGACCGGCCGTTCACCGCAGCTCCAGCCTTTCGGAACGAGCCCCACCCCTGCTGAGAAGCGCAGGAATGGGGCACCCAGAGCCAAATCCCGAGCGGACCAGAAACAGGAGGAAAGGTTATGCCCCCCGGCCGCGGAGCGGGCCCGGCTCCCCGAGGCGCTGGCGAGCTAGCTGTCAAAATCCACGTCGTCAGCCGACTGCGCTACCCTGCTTTCCAGGCGCGCTTCCTCGGCGCGGTTTTTCGCGGACAGCCCGGCGAAGTGGGCAGCGGTGTTTCGCTCCAAGGCGCGTCTTTCGCTGCGCCGCGCGCGGGCCACGGCCAAGTCCACGCCCGCGGAGATGGACTTTGCCCGGCCGGAAGCAACGAGGGTTTCCAGATAGGCTTGTGTTTCGCGGGAAACCGTGGTGGACAGCTTGTGTCTGTTTGTTGGCTTCCGCATCTCCAGTTCCCATTCCCGGAGGGAATCGTGGTCCACTTTTATCTGCCATCCAAGAAGATAAACTGGAAAACGCTATGGGTGACTATCGTCGGAAGGGGCGGGGGGGACAGCCGCTCGGTGGGTGCCCCATCCTTTCCGTCCGCCGTTTACCCTAAGTTTGGTACCAGTGACCTGCCCACGCCTCCCTGGACACTACCGCAAGAAGGGTGCGTCACCCACTGAACCCAGGTGCCATATTCTCGAGCGCGTGCGTATACCAGTGACAGACTCGGCGGAGTTATGGAACTCAAGCAGGGATGATCGCAGCAGTCTATGCGCCACCCGGCGTCCTGCTCTGCTGGCGGCGGGCAGGGTGGTCGGGGTCGGTGAATTCGAGCAGTTCGATGGGCGCGCCGTTTTCGACGATGAACNGCGACGCGGACGCCGGCGGATGGGCTGTTCGGAGGAATCAGGATTTCGTGGCCGGCAAGCTCGGAAGCGAGATCCGCCACTTCAAACGCGACGTGCGGAACTCGCCGGACGAGATCCGGGACGGCTGCATCCGCTTCAAAACGCATCCACTCGACGCCGAATTCGCTTTTCTCGTGGCTGACGACGAAGACTTTCAGGTGTTTCAAGTGGGTCTCGCCAGGCTTGGCTTCGGTGGTGGGAATTCCGATGTGATGGTACCGGCGCATTGTTTTCGCTCTCCGTGGAATGGGCACAGATTCTACCTGAGAATCCCCGCCCGAAGGGCGGAATACTCACCAACGGATATCGAGCTCTTTCCATTTCAGGCTGAATCAATACAGATCCGGCGCATTCAGGGCGAAGGGATGGGAACGAATCGCACCCTCGAAAAACCAAGCGCCTGCCACCCACTCGGAGGCTTCGCCGCGCGCCCGAGCGTCCACGGCGAAGCAAGAGCAGGTCCCTCACCTCGAAAAATGCACCGGGGTTCGGGAAGACAGCGACCGCAGACAGTATGTTTCAATGAAAAAGCCCCGGGCCAGAAGCGGGTCCGGTCCGGGGCTCTTCGTTGGCGGGAAAAGAAGCGAGTCCCTACTCCCAGGGACCGTCGTGATCCTGAGGTGCGAAGTCCACTCCACGGAAGACTTCGCCGGATTTTGCCGCGCGGATCACGCGGAAAACGCCGATCCGGTCATCCCAACCATGATTGCCGCTGCCTGCCGGGAGCGTCGTGGCGTCGAGAAGGTCCGTAACCCGGACCAGCAGGTTCGGATCCGCGCCCTGATCGCCGCTGGGGCTGATGGTTGAGGTGGTGGCAAAGAGGTCCACGGCGCCATCGTAGCGGACGCGGCCGGTGATGCTGCGGCAACCGCCGGTGGCGGGATTGAGCGCCGACGGGTAATTGGGGACGCTGTAGGGAACACCGATGTTCAGGCCGTTGTTCAGGATGTAGGCCAATTGCCAGGTGCCTCCGGTGAGAACCCACTTCTGGATTCCGGCATGGGCCTGCGCGTCGGGCGTGGCCACGTTGCCGTTCACCGGGGGAGTGACCAGGTTTCCGTCGCCTTCGTCGCACACATACAGCGTGTTGGCATTGGCGAACCAGATGCCGAAGGGATACGAAACCGGAGTGGGCATGCCGTTCGAATCCACCCCGCTGGCCAGCGTTGCGGGAAAGCCCGGCAGGATCGTGATCGGCACCTTGGCAAGGGTCGCGGTATCGCCAGTGGGAAGAGTGCCGGCGGCGCCCACCTGATAGACGGTGTTGATGCCGTTTCCGCCGCTGCCCTTGGTGATGTAGAGCGTATTGTTGTAAATCGTGATGCCGCGATAATTGTTGTCTTTGCCGGCTTTGTCCGCCGCATAGGGCTTCCCGGTCACCGGATTGGTCACCTGGGTGATTTCAAAGTCCCCGATTTTGTTGATATCCGGCGGCACCGGTGGCGGCGCTTGCCCCGGATAAAGAAGTTCAGCGCCGGTGGAATTGATCAGTTCCACGCCCGGCACCGTGGTGGTCACCTGCTTTTTGGAAAGGTTGCCGCTGTTGTCATTTCCCACCATGTAGTACAAGCCGTTCCCGCCCTTGAACGCGCCGCGGCCGTTATCTCCGCTATAGGCGTTGCCATCCGTTACCTGGACACGACCATGAGCATCCACCTCCGCCACGGAGCGGTAATACTGCCCAACCGCCGCGTTGGTGGGATCGATGAGCCCCGGCGTATTTCCATTGGAAACATCGAAGATGTTCGGGGCGGTGGGGAATCCAGGGCCGCCATGATAACCCACGAAGGTGAGCGACCTTCCGTCCGTGGAGCGGTGTATGGACAGCTCGGATTTCGAGCTGAAGCTGGTCACGATCTGATCGGTGGGAATCGCCAGAGAGTCCAAACGATGGCCGTCGGTGGTGAGATTATCCAGGAAGATCGGCGAGGTGATGCCGAAGTGCCCGTCGGCCGCCGAATTGAAGAACACGCCGGGATACGATGCGTCGTTTGTGGGCATGGAACAGGTCACGGCTACGGACACCGTGCCTCCGGCAATGAGCGGCACCTGGACATTACCGGCCACGCAACCCGGGGGCAACACGGTCACCCCGGGAACCAGCAGATCCGCCGTGCCCACGTAGACGCTGCGGGCGAGCACCAGCGTTCCCGGGACAAACTCGAAGTGACGAGAATCGCGGTCCCCGCCTTCATCGCCGCCGGCGCGAACTCCTCCAGCAACAGCAATTGCCACTACACATGCAAGAAGCGCTTTTTTCACTTGGATTTCCTCCTTAAGCTTGCGGGACGGAATAATTGGCGCCCGCGGAGATTCTCACGTGAGCAGAAAGGGCCAAGTTACGCCAGGATGAAAGGTTGATGAACAGGGCGAGCCACGGTCAATCGTGACGGGAGCTTCCGGCATCGTTTCCCGGTCTCTCCGGAATCGCCGGGTGCAGACCGCGGATGGGCGAAACTGCCGCCGTCACGTTGCCCGGACGGCGGAAAGGGTTAGAATAACCCTGGAACACGCAGGGTGGTCCGCCCGGGTGGGGCGAGACGGATTCCCGCGGGGAGGAAGACATGCGTGCCGATCGCGTGGAAGTCTCCTGGGATGACCAGAAATCAAAATGGCTGGTGCGCATCGTGAGCGGCGACGAAGTGATTCGCCGGCACCTGAGCCAGCGGAAAGACGCAGACGAGCAGGCACTGCGCACTGCGGCGCAAGAAACCGTGAAAGACGAAGGTTACGAGCCGGAGACCGCGGCCATTAGCGTGCAGAAATGACCGGAGGGCCCGCGGGCGACGCTGGCTGAGCGGCCGCGGGCGGATGTTCTCCGGGCTGGTGGTAGCGGAGTACCGAGTAGACCCACGGAATTCCGACCAGGCCGGGCTCCACGCGCACCTCGACGGAATCTCCGGGGCGGAACCTCGAATAATCGTCTTCATCCACCGGCAAGCGCTCCACGCCTGTGTCCGGCCGCCAGGAGCGCACAATCAGCCGGTGCGGGCGCACCAGGCCGGGCATGGTGAACTTGGAAATCACCGTCGCCTCCTGGACGGCGGGAGGCGCGGAATCAAAACGCCCGTTCACGAACAGCAGCAGGCTGAGCATCCAGGGGAGCGGCAGCAATCCTCGATAGATCCTGCGGAGGACTTCCAACGGCTGGCTGCGCCGCGCGCGCCGGTCCAGCAGGATAGCCAGGCTCAGATGAATCGCCGCGACCACTCCCAGAAACACCAGCATGCCGTCCAGGTCCAGCGGCGGGTAGCTCTGCGCGGCGGGGAGAAAGGCCATGGCTCCCAGCAGGAAGATTGCAGTCAGATAGACCAGGCGGCGGCGGAAAACAAACGCGGCGAGCTGTCCGGTAAAACCGCAGAAGGCACAGGGCTCGGCGGGGTCTTCCGCGCCGCAGTTCAGGCAGTAGCGCATGGCGTCCGCGGCCTCAGGAAACCGCGGGAAGCTCGGCAACCAGTTCGGGCACATCAATGCGCACCAAAGTGCCGCTGCCCAGCCGGCTGGTGATTTCAAAGCGAAAATCCTCGCCATAGAGCAGCCGCAGGCGCTCCTGCACGTTGGACATGCCGATGCCCTCGCTGTGCACGCGGGCCAGGCGCGCTTCCGTCATCCCCAGACCGTTATCCTCGATCTCGATGCGCATGCGCCCATCCTCCACGAAGCTTCGCAGGGTGATAACCCCGCCCTCCAGTTTGGGAGCCAGTCCGTGGCGGATGGCATTCTCCACGATGGGTTGCAGCAGCATGGCCGGGACGAAAGCCTCCAGCGAAGCGGGATCGATTTCCTTCGCTATCTCCAGCTTGTCGCGGCCCGAGCGCGCCACCTCGATATCCAGATAGTCGTCCACAAACGCCAGCTCCTCGCGGAAGGGGACAAAGTTCTCCTGCTGCCGTAATAGACGCCGGAGGATGTTGGAAAGTTTGAGCACCACTTCGCGGGCCATGTCCGGTTCGGTGCGCACCAGGGCGGAGACGGTATTCAGGGTGTTGAAGAGGAAGTGCGGGTTGATCTGGTTGGAGAGCGCTTCCATGCGCGCGCGCAGCAGCATCTTCTGGTGTTCCTCGAGATTGGCCTCCACGCGGATGGTGTTCCAGATTTTAATGGGCGCGGCCACGGCGATCGTCGAGGCGAAGACCTGCGGGATCCAGCCCCAGCGTTTGTCGGAAGCGAACAGGAACAGCCATTTCCCGTGCAGCGCCGCGCCCAGGGCCAACTGGCCCAGCGCCAGGGTGACGCAGCCGGCCAGAGCGAGCATTTCCCAGTGCCGCTCGAGTTCCCTGCCCCGCGCCCAGCGCCACAAGTACCGCGGCACGCCCAGAAACGTGAACGGCCCGAGGTTCCAGACCGCTTCCGTGTTGGGCATGGCCTGGCGAATCATCCCTCCGAGCAGTCCGGCCAGCACGGCAATGGGCATGGAAAGCCATTCATGGTTGAAAAACGCCGGGAGGCTGATAATCGCGGCGCCCAGCACTCCGGGCACGCGCCCGCCGAGCAGTCCCAGCAAAAACGCGCCTTCCAGCGTCAGGTCCGCGAACGGGTAGCCGAGCAATCGGAACATCACCCCGGTGGCCAGCGGCGGAGTAAAGAACAGCATCAGCCGGACCTTTTCATCCGAATCGCGCTGCTCGGTATAGAGCACCTTGCGGAACGTGGCGGAACGGGCCAGCAGCGCGGCCAGCGATGCGGCCAGACCCATCCTCAGGCACAGGGTAAGCAGCAGCTCTTTGAAAGAAAGAAATCCCATGTGGCTCTACGGCTAAATTAGCCCAGGCCGGGAATGGTGTAAAGCCGCGCCCTGCTATAATTGCGCGTTTATCCATGCCCAAGCACGGCAAACGGGGAGCATCACGGCGCGGCGCAGTGCCGCCTGCACCACGCATCGTGGCGCGCGCAGAGTTGCCTTCGCGCTATGGCCAATTCACGATTCTCGGGGTGGAAGGCCGCGGGCCGCAGGAGAGCGCCGTGGTGCTGTTGCGGGGAAATCCGAGGGCCGCAGGCGCGCCGCTGGTGCGCATTCATTCGCAGTGCCTCACCGGGGATGTGCTCTGCTCGGAGCGGTGCGATTGCCGCGCCCAGCTCGAATTGTCGCTCCAGAAAATCGGCCGGGCGCGCGCCGGTCTCTTGCTGTACCTGCCGCAGGAGGGCCGCGGCATCGGCCTGATGAACAAACTCAAGGCCTACGAGTTGCAGGACCAGGGCCGCGACACGGTGGAGGCCAACGAGGAGTTGGGATTTTCCGCCGATGCGCGCGACTACGCGTTTTCCGCCGCGGTGCTGCGCCTGCTGGGAGCGCGCGCGGTGCGGCTGCTTTCCAACAACCCCGAAAAGGTACGGCAGCTCGAAGCCGGCGGAATCCGGGTTCTGCAGCGCGTGCCCTGCCAGCCGCGGGTCTCGCGGCGCACCCGCAGCTACCTCCAAACCAAAAAGAAAAAACTGGGCCACCTGCTGGCGGGTGTCTAGCGCAGCCGGCAGTATCCCCCGTTCCACTCCCGAGGCACCAAAGGCGAGGGCGGAATCAGAAGGCGTCAGCGAAGCGCAGAGTCCGCCGCAGGCGGATATGAGGCCGTGCCCGAAAAAATGGGGCAGATCAAACCGGCATGCGATGACGGCTGCGTTTCACGTTTTAGAGGATTGAACGGTGACTGTTTTGGGAATAGCACCCGATTCCGCAGGGCGCGACGAGGGCGCCGCTGGCTTGGGTGCCTCACGCCGCTGAAGAAAACGCTCCGGAGCCTCGATGGAGCCCGCGGGTACGGTGAGCATCATCCGGGGATTCGCCAGCGTGACGGTGGTCATGGAGCCACCGGCTAAATTGATCAGCGCGCCCATCGCTCCCGGGACCGGCCTGCGTATGGCCTGCTGGGGAAACCCCGTGCGGCGCGCGAGTTGGCGAGCGCCGTGTTCAGCCGCGTCCATCGTTTCGACATCCGCAATCGCGGTCCAGGGAATCAACAAGGGCGGATGCATGAAGTTCCAGGGCATGCGCCTGAGGTGCAGTCCCTTCGCGTCCACGGCCGCGTAGGCCTGGGGGAACAGCCGCAGCGAAGCTGACAATCGATTGTTGCCGTAGCTCGTGCGGTAAATCGTGTTTCCGTCTCGGACCTCGGTCTCCAGATATCTGCATCTCCGCCAGGATAGCGCGGGTGAAGACGATTCGCGGTACTTAGTCGAGAGCTCGCTCCAGCGGCTCTTGCTGGACATGAGCTTCTCGCTCAGGACGAAAAACCCCACCATGGCCAGTGGGAAGATGAGGAACGACAGCATGGGTCTCCTCCTTCTTGAGACAATCTGGCTGAGTCTTACCCCGGGCAATGAGAACGCCGACCGGCTTCCTGCCAGGATAGTAGCGCGAGTTGCTCACGGGCTCAGCGGCCGTGAATGCTGTCGTGCGGAACCCGATAACAGCTTTTTCAAGCTGCTGCCCTCTGTGCGTTTTCAGATTTGCGACCATCTGCTCCTGGCAATGGGGGAAGCCTGCTTGTTAGAGCGCGATGAGGGCGACCAGCGTTGCGGCGGTTGGGCGGGCGGCCCTGTTTTGGTGCATCGTTTTATTCCTCACTACTGTATTCCATGGGATGATACTAGCGCTATGGTTCACCCCAGAGTTATGAAGGGAGGGTGCCCCACGCGTCGTGCGTACGCGTGGGGTCTTCCAATCTCCGTACGGAAGGATGTGAAGAGATACTGCGGCCAGGGCCACTTGCTTTTCCTGCCGACGCTGCGCGAAGGCCGAATTCAAAATCCCCACGCGGAAAAACGGCGCGCAGGGCACCCGCGAACTCGAACTCCATCCCGGTGAGATTCCACCGCGTGCGTCTTTGCCACCCGCCAGTTAGTCCTACCGGAAAAGTAATCTCCAGCGTGCGCGAAATGGGGCGCCGCTCATCGTCGGCTAGCGGGTGCGCAAGATCACCGGAAGGACGAGCGCCAGGAAGACGAGCAGATTGAAGACCCCAAAAATCGCGCCCATGCGCCAATACTGCGCTGTCGGCAGATACCCGGAACCGTAGTAAACCGGGCTCGGACCGGTGCCGTAAGGCGAGATGATCCCCATGATGCCGAGGGTGAGGCACAGTGCGAGCGAGAGGTGCGGCATGCTCATTCCGGGGACCGTCGAGCCGACGGCGAGCATAACCGGCAGCAGGGCCGTTACGTGCGCCGTCACGCTGGCGAAGAGGTAGTGCCCCAAGTAGAAAATCAGCACCAGAAACACCAGTGCAGCAGTCGGGGAAAACCCCGTAAGGCGATACGCCACGACATCGGCAAACCATTTCACGAAACCGACTCGGTGCAAGCCGTCAGCCAGGGCGACCAAGGTAGCGAACCACGCGAAGGTATTCCACGCCGGCTTGTCCGCCAGGATGTCGTCCCAGGTCACCACGCTGAGGATCAGCATCAGCGCAATCACCACCAAGGCCACTGTCGTGGGGTTGATAACGGACTGGCCAAAGATCCAAAGCGCAAGCGCGATTACCACCAGTACGCTGAGCAGGATTTCGCGCCGGGTCAGCGGGCCGACCTTGACGAGTTCTTGCATGGCCCATGCCGGCACTTCCTTGCCCTCTTTCACCTCTGGCGGGTAAATCCAGTAAGTAAGGAGCGGCGTGAGGATCAGCAGCAGGACGCCGGCCGGTGCGAAGGTGATGAACCACTGGGTCCAGTTCAGGTCGACTTTCGCCGTCTTCTTCACCAATTCGACAGCAAGCAGATTGGGTGCGAGGCCGGTCAAGAACATTGAGCTGTTCACGCAGGTCGAGGCAATGGCCACCCACATGATGTAGGAGCCGATGCGCCGGGCTGAGGGGTCGTGCGGCTTGGATCCATAGAGCGGAGGGAGGTTGCGAATCACCGGGTAGATCGTGCCCCCGCTGCGCGCGGTGTTGGACGGGGTAAACGGCGCCAGGATGGTGTCCGCGGCCGTGACCGCGTAGCCCAGGGTCAGCGTCTTGCGGCCCATGAGCTTCACCAGCACGAGCGCGATGCGGCGGCCGAGGCCACTCTTTTCATACCCGAGTGCGATCATGAAGGCGCCGAAGATCAGCCACACGGTAGAGTTGGAGAAACCGGCCAGGGCCCAGGTGAGCGCCCCATTCGCCGGGACGAAACCCGGCTGGGCCAGCTCCTGCGGGCTGTAGAGCACCCACCTGGACAGCACGGTGACCACGGTGATGCCGATCAGCCCGATCGCGCCGCCGGGCAGCGGCTCCAGCATGAGGCCGACGATGACCCCGGCGAAGACGGCGAAAAAGTACCACGCGTGCTGCGCCAACCCTGCCGGCGCCGGCAAGAAGGCGATGAGGATCGCGACGGCGACTGGTGCAACGGACTTCCACAAGATCGTCATGGCCCTATTCAAGATGGCATCGGCAGCCGCATCTGCTCGATGAGTTTGCGCAATTCCCGGGTCTCGTCACCGGGTGCTTGTGATTGCGCCGGAGCTTTCGCGGGGAGAATCGTGGCCACCATAAGAATGGCCGCAACAAGAAGGGCTCCTTGAGTTTTCATTACCCGCCTCCTGGCTCTCGTTCGGGACGCGCGACCGAATCAGCCGGCTGTTATACCGTCCGTTTAGGGGCCGGAGTGATGGCTTGCAGGAGGTCGCCACGACCGGGGCCGTACAGCTTCTCGCTTGGCTTTGCCGGAGCGGTGAGGTGAGGATAATTCAGCACCAACCGCCGCTTGAGAAGCGGTAGCGCTCTTGCCGGGTCCACACCCTTGGGGCACGCACGCGAACATTCACCCGCGTAATGGCAACGGAAGACACCCTGCGGAGCGCTTTGCAATTCGCTCCGTTCACGAAACCCTTCATCGCGCGTGTCCAGGTTATAGCGCCGCGCTGCCGTCAACGGCATGGGTCCGGGATAGCGACTGTTCGTAGGGCGGGCGGCCCTGGTTTGGCTCATCGTTTTATTCCTGGCTACTGCATGCCATGGGATGGTACCACCGCAATAGTTCACCCGGGAGTCATAAAGGGAGGGTGCCAACGAGGCTCAGGTTCTTGGTGTGTTTCGCCAAGACGGGGCTGAACACGCCGGAGACGAAATTGCTATGGCAGAGCCACAACGCGACTCCTCCCGTCTCCGTAACTGAAATCGTAGGAAGACCGATCTCGGTAGACTGTGGCTGTATTTTCGAGAGCAAAACGCTCCCTAAGCATGGGGTCAGTTGTTTACGGGAGCTGTGAGGCGGCGAAGCTCGTCGAAGGCGTTCAGCAGCAGATCAAATTTGTCGTACCTGGCTGCGGGGATTTCCTGGCCCGGGGGGCGATTGGTAACGGCGAAGCGCTTGCCATCAGGCGCCGGATCGAAGTTGCGCCAAGACCCGCGATGCACGAACTGTGCGGGCGACCAAACTTGCGGCTTGTCGCTCTGGAAGGAATCTCCCACTACGCGGTACGTGGAAACCATGATGCGGTCGTCCGAAAGCGAGCGGAAGAAGAGTTCCTTTGCATTTCTCGACCAGGAGGGATAGACGCCACCGTCGGTGGAGATCTGCCAGCTGCCGCCGGGGCCGGGAAATGGACGCACGTAGACCTCCGATTCACTGGTGGTGACCAACACGTAAGCCAGCCAACGGCCGTCGGGGGAGAAAGCCGGCGTGAACTCGAGATTCGGGCTATTTAGAAAGACGCGGGGTTTGCCGGGCTTCCATCCTGACCTCTCGTCGCCTTCGAATGGCAGGATCCAAATGTCCCAATTGGTTCCGGGAGACAGTTCACCGAATGCCAGGAACTTGCCGTCGGGCGAAAAAGAAGAGGGGATCTGCTCATTCTTACTGTCCATTAGCCGCTCCACTTGGCCTGTGCCATCGGCACGCACCCAATACATGCCTGGCGTGGAGCCCTCTCTAGACCATGTAAAGGCAATGCGCTGGCCATCGGGCGTCCACACCGGCCAGGACGAGCTTCCGGGGCCGAAGGTGAGCCGTGTCATAGTGTCGCGCTGCCAGTCATAGACCCAGATGTCGCTGGTTCCGTGGTCACGAATGGAAAGAGCCAATCGCTTGCCGTCCGGAGAGAAACGCAGGTCGTAATAGTCCCCAAGCTCAGCGCGCAGCGGCTGGAACTTGCCTTCTTTATTCATCCAGTCAATGGACACTGGTGGAGACGCATTCTCGCCGGCCACATACAGCAAGGCCCCGGTGTTGGAAAAATCAAACTGGGCAGATCCGTTCAAAGAATGGGTCAGGACGTGCTCCAGGAAAGGCACGGAGGGCCCAGTCACTTCCAAGCGGCCGGGATCGAACGGCGCGGCGAATATGGTTCCCTGGGATCCGTAGAGCAGATGGCCACTGGGTGAGTAGCGCGCATAGCTCCCGCCCTGATGAACGAGCTTGCGCTCACCTGTCTTCAGCACCTGAACAAAGATGTTCGCGCGCTCAAATCCGATGTTGTTGTTGTGAGCGGTGAACAGGACGGCCTTGCCGCCGGGGAGCACTTGCGGCCAGCGATGAGTAACCTCTCCGCTGGATTGGTCGAGGGTGGTGAGCGGCTCCGGCTTGCCACCCGCGTCGGGAACCCTCGAGAGCCCTTCCCGAGTGCTGGGCGCGAAAATGATTGTGCCGTCTTCGGTCCACGTACCGCCGCGGTCAGCCGGCGCGTCGCACAGGGTGACAACTGCTCCGCCCTGGGCGGGAATCTTCTTCAATTTTCCGTCGGCGAAGAAGGCAATCCAGCGGCCATCGGGCGAGAAGAACTGGTCCCGCGCACCCTCGGTGCCGGCCAGTGGTGTCCCCTGCAACTGGTCGCGCTGCCGGATGTACAGTCGAGTAGCCTGGTTCGGCCCGGTTTCCGATGCGCGGAAGACAAACCTTGATCCATCAGGGGAGATAACAGCCGCGGCTCCGTAATCCACGTCGAGAACAACCGAGGCGCCGATTTCAACGCGGAGGCGCATGGGCGCTTCGCGAACAACCGATGGCCGCCAGGGAGCCCAAAGGGCAAAGGCAAGAGCCACGAGAAGAATCGCGGCAAGGCCCCAGGGCAACGCACGTCGCCAGGCGGGCTCAGCCGGAGTGGCTTGCTCAATGGAAGTGGTAGCTGCGGTTGGATTGGCGAGATAACGCTCGATGATGATCCGCGCTTCGCCGATGGCTTGCAGGCGGGCTTTGGGTTCCTTGGCCTGGCACCGTTCGAGCAGATGGCGAATAGCCGTGGGGGTGCTCGCGGGCAAAGCCTCCCACGCAGGTTCTTTGGTAAGCACCTGAGCCAGCGTTTCGGCGGCCGTCTCGCCTTCGTAGAGTTTCTTTCCTGCCAGCATCTCGTAAAGGAGAGCGCCGAAGGACCAGATGTCGGCGCGGCGGTCAACGGCCTTTCCTTTTGCCTGCTCGGGGGACATGTACGAGGCGGTGCCAAGGATTACGCCTGCGCGCGTAGCGGCCATGCTGAGTGTGGGCGAGTTGCTGATGTCTTCTGTGGCTGGTGCGTTTTCGATGGCCTTGGCGAGACCGAAGTCGAGCACTTTCACGGTGCCATCTGGAGTGACCTTTACGTTGGCGGGTTTGAGGTCGCGATGAATGATGCCGCGATCATGGGCATATTCAAGGGCTTCGGCGATTTGGCGAGCGATGGGCAGAGCTTCGTCGAGAGGAAGGGGGCCTTGTGCGATGCGGTCGGCAAGCGTGGGGCCTTCGACCAGCTCCATGACCAGGGCACGAGTGCTGCCGGAGAGCTCCCAGCCATGAATCGTCGCTATGTTTGGGTGGTTGAGAGCGGCAAGTAGTTGCGCCTCGCGCTCAAAGCGTGTCATCCGCTGCTGGTCTGCGGCGAATGCCTCCGGAAGAACTTTGAGGGCCACGTCTCGGCCCAGCCGGGAATCTGTAGCCCGATAGACTTCGCCCATTCCGCCCGCGCCGATTTTTTCCGTGATGCGGAAATGTCCGATAGATTGGCCAATCATGCGCAGATTCGGGAACTCCAGCCATCTTAGCCGCGGGCTCGCCGCGAGGCAATAGAGAGCTCCCGCGAGGAGGATCCCAAGATGGTAGCTTGGCCTTCTGGCGTTCGAGCCATCCGGAGGCAAGGCCGGAATCGGAGCATTGCGCAGACAAGCTTCCGCTCAAGCCTTTTCACAAGACTCAGGTTCTTGGTGTGCTTGGCGAGGACGGGGGTGAACACGCCGGGGACAATCTGCCTGTATTTCCGAGTGGGGCAGGGGCTCCACGATTGCTTCCGGATTGCCGAGAATACACCCGAAACCCATGTTTGATTTCTGCAACGCTACCTGCGGACGTGGACTCATTCATACGGTATACCGTCTGTGCGCCCCAAAAGACGTGGCCCCGGGAGCGACCCGGGGCCCGCGAGGGTACGGTGGTGGGACGCGAGTTATCGTCGGGCGGATAGCTCGATGCCCTGCGGCGTGAGATGCAGGTGCAAGGCCAAGGTGACGATGTTAGCCGGCTGGGCGAGTACGGTGACAGCGCCGGGGTAATCTTCACCGAAAGAACCGGCGATGCGCGTGATGGGGCGGGACTTCGAGCCGGAGCCTGTGCACAGCGTTCCGGCGTATCCCTCGGACGGGGCCGCCAACGCCTCGCAGTTTTGGTCCTGGGCCGCGGCGGCCTGCTTTGAGCGGATGAATTCCTCCGCGAGTTCGGGAAACTCCGCTGCATTCACCTTCATCATCGAGGTCATGTCGAAGAATGCCCGGCCNTGTCGAAGAATGCCCGGCCCTGGGAATCATAAGACTCCGCCGCAGGACTCGGGAGAATGATGGATACCTCGCGAGTGACGTCCACTGCCTTGCGGCCCAGTCCGACAGGTCCGGAATAGGCCTCGTTAGCGTTCATTTCCACCGTGGGAATGACGTGGGTGAGGGTGAGCGCGCCGGTGAGTTTGAGTTTCCCGTCGGAGGTCATTGAGGCCGATTCGGGACGGAAGCGGATGCTCGGGGACTGTGAATTGCCCGAACTCTGCTGGTCCGCGACGAAGAGAATCTGGGCGGAGGAACGATCACCGTCCAGCTTCCAGTTGCTGGATTGCGAGAAGGCGGGGAGAGCGAGCAGGCTCGTCGCCGCCACACTGAGTGCCAGTCTTGCGAATGTGCCGGTCATGTTGGTTCTCCTTTTTTTTCCGGACAGGGCGCGTGTGGCACCTTGTGCCGGATTGTTCTCCCCGCTGGTTTCGCGGGGGCCGTTTCTACTTAGCTGTAGCGGGAACCCGGGGCAAAAACCGTAACGAGGGCTGCACTTTTTTGCCCGGGTTATCGGGGGGTGCTATTATCCGGGCGTTCCTACCGGGTTGCTCCGTCTGAACAAGGTTGAGAATGGAAGCGCAAAGCGATCCTCAGGAGGTTACCCGCCTGCTGTTGGCATGGAACGGAGGGGATGAAGGCGCGCTGGATAAGCTGGTCCCACTGGTGTACTCGGAGTTGCGGCGGCTGGCCAGGCGGCAGATGCGGCGGGAACGCCCCGATCACAGCCTACAGACCACAGCGCTCATCAACGAGGCTTACCTGCGGCTGGTGGATCTAAAAACGATACAGTGGCAGAACCGGGCGCACTTCTTTGCCCTGTGCGCGCGAATGATGCGGCGCATCCTGGTGGACTTTGCGCGCGCACGAGGATACAGGAAGCGCGGGGGAGGGGCGCGGCCGATCTCGCTGGAGCCGGCGCTCGCGGTCTCGCCGGAGCAATCCAAGGACCTGGTGGCCGTGGACAATGCCTTGAACGCGCTGGCCAAGGTGGACGCGCGCAAGGCTGAGGTGGTGGAACTGCGTTTTTTTGGAGGGCTGACGGCGCAAGAAACAGCCGAGGTGCTGAAGGTTTCCGAGGAAACCGTCCTGCGGGACTGGAAACTGGCCAAGGTTTGGCTACTGCGCGAACTGAGCGGAAGCGCCTGAAATGAATCCCGACCTTTGGAGCCGAATCGAAGAGCTGTACCACTCCGCGGCCGCGCTCAAACCGGAAGAGCGGCCAGCTTTCCTGGAGCGGGTCTGCCAAGGTGACCCCCAATTGCGCCAGGAATTGGAGTCGCTGCTGGCACACGAGGAGGTGGCGGAGAAATTCATTGAATCTCCCGCGATGGAGATCGCCGCAAGCCAGCTCGCCGAGGGAGATGACCAGCCGATGGTCGGGCGGGTAGTCAGCCATTACCGCATCCTGTCCCGACTGGGCGGAGGCGGCATGGGCGTGGTGTACAAAGCGGAGGACACCAAGCTGGGCCGCCACGTGGCTCTGAAATTTTTGCCGGA
>OCOJ01032837.1_pt1 | contig 52127 bp, 46 predicted proteins | sample 1539251 | NCBI WGS metagenome assembly OCOJ01 (sample SAMN01911457, study PRJEB22624) | soil metagenome | biome: Soil | place: Malaysia | collected 2012-04-30 | depth RA_metagenome m
TCTGGGTGGGACTTTCACCCACTGGCGATCTGCGCCGTTGGGGCGCACTGAGAAATCCGGGCTTGCTTTATTCCTCCAGGCGGTAAATGGCCAGGCCGCTGAGCAGTTTGGGGTAGAAGTCCGTGGACTTCTGCGGCAGGACGCTGCCGGCCAGCGCGAGATCGTACACCTGGCGCGCCGGCACGGGGTTCAGCAGGAAGGCAATCTGCGCGGCCCCGGCATCCACGGCGGCGCAGGCCTCCTCTGCGTCCCGGTGATAGGTAATGTTCTTTTCCCCCTCCACCGCCTCCGGGGTCAATCCCAGCTTCTTCTCGAGCAGCAGGCGGTGCAGCAGCACTACATCCAGGCTGCGCTGCGCGGGGGGAACTTTTTCCAGCAGTGCGCCCAGGTCCGCCTCACGCCGCAGGACGAACAGGAAGAAGGCTTCTCCGCCGGCATAGACGCCCAGCGCGCGCTTTCCCATCGGCCCCTTCTCGCGGGCCGCCAGATCGCGGCGCATTTCCGCGAGTGCGGGCCGGCGTTCCTGCTCACCGGAAAAAGGATAGGCATACCAGTCGAAAACGCCTTCGAGGGATTTGCGAAAGGCGCTGAACTCAAAGGACGGGATGCCGCGGACAGCGCGGTGCGTTGGCAACACCACGATTCCCGGGTCCTGCAGCGCGAAGAGCGTTACCAGAATTCTCTCGTACGGAGCTGACCCGGCATCCGCCGGGGCGGCCCCTCGGGTGCGGCATTCGTCCCGGTAGGCCAGCGCGGTCTCATAGCGGTGATGGCCGTCAGCGATGAGCAGTTGTTTATCCGCCAGCGCGGCCAGCAAGGCCTGCACGTCCGTTGGGCCGCTCACCTGCCAGAGACGGTGAAGCACACCAGACTCGTCGGTCAGCTCGCTCTCCGGCGCGGCGCGCATGACGCGATCCAGCAACCTGGAAAAACCGCTATCGGCATCATCGAAGAGCATGAAGATCTGTCCGGTGTGCGTGCGCGTGTGGCGCAGCAACTCGAGGCGGTCGGCGCGCGGGCCGGCCAGGGTTTGTTCGTGGCGCAGGATCACTCCGGCGGAGTAGTCCTCCAGGCCGGCGAGCGCGAGCAGGCCGCGGCGAACGCGGCGCTCGGCACGCGCGGGAGAGCCGGGCACGCTGAATTCCTGCGCGCAAACGTAGAGGGAAGCTTCGGGGTCGCGGCGCAGCGCTCCTTCGCAAATCCAATCTCTCAGAGTTTTCGCCGCGCGGGTATAGACATTGTCCTGCGGGCCATCACCGGGCTCCGCGCGGCCCTTTTCCACACGCACCAGATTGTGGGGATCGAGCGCGTAGTAGCGCTCCTGCATCTCCGGAGTGATTTTGTCGTAGGGCTGGGTGAGAACGCGGGCCAGCTCGAAGCGTTTCGGGTCGTAGCGGTAGGCGTGGAATGGAAAGATGCGGGCCATGGGCGTGCCTAACCGGCAGGAAATTCGCTCGACTCCCGCCTGCAAATCCCGGAATCTTCACCTAAGAAACCGGAATTCGAAACGCCGCATTGTAACAGCGCCGCGCCGGTCCTGGGTAGCAAACCAGCCGGGGTCGAGTTGCGCCACGGCGGACGGGCTGTCTCCATCGGAGAAAAACGCAGGCGGCTCCGGCTACAATAGAACATGAAATGCCGCGCCCTGCTCCCGCAAAACGGCTCACCAACATCCGCCTGATCGCTTTCGACCTGGACGGCACGCTGGTGGATTCCAGCCGCGACCTCGTGACCGCGGTCAACGCGGCGCGCGCCCTCCTGGGCCTGGGGACGCTGGACGAGCCGACCGTGCTGAGCTACGTGGGTCACGGCGCACGCGACCTGATGCGCAGCGCCATGGGCGGCGCGTCCACCGAAGCCGATGTGGAAAAGGGTCTCGAATACTTCCGCGAATATTACGCGGAGCATCTGCTGGACTACACGCGGCCCTACCCCGGCGTCCTGGAGGCGCTGGAGGCCCTCGACGGGCGGCCATTGGCGGTGCTGACCAACAAGCCCGTGCGCTTCACCCTGCCCATCGTGGAAGGGCTGGGGCTGACCTCCCGCTTTGCGCGCATCTACGGCGAAGACAGCTTCCCGCGCAAGAAGCCCGATCCCGTAGGCCTCCAGGCGCTGCTCACAGAATTTCACGCCAGTCCCCGCGAGGCGCTGATGGTGGGCGATTCCGAAACGGACGTGCTGACCGCGCGGAACGCCGGCGCCTGGTCCTGCGGCGTCACCTACGGACTCTCCAGCCACCAGTTGGCGCAGTGTCCGCCGGACCTGCTGGTGTCCAACTTGATGGAGATGGTGGCGGCGTTGGGGGAATCGAGCACGCGGTAGCCGCGCGGGGCAAGGGAAGGGCCGCGGGCAGTCCGGGCAGCAGGGAGGGCGATGCAATAAAAGTTTCGCATGAGAAAGCAAGGCGCGGAACAAACCCACGGTCAGGAAGGCACTGACCGTGGCTAGCGGGGAACGGACGCGTACCAGGCCCAGGTGCGCCGCAGGCCCTCCTCAAAATCCACGGTGGGGACATAGCCCAGCATCTGACGGGCCAGGGAAATGTCCGCCTGCGAATCCCGGATGTCTCCGGCGCGCGGAGGGTCGTACTTCGCGTTGGCGGGTTTTCCGCTGATTTTGGCCAGCAGGGCCAGCGTCTGGTTGAGGGTAAAGCGGCCGCCCGTGCCCACGTTGAAGACCATGCCCGACACGCCCGGAGTCTCGGCGGCGCGCAGCGTCGCGTCCACCACGTTGGAGACGTAGGTGAAGTCGCGGGACTGTTCGCCGTCGCCAAACACCACGGGCTGCCCTCCGTCGCGCAGCGCGGTGATGAACAGCGAGAGCACGCCGGAGTAGGGCGACCCCGGGTCCTGGCGCGGGCCAAACACGTTGAAATAGCGCAGGGAAACATTCTCCAGGCCGTAGCAGCGGCCGAAAACCTGCGCGTAGATTTCACCCACGTATTTCGTCAACCCGTAGGGCGAAATCGGCTCGGGGCGCATGGCCTCCGTTTTGGGCAGCGTGGGTGATTCCCCGTACGCGGAAGAGGAAGCGGCCAAGACCACGCGTCGAACCCGGGCGTCGCGCGCCGCTACCAGCACATTCAAAGTGCCATCCACGTTGACCTGATTGGTTTCCAGCGGGTCGGCCACGGAGCGCGGGACCGAGGTGCGCGCGGCCAGGTGCAGCACCAGATCGGCGCCACGCACCGCCTTCTGCAATGGCTCGAGCGCGGTAATGCTCTGGCGATGGATCTCAAGCTGGCCTTTCAGCCCGGCCAGGTTGACTTCTTTCCCGCTGGAAAAATCGTCCACCACCACCACGCTGGTCCCGCGCCGCAGCAGTTCTTCCGCCACGTGCGAGCCGATAAAACCCGCTCCTCCAGTCACCACCACACGCATCGTATCGAAGCCTCAATTCCTTTCAGGATTTCCCGGCGCGGGACGGAATGTTTCGGGCGCTGCTGCGCGCGCGGCGATTCGACGCTTCGCCGGCCGCGCTCGCAATCTTTTCCGAATGACTATATCCTGTGCTTGTAGGGCGCGGCAAGGCGCGCCCCCAGCCGCTGCTGTTGTTACGGATCATCCTCTTCCGCTCATGAAGCCAGACCGGCGCTCTGTTCTTCGGAATCCCCCGGGCCGATTTCGTTTCTCCCTGGCCGCTTGTGTCGTGGCTTTTGCCATCGCCGCATCCGCGGGCGTGGCCGTAGCGCAGAAACAGAGCAGGGGAAAGAAGAAACCGCCCCCGCCTGCTGATGCGGTGGTGCCGTTTGCCGTGGGCGAAAAGCTGGACTACGCGGCGCAGTGGAACCGCTTCCTTACGGCCGCCACGGTGCGCCTGGCGGTGACCGAGCGGCGCGAGTTCTTCGGCGCGCAGGTGCTGCATTTCCAGGCGCTCGCCCAAACCATTGACCCGGTGCGAAAGCTCTTCACCCTGGACGACCAGTTCGATTCCTATACGGACACCATCACTCTGGAAAGCCACCAGTACGAGTCTTATATTCGCGAACAGAACCGGCGGGATGATCTGGTGGTGCCCATGGCCACCGCCTCCCAGCCCGGCCGCGCCAACCGCCGCGTTTATGTGGTGTTTCCAGGAACCACGGACCCGGTGGGCATGATTTACCGGCTGCGCACGGTCGACTGGAAGAAGCAGGCCGAATTGCGGCAGCGCGTCTTTGACGGCCGGAAGTTTTACGACGTGGAGGCCCATCGGGAAATGGCCGGCACCCGCCTGACCGTGGCCGCAGGCTCGTTTGTAGCCACACGCATCGCCCTGCGCATCTTGCAGGACGGGATGGACCTGCCCAACCTGAAGTTATGGGTCAGCCTGAGCGAAGATGCCTCGCGCTTGCCGGTGCTCTTTGAAGCCGAAGCTTCCATCGGCTCGGTACGCGCGGAGCTCACCTCGCATTCCCCATAGGCGCGCGCCGGCCTATTCAATAAACGGTTTCCAGTCGCTCGGAGGGAAGGCGATTTGCCAGAACTTGGGGGCCGGATTCCGGAATTCGATGCCCACCGCACGGATATTGCCGTGCACCGGCTGGGTGTAAACCACACGGCAGCTCTGCTGCTCGCCGCTCAGCGCGTGCGTGAGAATCACTTCGTCCTCCGGACGGACGTCCTCAGCAAGATGGATGAGCGCGCCATGGACGTTTACGGCCAGTGTCCTGGTCTTTTCGCGGAAAGCGCGGCCGTCCGGCGTAACTCCCTGGACGAACACCCCCACCTGAAGAAACACCCGTTCGCTGCGGCGCCGTTCTTTGGTTGAGCTCCCTCCGGCCGTTTCGGCGAATGGCCGCCCCTCTCCGCTATCCTGGCGCATGGTCCCTATGCTGGCTATCGGCCTGCATTGGAAAATATTGAGGTGAACATGGAAATCGGGATGCCGCGATAACCCTGGCCCGCAGCCACGGTGGAGCATGCGTCTACGGTTCGCCCGCTTCCTTCCCCGGAAAAAGCAGGAGAATCCCTCACGCCCTTGGCCACCCCAGGTGGCACGGGATGGCAGGCTGGATTGCTATTGCCGCCCGGGGCCTCCATCCCGCACACTTACGCGTTCCGCATCCTGCACGGCGCCCAGGGGTGCGGGGCGAGAGGAATCATGGCCGGGAGCGCGGTGGAAGTTTTGCTGCTGGGGCTCGCCGCTGGAGTGCTGGTCGGCTTGATGGGATTAGGCGGAGGCGTCATCGTCGTTCCCATGCTGGTGCACGTGCTCGGATTCGGGCAGCACCTCGCCCAGGGAACCTCCCTCTTCTTGCTCCTGCCTCCCATCGGGCTCGGCGCCTTGCGGGAGTATTGGAAAACCGGCGACGTGGACGTGCCCGCGGGGGTTTCCTGCGCGCTGGGAGCCCTGGCGGGCGGATATGGAGGCAGCGTGCTCGCGCTGTGGCTGCCCGCCCGCCATTTGAAAGCCATGTTCGGAATGTTCCTGGTGCTCGCGGCCTTCCTCTTGTTGCGACAGGTCTTCGCTCGTCCCGGCCTCGAGGCGGAGCCGGAAAGCCGCCAGAGTGCCTCGCAATGACGGGCGGCGAATCGCGCCGGTTGGCCACCCTCTTTCTTGCGGCGTGCCTCGTCGGCGCCTTTGGAGGTTTGTTCGGCGTGGGCGGTGGAATCCTGTTTGTGCCCCTGCTGGCGCTGGGATTCGGCTTTGGTCAGCATCGCGCGCAGGGCACCACGCTCATTGCGCTGGTTCCGCCCACGGGTCTGCTGGCGTTCCTCAATTATGCGCGGGCCGGACAGGTGGACTGGCGCGTGGGTCTGCTGCTGATGCCCGGAGTGTTCCTGGGTGGAGTGGCCGGAGCGCGGCTGGCGCTGCGCCTCGCTCCCCGGCCCATGCGCATACTTTTTGCAGCGCTGGTCTTCCTCGCCGGCCTCTTCGAGGTGTACGACTCCTGGATTCGCTAGCCGCGCGCATGACAACTCGTGCCGGCCTCAGCGTTGTTCCGGGAGAAGCCGCGGAGTATTCTCGTGCCGATGGTGGACATCCACTGCCACCTTTTGCCGGGGCTGGACGACGGGCCAGAAAGCGTGGAGGAGTCCGTCCAGATGGCAGAAATGGCTCTGGCCGACGGCATCACTCACATCATCGCCACGCCGCATTCCAATCATGAGTTCTCATTCGACCTGGAGCGCAATCTGCAGCTCTGCACAGAGTTGGCGGGGCGGATGCAGGGCCGGCTTCAACTGGCCACCGGCTGCGATTTTCATCTCAGCTACGAGAACCTGGAGGCCGCAGGCCGCTCCCCCCGGCAATTCGCCCTGAACCAGAAGAATTACCTCCTGGTGGAATTCGCAGATTTCGCTCTGCCTCCCTTTCTCGACGAGGCTTTGCGCCGGCTGCAACAGGCGGGCCTGCGGCTGATCATCACCCACCCGGAGCGCAATCCCCTGGTGCGCGCCGCACCGGAACGCCTGCTCGCCTGGATCGAAAGCGGGTGCTGCGTTCAAATCACCGCGCACTCACTGGCCGGACGATTTGGCCCGGCCGCGGAGCGCGCCGCGTTTGAGTACCTGGATCGAAGCTGGGTGCACTTCGTGGCCACGGACGCCCACGGCACGCGCAGCCGGCCGCCGCGGCTGCGGAAGGCCTACGACCTGGTAGCCTCGCGCTACGGGCCGGAAACCGCGCGGGCCTTGTTCCAGGAAAATCCCCTGGCCGCCTGGAATGGCCGGACTCTGCCCTGCGTTGCCGAGCCGGAGCCCGTGCCGGCCGCCGCCCCGCGGCGGCGATTCTTTTTCTTTTGAGCCGTGGGACGCGAAACTCTTCCCCGCCTGCTGATCGTGGCCGGAGCCCGGCCCAACTTTGTGAAAGTGGCTCCGTTGCTTTCTGCCCTCGGCCCGGCTGGCGGCTCACAGCGCGCGCAAATCCACTTGGTGCACACGGGACAGCATTACGACGCGGCCATGTCGCGGCTGTTTTTCGACCAATTGGGCCTGCCGCGCCCGGACGTGAATCTGGAGGTGGGCTCGGGCCCGCATGGTGCGCAGACTGCCATGATTCTCGAGCGGCTGGAGCCGGTGGTGATGGAAGGGCGGCCGGAGGCCGTGATCGTGGTGGGAGACGTGAATTCCACCCTGGCCGCGGCACTGGTGGCGGCCAAACTCCAAATCCCGGTGGCCCATGTGGAAGCCGGCCTGCGCAGCTTCGACCGTGGCATGCCCGAAGAAATCAACCGCGTGCTCACCGACCAGTTGGCGCGTTGGCTGTTTGTGAGCGAGCCGGGCGGTGTGGAGAACCTGCGGCGCGAGGGCCGCCCCGGTGAATGGATTCACCTGGTGGGCAACGTGATGATTGATGCTTTGCGCCGGTTTCTGCCCCTGGCGGAGCAGTCGGCCGCGCTGCGCGATTTTGAGCTTGGGGCCCCCGCCGCGGGCCGGCCTCAGACCAGCGCGGGGCCGCCGTTCGTGCTGGTAACGCTCCACCGGCCCTCCAATGTGGACGCGCGGGAGAATTTAACCCCGCTGGTGGAAGCACTGGCGGAGATTGCCCGTGAAACCGCGGTCTTGTTTCCCGTGCATCCGCGCACAGCGGACCGTTTGGAGCGCTTCGGGCTGGGGCGGCATTTCTCGAACGGTTGGAGCCCGCGCGGCACCGGGCTGCGAATGGCTGCCCCATTGGGCTATCTCGAATTTCTCCATCTGGAAAGCCGCGCGGCAGCGGTGGTCACCGATTCCGGGGGGATTCAGGAAGAGACCACGGCTCTCGGCGTGCCCTGCTTTACCTTGCGCGACTCGACCGAACGGCCCATCACCCTTGAGCAAGGCACGAATACGCTGTTGGGCAGCGATCTGCCCGCCCTGGTGCGCGGCGTGCGCGAAGCCCTGGCCGGACGCGGAAAGCGTGGCCGCGTTCCCGAATTATGGGATGGCCACGCCGCAGAACGCATTGCCGCCATCCTGTTGCGGGAACTCTGCGCATAGTGGCGGGTGGGCGCCGCGCTACGAAAAGATTTCCAGAATCTCTTCGCAGCGTTTGAAGGGGGGGATCAGGTAGACACCGGCCAGTTCGGTGCGCGCCCAATCCAGCACGCGCCTCGCCATGGCAAATCCGCGGCTGCGAGCCTCCGTGCCCGCGGCATCCAATTCCTTCAGGATCGGTTCCGGAATGACGATGCCGGGCACTTCGTTATTCAATCGCAGCGCCTGCTTGTAGCTATTGAGCGGCCACACGCCGGCCATCACCGGGATCGGGCATTTTCCCCCCAGGCGCTTCTCGAACGCGTACCACTGCTCCGGGTCGAAGATTGGCTGGGTCATCGCCAGGTGCGCTCCGGCTTCGATCTTCTTGCGGAACCGCTCAATCTCGTCTTCCGGATCATCGGCCACGGGGTTCAACGCCACCGCGATGGTAAAATTGGTGGCCCCGCCAAGAGTTTTCCCGGCCCAGTCCATGCCCTGATTGAGCCGCGCCAGAATGCGCACCAGGCCGATGGAGTCCACCTCATAGACGCCAGTGGTTTCCGGATGGTCGCCGAGGGTGGGGGGATCGCCGGTAAGCGCCAGCACATTGCGCACCCCGCCCACGGACCAGGCCCCCAGCAGCATGGCCTGAAGGCCGATGATATTCAGATCGCGGGTGGTGAGATGGGGGATGGTTTCCACTCCGCGCGCTTCCAGTGCGCCCGCGAGCACCAGCGCGTCCATGCCCACGCGCGCCAGGGTGCCGCTGTTGATGTCAATGGCGTGCACCTGGCCGGAGTCCAGTACCCGGGCCACCTGCTCGAACACGCGGTCGCAGGAGATGCCCTTGGGCGGGTCAATCTCCACGCTCACCACGAATTCGCCACGCTGAATGCGGCGCCAGACGCCGCTTTCCGGCTCACGCGCGGGAATGGCGTGCGTATCCGTCCGCGGCCCGGTGATTGCGGCGCGCGCCTGCGCTGCCGGCTCCGGCCGGAATTCCTTCAACGCTTCCGCCATGGCGCGCACGTGCTCCGGAGTCGTGCCACAGCAGCCGCCAATCAGCCGCACTCCCAGCGCCGCCGCCTCCCGCGCGAACAGAGCGAAATATTCCGGCGAGGACTTCGGATACGTGATGCGGTCGCCCACGCGCTTGGGAAAGCCCACGTTGGGCATGGCGGAGAGCGGCAGAGGGCCGAGCGCCGCCATTTCTTCGATCACCCCGAGCAGCAGTTGCGGACCGATGGTGCAGTTCGCGCCGATGGCCTGTACGTCCGTATCCTTCAGCTTCTCCCAAACGTCCCGGGGATGAAGCCCGGCGAGCGTGCGCCGCTCCTCTGAAAACGTCATCTCCGCAACGATGGGCAGCCGGGAAAACGAGCGAATGGCGGCAATGGCCAGAAGAAGTTCGTCCAGGTCGCCAAATGTTTCCAGCAAGAACAGGTCCACGCCGCGTTCCTCGAGCGCGGCCCCCTGCTCGCGGAAGATGGCCTGCACCTCGGAATCCGGCAGTGGGCGCACTTGCAGCGCGGAGCCCAGCGGACCAATCGAGCCGGCGATCAGCACTTCACGGGCCGCAGCCTCGCGCGCTTCCCGCGCCACTTTCACCCCGCGATGGTTGATCCGCGTGGTGCTTTCCGCCAGGCCCAGCGCGGCCAGCTTGTGGCGGTTGGCGCCAAAGGTATTGGTCTTGATCAGTTGTGCGCCCGCGGCCAGGTAGGCCTGATGCACGCGGAAAACGGCCTCGGATTCCGTCACATTGACTTCATCGAAGCAGCGCTGCGGCCCCAGGTCCTCGTAGAGCATCGAGCCCATGGCCCCGTCGGCCACCAGCACGGACTTGCTGAGCCGGGTATTGAAGTCTTCGATGCGCATACAGCTTCCCGCGGCCTTTTTCGCCCCCTCCGCAATCCTTCAGTATAACATCCAGACAGAAGCCGGCTTATGTGGAGAGCCGACAGAAGCGGCACGGTTGTTGGCCACTACCGCATCCTCGAGCGCATCGGCGGCGGCGGCATGGGAGTGGTGTACCGCGCGGAGGATCTGAAGCTTGGCCGGACCGTGGCGCTGAAATTCCTGTCCGAGGAGATGGCCCGCGACCCCCAGGCCCTCGAGCGCTTCCATCGCGAGGCGCGCGCTGCTTCCGCGCTGGACCATCCGGGAATTTGCACCATCCACGATATCGGCGAGGTGGACGGCATTCCCTTCCTGGTGATGGAGTATCTGGAAGGCAAATCGCTGAAGAGCATGGTGGAAGAACACCCGCTGGATATTGATTTGCTCGTGGACTTGGGCATTCAGGTGGGTGAGGCGTTGGAGGCGCTGCACGCCCTGGGAATGGTGCACCGCGACATCAAGCCGGGAAACATTTTTGTCACCGACCGTGGCCAGGCAAAAATCCTCGATTTTGGCCTGGCCAAGCTTCGGCCGGCGGCTGCGGAAGCAGGCGTAGCCGCGGAGGCGGGCGAAGGCCAGGCCCTGATCTCAGCACCGGAACGCGGCGCCCCGGCCACGGCTCCCCATCCTCCCGCAGCACGCAAGCAGACATTCGCGGGAATGATCGCTGGCACCGCGGAATACATGTCTCCCGAGCAGGCGCGCGGCGAGCCTCTGGACGCGCGCTCGGACATCTTCTCGTTTTGTGTGGTGCTCTATGAAATGGCCGCTGGCCGCGAGCCGTTTACCGGCGACACCTCCTCCGTCATTCGATACGCCGTGCTGCACCGCAAGCCCCGTCCCCTGCGCCGCGCAAATGCCGCACTGCCGCCGGAGCTCGAACGAATTGTTCAGCGCGGCCTGGAAAAGGACCCCGCGCGGCGTTACCAGAACATGGGGGAGCTGCTGGCGGATCTCCGCCGGCTGCGGCTCTACCGCGAATCGCACGAACTTGGGGAGGCGCTGCTTCCGGCGATCGCCCCGCCGTCTCCTCCGCCCGGTGAGCTCCACGGGTGGGCGCGATCCACGTGGGTCTGGCTGGCCGTGGCCACCGTGGCGCTTCTCCTGGCGGCGGCTGCCGCCCTTTGGGACCTGCGCAGCCGCACTACGGCGCTGGCCAGCGTCCACTCGTTGGCGGTTCTACCGCTGGAAAACGTCTCGGGAGACCCCGGCCAGCAATACCTGAGCGACGGGATGGCTGAGAGCATCACGGACAGCCTGTCCCAATTGGGCACCGTCAGCGTGGTTGCCCGCAGGTCCGCTTTCCTGCTGCCGGGGAAAAATCTGGCTCCTCAGGATGCGGCCCGCGCCCTGGGAGCGGAAAGTCTGCTGACCGGGCGGCTCACCTCACGCGGGGATGACCTGGACCTGCAAATGGAATTGATCGAGGCGCGCAATGCCGTTCCTCTCTGGTCGGGGGAATACCACAGCCGCCGATCCCAGGTGCATCTGCTTCCGGCAGAGGTGGCGCGGGCCGTAGCCCAGGGATTGCGTCTCCGGATTTCTCCCGCGGAGAGCCTGCGGCTGGCGCAAGGCGCCCCAGGGAATGCCAGCGCTTACGAGCTTTATCTCCAGGGCCGGTATCTGTTGTCCACTCCCACGCGCGCGAACCTGGAACGAGCGGATGAAAAGTTCGAACAGGCCATCCAGGCGGATGCAAACTACGCGCCGGCCTTTGCGGCGCGTGCCGGCGTGTGGTTGGAGTCACAAGAGCGGGAATATGCGGCAACCGCGGACGCCCTGGCCAAAGTCCGTCCGGAGGTGGAGCGCGCGCTCCAATTGGATCCCGGCCTCGCCCGGGCCCATCTGGCGCGCGCCAATCTCCGCTACCGGCTGGAGTGGGATTGGGCGCTGACCGGAGATGAGTTTCAAAAGGCTGTGGCCCTCGACCCCGCCGAGGGCGACGCGCACCGCTGGTATGCGCTGTATCTCGGCTTCCTCGGCCGCTACGACGATTCCATGGCGGAGATTGCGCAGGCTGTGCGCCTGGAGCCTCTCGATCCGCGCGCGCACGCCGGACGTGGCCGCGTGCTTTTACTTGCCCGGCAATATGCCGAGGCGGAAGCCGCTTTCCGCAAAGCGCTGGAGCTGGACCCTGCCTCCGCGGAGGCTCATCGCGGTCTGGCGGCGATACTGGAGAGCAAAGGCGACTGCCGCGAGGGCGCTGCGGAACGCATCCGCGGCTGGCAGGCAGCGGGCTTAAGCCCATTGGCGGAAACTGCGCGGAACGGCCTGGAAGCCGGCGGCTGCCGTGGTGCCGCGCAAAGAGCGCTGGAAGGGCTGCTGCGCTCCCCGGAACTCGCCCCGTTGCATCCCACTGAACTTGCCGCTCAATACCTGGAACTGGGCGCACGCGAGAAAGCCCTCGAATGGCTGGAGCGCGCATGGCAGACCCGCGACGTGCGCATGCTCGATCTTCGCGGCGATCCGGCCTTCGATGCCATGCGCGGCGACCCGCGCTTTGAAGATATTTTCCGGCGGATGAAACCGCCGGAGTAAGCTGCGCGTTGCACACATCGCGAGGAGACCCCATGCACAAAGTGACCGCCGTCTGGCAGCGCAGTGGCCGCGCAGGGATCACTGCGGGAGTCTTGCTGGCCTCCGGTTTGTGGTTCTGTGCGCGGACGGCGCGAGGACAAACAGCAGGCGGCACTGCGGCGCAGTCCAATGCCCCGGCGCAGCTCATCACCGTGCCGAAGGAAGTGCCGGCGGATGCCACGCGGTACAACTTCCTCCTGGCCGGAAACAAGGCCGGGCTCATGGCTGTGTGGACCTCCGCGGATGGCGCGCGGCACAACTTTTTCGCCTTCAATGACCGCGGGCGCGGGCCCAGCATCACCACGCGTGTGGTGCTGGACCGTTCCGGAATTCCTACCCAGATTGACGCTACCGGCAATAACTATATGAAGGGAGCGGTCGAAGAACATTTCCGGCTGGCGAATGGAAAAGCTACCTGGAAAAACAAGGCGGAGCAGGGAGAAAAACAGCTCTCCGCCCCCGCCTTCTACGTGCCTCTCGATGGCGTGCTTTCCGGTGAAATGGAGTCGGCCCTGCTGACGGCTTCAGGAGGCCGTTTGCCGCTGTTGCCCGAGGGCGAAGCGCGAATTGAGAAAGTCCTGGAGCGGACGGTTGAGGTGGCCGGGAAGACCCGAAAGGTCACCTTGTGCGAAGAGACGGGACTGAGCTTCACACCCAATCCCGTCTGGCTGGGGGAGGACGGCAAACTATTCGCCTCTGGCAGCGACTGGGGAGCGCTGGTCCGCGATGGCGGAGAATCCGCCTGGCCTGCGCTGCTGGAGGCGCAAAAGGCCCGCGCCGCCTCTCGCGGCGAAGAAATGGCCCGCAAGCTGTCGCGCAAGCCCGCCGGCAAACTGCTCATCACTCATGCGCGCCTGTTTGACAGCGAATCCGCGGCCGTCGAGGACGGCATGTCCGTGCTCATCTTCGGCAGCCGCATCGTGGCCGTAGGCCCGGACGGCAATATCACCGCGCCTGGCGCGGAAGTGCTGGACGCGAAGGGAAAAATGCTGCTTCCCGGCCTGTGGGACATGCACGTACATCTGGGCGAATGGGACGACGGGCTGCTGCACATGGCCGCGGGCGTCACCAGCGTGCGCGACATGGCCAACGACATCGACCACCTGCATGCGCTCAAGACCAAATTCGACAGCGGCGCGCTGATCGGTCCGCGCATCTCGATGGCCGGCTTCATGGACGGCCGTGGGCCCTATCAGGGTCCGTCCAAGGTGTTTGCGGACACCCCCGAAGAAGCAATCGCGCAGGTGCACCGCTACAAGTCACTGGGTTACGAGCAAATCAAGCTGTATAGCTCGCTCAAGCCTGAGCTGGTGCCGGTGATCGCTGCCGAAGCGCACGGGTTGGGCCTCCGCCTCAGTGGCCATGTGCCCGCGTTCATGACCATGCAGCAGGCCATCGAGCAGGGTTACGACGAAGTGCAGCACGCCAATATGTGGTTCCTGAATTTCGAATTCGACCAGGTAAAGGACACGCGCACTCCCGCGCGCTTTACGGCCGTGGCGGAACAGGCGGCGGAGCTGGACCTCCATTCCGCGCGCGTGCAGTCATTCGTCCGCCTCCTCCAGGAGCACCACACGGTCCTAGATCCTACGGTCACGGTATTCGAACAGATGTTCGTGTCCCGCCCGGGAACCGTGGCCCCCAACATGGCGGAAGCAGCGGACCGCCTGCCTGCGCAGATTCGCCGCGGGCTGCTGGGCGGCGGTTTGCCTGTGCCGGAGGGCAAGGACCAGCGCTACCGCGATTCCTTCCAGGCCATGCTGCGCATGTTGAAGATGCTGTACGACGCGGGCATCACCATTGTGCCCGGGACCGACGATCTGGCCGGGTTCACGTTGCACCGCGAGCTGGAAAATTATGTGGCCGCGGGCATTCCCGCGCCGCGCGTCCTGCAGATGGACACGCTCGGGGCGGCCCGCGTAATGAAGCACGATGATTTGCGCGGCTCAATCGCCCCGGGAAAACTCGCGGACGTAATACTGGTGGACGGCGATCCCGCGGCGCGCATCTCCGATATCCGCCGCGTGGTAACGGTGATCAAGGACGGCACCATCTACGACGCCGCGGCTCTCTATCAGGAGTTGGGCGTGCGCCCTGCAAACTAGGTCGCCCAGGGTGGCATTGTAGGGGCACGGCATCCCGTCCCGAAGCTTCGGGACCGAAACTTCGGGATCGAGACGCGCCCTTACAGGCTCGCGCGCTGGACAACACGCCGAATTTGTAATCGAGTCGAGCATCCTGAGAAATCCGGACTAACGGGATTGTTCCGCCAGGCTGGCCACGGTGCCGATCAGGTCGTATTTCGTCAGGATGTCCAGCCGCCCGCCTTCCTGCTCCACGAGAACAGCGGAACTTTCCCGGCTGAGGATTCGCGTGAGGCGTTCGATGGGCGCGTCCGCGGGCACGCAGGGCAGCGGCGGCCCCATCACTTCGCGCACCACCAGTTTGCGCAGGTCTTTGCCGTGCAGCGCCATGGTGAGGATCTGGTCCTCGGAGATAGTTCCGATGGGCTGCACCTCTTCGCAAACCGGCAATTGAGAAATGTCTTCCGCCTGCATCGTCTTCAGGGCATGAAACACGGTCTGGTAGGGCTTTACCGTCACCAATTCGCGGACGCGGCCGCGCGATTTCTTCGCGCGCAATACCTCGGCGGCGGTCAGCGCCACTGCCTTTTCGCTGTAGCCGTGCTCCGCCATCCAGGCGTCGCTGAAGACGTTGCTCAGATAGCGCATCCCGGTGTCCGGAAGGAAGGCCACCACCAGGGCGCTTGCATCGAGCGTGCGCGCCAGGCGCAGCGCGGCGGATACGCAGCCGCCGCAGGAGCCTCCGGTGAAGATACCCTCCATGCGCGCCAGGCGCCGGGCGACCACAAAACATTCCTCGTCGGTCACCTGGAACATATCGTCCAGCACGGAAAAGTCCATGGTGCCCGGCAGGATGTCTTCGCCGATGCCTTGCACCACGTAGGTAGTGGCCTTGATCAGCTTCTTGTTCTTGAAGTAGTCGTAATACAGCGAGCCGATGGGATCCACCCCGATGATGCGCGTCTTCGGATTCTTTTCCTTCAAATATTTGCCCACGCCGCTGATGGTCCCGCCGGTGCCCATGCCGCAAACGAAGTGGGTGATGCGGCCTTCCGTGTCCTCCCAGATTTCCGGCCCGGTGGTTTCGTAGTGGGCGCGCGGATTATCCGGGTTCTCGTACTGATTGGGATAAAAGGAATTGGGAATGTCCTTGGCCAGCTTTTTCGCCACGGAGTAATAGCTGCGCGGGTCCTCCGGCTCGACCGCGGTCGGACAGACGATTACTTCCGCGCCCAGCGCTTTGAGCAGATCGATCTTCTCGCGCGACTGCTTGTCCGTGATGGTAAAGACCACCTTGTATCCGCGGACCGCGGCCACCAGCGCCAGGCCCATCCCCGTATTCCCGGAGGTGCCTTCGATGATCGTGCCCCCGGGCCTCAGCAGGCCCTTCTTCTCCGCGGTGTCGATCATGGTGATGCCGATGCGGTCCTTCACCGAGCCGCCCGGATTCAGGTAATCCGCCTTCACCCACACTGCGCACGGCAAGCCCTGGGTGATGCGGTTCAAGCGGATCAGCGGCGTATGGCCTACGGCTTCTAGAATGTTCTGGCACTTCATCGAGTTCACTCCAGGTGCGGCAATTCGAGAGAGTAAGTCGTTCCCTGGGCCGTGTCCAGACTCCCGCACAGCCGCGTGTTGATTCGGACGCGGGCGGCCATATGGGTTCGCACGCGTTCAAGTTATACTCGCCAATTCTTGGTTGATCACCGGAGGGGGCCATGCCGAGGAGAAACATCTCCAGTGGAACGCCCTGGGAGCCGATCGTCGGCTACTCGCGCGCTGTGCGCGTGGGCAATGTTGTGGAGGTGAGCGGCACTACGGCCACGGATCCACAGGGCCGGGTGGTAGGCCCGGAAGACGCGTACGCCCAGACGGTGCAAACATTGAAAAACATTGCCTGGGCTCTCGACAAGGCAGGCGCGCGCATGGAAGACGTGGTGCGCACGCGCTTGTTCGTCACCGACATTGACCAGTGGGAAGAAATCGGCCGCGCTCACGGCGAAATTTTTCGCGACATCCGCCCGGCGACTTCCATGATCCAGGTGGCCGCGCTGATTGATCCGGCCATGCTGGTGGAAATCGAAGCCACGGCCATTGTCTCGGAGAGCGGGGCAAGAGCGGGTCGCGGCGCAAAGCAGGGGAAACGCGGCGGGGCGCGCCCGCGTCCGAATCCCAGGTAGAGCCGGGCCAGAGGATCGGAGGGCCGGCGCATTGATGACCAGGGGCCAACACCCGGGCAATGCGGCAAAGTGGATCCGTTCGCTTCAGCAGCCGAACGGGCTCGTCAACCCGCCCGGGCGCCAACTGGGACGGTGCAACGCCGTCTACATCGGCACGGGACGGCAGCACGACAGCGGAGAGGTAGAGGGCTGGCTTTCCATCAAAACGATGCTGGCGGGAACAGCCGTCTGGGAGACGCCGGAACGGCAATTCACCGTCAGCGAAAGCACCTACCTGATCCTGAACGACCGGCACCGCTACCGCCTGCGGTTTGATTCCGCCGCCCTGGTAACCACGTTTGTGCTGTTCTTCCGGCGCGGGCTGGCGGAAGACGTGTTCCGCTGCCGCGATACTTCGAGCGCGCGCCTGCTGGATGCGCCGTTCGCGCCTGCGCCTCCCGTGGAATTCATCGAACGGCTGGAGACGCGGGCCAGTCCGCTCTTTGCGTTCCTCGAAAGATTCCGCCATGACCTGAGCGCCGGCCTCACGCCGGAAGATGCAGAGGACTGGTTCCTGCGCCTTTCGCGACAAATGGCCCGGGAGCATCGCGCGCTGCAGCGCTCCGCCGAACGCCTTCCTGCCGTCCGCGCTTCTACCCGGGAGGAACTGTATCGCCGTGTTTTGCGCGGGCGCGACTTTCTGCTTTCCCAGGCCGGAGAAGGCGCCACGCTCTCTGAAGCGGCGCGGGCCGCCTGCCTCTCTCCCTACCACTTTCACCGCACTTTTACGCAAGCCTTCGGAGAGACGCCGCACCAGGCGCTGACGCGCCACCGCTTGGAGCGTGCCGCCGCGCTGCTTAACGGCGGCGAGCGCGTGACCCAGGCGTGCCTGGCTGCGGGATTCGAAAGCCTGGGCTCCTTCAGCACGCTATTCCGCCGTTATTACGGGATTTCGCCTCGCGGCTATCGGGAACGGAAGCCGCGAAATAGCAAGAATCAAGAAGCGCGCTTTCCTCCGGCTGCATAATCTCCTCCCGCGAGCATTCAGCAGGAAATTCCGGGGACGCCTGGCGATCGGGGCGGTCCGGGGATGATTGAAAACCAGGAGGTAGCCCGAATGACCGACAATCTCTCGCGGCGAGGTGTGCTGAAGCTGGCGGCCGCGGCGGTGCCCCTGACTGCCACGGATATGCCGACAAGCCCATCGGGCGCCGGATCCCCGAATCCCGGGGGTGATGCAATGCCGATCAGCGATCTGTTTCCGGCTCATCCGCCTGAATTGGTGCGGGAAATGGTTACTGTGGCGCATTTTGATCTCCAGCGCGTAAAGGAGCTGGTTTCTGCACGCCCATCGCTGGCGCGCGCGGCGTGGGACTGGGGCTTCGGCGATTGGGAATCGGCGCTGGGAGCGGCCTCCCACATGGGCAACCGCCCCATCGCGGAATATCTGATCTCCCAGGGCGCCCGGCCATCCGTTTTTTCCGCGGCGATGCTCGGGCAGCTCGAAGTGGTCAAAGCCTGTGTTGCGGCGCAGCCCGGGGTGCAGCGCATCGCGGGACCCCACAGCATCAGTCTTCTGGCTCACGCAAGAGTGGGGGGCGATGCGGCCCGTCCGGTGTTCGAGTATCTGCGCTCGCTGGGAGACGCAGACGGGGACGCTCCTGTACCTCTTTCAGGAGGCGAAGCAGCGGCACTTGCGGGCACTTACGTGTTCGGTGTGGGTGTGACCCAGCAGATTGAGCTGGCCTCGGACATGAAAATGTACGCCAACAGCAAAATGTACACATACCCGCCGCAACTGAATTGGACGCGCAAGGGCACCATGACCCGCCCGCTTTTCCATCTTGGCGGCCACACCTTCTGCCCGGCGGGCGCTCCTTCGGTGCGCATCCACTTTACGGAAGACGGCGAGACCCTTCTGATGAGCGTAAGCGATGCGGACCTGGTGCTCACGGCGCGGCGGAAAAAAGAAACTGCGTGATGTTTATCAATGTCCACAGGAACGGGTGACGCCACTCGCAAAGGGAGCCGCGGGAGTGGATTCGAACGGTTGGCGCGCGCAGCGGGATTCAGGAATCGTCGTCGTCCGGCGACTGGAGACCGGCATCCGCGAGCATGCGGCGCAGGCCGCGCTCTCCCACCGAGCCGCGGCGCGTGCCCAGGATGTTCCCCTCGCGGTCAATCACCACGTAGATGGGATACACGTTGGCCTGGTACATGGCGGCCAGGTTGGTGTCTTCCATCATCACAATGCGGCAGGCGCGGGGATGCTCCTCCAGGTACTTCTTCACCTTCTTCCTCGACTCGCCCACGTTTACGGCCAGCAGCACCAGGCCTTTGTCTTCGAATTCCTTCCCGAGCTTGTCCACCACAGGGGCGTCCGCAAAACAATAGGGACACCAGGTGGTCCAGAACTCCAGCAATACCACCTTGCCCTTCACGGACTCGTTGGTGAACTTCTCTCCAGTTGTAGTGACCGCATGGAAGCGGGGCGCCGGCTCCTTGTCGCGGGAGTCCGCCAGCAGGGCCGGGGCCAGCAGGATCAATGCCCCGCAGAGGGCGCTTCGCAGGGATGTCCAGCACGCCATATGCGCAGGGACTATACCACACCAGCCAGGAGTCAAGGGCAGATTCGCTCCCGCGCGGCTGGGGGACAGAAGTGTAGAATGTCGGCGCCGATCACGGCCGCGCATGCCCGCCCAGGCTCAATACGACGAGACTCCGGCCATCGCCGAGTATTACGACTCGACTCTTATCTACCGGGAGCGCAAGGACGTCGAATTCTATGTTGCGGAGGCGCGCGCTTCCGGCGGCCCGGTGCTGGAGCTGGGCTGCGGCACCGGCCGCGTGCTCCTGCCCACCGCCCGCGCGGGAATTGAAATCACCGGCCTCGATGCTTCGTCCAATATGCTGGAGATTTGCCGGAAGAAACTGGCGGCGGAACCCGCGGAAATACAGGGGCGGGTGCAGTTAGTGCGCGGCGCACTGGAGGGTTTCGACTTGGGCCCTGAATTTGCTTTGATCACCATTCCGTTCCGGCCCTTTCAGCACCTGCTGGCGGTGGAGCAGCAACTCGGCTGTCTTGCCGCGGTGCGCCGCCATCTGCGCCGCGGCGGGCGGCTGATATTCGACGTGTTTCACGTGGACCCTTCCTCGCTTCATGACCCTTCGTGGAAGCAGGAGCGGGAAGAGGGTCCGGCGACGCACCTCCCGGACGGGCGTATCGTGCTGCGAACCACGCGCATAGCCGCCTTCCACCGCGCCGCGCAGGTAAACGACGTGGAGTTCTGCTGGTATGTAACGCACGCCAATGGGCGCCGCGAACAAATTCGCTGGACCGTGGGGTTGCGTTACTATTTTCGTTTCGAGCTGGAACACTTGCTGGTCCGCGCGGGCCTGCGCGTGGCTGCGCTCTATGGAGACTTGAACCGTTCACCGTTCCAGGACGATTCAACGGACATGATTTTTGTAGCGGAGAAGGACGCGGGCTGACTCAGTTCCGCCGCGTCCGAGACATGAAGGGAGTCACGGATGTCCCGGTTTGATTGCACGATGAAGATACTCCCGCTGCCACCTCGGCGCGCCGCGGCGCTGGCCGCAGCGCTTGTGGCCATCTTCATGGCCGTGGCGGGCCAGGCCCGGATCCGGCAACCGAACGCGGAATATGCGGCGCGGCGTGCGCGGCTGATGGCCCAGATGGACGGGCCGGTGGTGCTCTTCGGCTACACGGGAAAAGAAAATACCCTGGAATTCCTGCGTTTCCAGCAGGAGGAAAACTTCTACTACCTGACCGGCCACAACCAGGAGGGCGCGGCGCTGGTGCTGGTTCCCGCGCCGCCGGCCGGCAAAGGGTACAGCGGACCCCGGGAAATCCTGTTTCTGCCGGCGAAGAATCCGGGCAGGGAAAAGTGGAATGGCCCGCGCATGGCGCCGAGCGACCCGGGAATCACGGAGACCACGGGCTTTGCCGGCGTGCAGCCTTTCTCCAGCCTGGAGCATACGGTGGCGCAACTGGCCCAATCGTTCCCGAAGATCTACACCCTCCTGCCGGGGCCAAACGATACAGGCTTTCCGCACGCGCAGGTCTGGAGCGACTGGCTGCATAAACAGGCGCCGGGCGCAAAGCTGGACGACGTGGCCCAGAAAATCGCCGGTCTGCGCCAGGTGAAATCTCCCGGCGAGATTGCCCTGCTCACGCGGGCGGTGGAGGTCTCCGTGGATGCGCACCTGGAAGCAATGCGCATGATGCGCCCGGGCCTGTACGAATATCAGGTGGCGGCGCGCATGCAATTCATCCACGCGAATCAGGGGTGCACCGAGGAAGCCTACGCGCCCATCGTGGGCGCGGGCCTCAACTCCACGGTGCTGCACTATGACTCGCTGGAAAATCAGATTCACGATGGCGACATTGTGGTGCTGGACGTGGCCTGTGCGCAGGATGGCTACGCCGCGGACATCACCCGCACCCTTCCGGCCAACGGGCATTTCAGTTCGCGCCAGCGGGAAATTTACGACATCGTTTTGGGTGCCCAGAATGCGGCCTTGGCTGCGGTCAAACCGGGGGTCTCCATGTCCCGCAATGACGCGAACAGCCCCGCGGGCATCGCCTACGACTACATCAACTCCCACGGAAAAGACCGCGAGGGCCGCCCGCTGGGACGGTATTACATCCACGGGCTCTCGCATCCGATCGGACTGGATGTCCACGATGCCGGCATCATTGACCGGCCGCTGGAACCGGGCATGGTGATCACCCTGGAGCCCGGAATCTACATTCCCGAAGAGAAACTGGGTGTGCGAATCGAAGACGACGTCCTGGTGACGGAAACCGGAGCGAAAGTGCTGAGCGCCCGGCTGCCCCGCGCGGCGGACGAAGTGGAAGCGGCCATGGCGCAGAGCCGCGCGGCGCCGGTCCATCCCGGGGGATCACCAGTCGCAGCCAATGAAGCCAGTGCCCTGGCTTCGCTCCGCCTTCTGAACACCGCGTGCAGGACCTATTCGGCCAATTACGCAAACGGCTTCCCCTTGAAGCTGAGCTACCTGGGGAGCCTGGATCCGAGAGCCGCGGGGCAGACAGGGCCCACGGTCGCGAATCTGATCGGCAACGATTTGGCCACGGGCACCAAAGACGGTTATGCCTTCTTTTATTCCCCCAGCGTGTCCATGGGTGGATTGGCGGTGACTTACACCATCCAGGCCAACCCGGTCAGTCCGGGACAATCGGGCGGGCGTTACTTTTTCACGGACCAGTCCGGGGTAATCCGCTCCAACCCTTCACAGCCGGCTGCGAAAACGGACCCGCCCGTTCAGTAATCTTCGCGCCTGTTTTTCTCCGCTTCCCCGGACCGCAGAGGAGAAGCGATGGCCATCGCGGGGGTTCCCGCTGCCGCAAGGAAAGTTGTACCCGGTCAGCCGTTTTCTTGACACCCCCCGCAGCCATTTGTTAGCCTCCCCGCAGTTTTTCGAACGCGCGCGACTTTCCCCAGGGTTCACGCGCTCCTACAGCGTCTCACGGAGGCCGAATGGAACGGCTGGAGGCTCTTTACGAGCTGGCAACGTCGTACCATTCCTGCCGCGACACAGAAAGCCTGCTGAAAGCATTCACCCGCGACCTGCGCGCGCGCCTGGGCCCGCAGGCGGTGCTGGTCTGGCTGAGGGATGGCGCGGAAGAAGGCCTGCGGTGCCGCGAGAAATCGTTTGCCGCGGGGGAACGCTTCGAGCCCAAAGCGGAACCGGCTGAAGACGGCTTGCTCGTCGAGGTGCTGGAGTCGCGCGGCGCGCGGAGGCTGGGCGCCGCGGAAAAGAAGACCCGGCTGCTTTCTCATCTCGAGACCACCTACCGCGAGCGCGTGCAAACTGCGATGTACGCCCCCATTCCCGGGGCCTCGGGTCCCGCGGGAGTCGTGGAGCTGCTGAACAAGAGCGCCGGAGAGTTCAGCCCGGAAGACGCGGCGTATGTGGAAGAAGCCGCGCGCATGACCGGCCGGGCCATGGATTCTCTTCGCACCAGCGATGCGGAGCGGCACAAGCAATTTGAGACCCTGGAGCGCCTGACCGCGCTATACGACATCGCCAGAATCTTCAACTCCACACTGGAACTCGAAGACCTCTGTCCGATCGTGACCAACAAGATCCGGGATCTGTTGGGGGCGCAGGCTTGCAACCTGTGGCTGGTATCCGACGACGGTGAGTCGCTGCTGTTCGCGCATCAGGACGGGGAGGATCCAACTACCGCTGAAGACGCTGAAGTGGCCGTAGGTGAGGGCTTTCTGGGCGTGGTGGCGCGAGATGGCAAGGCACGGCTGGCTGCGGATGCCGGCACGGAGGCGCTGCTGGATCCCCGGCGCGACGCCGTGGAAGGATTCACCATTACCTCCGCCATGGCCGCGCCTCTGCTCAAGGATGACCGCGTGCTCGGCGTGGTGGAGGCCCTGAACAAACTCGATGAGACTCCCTTCGATGAAGACGATCTTTTCTTCCTGAACAGCGTGGGTGAGCAGGCCGGCCTGGCAGTGCACAACGCAAAACTGCTGGAAGCAGAACGCAAGGTGCACGAACTGGGAGCGCTGCTGGCCATCAGCAAGGAAATCACCTCCACGCTGGACCTGGATCACATCCTCTCCAGCGTCGTCAATGAGGCTTCGCAGATTCTCCCCTTCGACCGCTGCACCATCGGACTGCTGGACGGCGCGAAGTTCTACCTGGCGGCGGTTTCCGGGGAGCCGGAAGTACCCGGCACCGCCGAAATGAAAAAACTGCGCGAAATCCTCGAGTGGGTGAGCGGCGAAGCCGAAGAGGTATCCGCAGATCAGGCTGAGTCAGGCTGGACCACCTCGCCGGAAAAAGCCGACCCACGGCTTGTCCCCTATCTCACCGAACGCGGCATGCAGGGGTTTCTCGCCCGTCCCTTGCGCGATGACCAGGGCACGCTCGGAGTGATTGCTCTGGAGAGCAGCGAGCCGGAATTTCTCTCCGCCAGCCAGCGTGAGACTCTGGAGATTCTGGCCAGCCAGGTGACTGTGGCCGTCCGCAATGCCCGGCTTTATCAGAACGTGCCGCTCATCAAGGTCTGGCAGCCGGTGGCGGAAACGCGGCAGAGATGGCGTTCCGTTGCCACAGGCCGGCGCGTGGATCTGGCCATGCGCATCCTGCTGGCCGCGGCAGTGCTGGTGGCGGTGCCCTGGCCGTTGCGGGTGGAAGGAGTGGCCCGCGTGGTGCCTGCGGAGCGGCGTGTGGTGACCGCGGAATCAGAAGGCCTGGCGAAACAGGTGTTTGTTCACGAGGGTGACGCGGTGCCTGCCGGCGCCCCTCTGGCGCAATTGGATGACAGTGAAATCCGCGTGCGCCTGGAGGCCGCCCGGTCCCAACTGGCCCTCGCGCGGCACGATCTGGCTCAGGCGGAGGAACGGCGCGATTTGGCCGCGGGCGGCCGCGCACGCCTGCGCATGGCGGCTGCGCAAGCGGAGGCGGACCTGGAAAGCTACCGGCTGGCGCGAACGCGCCTGACTGCTCCCATCGCGGGCATTGTGGTCACCCCGAAGGTGGAAGAGAAAATCGGGCACCTGCTGGCCCGTGGAGAGAGCTTCTGCGAACTGGTGGACCCTAACCAAATGGCTGCAGATATCTCCTATCCCGAAACGGATGCGGCCTTGGTGAAACCGGGAGCCAACGTAGCTTTGAAAGTAAACGCGTACCCGGTGGCCACATTTCGGGGTACCGTCGAGCGGCTGGCCACGGAATCCACGGTGGCGGAGGGAGACCAGTATTTCCAGGCGCGCGCTATTTTTCCTAATGCCGAGGGCAAACTGAAAGAGGATATGGCCGGGCGCGCCAAAGTGGATTCCAGGGGGGGCTGGGGCGGCAGCCGCTGGTACCCGGTCGGCTACGTGTTGCTGCGTCCGCCCGCGCGGTGGCTGTGGCGGAAACTGTGGACCTGGATGCCCTAAGCGCAACTTGCTGGCGGGGACGGTCCGGCCGCGAGTGGGCGGTGACGTGGCGGTAAGGAAATTGGAGAAGCCATGAAAAGACCCAGGGGAATGATTCTGGCTGCCGTGCTGCTGGCGGGGGGAGCAGCGGGATGTTCGAGCGATTCCGGCACGGAACGCGCCGCTGCCGCTGCTCCTTCCCGCCCCGCACCGGCCCCGCCCCCGCCGGCTGCCGCCCTGTCTCCCGCTTCAAGAGAGATTCCGGCGGTGCTTACCGTCGAGCATGAAGTAGATGTGCTGGCGGAGCACGACGGCGTGGTCCTGGAGATGTTCGTGGATGAAGGGTCGAAAGTGGAACCCGGCGCCGTCCTGGCCAAATTGGACAGCCGGGAGGTTGAATCGCAGCTCGAACAGGCCCGTGCGGATTTAAAGATTTCCGAATATAACGTGAAGTTCAACGAAGCGGAGCTGCACGCCAACCAGGCGCGGCTGCAGCGCGCCCAGTTGATGTTCAAGGAAGGCCTGGGGAGTAAAGCGGATCTGGATGAAGCGGAGTTCAAGGCCAAGGGCTCTGGTTACGACCTGGAGAGCTGGAAAGCGGCGGTGGAAAAACGCCGTGCCGCAGTGCGGGCGCTGGAATTGGAATTGGACCGGACGCGCATTCACGCGCCGTTTGCGGGCGTGATTTCGCGCCGCTACCTGCGCCAGGGCGAAATGGTGGCCAAGGGAGCGAAGTGCTTCCGGCTCAGCCAGCTTGGCCCGCTGTTGGTCGAATTTCAGGTGCCCGAGACTGATCCGCGCAAGCCGGAGGCAAACCAGGAAGTCCAAGGGACCCTGGCGAGCGACGCCAACCGCACCTTCCAGGTGCGCATCACCCGCGTCAGCCCGGTAGTGGATGCAGCCAGCGGCAGCTATGAGGTTACAGCCATGCTGCTGGCTCCGCCCGCGGATCTGAAACCGGGCATGGCGGTGCACATTTCCTGGGCCCTGCCGGCCTCTCCGCGGCCTTAGACCATGCGCCTCGGCCCCACCAGCCTGAAAACCCAGGGCGCTGTAGCGCGCGCCCTGCGCCGGCCCAAGCTGCGCACCGACCTGCAAATCAGCGAACAGGTGGTCAGCGGCGAAACCAGCTACGTCCTGAAAGTGCCCCAGCTCTTCAAGTATGCGCGCTACGGCCCACTCGAGTATCAGGTCCTGCGGTTCGCGGACGGAACCCGGACAACGGAAGAAATCGCCGGTGCGGTGAATGCCGAAGCGGGATCGGAGGTTCTGAAGGAGGGCGACGTCGCCGAGTTCCTGGAGTCCACGGATGCGGACATCTGGGAAGAAGGAGCGGGCAAGAAAAATCTGGCGCTGCTCGAAAAAATCCGCCAGGAGCGCGCGGAGAGGGTGAATGCCGCCAGCGTGCTCTACATCCACTTTTCCGCGTGGAATCCGGACCGCACGCTGGAACGCATCCTGCCCTACCTGCGATGGCTGTACACGCCGGGTTTTGTGGCCTTCTCCGTACTGCTCTATATCGTGATGGGCGTGATCCTCGCAGACAACTGGGTCCGCGTGCAGCAGGATACCGTCGCCTTCTACACCTTCACCACCAAGACGCTTTACGACCTCTGGGAATTCTGGGCCATCCTTTTCGTGGTCATCGGAGTGCATGAGTTCGGCCACGGGCTCACCTGCAAGTACTTTGGCGGCGAAGTGCCCCAGATGGGCTTCATGCTCATCTATTTCGGTCCTGCCTTTTTCACTGATACCACGGACATGCACGTGTTCGACAAAACCTCAAAGCGGCTGTGGGTGATCTTCGCCGGCCTGTGGATTGAAATGGTGATTTGCGCCCTGGCCACCATCGCCTGGGCCATGGCTCCCCCAGGATCTTTCTTTGGCGAGATTTGTTACAAGACGCTGCTGCTCACCGGCGTTTCCGGCCTGCTGCTGAATCTGAACCCCCTGATGAAGTACGACGGCTATTACGCCTTGATGCAGTACCTGGCAGTGGACAACATGCGGGAGGATTCCTTTTCTTACGCCACGCTCTGGCTGCGCCGCCACCTTCTTCGCCAGGACGTGGAGATTCCCGCAGTGGGCAAGCGGCGCCGCCGGATCTATCTGACCTACGGCTTGCTGGCCATGGCCTACGGCACGTTTGTGATCGTGGTCATCGCCGGCTGGCTCCGCAATTTCATGGTGACGCGCCTGGGCACAGGCTATGGCTACGCGGCCACTGCCAGCATCCTCTATTTCATGATGCGCAAGCGCCTGTTGCCCGCCGTGGCCCACCTGCGGAATCGCTTACCGGTCTGGAAGGAGAACATTATGGCCTGGAGAATGTCCCGCGCGCAGCAGGTAGGAGTTGCCGCCGCCTGCCTCTTCCTGCTGCTGCCTCCGCTGGCGCACAAGAACACCAGCGAATTTCAACTCGAACCGGCTGTGCGCACAGAAGCGTGCGCCCAAACGGGAGGATGGATCGAGCAGGTGCTGGTCCACTCCGGAGAGAGCGTCCAGCCCGGCCAGATCCTGGCGGTGTTGCGCAACCCGGACCTGGACGCCCGGCTGGCGCAACTGGCCGCCGAGCGCTCCCTGGCCGAGCAAGCCTTGCTCGAGGCGCGACGCAGCCGCGATACGGACGCGGCGGACATTGCCTACCGGAACTTCGAGCGCGTGGACGCGGAGGTACGCGAGGCGCGGACGCGCCAGGGTGGCCTGCTGGTGCGGGCGCCCGCGCAAGGAGAAATCGTCAACCTGGGTTTGGACCAGCGCATCGGGGAGTTCCTGCCTCAAGGCGGGCTTTTTGCCACCCTGGCAGACCGCACCCGGATGCGTGCGCGCATCCTGGTGCGCGACTGGGAACTGCGCGACGTCAGCGTCGGACAGGCGGCCCGGCTGAACGTGCGGGCATTTCCCTATCGTAGCTACTCCGGCGCCGTAGGCCAGATCCTGCCCGCAGCCGCTAGGGATGAGCCTACGGCCTTGCCGAAGAGCCCGGAACGAGCCGGGTTGCGTCTGAGCAACTACTTCGCTGTCGTTCTAGACTTCCCGAATCCGGATGGATCGTTGCGTGAAGGTATGACCGGCACAGCCAAAATCTACGGGGACCGCAGCCCGCTGATCTGGCAGTGGGGGCGGAGCGCGTGGCGCTGGTTCCGTTCCCAGGCCTGGTAGTCCATTTCAGAGGTCCCGGAGAATCTGAGGGCGCCACAACCACGGACGCCGCGTGCCGGAAGTCCATTCCAAACCTTCGGAGTAGGGTGACAAAAAGAAATGGCTGCCGCTGGGGGGCAACGGCAGCCTGGGGGTTACTTAGGGAGATTTCGACTGTGGAACTGCGTCCTGCCACTCCAGGTGAGCCGGGCCGCCCGCTGGGGGTGGCCCGGCTCGCCTCAATGCCGTGCAGCGAGCTCAGAAGTCGCTCGTGCTGCGCAGGGTCTTCACGCCGCCCAGGGTCTTTACGCCACCCAGGGTCTTCACGCCGCCCAACGTCTTCACGCCGCCGAGCGTCTTGATCCCGCCCAACGTCTTGATGCCTCCCAGCGTCTTCGTGCCCGACAGTTTCTTGCCCTTCTTGAGTGCTTTTCCCTGTTTCGACATGTAAATTCCTCCGGAGTTCTCTTGGATTTTGCGATCGCCCACTCGGGACGGCTCTTGGAGAGCACTTGGCGGGCCAAACAATTCTTGCCTGGGTTTGGGCGGTTCGGTTGCTGAAACAAAGCACTTAGTCGCCACGGTGCCTCGGGAGGGGGAGGGATTTGCCCTGCTTTCTGGGGGGAATTAGTTCCCTCGGGGGAAGATTTCCCCCCTGCTACCAGTCCCGGCAGCGAGGAACGCAACGAGCGAGCGGCAAAGTCCTTTACCCTGAGCTGCGGATCGCCCGCCCGGCGGAGGGGTTCCGCGGCCCGTGAGGGCGCGAAATCCGGCGCGGCATTGCCCGCTCGTGTGGAAATATGTGGATGAATCCTCAACCGGATGCGGGCTAGGGGACGTTCAGCGTGCCCCGGCACAGCGGAGAGCCACAAAGGCAGCGTACTTTCGGCGCTTCGCGCAGGAGTTGGTAGTCAATCGTCAGCTCCTCGCCGGGGGCGATCCGCCGGCGGCTGAACATGTAGAGGTGGCCCCGGATTCTCCGGATAGAAAGATTGGGATCGCAACTGTGATTGATGCACTCCGCCCCGCTTCCGTTCACGGCGCCGTCAACGAAGTGATCCGGAGTGAGCGCCATCACATAGATGCGCTTCGGCGCCCGGTACCGGAACAGGGGAGCAAACTCGCGCATGTAGGTTCGCCGGCTGAGGTGGCGCCCGGTGTATTCAATCACCAGCCGCCCTGCGGGGATTGGCTCGCAGGCAAATACCCCGTGTCGATCGAGCCTGGATTGGCCCACGCGCAGGCGGAAGCGGGCATAGCGGGAATCGATGCAAGCAGAAGGCTTCCTTGGCTGCTTGTTCCCTTTGCCTGCTGATGGAGCACCTGCCGAGCGCCGGTATGGCACATTGCTGCGCATCGCCATCACCTCTACGCTTGGGCTGTTTGACCCCAAAGAAACGCAATATAACCCGCGGTGAGTTGCAGAAACAACACCCGCGCGAATCTCCCGTTTGCTGAACATCAGGATATGGCCCTTGACCACGCGCGGCCGCAGGTTCGGCTCGCAACCATGATTGATGATCTCCGCTCCCCTGGATCGCACCTTCCACCTAGGTCCGGCGATTCAGGGCAACCTTCTACGTGCGCTTGGGAATCCGGCGAGGCGGGGCTATGCCTTTTCCGCATCAGCATTCGCTTTCCGATGTATTCAATCACCTTCCGTCCCGGCGGGATGCGCTCGCAGGCATATACGCCGTACCGGTCAATGCAAGAACGGCCGATGCGCAGGCGGAAACACGCGAAGCGCGTATCAGTGCACGGCCGTGATTTCGGCTTCCGCCCTGGCATGTTCTGAATCGGCGCTAGAGATGGTGTTTCCGGCAGAGATATTTCATGCGGTCCTTGTTGACGCCGAGCAGCCGCGCGGCCTGGATTTTCACGCCCCCGGACTGTGCCAAAGCCGCCTCGATCCATTTCTTCTCATAAGAGTCAATTTCCGCCTCCAGGTCAAAGCCAGTGGCCGGCAGCCGGAAGCGGCCGCGCGCATCTTTCCCCGCCGCCTGGACGATATCCCGCGGCAGGTCGTTCATGGTGATGGTATCGCCATCCACCATCAGCACGATGCGCTGCACCGCGTTTTCCAGCTCGCGCACGTTGCCCGGCCAGCGGTAATTTTGGAGCGCTTGCAAGGCGTCTTCGCTGATGGCCTTGACCGAAACGCGGTTCGCCGCGCAATAAATTCGCAGGAAATGTTCGAGCAGCAGCGGGAAATCGTCCGGGCGCTCCCGCAGCGGAGGAAGAAACACGGGGACCACGTGGATGCGGTAATACAAGTCCTCGCGGAAGCGGCCTTGCCGCACCGCTTCTTCGAGATCTTCGTTCGTCGCCGTGAGCAGACGAAAGTCCACCGGGATGGAGCGCTTCCCTCCCAGGTGCACTACGGCATGATCCTCGAGCACGCGCAACAGCTTGCTTTGCAGCGCTGGGGTGAGAGTTCCAATTTCATCCAGAAAGAGCGTGCCGCGGTTGGCCAGCTCGATGCGCCCTTCCTTCGTTTCCGTGGCCCCGGTGAACGCCCCTTTTTCGTAACCGAAAAGTTCCGCCTCCATCAGGGTTTCGGGCAACGCAGCGCAGTTGACGCTGATAAACGGCCGCCCGCGCCGCTCGCTCAGGTCGTGAATGGCATGCGCCACCAACTCCTTGCCCGTCCCACTCTCTCCGCGAATGCATACCGTGGTGCTGGCGGCGGCCACGCGCCGCACCAGGTCGAAAACAGCGCGCATAACTTCGCTTGAACCGATGAGATTGCCCAGCGAGTCTTTTCGGCGGAACTGCTCGCGCAGGATGCGGTTCTCGCGCTCCACCCGCAGCTTTTCCACCGCGCGGTCCACGATCGGTTTGAAGACGTCGGGATCAATGGGATACCCGAAAAAGTCGTAAGCGCCCGCCTCCATCGCGCGCACCGCCACCGGCTTGCGAAAATCACGGCAAAGGACCACCACAATCGTATCCAGGTCGCGCGAACGCAGGCGCTCGATAAGCGCCTCAAACCGCCGGAAACTGGCCGCGCCGGGCTCCAGGTTGTAGAGAATCAGGTCGGGGCGCGCCTCTGCAATCAGGGGCCATTCCGATTCATCCTCGGTCGTCTGGTAGATCTCAAAGTCGGAGCGCAAGCTGCTCACCACCGGTTGCAGGCCGGTGACGTCGTTCGTCATGATGACCAGGGGGGGCCGGTTTGGGCTGGGGGCCATGAATTGTGCGACGTGCTCTCCGGGCAGAGTGGAAGCCGCCGGGCGCGTCCGGACTGGCGCGATTCTAAGAAGCGGCCCCGGGGATGTCAATTCCAGCAGCGCAGACTAAAAGCCTGTGCTACCGCTTCTTCTGGAAGTCCAGCGCGGCGGAGTTGATGCAATACCGCAGGCCGGTGGGCTTGGGTCCATCGGGAAACACATGGCCCAGGTGGGCGTCGCACCGGCTGCACTTCACTTCCACGCGGCGCATCCCGTAGGACGTGTCTTCCTCCGTAGCCACGTTTTCCTTCGCGGCGGGCTGGTAGAAGCTGGGCCAGCCGGTGCCGGAATCGAATTTGGTCTCCGATTGGAAGAGCGGCGCCCCGCAACAAACGCAGTGGTACACCCCCGCCTCGTGGTGATCCCAATACTTGCCGGTGAACGCCGGCTCGGTGGCGGAGCAGCGCGCCACTGCATATTGACTGGGATCGAGTTGGGCTTTCCACTCTGCGTCGGTCTTCTGGACCTTCTCTGCCATGGGTGCCCTCCGGGTGCAGTTTGTAATTGTACCAATTCACAGGGCGCCGGGCGGTTCAGCGCGCAGACCCCAGACCGGCCCGTGCCGCGGGATCGCCACGCAGCGGACGGCCGGGATGCGCAGGGCGACGCAATCCCTGGGGACTCTTCACCACCACCCCGCCGACCAGCACCCAATCCATTCCCTCGGCGAGCGCCTCCGGATGCTCGACGGTGGCACGGTCCGTGACCGTGGACGGGTCAAATATCACCAGATCCGCGTCCGCGTCAGGCGCCAGCCGGCCCTTGCGCCGGAATTCCGCGTCGCTCTGCGCCATACGCCGCGCCGGCATCAGGGACATGCGCGCGAGCGCGTCCATCAGCGTCAGCATTCTCTTCTCGCGCACGTACACCGCCAGCGTGCGCGTGAAAGTGCCCGACGCGCGGGGGTGATTGTTGTGGCCCTGGTCGAGGATCCCGTCGCTGGCGATCATCATCCAGGGACACCGCAGCGCCGTCTCCACATCTTCCTGGGGAATGGCATACGCGGCGGCAATGCGGTGCTGATGGCGGTAGCGCGCAAAGCTTTCCGCCGTCAGCCGTTCCGTGCTCCCGGCGATTTGCAAGTCGCCAAAGCTGATGCGGAACCGTTCTTGCCAGCCCGGCGCAAACCGCGCGGAATCCAGATACGTGGCCCAATAATTGTACGGATAGGAGTCTGCGGTGATGTCCAGCCCGGAAGCACGCGCCGCTTCCAGCATGGCCAGCGATTGCGGCATGGAGAACGTTCCCCCCGTGCTGGTCAGGTGCTCGATTTCCACGGCCGCCCCCGTCTCCCGCGCATCCTCGATGATCTCCCGCAGCGCGTCCAGGTTGGTGCCCGGTCCTTCCATGCTGGAATACCGCGCGTGGAAAAAGACCGGCACCCGATAGCGCCTGGCCAGCGCCATCAGCGGAAGGATTTCCTCGCGGCGAATCCCCGGCACGTATTCCAGGGAAAAGGAGACGGCCAGCGCGCCCGCGCGCAGCGCCCGTTCACAGCGCGCGGTGAGCAGTGTGATCTGTTCGTCCGTGGCCGGAGTGGTGAGCGGAATCTTCATCTCGTTGCGTGCCACGGAATAAAAGAAAGCCGCGCCGTAATTTACTGGGGGGGGATGCGCCGCGTAGTAGCCGTACCAGGAGGGAGGATCCGTAGTCCCGCCGTGCAGCGCCAGGTTGGTGGTCACGCCGTCGGCGATCTTGTTCCACACTCCCACGGGATTGGGATCGTACGAGACCATGTCGATAAATCCCGGTGCCACCACGCGCCCGGCGGCGTCGATTTCTTCCCTCCCGTGAATGGGCTCCCGAGAGAGCACTGCGACCCGCCCCCCGCGGATGCCCACGTTTGTCGCCGGCTGGTCCAGCCGGGTTTCCGGATCCATCACGCGACCGTTGCGGATCACCAGGTCGTACGCCGGTTCCTGGCGGGATGCGTTGGGCATTCCGGCCGGCACGGCGAGCGCAGCCCCGCCCATTGCGGCCACGAGCGCCAGCCCGAAAAGCAGCGCGCTCCTCGCCCCGATTGTGTTTGGTACCCGCATGTTCATTCGGCCTGTGACGCTCGGAGCTTTCGCTGGCTGCGCATGCTCCCGATCGCGCGTCGCCTTGAATTCTCCCTCATTCAGTGGAAAATTCAGACGCCCGGCATCGAAGCCCTGCACCGAAGAGTGAGCCCTCCAGCGTGGTTCCGGCCCTCGTCATTCCCACCTCTGCTGGTGTACCGTGGAGGCAGCCAGGAAGGAGGGGCGGGATGTTCCGGCACACCATTCCCATCGGCCGTATCCTGGGCATCCCCATCGGCCTGGATTACTCCTGGTTCCTGATCTTCGGCCTGCTCACCTGGAGCCTGGCCACGGGCTACTACCCGGGGGAATTCAAGGGCTGGCCCGCCGGCCAATACTGGTTCGTCGCGGCGCTCACGGCCATTCTGATGTTCGCCTGCGTGGTGCTGCATGAACTGGGACACTCCGTGGTGGCGCTGCGCTATCGCGTGCCGGTGCGCAGCATCACTCTGTTCCTGTTCGGAGGCGTGGCGCAAATCGGCGCGGAGCCCCCCAGCGCCGTGGCTGAATTCCTCATCGCCATCGCCGGACCCGTCGTCAGCTTTCTTCTGGCTGTGGCCTTCGCAGGGTTGCAGGCTGTGGCCGGCGCTGCCGGGCCGTTGTTCGCACTGGCCAAGTACCTGGCTTTCATCAACGGCATGCTTGCCCTGTTCAATCTCATTCCCGGCTTCCCGCTGGATGGCGGACGCATCTTCCGCGCCATTGTGTGGGCCTTCACAAAAAACTTCCGCAGCGCCACGGTGATCGCCGCCAATGTAGGCAGGTTCATTGCTTTCCTTTTTATCGCGTCGGGCGTCTGGCAGGTGTTCGGCGGACATGTGGCCAACGGGCTGTGGATCATCTTCATCGGCTGGTTCCTGGATAGCGCCGCCAACGCCCAGATTCAGCAGCAGATGGTGCAGGGCCTGCTGGTGGGGCACAAGGTTTCTGAGGCCATGAGCCGCGACTACGCCGCGATTCCCTCGGGCATGAGCGTCCAGCAGGTGGTGGACGAATTCGTCCTGGGAGCGGGCCGGCGCTCCTTTCTCATCGCCAGTGACGGGGAGGTAGACGGGCTGCTCACGCTGCACTCCATTAAACAGATTCCCAAGCATTCCTGGCCGGAGACGACGGCGGCTGAGGCCATGATCCCGCTCGCGCGGCTGCACACCATCCCGCCGGACGCGGAAGTGTGGACCGCGCTCGAAAAGATGGACCGCGATGGCGTGAATCAGCTCCCGGTAGTCTCCGGAAAACACCTGGTCGGCGTGCTGACGCGCGAAAGCGTAATCAGCTATCTGCGAGCGCTCCAGGAATTCACCAGCTAATCGCAGTTCTTGCGATTCCCTCCGGCAGCCCGGTGATACAAGTCACGCCTCCCCGTGACTCGAATCACGACAATTTCTTCCGCTTCCGGCTAGCGTTACATCAACGCAACAGGTCCCAATTCCCGGGCCGGCTGGCCGGCCGGGGGAGGGCAGCATGGAAAACCACTACCTCTACCGCGTAAACGCTTCTTCCACCGCTCTTCGCGGCGGAATCGTGGTTGCCGAGGACGTCGAGCCGTCCATTACCTTCAGCGCTCCGCCGGAGTTTCAGGGCGAGCGCGGGCTGTGGACTCCGGAGCATTTCTTCCTGGCCTCGGTGGCCGGCTGTTTCATCAGCACGTTTTCCGGTATCTCCCATTTCTCCAAGTTTGAATTTCTTTCTCTGGAACTGGAGACCGAAGGTCTGATCGCCAAGGACGAGGGCGGCTGGCGCTTCACCAACGTGACCCTGCGGCCGCGCTTGAAGATCGCGCACGAAAAAGACCGCGAACGCGCAGGCCGCTTGCTGGAGAAAGCTGAAAGGAGTTGCCTGGTGGTGCGCTCGCTGACGACCCAGGTGACCCTGGAACCGGAGATCGTGCTCGAAGAAGAATTCATCGAGCGCCAGAAGATGGGCAATTCTGTGCCCATCACCTAGGCCGCTCTGCCCCAGCCTGTGCGCCATGGCAGGCTGGACGCACGGAGCCGTAAAGGGACGAGGTTCCCATGGCCGCTGTACCAGGCTTGATCGAAAGCGCTCCGGGAAGCGGGCAGACTTGGAAGACAATCTGTAAGTCTGAGCGCGACCGGGCTGTCCCTCCCAATCTCGAAGACTACGAACAATTCCGCAAGACCTTCACTTGGGAAGACGCGCGCCGCCAGCTCGAAGGCCTCCCTGGCGGCCAGGGCCTGAATATCGCTCACGAAGCCGTGGACCGTCACGCGCGCGGCCCCCTCCGCGAGCATCTGGCTATCCGCTGGCTTGGCAAGAACGGTGAAGGGCGCGATTTCACATACGCGCAGCTCGCGTCGCTCACCAGCCGGTTCGCGAATGTCTTGCAGGGTCTGGGTGTGGCCAAAGGAGACCGGGTCTATACGCTCGCGGGCCGCATCCCGGAGTTGTATATCACTGCGCTGGGGACGTTGAAGCATCGCAGCGTCTTTTGTCCGCTGTTCTCCGCGTTCGGCCCGGAGCCCATCCGGGCGCGCCTCAGCATCGGACGAGCCAAAGTACTGGTGACCACTCAGACTCTATACGAACGCAAGGTGAAGGCGATCCGGACTGCGTTGCCTTTTCTCGAGCACGTCCTGTTGATCGGCGAGGAGGGCCAGCCAACCGGCGTGCCGGACACCCTGGACTTTCACCGCTTGATGGAGGCGGCGTCCGACGCTTACACCATCCAGCCGACGTCCCCGGAAGACGTCGCCCTGCTGCACTTCACCAGCGGAACCACCGGGACTCCGAAGGGGGCCGTTCACGTGCACGGCGCCGTAGTGGCGCACCACATCACGGGCAGACTGGCGCTCGATTTCCATCCCGATGACATCTTCTGGTGCACTGCCGACCCCGGCTGGGTCACCGGAACCTCTTACGGAATCATTGCCCCGCTCACCAGCGGCATCACCAGCATCATTGACCAGGCGGACTTCGACGCGGAGCGCTGGTACGGCATCATCCAGTCACAAAAGGTGAGCCTGTTGTACTCCGCGCCTACCGCCATCCGCATGATGATGAAGGCTGGGGCGGAAATCGTCCGCAAATACGATCTGCGCTCGTTGCGCTTCCTGGCCAGCGTCGGGGAGCCTTTGAACCCGGAGGCCGTGGTCTGGAGCCATGAAACCTTCGGCCTGCCGTTTCATGACAACTGGTGGCAAACCGAGACCGGCGGAATCATGATCGCCAACTTCGCCTCCATGGAGATCCGGCCCGGCTCCATGGGCCGTCCGCTGCCAGGCATTGAAGCCGCCATCGTGCGCGAAACCACGTCGGGCTCGGTGGAGGAAATCCAGGAGCCGGATGTTCAGGGTGAGCTGGCTTTGCGTCCCGGCTGGCCCTCCATGTTCCGGGCCTATTGGAACGAGCCCGAGCGCTATCAGAAATGCTTCGCCGGCGGATTCTATCTGACGGGCGACCTGGCCCGGCGAGACCGCGACGGCTACTTCTGGTTCGTGGGCCGCAAAGACGATGTGATTAAAACCTCTGGACACCTGGTCGGGCCGTTTGAGGTGGAGAGTACCTTGCTCGAACACAAAGCCGTGGCGGAATCCGGGGTCATCGGCAAGCCCGATCCGGTGGCTTTCGAAGTGGTGAAGGCTTTTGTCGTGCTGCGCAAAGGCTATGCGCCAACGGAAGAATTGAAGCGCGAGCTGCTGGGATTCGCCCGCACGCGTTTGGGAGCCGTGGTGGCTCCCAAGGAAATCGAATTCGTGCCTTCCGTGCCGCGGACCCGCAGCGGAAAAATCATGCGGCGGCTGCTGAAGGCGCGGGAACTCGGCCTCCCCGNAAGGGGACATCTCAACCCTGGAAGCAGGTTAAATGGCCGCCAGCACCATTCCGGAACGTCCTCCCGTTGAACGTGCCCACGCGCTCTTCCTGCTGCGCGAGATGCTGCGCATTCGCCGGTTCGAAGAGAAAGCGGCGGAGGTCTACACCCAGCAAAAAATCCACGGCTTCCTCCACCTCTACATCGGCGAGGAAGCCACTGGGGTAGGGGCCATGCAGGCATTCACCCCGGACGACAACATTGTGGCCACCTACCGCGAGCATGGACAGGCCCTGGCCCGCGGCATCTCCGCGAATTCCCTGATGGCGGAGATGTACGGCAAGGCCACTGGATGCAGCCACGGCCATGGCGGTTCCATGCACTTCTTTGACAAAGGCCGGCGCTTCTACGGCGGCTATGCCATCGTGGGAGGCGGAATGCCCATCGCCGTGGGCCTGGCGCTCGCCGACAAGCTCCAGGGCCGTGAGCGCATCACCGCCTGTTATTTTGGAGATGGCGCCGTGGCTGAGGGCGAGTTCCACGAATCGCTGAACCTCGCGTCGCTGTGGAAGCTGCCGGTTGTCTTTCTCTGTGAAAACAATCTCTATGCCATGGGCACGGCAATAGCGCGCGCGCTCGCGCGCACCGATATCAGCGCCAAAGCAGCCCCATACGGCCTCGCTTCCGGCGCGGTGGATGGCATGGACGTTCTGGCGGTAGAAGCAGCGGCGCAGGAAGCAGCCGGATACGTGCGCGGCGGCAACGGGCCGTATCTCTTGGAGCTGCGTACCTATCGCTTCCGCGCCCATTCCATGGCCGATCCGGATTTGTACCGCAGCAAAGAAGAAATCGAGGAATGGAGGAAACGCGACCCCATCGTTCTATTCGAGGCCAAGCTGCGGGATTGGGGAATGCTCTCTGAATCCGGCCTCGCCGGCATCGAGACGGAAGTGGCTGCGGAAATGGAAGCCGCGGTGCAATTTGCCGATGCCAGCCCGCCCGAGCCCGTCGAGGATTTGCTGAAGGACGTGGAGGGTCCGGTAACGCCGTGACCAGGATGACCTATCGCGAAGCCGTGCGTGCCGCNGCTGCGCAAGGCCTTGCGCTGCGATCCCCGCGTCTTCCTGATGGGCGAAGACGTAGGCCGCTACGGCGGAGCCTTTGCCGTGAGTCTCGGTCTGCTGGCGGAGTTCGGGCCGGAACGCATCCGCGACGCTCCGCTCTCCGAATCCGCCTTTGTCGGCGCGGGCATTGGCGCCGCACTGGGCGGCATGCGCCCCATCGTTGAGATCATGACCGTCAATTTCAGCATGCTGGCTATGGACCAGATCCTGAACAACGCGGCCACGCTGCGGCACATGTCCGGAGGCCAGCTCAACGTGCCCCTGGTGGTGCGTGTGGCCACCGGAGGCGGCCGGCAAATGGCCGCGCAGCACTCGCACACTTTGGAGGGTTGGTACGCGCACATTCCCGGCGTCAAGGTGCTGACTCCGGCCACGGTTCCCGATGCCTACGGCATGCTGCTGGCCGCGCTCGCCGAACCCGACCCGGTTTTTATCTTTGAACACGCCACCTTGTATCCGCTCGAAGGAGAAGTGGACGAGGCCGCGGGCCCTGCGGACATCGCCCACGCCGCCGTGCTCCGGCCGGGCACGGACGTCACGCTGATCGCCAACGGCGGCGTGCTGGGCAAGACCTTGCAGGCCGCGGGCCAACTGGCCAAAGAAGGCATCGAGGCCGAAGTGATTGACCTGCGCGTGCTGCGCCCCCTGGATACGCAAACCATTGTGCACTCGGTGGCCAGAACGCATCGCGCGGTCATTGTGGATGAAGCCTGGCGCACCGGCAGCTTTGCCGCGGAAGTCAGCGCGCAAATCATGGAAAACGCTTTCGACTCGCTGGACGCGCCGGTCCAGCGCGTGTGCAGCGCGGAAGTGCCCATGCCGTACGCAAAGCATCTGGAGACCGCCGCGCTTCCCGGCGTGGACGGAATCCTCAGCGCAGTCTTAGAATTAGTTCCCCAACATGGCTGAGTTCCGCATGCCCCAGCTTGGCGCGGATATGACCGCGGGCAAGCTCATCCAGTGGCGCAAGAAGGTGGGAGAGCGCGTCGCGCGTGGCGACATCATCGCCGACGTGGAAACCGACAAGGCGGATATCGAGGTCGAGGTGTTCACCGCCGGCGTGATCGAAAAAATTATCGTTCCGCCGGGCGAAAAGGTTCCGGTAGGCACCGTCCTGGCCATCATCCGGGAAGAAGGCAAACCCGCGGTATCGCCTGTGGTGGCGGAAGCAATTCCCGCGGCGCCATCCCCGGCCCCGCCGGCAATCCCGAAACCCGCTGCCCCTGCTGCGGCGCCTGCTCCGCGCGCCGCGGCTCCCGCTGCCCCAGAGCGCGTGGCCATCTCGCCCGCGGCGCGGAAGCTTGCGGGAGAACTCGCCGTAGACATCACGGGCATGGCAGGCACCGGCCCCGGCGGCCGGATTACGCTCGAGGATGTGCAGCGCGCGGCGCAGGCCAAGGCCGCCGCTCCGCCGGCCGCCGCCGAGCCGGACAAACAAACCAGAATGCGTCAAGCGATCGCCGCGGCCATGGCGCGTTCCAAACGCGAAATCCCGCACTATTACGTGAGCCAGACGATCGACATGAGCCGCGCCACCGCCTGGCTCGCACAGGAAAATCAGAAGCGCAACGTGGAAGACCGGCTGCTCTACGGCGTGCTGCTGCTAAAGGCCGTGGCCCTGGCACTGGGCGAAGTTCCGGAGCTCAACGCTCTGTGGACAGAGGGAAGAGCGGTGCAGAGTGCGGAGGTCCACGTGGGCGCGGCCATCTCCCTGCGCGGCGGAGGACTGGTGGCGCCCGCGCTGCGCAATACGGACCGCCAGTCGCTCGATGAATTGATGAAGAATTTCCGCGGCCTGGTGCAGCGCGCGCGCGCCGGCTCGCTGCGCAGTTCGGAGATGAGCGATCCCACGATCACTGTTACCAGCATGGGCGAGCAGGGCGTGGAGGCCGTATACGGCATTATCTATCCCCCGCAGGTGGCGCTCGTTGGATTCGGAAGGATTGGGGAGCGTCCCTGGGTGGTGGATGGGCAAATCGTCTCGCGGCCGCTCGTCTCCGCCACGCTTTCCGCTGATCACCGCGTCACCGACGGGCACCGCGGCGGCCTTTTTCTGCTGGCGGTAGAGCGGCTATTGCAAAACCCGGAGAAGCTATGAGCAAAGAAGAGATTCGTGCCACCATCTTGCGCGTCCTTGGCCAGATTGCCCCGGAAGCGGACCCGGCTCAAATCCAGCCGGACCAGCGGTTGCGCGATCAACTGGACATTGATTCCATGGACCTGCTGAATTTTGTGATCGGTCTGCACAAGGAATTCAAGGTCGAGATCCCGGAAGCGGATTACCCCAAGCTGGCCACTCTGAATGGCTGCGTTGAATACCTGGCCGCTCTTCAGCCGCAGTCTTAGTCCCTCTCGCCGCGCGCAGCAACTGGGTCCCCTCCGCGCGACTGCAAGCCCGCGATTCAGTGTACGATGGAGCAAACACGCGGGGCCCGTAGCTCAGCGGTTAGAGCAGCGGACTCATAATCCGTCGGTCCCTGGTTCGAATNTCCAGGCGGGCCCACTACCTTCCGTGAATTCCGCCCGCAGTGGGAGAGGCGGACCCCTGCCGGCGAAGTCAGGCTGAAGACGGTGACCTGGGGCTCAGGATGGCGTGGCGTTGCCCGCGCCCGCCGCAGACGACTGAGCGCCCAGACCCTTCGCTGGCGCCGATGTTGAGTTCGTCTGGCTTTGCGGGGCGTTGACGGTGTTCTGTGGAGATTCTGCCCGTGCTTGCTGCTCGATCTGCCGGACCAGAGAAATGTAGGCCACCGGGTTGTACACCCCCAGGAAGGCGGCAAGTTGATTGACCTGCCGAATCTCACTCTCCGTCAGCCCCTCGGCGCGCAACGCATCATCCAGCGCGTTGAGCTGCGGCGATTTCTGCGCGGGCAGCGCTTGCGAAGGTGGCACCGCAGGCTTTGCGCCCGCCGGCTTCGCGGCTGCGGGCGGCTGCTCGAGTTGCCTTGCGTTCGCCCCGGCTGCCGCCGTGCCGAGCGCCACGGGCACCGGCGGATCGACTGGGCGGGCATTGTCCGCTTGACCCAGGACAGGAACCGGCGTTGCCGTCCCTGCTTGCGGGAGCTGATGCAACTGGAAAAGACCAGCTTCCTCTGCCGCCGTCGGAAGGCCACCGGCCGGATGCAGGGTCACCGTATCCTGCGGCTCGGAAATGTCCGGGGAATTGGCGCCCGCGGCCGCGACTGCCGCGTCCGCCAGCCGGGTTGAGGCCGTGGACAATTCCGATGTCAGGCCGAACGGAAGGACTGCCGCCATGCCCTGATCCCGCGCGCCGCCTTCCGTCAAAACCCAGCCGATCTCGGGCAGTTCCCACGCTGTCTGCCGGCCAATGGGAAAGCGGCTTCATCTTTTCAGTCGGCACGCAGGGGATGGACTTGAGAGAAATCGGGCATGGCGGCCGTGCCGGAATGGAACACCGGGCCGCGTTCCCGTGCGTGAGAATTACTTTTTGGTTGCGGGCTTCTCCGGCGTCTTCTCGGTGTTCTGCTCGTGTCCCGCGGCGTTCGAGGAATCATCCACCTTCGAGCCCGCCGCCTTGATCATGTACTCGACGATCAAAGAAACACGGCGATTGGAGGGATCGAAAGGCTCGTCCGGCTTGCGCAGTTTGGTGTCTGCGTAGCCACGCACCTGCGTGACCTGAGCGGGGCGCAGTCCGTTCTCCTGCATCAGGCGGCGCGCGGAATTGGCGCGGTCCGCGGAAAGCTCCCAGTTGGTGTAGTTGCTCGAGGGGCCGTAGGCCTTGGCGTCTGTATGACCCTCGATGGCGATCTTGTTGGGCAGCTTGCCCAGCTCCTGGGCCAGTTTGATGAGCAGGTCTTCGTTGGCGGGATTGAGTTTGGCGCTGCCGCTGTCAAAAAAAGTGCCATGGGCGGATTCGAGCAGCTCGATGCGCAGTCCCTCGTTGGTTATGGTCATGTCGATCTGATGGCTGAGCTCATTGAAGTTGGGTACCTGGCGGATGGCCATTTCCAGTTGCTGCTTGAGCTGGTCCATGTTGTCGGTGGTGACGATGAAATTTTCTCCCGTACCGCGCATGTCGCTGCCCGGAGTCCTGGAGAGTCCCTTGGGATCCTTGAAGTAGCCGCTCACCGCCTCCTGGATTTGTTTGCTCGTGTTCACCAGCCAGAGAACAATGAACAGGGCCATCATGGCGGTGACAAAATCGGCGTAGGCAACCTTCCAGGCCCCGCCGTGGTGCCCCGCGTGGCCGCCCTTCTTCTTGACGATAATGATGGGAGCCTTGGCGGTCATGCGCTCCCCTTCGCTTCCTCGGGCGCGCCGGCGGGCTCGCCGGCGGAGGATTCCGTTCGTCCCTTGATGTGATTCTCCATTTCCTGAAAACTGGGCCGGACGTGTCCCGGAATGGCGCGGCGGGCAATCTCCACGGCCACAGCGGGAGCGCTGCCCTTCAGAAAGGAGACGATCACCACGCGGATGACGCCGTAGAAGGCGTACTCCTCATCCGCGGACTTCGCCATGCTGGCGGCGAGCGGGCCCACCAGTCCGTAACAAAGCAGGATGCCGAGAAAGGTCCCTACCAGGGCCGCGGCCACTTTGTGGCCAATCTCCTCGGGGGGCCCGCCGAGGGCCTGCATGGTGATGACCACGCCGAGCACCGCGGCCACAATCCCCAGGCCGGGGAGTGAGTCCGCCATGGTGGAAAGCGCGGAGATGGGCACACTGGCGTCGTGGTGATGCACGTCCATGTCGCGCTCGATCATCTGGTCGGTGTCGAATGGCTCGGCGCCGCCGCCCGCGGCCAGGCGCAATNGAATCGCACACAAAATCTCGCAAGTGGTGGTCTTTCAGAAAAGCCGGGTACTTGGAGAAAATCGGGCTTTGCTCGGGATTGTCGCTGTCGCCCTCGAGAGCAAAAAGCCCCTCCTTGCGCGCCCGGTTCAGGGTCTCGTAAATCATCTTCAGGGTTTCCAGGTACTTTTCTTTCGGGTACTTCGAGCTGCCGAAAACGCCCCCAATGCCCGCGGCGATTTTCTTGAGGACGTGCAAGGGATTGGCCACCAGCACGGTTCCCACAGCCGCGCCGCCGATGATGAGCAGCTCGGCGGGCTGCAGCAGCACCCGGATGTTTCCGTGCTCCAACAGGTAGCCGCCGATCACTGCGCCGAAAACGACGACGATCCCGATTATTACGAACATGCCGGCGTCAATCTCCCCCGGAGTCCGATCTCACCGCGTCCAGAACCCGGACGCAATTGCCTCCGGCGGCCAATCCCGCGTCGAGAGCCTTCTGTGCGCGTTCGAGGAGCGCGTCTACGGTGTCCTCCGCGGCCACGCAGGCGCCGCCAAACGAAGCGGTGAGCGCCAGGCTGTCTCCCCACCAGTTCACCCGGGCGCGGGTGATCATGCTGCGCAGCCTTTCCGCCTCGGCGGCAATTCCCGCGGCGCCGCAATTGACGATCACCGCCAGAAAGCGGCCGTCGCCCAGGTAGCCGAGCAGATCCGCTGGGGCCAGATTGTTTCCCGCGGTCACCGCCACAACCCGCAGAATGACGGCAACGGCGCGGGGGCCGCGGGTCTTCTGAAGCTCGCGGATGCGGTCCACCTCGATGCCCAGCACGCTGAAGGGAATGCCGTATTCCTGAAACGTGCCCAGGCGCTCCTGAATCTGCGATTGCGTGAATCGCCAGGTGGCGGCCCCGGTGAGCGGATCCTGGCAGCCAAATGCGGCGAGCTTGTTCTGGCGGCGGTCCCAATCGGAGTCTGAGAAGGTTTCGTGAAAGCTTTCCGCGGCGCCGATGATCTCGCCTTCCGGGTTGCGAACAGGAGTTACCCAGAGGCGCACGACCACGGGATGTCCGTCCTTGTGGCACAGCGCGGTCTGCACCACGCTGGCCTCTCCCGCCCGCAGCGCGTGGTGAATGGCCTCAGCGGCTTCGGAGACGATGCCGCTGTGCGCGTCGTCCCTGGCGAAAAGATCGGCGCGCGTGCGCTGGCCCACCACTTCATGGCGGAAGAATCCCGTGATCCTCTCCGCCCCGTCGTTCCAGAAGAGGATTTTCTGGCTGCGGTCCACTATGCAAACGCCGGTCTGCATGCTCTCCAGGATGCCGCGCAAAACTTCCGGGGATTCCAGGCTGGACACTCTCGTCTCCTCTAAGTCTCATCGGTCGAGGGCCTCTGGAAGTCAAGGGGCGCGCGGCATCCGGCCCCTGGCGGCTCGCTCGCGGGCACCCTGGTGCGCTTCTGCGTTTTCAAGTTTGCCGGGCCGTGGCCGCCGGAACACTGCTCAGGATGCTCGTGGCCCATTCAATGGCAGCCAGGTACAGGTCCGGGAGCTGCTCTTCGGGGATTCGCAGCAGGCCGGCGGCCTGGCTGTGCTTCTCCCAAACTCCCGCTTCATAAGCGGTCACCAGTTCATGGAAATTGCGGTAGAGGCCGGGCGTTCCCAGCAAAGCTTCCTTGATCTCGCTGTTCACCGGGACATTGTCGAGCACCTCCGACATTTCCATATCCAGGATGCCGTCCAAGGTGGAGAGCAGGCCCATCAGGAAGAGATCTCCCGCCAGGTCCTGGTGTCCGCCAACGGGAGCCAGCAACTCGCAAAAGCGCGCCCGCACCAGGGGGAGGCGGACCAGTTCTCCCGATTTGTCCTCGGACATGGCGGCCACGGAAACCAGGGAAATCCATTTACTTGTGGCGCGCTCACCCAGCAAGCGCAGCGCATGGGGAATGGAGGAAACCGGCTCGAGCAGCGGAAAGGCCGGGGAATTCAGGTAGCGCAGCAGGCGATAGCTCAGGGATACGTCTTCCTGGATGAGGCGGCTCACTTGGTTGAGGTCAATCTGGGCGCGATTCGCCGCAGAAAGCAGGCGCACGTAAACGGCCTTGTTGACCGGCACGGCAGAGCGATGCACCATCAGCGGCCTGCAGAAAAAGTAGCCCTGGAAGTACTGGTAACCCATGTCGCGGTTGAGCTGGAACTGCGCGCGGGTCTCCACCTTCTCGGCCAGCAGCGGAATGCCCAGGCGCCGGAATTTGTAGGCCAGGCGCTCCTGTTCTTCGAGCGGCGTGGCCAGCACGTCCACCTTGATGAAATCGGCCACGTCGAAAAAGGCGCACATCTCCGGGCTGTCCACGTAGTCGTCCAGGGCCACGCGGTGCCCCTTCTTTTTCAGCCGCCGGCAAGCATCCACCACCTCCGCATCCGGGGCTACGTTTTCCAGGACTTCTCCGACCATCTTTTCCCGCGGCAGCAGCGCCCAGTAGTCGTTCACCAGAAATTCGCGCGTGCAGTTCATGAATGCCGGCAGGCCCTGGGTCATTTGCATCAGGCCCATGAGGAAGAGTTCGTCCATGGTCTTCACCGCGCCGGCCGCGCCGGCTTCCGGCTGGCAGGAGTTTTCCGGGCCGAAGCGGCATAGGATTTCGTAGGCAAACACTAGTTCCTTGTTGGTGAAGATGGGCTGCCTGGCGAGATAGTGCTTCTTCGTTCCCATAGCGCTCTTCTCCTGGGCGTGCATTGCGCTGCCGGAGTTCCCGGCGAAATTCGCGGGGGCCGCAGGGCCGCGACCCTCGTTCCGGCGCGAGGGCCGCTGTTGCTCTTATCGGCAGAATCCTCCGCCCGCCTAGTTCCGGCCGTGGAATCACGGTTCCGGCTTGGCAGGCGGCTCCGCGGGAAGGGCCAAGCCGGGTGGCGGATTCAGAATCACCAGATCCACGCGGCGGTTGGCGGCGCGTCCCTCCGCAGTTTCGTTCGAGGCCATCGGGTGGTACTCGGAATACCCGGAAGCGGAAAGCCGGTCCGGAGAGATTCCATAGCGCGTAATCAGCAGCCGGATGACTTCCGTGGCCCGCGCGGTAGAGAGTTCCCAATTGGACTTGAACACCGGCGTGTGGATGGGCACGTTGTCCGTGTGTCCTTCGATGCGAATCGGGAAGTTGTGCGGTCCGATGATCTCCACCAGCTTGGCCAGGATGGGAAGCTTATCGGCCTGCAGCGTGGCCGAGCCGCTGTCGAAGAAGCCCGCCTCGCGCAGACTCACCACCAGGCCTTCATGGGTAGCGGTGATGGAGACCTCGTGCTGGTTGATTTGTGGCTGGAGCGCCGTCTCGAGTTCACGCTGCACGGCCTTCAACTCGCGGCGCTCCGCAGTGCCTACCAGGGCCCCCACCGGGCGGCTGCTCAACTCTCCCAGGGCGTCTACGCGCTCGGCATTTTGCACCAACTGCACTTCGGAGAAGGGCATGGGTTGTGAACGGGCGAGTGGAGCCCTGGTGTTGGAAGGCTCGAAAACGCCCAGTTGCTGGAAGGCAACTTGAATGGCCAGCGCCAGCTGTCCGGCCTTGCGCTTGTCCACCTGAGAAGAAGAGTAGAGAACCACGAAGAACGCGAATAGCAAGGTGATGAAATCGGCGTAGGAAACCAACCAGCGCTCGTGGCTGGTGTGTCCGCCGGAGGATTTTCGCCTCATGTCGTACCCCCACGCCCGTCCTTGCCGCGCTCTTCCCGGGCGAGAAAGCTGTCCAGCTTGGTCTCGACCATGCGCGGGTTCATGCCCTCGAGAATGGAGACCACGCCTTCCAGCATGATTTCCTGGTGCAATAACTCCTCACTCTGCCGGATGCGCAGCTTGCCGGCGATCGGCAGGAAGAAGAGGTTGGCCAGGCCCACACCATAAATGGTGGCCACGAAGGCCACGGCGATGCCCTTGCCCACCTCCCCGATGTTGTCCAGATGCTGCATCACCTGGATGAGTCCCAGCACCGCGCCGATGATGCCGATGGTAGGCGAAAAGCCGCCGGCGGCTTCGAAGACCCTGGGGATGTTTTCACCGCGCTCCGCGCGGCTTTGCAGCTCCACTTGCATGATCTTGCGCAGTTCAGCAGGTTCGGTGCCGTCCACCGCCAGCATCAGCGATTTGCGCAGGAAAGGATCGGAAATGCCGTCCAGGTCGCGGTCCAGAGAGACGATCCCCTCTTTACGCGCTTTTTGGGCGTAGACCACCATCTCCTTTACCGTCTCGCCCGGATCGGCCGAGCGCGTCAGAAAAACCAGGGAAAGGCTCACCATGGCGGACTGCACCACCGGAAGCGGGAATTGCAGCAGGATGGCGCCCAGCGTTCCGCCAAAAACAATGAGCGCCGCTGTGGGCTGGAGAATCTGGTCGATCTTCCCGCCCTCCAGCGTCAGGCCGAGCAACAGCCCCCCCGCGGCCACCACGATGCCGCCCATGCTGCCCTTGTCCACTGTCTCTCCCTTTATCTGGGCGGTGCCCCGCTCTGGGAATTCTCGGCGCCGGCCGGCAGTTCCTCCGTCGTGGCCTCCGGCCGCAGTCCGAACGGCAGCCGGCAGCCTGCGCGGCGGTGATATTCCACGATGCGCTCGATGATGTCGTCCGGGGCCTCGCGCACCACCAGCTTGTCGCCGGTGAGCAGCGTGATCACCGTGTCCGGCAGGTTCTCGATGAATTTCACCAGGTCCGCGTTCACGATCAGCGGCTGATTGTTCAACCGCGTCAGATGAATCATCCGCATCGCCTCCCAGCGCGCGGCCGGCGAACTGTGGCCGGTGGCGCAAACTCCATCAACAGCCTCGCATCGGCAACCGTGCCCCGAGGATGAGCAACATTTAACGTCTGGGTTCGGTTGCTTGCGTGCCGGTCAGAAAGCCAGCACATTTTCTTCCAACTGCACCATTGGCAGGCGGCGTGCATGCTTATTGCTGAGCGTTCGCCCGCAGGTGACGGGGAAACGTGCGCCGAAGAAGTGCTGGGTAGCGGGAGGTTCAAATTAGATTCTGCTAATCGGCACCTCGAGGCGCCCAACCCGCACCCGAAGTTGCAGGAAGCAGCCGGAAGGTAAGCGCCGCCGGGCACTCGCCGCGTGCCCGCGCACGCCGCGGATCGGTGCCCTGGAAGTTTGAACCGGGAGGAGTCCTCATGAGCAATCCGGAAGCAATCGCCACCCACTTAGCCAATGACGCGCAGAGCTCTTCCCGCAACTTGCGTCCGGCGCAGGCCGATGAGCGGGGTCAGGCGGCCACCTTGACCGTAGAGGAAGTGGAAGGTCTCAACCGGATGCTCCAGGCGGCAGTGGAGAATCTCACGACCCAGAGCAAAATTAACGATCGGATGGTTGCGCGCCTGCTGGACCTGGAAAAGCAGGTAAACGACCTCGATGCCCGCGTCAGCCGGGCGCTGCAAAAGAGCGCAGCGGAAGGATTGCCGGTCTATCTGGGAAACAGCCGGGCGCTCTGCCGCGTCCTGGACTCCTTCCTGATGTATGTGGACACGCGCGACACCTGCTTCACTCCACAAGTGCTGTCGAATGCCTGCTGGCGGCCGGCACAAACCCGGGTTTTCTCCCAGTTGGTAAAACGCGGGATGCGCGTGATGGAGGTGGGCGCGCAAACCGGCTACTTCACCCTGCTGGCGGCAGCCGGAGTGGGCCCGCAAGGCCGGGTGCTGGCTCTCGAACCGGACGCGCGCAAAGGGGAATTGCTCGCACTCAATGTGCAAGTCAACGGTTTCGGCGGGCAGGTACGCGCGCTGACGCCGGAGCCATTTCCCCCGCTCGACGAACTCATGGCGGATTCCGTTGACGTGCTGAAACTGGATTCCCAAACCGGCACACCAGGCGGATTCGCCAGCATCAACGCCGTTCTGGCGCGCTCGCCGAACCTCACGGTCATGGCGGACTTTTCTCCCGCGCTGATGCAGCAACGCGGTGAATCTCCGGAAGAGTTTCTGCGCGCCATCCGTGCCGCGGGATTCCAGCTCCGGGTGATGACCTCGCAGGCTACGCTGCGTCCGGTTGGGGATGCGGAGTTGTTCGGCCCGGGGAGCGCCACGTTGTTACTCAACCGGAGCTGAAGGTAGTTACCGGGGGCGGGCAATCCACGCGTGAACCATTCCTACAGCAGCGCAAGCCGGCCCGCGGCATCCCTGGGGCGCCTCCCTGCCGGGGTGTATTTCCGCGCCGTGTTCTACGGAGCCACCGGCTATGCGGATGAATCCCGCGGCATCCTCTTCGCCCTGGCGCGCGCAGGGATGCCGCTGCAGATCGAGCCGGTGGAATTTCAGCACGACGTGCACGGCCTGCTGCCCGCCCACGAACGGGAGCGCCTGGAGCGCGTGAAGCTCGCGCGCGTAGACCTGGCGCGCAGCGTACTCCTGCAGGATTTCCCCGCGCACGGTTTCAGCCTCTCCATGTACGGCCGCGCGCGCGTGGGGCGCACGATGTACGAGACGGATTCCCTCCCTGAGGACTGGCTGGAGTATTGCCAGGCCATGGACCAGGTCTGGGTGCCGAGCACGTTCAATTGCGAAACGTTCGCGGCGGCGGGCGTGGCGCGCAGCAAGTTGCGCGCGCTGCCCGAGGGCGTGGATACAGGCGTCTACCGCCCCGGCGCTGAGCCCCTGCCGCTGCCGGGACTGCGCGGCTTCCGCTTTCTATCCATCTTCGAGTGGATTGAGCGCAAAGGCCCGGACGTGCTGTTGCGCGCCTACCTGAGCGAATTCCGGCCGGATGAGGACGTTTGCTTGATTTTGAAGGCCTATGCGCGGCCCGACCCCGCCGCCGATCTGCTCCCGCGGATTGCCTGGTTCATCGAACGCGAGTTGGGAATGCGCCTGGAAGACACCGCTCCCATCGTGGTGCTGGCTCCGGGCTTCCTGCGCGCGGAGGAATTGCCGCGCCTCTATGCCACGGCCAGCGCCTTTGTGCTTCCCACTCGCGGGGAAGGCTGGGGCCGGCCGTTCATGGAGTCGCTGGCCTGTGCGCGTCCGGTAATCACCAGCCGCTGGAGCGGCCAAATGGATTTCCTGCACGACGGCAATAGCTACCTGATTGACGTCGAGCCGAGGCCTGCCGCGTGGAACATCGACGTGGAGCTGAGCGCGGGGCACGGCCTGGGCGAGCCCAGTGGGGACCATCTGCGCCAACTCATGCGCCGCGTGTTCACGCACCGGGACGAAGCGCAACAACGCGCGCAGGCGGGATGTGCCGAGATGCGCCGGAAATGGGACTGGGACGTGGTGGTGCGCCAGCACTGGTTGCCGGCCATCCAGGCGCTGCTCGATTGATGCCCGGCCGGGTGCGCAGACCGCCGCTGGCAGCGAGGGCCTATGAACCTGCAAGAAGTGCAGAAGAATTGGGATGAATTCGGGAAGCGCGATCCCTTCTGGGCCATCCTCACCCACGCCCAATATAAAAACAACCGCTGGGACCACGCGGCGTTTTTCGAGACCGGGCGGCGTGAAGTGGAGATCGTCCTGCGGCACCTGGAAGCCACCGGAGTGACGCATTCCTGCTGGCGGGCTCTGGATTTTGGCTGCGGCGCCGGACGGCTGAGCCAGGCGCTCTGCGCCTGCTTCCACCGGGTCACCGGCGTGGACATTGCTCCTTCCATGATTGCGCTGGCCAATCAGTACAACGTCTGCGGCGCGCGCTGCCGGTACGTCCTGAACCCGGCGCAGGACCTGCGCGTGCTCGGAGCGCAGCGCTTCGATTTCCTCCTTTCCCTGATCGTCCTGCAGCATATGCAGCTCAACTACAGCAAGCATTTCATCCGCGAGTTTGTGCGCGTGCTGGCCCCGGGCGGTATCGCCGTGTTCCAGGTCCCATCAAGGCCTTTCCGTCCCGCCACGGCCCAAGCGCCCGCAGCCGACCTGCCCCGCGTGGCCTGCCGCGCGGAGCTGCTTTTGCTCCGGCCCATCGGTCGAGTCCGCGCGGGAGAAGCCCTCGAGGTAAGCGTCCGCGTGCGCAATCTGAGCAGTGTGGCCTGGCCGTGTTCCGGCCGCAGCGATGGGCACGGGATGGTCCAGGTAGGCAACCACTGGCGCGGTCTGGACGGCGCAGTCCTGGCTCAGGACGACGGCCGCGCTTCCCTCCCGCACGATCTCCCGGCGGGTGAGTGCGTGGACTTGCTCCTGGCCGTAAACGCGCCGGATTCCGCGGGCGCTTATCTTCTGGAGGTGGACGTGGTGCAGGAAGGCGTCACCTGGTTCGCGGACCGCGGATCCAAACCTCTGCTCGAAGAGGTGCGCGTGGCTCCATCAGACCGCGACGAGTTTCCTCGGGGATTTCCGGTCATGGAGATGCACGGGGTGCCCAAAGAACAAGTGGAGCAGGTGGTGGCCGAAAGCGGCGGCCGCGTGCTCAACGCCAGCGCGGATCTCTCCGCAGGCGGCTGGGAAAGTTTCTTGTACACAGTCTCCAAGGAGTGACGCCGGAAGGCCCGCACGGCACCCGGAGCGCGCCCGGCCGGTTTGCCGCGGGCGCCTGCGCCGGGCATTTGCCGGCGCGTGGACGGTGGCCCGATTCGATGCCCATACAAGTGATTGCTGCCAGAACCGGGATGGTGAAAGCGGGCGTCGCGTGCAGCCCGAGAATCGCCGTCTTCACGGACGCGGCCTCGGCGGAGCTTGTTCCTCAGGACGTACGCCGGGCCGCGGAGTTGCTTTCCACGGAGGATCTGAGCCCCCTCCGCGAAAATGCCCCTCCCCCTGAGGCCGATGGAGCGTTGCTGTGGTGCAAGGGGGAACGCCTGCTGCGCGGCACCCCGGCAGACCTGCGCGCCGCTTTCTTTGCTTCTCGAGTGCACACGGTTTTTATTCCGGTGCACCGGCGTGGCCTGCCCGAAGCGGATTTGATCGGCATTGAGCCGCGCGTGTGGCTTCGCGGACCGGGGACCGAAGTCTGGAGCACTCAGGTCCGCATTTTTGCTGCGGAACTTCCTTCCTCTCGAATGCGCACGGCGTTGCGGCACGATTCCGCTCCGTGGGCGAAACTGGCCATCGCCCTCTCGGCGGAGCTGGAGTCCGCAGACGGTGCGGAACAACTGAAAGCTCTGTGGAAGACGGCGGGGCTTGAGCCGCGCTTCCGCGCGCTGGTGCTCCGCAACCTGGTGGTGCTCNTTGATCCGCATGCGGAACCACGCGCTGGCGGGAGAACTGATCACCGCGGGCATGGACGCATTCCCGGGATACGCGGAAATTTGCTTCCTTGGAGCTGTGCTCTATTTACATCGCCAGGAGCCGTGGAAAGCGGTGAGTTTTCTGGAAAAGGCCCTGGCCCGCGACGGGCGCGGCTACCTGGGAAGCGGAGGGGAGAATTCCTACCGCGCCGCCTGTCTGCTCGGCCGCATCTGTGCTCTGGCCGGCGACCAGGAAAAAGCCTTGCGCTACTTCCTTCCGGGAATCGGGCAGCATCCAGCGTTTCGTCCCTCCGTGGAAGGCGTGCTCAGCCTCCGCCTGCCACGGCACGTGGCGGCGCAATTGCATCAGGACCTGTGCCTGGTGGTGCGCCGCCAGCCGGAA
>OCOJ01056604.1_pt4 | contig 51248 bp, 45 predicted proteins | sample 1539251 | NCBI WGS metagenome assembly OCOJ01 (sample SAMN01911457, study PRJEB22624) | soil metagenome | biome: Soil | place: Malaysia | collected 2012-04-30 | depth RA_metagenome m
GCACCTGGGCGAATGCTCGGAATGCCGGGCGCGGCGGAGGTCGCTGGAACAAGTGCTCGCGCTGGCGGCGGCCATGCCGGTGCCGGAGCCGCATCCAGCATATGAATCGCGACTGTGGCGCACACTGCGGCCGCAACTCGAGCCGCGCAGGGGCCGCGCGAGCTGGCGCGAGTGGCTTACGGTGCGGCGGCTCGTTCCGGCGGGCGCGGTGGCTGCCCTGGTTCTGGCCGCGTACTTCGCAGGGCGCTACGCGCCGCGGCCGGGCGTGCCGGTACAACCGGCGGCAGCGCAGGTTAGGCCCCAGGTGCGCGAGCGCATCCTGCTGGTAGCGGTGGGCGACCATCTGGATCGCGCCCAGTCCGTCCTGCTGGAGATTTCCAATGCGGAGCCTGGCGCCGGGAACGCGGCTCCGGTGGACATCTCCCGCGAGCAGCAGCGCGCCGAGCAACTGCTGACCGCCAACCGGCTCTACCGGCAGACCGCCGGGCAGACCGGGGACACCGCAGTGGCCAGCGTGCTCGAGGAACTCGAGCCGCTGCTGGCGGAAATCGCCAACAGTCCCGGCCAGGTCCCGGCTTCCGATCTCGAAGAACTGCGCCGGAGGATCGCCGCGCGCGGCCTGCTGTTGAAGGTGCGGGTATTGGGCTCGACGGTCCGCGAGCGGGAGTCGCGCGCGGGCGGGAGCGCTCCGGCCGCAGGACCAGGAAAATCCTGATGAGAGAGGCACAAGGAATGATCCCTACCGATGCAACGAGAAGTTACCGGCCGCTGGCGGCTTTTGCCTTGCTGACGCTGTTCGGCTGGCCGCTGGCGCCCCGCGCAGCCGCGTTCTCCATGCCGGCGGAGCGGTGGGGGGGAGCCGCGGCAGGACGGGCGGACACGCGGGTCCGCCCCTACGAGATGGACGACGATCAGGAGAAGTCGCGCGAGGACGAGCTGTACGACCAGGGCACGGACGCCATTGACGAATCGAAGTGGCAGGAAGCCGTGGACAAGTTCGACCGCGTGATCCAGATGCACGGCAAACGCGCCGACGCCGCGCTTTATTGGAAGGCCTGGGCGCAGAACAAGCTCGGCCGGCGTCCGGATGCGCTGGCCACGCTCGCCGAGCTGCAGCGCACCGCGCCGCAGAGCCGCTGGGCCAACGACGGCAAGGCGCTGGAAATCGAAATCCGCCAGGCGTCGCAGCAGACAGTCTCCCCGGAAGCGCAGAGCGATTGCGAGCTGAAGCTGCTGGCCATCAACGGCCTGCAGCAAATGGATCCCCAACGCGCCGTGCCCATGCTGGAGAAGATGCTGCACGGGCGCGACTGCCCGAAGCTGCGCACCCAGGCACTCTTTGTGCTTGCGCAATCCAGCGCCCCTTCCGCCCGCGACGTCATCGCCCGCACTGCCCGCGATGATTCCGATTCCGATCTCCAGCGCAAGGCAATTCAGGATTTGGGCCTCTTTTCCGGCGACTGGGGCCGCGAAACGCTGGGCCAGATTTACGCCTCCACGAAAAGCATGGAGGTGAAGAAGCGCATCTTGGGCGCGTTCATGGTGGCCGGCGACCGGGCGCGGCTGCTGGCCGCGGCGAAGGACGAAAAGGATCCCGAGCTGCGCGGTGAAGCCATCCGGCAGCTCGGGGTGATGGGCGCGCGCGAAGAAATCTGGCAGCTCTACCAGAAAGAGACTTCGGTGGAAGTGAAAAAGAAAATGCTGCAGTCCATGTTCATCTCGGGAGACCTGGAGAGGCTGTCGCAACTCGCCTCGCGCGAGCAGGACCATGACCTGCGGGTGGCCGCGATCAAGGACCTGGGGCTGATGGGGGACAAGAGCGGAGACACGCTGGTGTCCATTTACAGCGCGGACAAGGACCCGGAGGTGCGCCGCGCGGTGATCCAGAGCCTGTTCATTTCCAACAACGCGAAGGGGCTGGTGGCGCTGGCGCGCAAGGAGACGGATCCGGAGATGAAGCGCACCATCGTGCGCCAGCTTTCGCTGATGCATTCCAAGGAAGCATCCGACTACCTGATGGAGATTCTGAACAAATAGGAGCGGCCATGAGCCCATTCCATCGACTGCTGGCGATTTGCGCGCTGGCCTTCTCCGCTGCGCTTTCGCTGACTGCCCAGGGCCAGGGGAGAATCATCAACGCGCCGTTGGAAGAGCGCTCGGGCGCCTCCGGGCTGGCGGCGGAGATGCATTCGTTGCTGGCATCCGCGGAGGGCCTTTTCTGGATTGGATATTCTGTCCCGGCCATCGAGGGCGGCCGGGAATCCTGCTGCGGCGACTACTCCGACTATCACTGGAACGCCTGCGGGCGGTGTTTCCTGAATTCAACCGGTGAGCACGGTTCCCGGCACTCGCGCCCGGATGCCGTGGTGGCAATGGTTCCGGCGCACCTGGAGGGCCCGGGGCAAGTCTCCATCCTGTTGCGCGCCGAGGACCACCGCATCAACAGGGTTCGAGCTTTTTCCGAGGAATGTGAGGTGGATGCGGACAAAGTGCGCGTCGTGTGGCTCACGGGCGTAAAGCCCGCGGAGAGCGCGGCTTATTTGCAGAGTCTGATGACTGCATCCGGCTCGGGGGAAGAAGGCTTCCGCGAGCCGGCAACGGGCGCGCTGACCGCCATCGCGCTTTCCGCCGGCCCAGAGGCCAACAAGGCGCTCGAATCCTTTGTGGATCCCGGCCGGCCGGAAAAGCTGCGCTCGCAAGCGGCGTTCTGGCTGGGGAGCACGCGGGGCGTTACGGGCCTGCGGGTTCTCGAGCGCATGGCCAAGTCCGACCCGAGCAGCCGGGTGCGCGCGCAGGTGGCCTTCGCCTATTCCACCAGCCATGAATCCGCCGCGGTGGACGATTTGATTCGCATGGCGCACGACGAGGCCAGCGAGCACGTGCGCGGCCAGGCACTTTTCTGGCTGGCGCAGAAGGCGGGCAAGCGCGCGGCCGGGGCCATCACCGAGGCCATCGAAAACGACCCGGACACCAGGCTCAAGCGCTCCGCCGTGTTCGCACTTACGCAGATGCCGCCCGATGAAGGTGTTCCGCTGCTGATACAGGTGGCGCGCAACAACAAGAATCCCGAGGTGCGCAAGCAGGCGTTCTTCTGGCTGGGCCAGTCCAAGGACCCGCGCGCGCTGGCGTTCTTCGAAGAAGTTCTTGGGCGGTAGCGCTCCGCCTCTGTAGCGGCGCCAGGTTGTTTTCAGTGGGACAGACATTCTTGTCTGTCGCGCCGCCCTTGTCCCGCCCGGGTAGCCACACTGTGTCGGGCGGACCATCATGTCCGCTTCCGTCCATCCTGGCCATATTGGACTGTTACCAACATCTCCGCTCCCACGTCTAAGCTGCGATTCCGCATCACCGAGTGTGCGGAAACGAATGGAACGGGGAGGACTTCCATGTACAAACGCTTGTTGCTTGCCGCTCTTGGCGTTGCCGCCTGTGCGGCGGCTGTTGCGCCGGCCTGCTTCGCACAGTCCGCCATGCTCACTCTGCCGCGGGATAGCCAGCGTGCCCGCGTCTCTCAGCGCATCGGCATTACGGATATCTCCATCCTTTACCACCGCCCGCTGGTGAAAGGGCGCAAGATCCGGGAGGTGATGGCCGCGGACGGCAAGATCTGGCGCGCCGGGGCCAATGAAAACACCGTCTTTGAAGTGTCCGACCCGGTCACGATCGAGGGCCAGCCGCTGCCCAAAGGCGCTTACGGCCTGCACATGATCCCCGGAGATTCCGAGTGGACTGTAATCTTCTCTAAGAATTCCAGCTCCTGGGGCAGTTTTTCCTACAACGAGGCCGAGGACGCCCTGCGCGTCGCCGTCAAGGCCCACCCGGACGAGAAGCACGAAGCCCTCACCTACGACTTCGACGATCCCACGCCGACGGTGGTGACCGTGGTGCTGCGCTGGGACACCATCGCCGTCCCCTTCAAGGTGGGCGTGGACACACCGCAGATTGTCGAGCAAAGCCTCAAGAATCAGCTTCGCGGCCGCGTGCAGTACGAGTGGCAGCCCTGGGACGAAGCCGCCAACTACCTCACGGACCATAAACTCGATCCCCAGCAGGCGCTCAAGGACGCCGACCAATCCATCCGGGTCGAGGAGCGGTTTGAAAACCTGATGACCAAAGCCCGGGTGCTGGACACGCTCGACCGGCAATCCGAAGGCCAGGCGGTCCGCGCCAAAGCCCTGGCCACGGGCTCCGCCCTGCAGGTGCACGTTTACGGCCGGCAGCTCCAGCGACAGGGCAAGCAGGAAGAGGCCTTCACCGTTTTCCGCGGCAACATCCAGAAGTACCCGGAAAATTGGCTGGTGCACAGTGAGATCGCGCGCATCGCCTGCGCCAAAGGCGATTGGGACACCGCGGTCAAGGAGATGAAGATGGCGGTGCAAGGCGCGGACGATCAGAACAAACCGGCATTCGAGGCCCTGGTAAAGCGTCTCGAGGCGAGACAGGACATCAACAACTAAGCCGGCCATCCGCGGATGGGATTATCCCGTTCCGCGGACGGCGCGCCGGGACGCGCGCCGCAAAGTACCTTCCTCGTGGCGTCCGCTGGGCATGTTGCGGCAGCGGGAGAGAATTGGGGCGCCCCGGGCGGCAGAGGCGCCCCTTGGAAGTCAGAAGACTTCCGGATTACTGATCGTGGTCGCGCCGGTCTCCGTCCTCGAGATCCGGCCGCACGAACAGCAGCCCGCGGCCGCTTCCCAGGCCGGTGACGATGGGCGTGACCACTCCGTTATCGAGGTTGAGCGTTCCCACGAGCCCATCCGTATCGGAAGCCGAGTAGGCTGTTCCCAGCTCGAAACCAAACGACGGGCGGTCCAGCCGGTAGATCGTGTCGCCGGCCACGTCGGTGATCAGCAGGAAGGTGTCCCCAGCCGGGGCAAACGTGGTGTCATCCAGCGTGGTCGCCCCGCCGGTGGATTTGGTGATCAGCAGGCGGCCAGCTTGCTGGGTGGCGGACAAGGGATGGCGGACGAATATCAGCTCCCCGTCAGCCTGGCTGGTGAAAACGATGTTCCCGCGCGGGTCTAGGGTCATGGAGTCCGGATCCGTAAGATTGAGCTGAACGGTCATCCCCGTGGGGATATCCGTGCCGTTGTCGTCGCCGTACAGCACCGGCTCGACCGTGACCGTGCTCCCCGACAATTGCGCGCGCACCAGCGCCGGAAAGATATTCACGTTCATTGCGTTGAGGTTGGGATTCGACGCGGTCAGGAAGATATCGTCGCCCTTCACCGCGATGTCATCGTATCCGCCCCCGTGCGCCGTGGGAGCAAACGTATAGTTCTTCATCTTGCCGGATTCGAGGTCAATGACCACCAGGTTGGGATTGGCGTCTTCGTTTTGCAAGGCCCACAAGTCATCTTCGCCGACGATGCGCATCCCGTCGTTGTGGCCGGTGACGCTGAAGGTGCGCTCCACTTTGCCGCTCAGCGAGTACTGCACGATGGTGCTGGATTTGCCGTCCGTGCCGTCTTTGGCCACGTGGTTCTGGAATCCAACGAGCACATGATTTCGCCACTGGACGATCGAATCCGGCTGCGAATAGCCGTTCGCGCTCTTGGCGAAAACGGAGAGTTGGTAGGGCGGCGTGGCGCTTTGCGCAGCCGCGCCGCGCGCAAGGAGCAGTGAAGCGGCTAACAGCGCCGCGGGGACCACGAAGGAAGACCAGCGCCTCAAAGCATTGGGAACGAACATTTTGATTTCCTCCTATCAGGCCGGGATGCAGGAGACGAGGCTAGCGACTTCGTGTAAATGGCCGGTCAATTGCCGGTGACAGACGGCATAATCGGAGGATGAGGGCGCGGGGGACGTTGCTCGCTCCACCCGCCGGGGAGCCACTGGCCGATTCCGCCGGGGCCGCCGGAATGCCGCCGTTTCATTGCCGCGCCGGACCATCCCCGCCCACAACGAGATCCCGGGGCGGCGAATTTGCCAGCGCGAGCGCCTCGGGTTGGCCCAGCGGCTTGCATACCGTTTTGGGCACAATGCCGCCTTGCGCCGCAACCGCTTCCTCCCGGCGGGATTACTCTGAATTCATGCGCTGCGTCGCTCCGCAGCGCCCAACCGCCACAGGGGCGCAGATTGGGCAAAGGAGTTGACATGTCAATTCATCCGGCGTCGTGGTGTGTGCGCAAGCTGTGCTGGGCCATGCTGGCTTCTTCCTTGCTGTTCCTGTCTCCGGCCTGGGGACAAAAGGAATCATCCGGCGTAACCGCGGACACGATCAAGATAGGCTCGTGCAACGCGCTGACCGGCCAGTCGTCCTTTTTGGGCCTGCAGATGATCATTGGAGCCAGGGCGTACTTCAGCATGGTGAATGCCCAGGGGGGCGTCAACGGCCGCAAACTCGAGCTGGAAACCAAGGACGACGGCTACGATGCGGGGCGCGCGGCCGGCTGCTGGGAGAGTCTCCAGAAGGCGGACGTATTCGCGGCGGCGTTCTTCGTGGGCACGCCCACCGGGGTGAAGTACATTCCGCTGGCGGAGTCCAGCCATACGCCGCTGGTGGGGCTGTTCACCGGGGCGCAGGCGCTGATCGAGCCGGTGCATCACCACATCTTCAACATCCGCGCGTCGTACTTCGACGAGACGCGGGCGCAGATGGACGGTTTATGGGACCAGGCCGGGGTGAGGAAGATTGCCGTGCTTTATCAGAACGACGCTTTCGGCACCGCAGTGCTGGAGGGAGTGAAACGCGCGCTGGCCAAGCATCACTCCGCTCCCGTGGCGCTGGGGACGTTCGAGCACAACACTCTGGAGGTGCAGAAGGGCCTGGAAGAAGTGCGCGCGGCGAACCCGGAAGCGGTGGTGCTGGTGGGTCCTTACGCGCCGGTGAACGCCATCCTGAAGCAAGCGCACGCGGCTGGATGGCACCCGCGCTTCCTGACGGTCTCCTTCGTGGGCACCGAAGGGCTGCTGCGCATCGGGGCGCAGGATGCGGAGGGGATGGTCATCACCCAGGTGGTGCCGCCCTATGACCGCACGGACCTGGCGACGGTGAAGCTCTACCGGGAGGCGCTGGAGAAGCACATGGGCAACACGCAGCCCAGCTTCGTCAGCCTGGAAGGCTTCGTGGACGCGATGGTGCTGACGGACGCAATCCGCTCCGCGGGGCGCGACTTGACGCGCGACAAACTGATTGCCGCGCTGGAAGCCATGCATAGGAAAGACATCGGGCTGGGCCCGAATCTGCTGCTGAGCTTCAGTCCGACGGACCACAAAGGTCTGGACTCGGTGTACACCACAGTGATCAAGGGCGGGAAGGCCGTGGTGGTGGAGGATTGGAAGCAGCTCCCGAAGGACTAGCTTAAATCTTTCACTATCGGCCCGGTGAAGAGCTCCGCCGCGCGGCTTTCGTAGCGCCGGCTCCCGATTAGTCAGGACCGCGCCGGCCTGCTCCAACTGCCTGATTCCGCTGCGGGGCCGGCGCTACAGCATACCTGTACTTCTGTGTACCGATTTGCAACACGGCGGTACTTTCGTTCCATCGCACAGCCAGACGCCTGCTGGCATCCTTGTCCCGCTGGCCCATGCATCCAGCATGACCTGATCTGAGAAAAGAAGGCGCCGGGAAGCCTGAAAGGGCCCCGGATGGGAGGTTGCTGTGAACGGAATGACGAAGCTACGGGTGTCTGTGCTGAGTCTGGGATTCGGAATGGCCCTGGCATTTGCGCCCGCGGTGTATGCCCAAGCGGAATCGAACCCGGATCACTTTACGGAAACGGGCGTGGAAGTGGGCCCCGGCGGATACGCCATGCAGAGCGGAAGGCAAGCCGCGGCGCAGAAACAGGCGAAGAATGTGAAGCGCGCGGAAGTTGCGGCCGTGCCGTCCAACTCCGGCGCTCCGGTGCACGTGGCGCTGGCCGTGGCGGATAAGAACCGCCCGGCGGCTGTCCGCGCGCCCAAGCGGTAAGATCCAATCCCTTCCGCGGCCGCCGGGAGGCTAGTGGTAGCGTCCCGGCGGCGCGCGTCGGTATCAACTCCGCGCACGCCCGTTTGGAAGACGGGCCGTGGGCGGAGGCTTTTTCCCGGCAGACCATCGTAACCCTGCTTCCCTACCCCGCCTTGCCGCCCCGAACCGCACAATGCTAGACTCGGTTTTCAGCCGTTTTCGAACGGAATCGAGGAAGCAACGTGCCGCAGGAAAAACCAGACACCAGCTTTCGTGTGATTGATCGCCGGCTGTTCACGGAAGAGGGCGAACTGCGCCCGGAGGCCAAGGAACAGGCCCGCCAGGAGAAAGAGGCCCCGGCGGCCAGCGCGGTGCCACCTGCTGGGGCGACCGGCAAAGCCGCCACGCCGCAGCCTGCCGCTCCCGCCACCAGTCCCACGCCGGCGCGCTCTCCTCATTTCGACTTGCTGGTGCGCAGCCTGGCCAATCAGGCGGCCATGCTTCTGACGGGAATGACCGACCCGGCCACGGGTGAGACGGTGGTGGACGTGGAAGGCGCGCGCGAGGTGATTGACATGCTGGACGCGCTGCGCGAGAAGACCCGCAGCAACCTGGCGCCGGAAGAGGATAAACTGCTCTCGGAGCTTCTGGGCTCGCTCAAATTCAGCTATCTGGAGATGACCAAGGCGGTAGCTGCCGCTCCCGGCCGCCGCGGCGGAGCCGCCTCCCGGCGTTAGCAGGGGGAGACGGATCCAGGCGGCAGCCCGGAGAATCTCCGGTTCCCGACGACCTCGCAATGGCCTCCTGCCACAGCGCCCCGACCGCCGACCCTCCGGCAACGCTGCGCCTGACCATGCTCGGCTCAGGCACATCCATGGGGGTGCCTTCGCTGGGCTGCGGCTGCGCGGTGTGCCGCTCGACCGACCCGCGCGACAACCGCACCCGGCCGTCCATCCTGCTTGCCGCCAACGGCTCGAACATTCTGATCGACACTTCGCCGGACTTCCGCCAGCAGGCGCTGCGCGCGGGGCTGGCGCGCCTGGACGCGGTGCTCTACACCCACGGCCACGCGGACCACATCCTGGGCCTGGACGACATCCGCCCGTTCAATTTGAAGCAGCAGCAGCGCATGCCCGTATACGCGAGCCGCNCCGACGCTGCGCATTCTCGAGCGCACCTTTGCCTACATTTTCGACGAGGGGCCCACGCTGAGCACCATCCCCGCCGTGGACCTGCGCGAAATCACCGGGCCGTTCGAAGCCGCGGGGGTCCGCTTCCAGCCTGTGCCCGCGCGCCACGGAGACATGGAAGTTTTCGGCTTCCGCTTCGGCCGCGCCGCCTATCTCACTGATTTCTCCGAGGTGCCGGACACCTCCATGGCACTGCTGCACGGGCTGGACGACCTGATTCTGGACGCGCTGCGGGACCGTCCGCATCCCATGCACTCGACGGTGGCGCATTCACTGGAGATCGTGCGCGAACTCGCGCCGCGGCGGGCGTGGTTTACGCACATCTGCCACGACCTGCCGCACGAAGCGACGAACGCGCGGCTGCCGGAAAACGTCCGCCTGGGCTATGACGGGCTGAGCTTCGAGGTGGCGCTGCGATGAGCTTGCGGGTGCTGCGCGGACTCGACGGGTGGCGCGGCGATGCCGGGGTAGCGGAACGCCGGACGGCGCTGGCCATCGGCAATTTCGACGGCGTGCACCTGGGCCATCAGGCGATTCTCCGCCGCATCGTGGACCATGCCCAGCGCGCGGGCTCGCTGGCCACGGCCGTCACTTTCGATCCCCACCCTCTGAAGTTTCTTCGCCCGCAGGACGCCCCGCAGTTGATCTCCACGCTCACCCAGCGCCTGGAATGGATGGAAGAACTGGGCGTGGAAGCGGTGCTGCTGCTTCCCTTCACCCGCGCGCTGGCGCAGCTCTCCGCGGAAGATTTCACGGCCGGGGTCCTGGCCGGCGCGCTGCGCGCGGAGCGCATCTTTGTGGGAGAGAATTTCTGCTTCGGCCATCGCCATGCCGGAAACGTGGCGCTGCTGGAACGCTTGAGCGCGCGCTTCGGCTACACCGTGGAGATCGTTCCGCCCGTAGTGCGCCGCGGGGAGATCGTCTCCAGCACCGGGGTGCGCCGCGCGATCCAGGAAGGCCGGATGAACGCGGCCGCGCGGCTGATGGGCCGGCCGTTCACGCTCAGCGGAAGGATTGTCGCCGGGACCGGCACGGGCAGCCGCGAAGTGGTGCCTACGCACAACCTGCACTGCGACCAGGAGCTGCTGCCCGCCCAGGGCGTCTACGTAACCGAAACGCGCCTGGGGGGCGGCGCGCACATTTCCTCCGCGGCGTGGCATCCCGCGGTTACAAACGTCGGCACCCGCCCGACCTTCGACGGCCAGGGCCTCTCGGTGGAGACCCATCTGCTGGAATTCGGCGCCCACGCCTCCGGCCACTGGATGCAGCTGCGCTTCTGGAAGCGTCTGCGCAGTGAAAAGAAATTCTCCAGCCCCGCCGCCCTGAAGAAGCAGATCGAAGCCGACGTATTGCGCGCCCGCGCGTTCTTCCGCCACCGCTCCCGCGTCCGCCGCGTGCGGCAGCCCGCCTGACGGAAGTTCGGCAGCAGTGGTAGCCGATTGTCCTGATGGAGAGTGTGCGACCGCCGGGCCGCGTGCATATCCTCCTGCCCGGCTTGTCTCACGAAAACCCGGAACAAAGGTACTGCCGGTGCATTGCCGCGCGGGCGAGATGGCAGAGGCACGACAGCCCGTCCCGAAGCTTCGGGACCGAACCTGCGGAATTGGGACGTGCCCCTGCAGCCTGCGAACTTCGCCGCCGGCCACGACCGGGAATTTCCTCAGATTCCGGGCGGGTCCGCAGAGCTAGAACTTTCGCATGTTAACGAAGTTAAGGCTGCAGACGATGTCGCTGGGATGGGCCTTAAGCAGTTGATCCTCATACGCGCGCCTCTCGGCCGCCCCGGGCCACTTCCCTACAGCCGGCCGCTCGTGATCTTCATTCACAAAGATGAGGAAGCCGTCTTTCCCCGCCTCCTCATCGGCGACGGTTCCGGGCGGGACTTCCAGCGCGTTGCCCCGCCAGACAAGCACGGCGTGGAGATGCTTACTCTTGGGTGAGTCAAACTCATCATCGGATTCCGGCTTGAGTTGCAAACCAGGCCACCGCGCCCGGTAGTATTCTTCAATCTTGGACGCGGGCCCCGGAAAGAGATACGACCTAACCCGGAACGCAAGAAAGTCGCGCGAAGGAAACTGGGCCGGCGACTGCATCATCCCCTCTGCCACCCTGTTCGTTTGTTGGGGGTCAAAGACCGCATTTGCGGGGACGGAGACGATATCCTGGTCGAGGAGGAGCCGGTACATCGGGTGGCGTCCGTCCTGGACCGGCTTGAGCACCTCCTCGGCCTCCGGCCGCTTGTCCTCCAGGAGCAGGTAGGTTGCCAGCGCCTCCCGATACTCGACATTCTCCGGGGCCTCTTTAACCGCCACGCGCGCCAACTCCGCGGCCTTGGCAAAATCGGCTTCGCGCCGAATCAAGCGTCCTTGAGAAACGCGGGCTTCGGAAGAGCCGAAGAACCGCGCTTTCCAGTAGCACGCAGCCGGATTATAAGGATCGATCTGCAAGATCAGGTCGAGGGTTTTCTGGGGATCGCGGTCCGGGCTGGGGAGACCAGGCTGCGAGAACTGTCCGTTCTGCATACTTCCGGGAAACACAGCTGACTTCACCCTGTCGAGGCGGACCTGAAGGAACAGAGCTGCTACGTCCCTCGGATTCTTCTCAAGATACTTCGTGATGCCGGCGTCCGCCATCTGCAGGCCCTTCTGAACCTGCGACTCCTTTCCCTTCCACGCGGCCATGTCCTGGACGCTCGCGGGAGCTTTCGAGAAAGACTCCTGCACAAAAGTCTCTGCAGAGCGGATGGCCTCGTAGGCTGCCTTGAGTTCATTGGGATGCGCTTCCGGCGACTGCGCCACGGCGGTAAATGGCCCAAAGGGCGCCCCGGCCGACCATGCGATGGCCAGGAGAATGCACAGTGTGAGACGCCCGAGGAACCCGGTGGCAGCTGCTTCGGGCAAGGAGCGAAATTCCGGCTGCGATTGCACTGCCAGGTGATTCCGCCGCATCGGCGCCTCCCTCTTGGCCGCAAGACTGCCAAGAACAACGATGCTACTGAGCCCGGTAGGAAACTCCGACGAGGGCTCCCCGGCCGCCAGTTATCCGTGCTGCGCGGTGCTTTTGGTGGTGGTGGCCAGCGGCAGGCAGGTGCGGCAGTAGCCGCCCACTTCCGTGCGGCTCATGGTGATGGTCATATCGAGCTGCTGCTCGATCTGCTGCTTCATTTCCTCGTAGAGCGGGCTTTCGAATTCCCGCACCTTGCCGCAGCGCAGGCAGGCGATGTGGATGTGTTCCCGCGAAGCATGGCTCTCGTAGTAGTGCCGGTCGCCGCGGATGTGCAGCAGGTCCAGTTCGTCAATCAGCCGCAGGCGCTTCAGCAGGTCCACGGTGCGGTACACGGTCACGCGGTGGATGTGGCGGTCGATCTTCCGTGCGCGCTCGTAAATCTCATCGATGTCCAGGTGGCGCTGCGCCGTGTCCATCACCCGGACAATCACCCGGCGCTGCCGCGTCAGCCGGCGCCCGCGCGAGCCCAGTTCCGCCTCGAGGCGGCCAGGGCGCTGGCCGGCGTTGATGCGTTCGCCGCTGGAAACGCGGGTAGTGGCTGCGCTTGGCACCATGACCTCGCAGGGGGACAGACTCCCGAGTCCCGATCCCGATCCCGATCCCGAAGCTTCGGGATTCGGGATTCGGCATTCGGGATTCGGGATGGGGACTTGTCTATGCCCCGTAAACCTTGGCACAGAGTCAGAGGGACGGACAAGAATGTCTGTCCCACCTAGCCCAGCCATTTAGCTGGGATCAGCTTGCGCAAATCATTGTACATGACCAGAACGAAGAGCAGCAGCAGGAAGGCCATGCCCACGCGCAGGAAGCGCTCGCGCGACGCCGCGCTGAAGTCCCGCCGCCGCACGCCCTCCAGCGCCAGCATCAGCAGGTGGCCGCCATCCAGAATCGGGATGGGCAGGAAATTTACGATGGCCAGGTTGAGGCTGATGATGGCCAGCACGGAGAGGAACTCGGGAATCCCGCGCCGCGCCGCCTGCCCGGAAATGCGCGCGATGCCCACTGGGCCGGAGAGTTCGCGCAGGGAGGCGTGCGCGGTGACCAGTTGCCAGATGCCGCCCACGAGCTTCACCGTGAAGTTCCAGGAATCCGCCGCCGCCAGCGAGGCCGCGTCCACAAAGGGCAGCCGCCGGTAATGCACCTCCGCGGGGCCGGGATACGCGCCGATCTTCCAGGCCATGCGCCCATCGGGCAGCGTGTCTTCATAGGGCTGGATGGAGAGAGAGAGAGCCTGTCCATCCCGCCGCAAGGCCAGGTTCAGCAGATGCCCATCGGATTGCTGCACCGTCTCGTAGAACTGATCCACGCTGGCCATGGGCCGGCCGTTTACCGCGGTGACGAGGTCTCCCGGTTTGAGCCCGGCGCGTTCGGCCGGCAATCCGGGCACCAGCTCTTCAATGCGCACCGCAGCGCTGGGAAAGCCGACCAGCTCGGCGAACTTCGTGGTCTTGGCGCTGCCCTTCACCGTGGCGGTGAGCGTCTGATTCTCGCGCGCATAAAACAGATTCAAATCCGAATGCAGCCCGCTCTTCTCTGCCGCGTCCGCCACATCCCTCCAGGTGGCTACGGCCGCTCCATTCACCTGAACCAGCCGGTCCCCTGCTCGCAGGCCGGTCTGCGCCGCCGGGGAATCCTTCAGCACGCCCGCCAGCACCGGCGGTTTGGCCAGGTAGGCAGGCTCCGGCAGGCCAAACACCCAGAAGATCAGGAAAAACAGCAGCACCGCGCACACCAGGTTCATCACCGGTCCCGCGGCCAGGATCAGCGCGCGCTGCCACCGCGCCTTCGACAAAAATTCATCCGGGGCTCCGGCGCGCTCCTCTTCGGAGGATTCCCCGGCCATCTTTACAAACGCGCCGATGGGCAAGAGGCTGAAACGGTAATCGGTATCGCCCCAGCGCCAGCCAAACAGCCGCGGCCCGATGCCCAGGATGGAGAAGACCTCCACGCGCACGCCCACCGCGCGGGCCAGGATGAAATGGCCCCATTCGTGGGCCAGAATAATCAGCGTCAGCCCGAAGCCCACGGTGAGGATCAGCCGCAGGGTCTCCGGCATGACCAGCCCGAGCGCCGCCGCCGGCAGCATTTTTCCGCAGAGATGAACCAGGCCCATTGCTCAGTTCTTCCTTTGGCGCGCGCCTTCCGCGGCCACGAATCGTTCCGCCTGCCGCCGGGCTTCCCCGTCCGCGGCCAATACCGCTTCCATGCTGGTCAGTGCGCCACCGGGCGTTTTCTCCAGGACGCGCTCCGCCACCCGGGCAATGGCGGGAAATTTGATTCGCCCGGCCAGGAAAGCGGCCACCGCCGTTTCGTCCGCCGCGTTCAGGGCGCAGGGTGCTGCGCCGCCCTGCCGCAAGGCCTGCCGCGCCAACTGCAGGCACGGGAAGCGCTTCGTGGAGGGCCGCTCGAACTCCAGTTTTTCGATGCGCGACCAGTCCAGCGAGTAATCGCTCGAGGCCACGCGCTCCGGATACGTCAATGCATACTGGATGGGCAAGCGCATGTCCGGCGGGCCGAGCTGAGCGAGGACGCTGCCGTCCACGTACTCGACCATCGAGTGGATGAGCGACTGCGGATGGATCACCACGTCGATTCGGTCCACTTCCATCCCGAAGAGCCAGCGCGCCTCAATCACTTCAAATCCTTTGTTCATGAGCGTGGCGGAATCCACGGTGATGCGTGGTCCCATGCGCCAGTTGGGATGCTTCAGCGCCTGTTTGGGGGTCACCCGCGCCAGTTGCGCGAGCGGCGTCTTGCGGAAAGGCCCACCGGAGGCGGTGAGCACCAGCCGCCGCACTTCCTTTGCTCCGCCCGCCCGGAGGCATTGATGGATGGCGTTGTGCTCGCTATCCACGGGCAGCAGTTCCACTCCTGCCGCCTGCGCCGCGGCCATCACCAACTCGCCGGCGGCCACCAGCACTTCCTTGTTGGCCAGCGCGACGCGCTTCCCTTTCCGCACCGCGGCGTAGGTGGCGGGCAGGCCGACCACGCCCACGGCGGCGGACACCACCACGTCCGCGGCCGGATGCGTGGCCACCGCATCCATCCCCGCGGAGCCGGAATAGATCACCGGGCGGCGGCCATTCAGCGAAGCGAGGCGCGCTTGCAGTTCTTTCGCCCGCCGCTCATCGGCTACAGACACGATTTGCGGACGATGCGCGCGGACTTGTTCCGCCAGCGTGTCTACGTTGGAGCCGGCGGCCAGCGCCACCACCCGGAAGCGCTCCGGATGGCGGCCCACCACGTCCAGGCATTGCCGCCCGATCGAGCCGGTCGAACCGAGAATGGCGATCTGCTTGACCAATGCGTTTTCGTCTCCGAATCCAGCAGCGTGCGCATGCAGGGGCACGGCATCCCGATGCTTCGGGACGTGCCCCTAGCGGCTCCCGTAAATCCAAGGCAATAGGGCGGAAAACTGCCGACGCGCCCGTGGCCCGACCGGCCTCACCCTGCCGACGGGAGGAGCATACAAAAATAGTACCAAACCACGGGCGCGGCAAAAATCAGCGAATCCAGCCGGTCCAGCATTCCGCCATGGCCGGGCAGCAGCGACCCGGAATCCTTCGCCCCAGCCGACCGTTTATAGGCCGATTCGGTCAGGTCGCCCAGCTGGCCTGCGAGGTTGGCGAGCATGGCCACGGCCACCAGGTGCAGCGCCGGCACGGGAATCCAGCGCGCGGCAATCAACCCGACCAGCACCGAGCCGGCCAGATTGGCGGCCGCGCCCTCCCAGGTTTTCCCCGGACTGACCTCCGGCGCCAGCTTGTGGCGACCGATGGCCCGTCCGGCAAAATAGGCGAGCGTGTCTCCCACCCACAGCGTCACCAGCAGAAACAGCAACACCCGCGGCCCGTGCGGCTGGATGGCGTGCACGCGCACCACAAAACTGAGCGGGAGGGCCACCAGCGCCAGGCCCGCGGAGTCCGCTGCCAGGCCCGCCAGCGTTCCTTCGAGCCGCGCTTTCCCCATCACCGTGAGGGCCGCGGCCCCCAGGAGAAACACGGCAAAGGCTAATTCCGGCGGGGCGGGCGAGCGGTCCGGAGAGTACAGCACGCCGAAATCCGTGCGCGTCCACAGGCCCCGGTGGCTGGCCTCCAGCCACTGCAATCCCACCAGAAACAGCGCGCAGGCCGTGGTCCACCGCGGATGCCCCTTCAAGCCGGCCCCCGCCGCCAGCCGGAAAAACTCATACAGGCACAGGACCGCCGCCCCCGCCACCAGCCCGGCGATCACCCAGGTGTCCGTCCACAAAACGGCAGCGACCACCAGGGGAATCAGCACCACGGCCGTCCATACGCGCGCGGAGGTCATGGGCGGGGGACGCAAGAGCGTGGGTGTGCCGGCGAGGGGAGACGCTCGAGCGAGCCGGACAGGAGGGAAGGCGCGGGCCACGGGTACCGCGTATGGGACAGGAACGAAGGGGAGTACGCTACGTGCGAAGAGAGAGACAGGCAAGAATGCCTGTCCCACGGGTGCACGGAAGAAATCTGAGGAGCCATGCGGCGAGAGATCAATGCCGCCCCGAATTGCCGGCGTGCCCCAGGCCGCCGTAGCGCCGCTCCCGCCGCTGATAATCGATCAGGGCTTCGAGCAGGCGGGGGCGGTTGAAATCCGGCCACAGCACTTCGGTGACGTAGATTTCCGCGTAGGCAATCTGCCACAGCAGGAAGTTGCTCACGCGCTGCTCGCCGCTGGTGCGGATGAGCAGGTCCGGGTCCGGCAGTCCCGCGGTGTAGAGATGCTCGGAAATCATCTCTTCGGTGACGCGCAGGTGTTCCAGCTCGCCGTTGGTGGCGCGGCTGCGTGACTCCGCGAGTACCGCATTAAAGGCATCCACCAGCTCCGCGCGCGAGCCGTAGTTCAGGGCGACGATCAGCCGCATCCCGGTGTTCCCCGCGGTCATCTGCATGCCGCGCGCGATGTCCTCTCGCACCCCCTCCGGCAACTCTTCCGCGCGGCCGATGACGCTCAGGCGGATGTTGTTGCGGTGGATGACCGGCAATTCCTTGCGCAGATACTCGCGCAGCAAACTCATCAGGAAGTTGATCTCCGCGCGGGGCCGCCGCCAGTTTTCCGCGGAAAAGGCATAGAGGGTGAGCGCGCCGATGCCCAGGCGGGCGCAGGTCTCGATGGTTTGGCGCGCGGTGGCCACGCCGGCGCGGTGGCCGGCCACGCGCGGGAGATGGCGCCGCTGGGCCCAGCGGCCGTTGCCGTCCATGATCACAGCCACGTGGCGGGGCAGGCGCTTGCGGTCAATCTGCTCCAGCAGCGCCGCCTCGGTTTTCGTCGTAGACGGGAGTAAACCTGCAGTTTTCACGCTCAGGAACCGCTCGGAAGGCTCGTTAGAAAAATAACACAGCCGCAGTGGACGCGCAATGAGGGCCCGGACCGAGGAGAATTGCCCCGACATTGGCCACACACCGTGCAGCGGCGCACCCACGTGTGCGCCCTTGATGCGAGGACGAGAGAACCATCAGAACAGAAGCGCGGGGACGAGCGGAGATACTCGGGGACGGGCGCTCGTGCAAGGGCGGGCGGACACCCTTCCCCGCCGCGGCGGGTCAAGGCAGGCATGGGTCCGCCCCTACGGGGAGGATGGAGGGGGGATTTGCTAGAAGCCCATGGAGCCGGGATGGGCGAAGGCCTGGTACACGAGGATGATGGTGAGGACGATCATGGCGCCGCTGGAGATCCAGGCCACGCCGTTGAAGAGCGGGCTGCTGGTGCGGTCGCCCATCAGGTCTTTGCGGCTGGCCAGCAGGATCATGAAGATGAGCACAATGGGCAGCCAGACGCCGTTGGCCACCTGGGAAAGAATCAGGATTTTCAGGAGCGGCGCGCCGGGAATCAGAATCACGGCCGCGCCCAGCACCACCAGCAGGGTGTACAGTCCATAAAATGCCCGGGCATCTTTGAACTTGTGGTCCAGGCCGGCTTCGAAGCCCAGCCCTTCGCAAATCACGTGCGCCGTCGAGAGCGGCAGAATGCTGGCCGCAAAGAGCGAAGCGTTCAGCAGGCCGAAAGCAAAGAGCGCCTTGGCCCATTTTCCGGCCAGCGGCTCGAGAGCCTGGGCGGCCTCGGCGGCATCGGCGATGCTGGTGTGGCCGGACTTGAAGAGCGTGGCCCCGCAGCACACGATGATGAAGAAGACGATGGCCATGCAGCTCACGCTGCCGAAGAGCACATCGAGCCGTGCCTGGGCGTATTGCTTGCGCCCCACTTTTTTCTCGACGAATCCGGCCTGGAGATAAAAGAACTGCCAGGGGGCGATGGTGGTGCCCACCAGCGCGGTGAGCGTGAGCAGGTAGCCGGTATCGAACTGGATGTGCGGCACCACGGTGGCCACGGCCGCGGCCTTCCAGTCCGGCCGGGCCAGCAGCGCGCTGAAGAGATATGCCAGGTAGAAGGTGCAGGCCACCAGGAAGATGGCTTCCACCTGCCGGTAGGTGCCGCGCAGCACGAGAATCCACACTGCCAGCGCGGCAATGGGTACCGCAATGTATTTAGCCACGCCGAAAATCTGCATGGAAGCGGCCACGCCGGCGAATTCCGCGGCCACGTTGCCCATGTCCACCACGAAGCCCATCAACATCAGGAAAAACGTCATGCGGAAGCCGAATTCCTCGCGGATCAGGTCGGAGAGCCCTTTGCCGGTGACCACGCCCATGCGCGCGCACATTTCCTCGCTCACGTAGAGCGCGATGGTCATGGGGATCAGCGACCACAGCAACGCATAGCCGTAATGCGCCCCGGCCACGGAGTAAGTGGAAATTCCCCCGGCGTCGTTGTCCACGTTGGAGGTGATCACACCCGGTCCCACCACCGCCAGGAACAGCGCGAAGCGCCGCCACAGGTGACGCCGCCGGGTGCGCAGGCCCGCCAGGCGTTCGCGCCAGCCTGCCGCCTTCGCCGGGATTTGCGCTTCGCTCATCCCCGCTCCCGCAGGTGTTTAATCACATCGTCCACGGTAATCACGCCCAGCGGCCGCTGGTTCGCGTCCACCACCGCCAGCGTGCGCAGGTTGTACTTGTCGAACATCTCGAAGACATCTTTCTCCGGGGCTTCCGGATTGACGAACACCAGCGGTTCGCTGCGCAACTGGGCCATGGTTTGCGCGGCCTCCGCCAGCAGCAGCCGCCCCGCGGAAACCGTGCCGGCCAGCACGGCCTGCTTGTTGATAAGCAGCAGGGTGTCGAACTGCTCCGCGTTCAGGTCCAGCCCGCGAATCCAGCCGGCCACTTCCTCCCGCCCGGCGTCCTCTCCCACCAGCACGAACTCCGTGGTCATCATCCCTCCCGCGGAGTGCTCGTCATACTGCAGCAGGCGCTTCACCTCCTGGGCATCGTCCCGCGGCATCTCTTCCAGCAGTTCCTTGGAAGTCTCCGGCGGCAATTCCGCGAGCAGGTCCGCGGCCTCGTCCGGGTCCATCTCTTCCAGGATGTCCGCGGCCTTCTCTTTGTCCAGCGTCGCCACTACCTCGGTCTGCAGCCGGTCATCCATTTCGGCCAGCGTTTCTGCGGCGGTTTGTTCGTCCAGCGACTCGATGATGGATTGGCGCTCGTCCGGGGTAAGCTCTTCGACGATGTCCGCCAGTTCGGCCGGGTGGATGGTGGCCAGCTTGTCGCTCTCGATGCGCAGCTTCACCCGCCGCATGCGGTCCGGCTCGATCAAGTTGACGCATTCCCACGGCAGCATGGACTCCGGCAGGCGCTGCTGCACTTTGCGGATCAGCGCGGGAGAGAGAACACCCTGCAGGAGGCGCCGCGCGGCGCCCCGCCACCCGGCATCCACCTGGGTGACGCGCAGTTCCACGCTGCCGTTGGTCCGCCGGTCGTCCAGGGTCACGTCGTTCACGCGCACCACTTTGCGGCCGTTCACATCGATGATCTGCTGGTCGAGCAGGTCTTTCTGCACCGCCAGCCAGCCTTCGTTCGGCTGGTAGGGGTCCAGGGCCTGCTCTCCCACACTGAGTGCCACCTTCCCCGGCTCCGCGGACGCCACCTGGTCGTGCCTCGCCACCAGGGGCTGATAGCGGCCCCGGCCCAGCAGGATGCGCGAGATACGCCCCGGGTGATCGGCGGGAACCACAAACAATTCCCGGACGCGCCCCACAAAGTTTCCCTGCGCATCGCGCGCTTCCGCGCCCAGCAGTTCCGTCGCGTGCAGCATGGTCCCTCCATAGCACAGCTTTCAGGCGGTGCGGCGTTCGCAGGGGCGCCGCTTGCCGCAGTTCCCGACGAAGAAAGGGCCGCGCCCCTGTTTTCACAGACGGAAGCCTGTGCTCGCAGGCCGCCGAGTCCACTCTCTGCTCACAAACAAAAAACCCGTGGCGGGAAGCGTTCCCCGGCCACGGGCCGATGGTCTAAGGCTCAGCCTGGGTTATCCCGGCTCCTGCCCGTTCCCGGCCAGGGTTTTCAGTGCCCCAGCGACAGGCGCCCCGAAGGGCGCGCTACTCGGGGGCACGTCGTCGGACGTGCGCACGGCCGCCTGGGAAGTTCCAGGGCCGATCGATTCGCCCTCGTTACCCGCACTGCTATGGGTCATGGCCATTTACTTGCTTCGTCCTCCTCTGTAGAAGCACTGCCCAGCTTTGTCAAGCAAAGACTGTCGCAAAGCTGAAGAAAGTGGCATCGGATCTCCGAAGGACCGCCCCGGGCGGGGTTCGATGTGTTTTCGTCCTGAAAGAGCGCCAGAAAACCAGTAGCCGTGAGGCCGGTACCGTTCGAAGCCAACTGATTATCGGCTGCCGCCAGGGCATGGCTTTAGCTCGCCCTGAGCCAGGAAGGGCCATGCCGAAACGCATCGCACCATCTGGGGTCTTAACCCCTGAGGTGGAGAGGATTCGTGCGGGGCCCATTTGTGAGGCCTGGGTTAGTGAATTCGCACGGACTCTCAACGGCCTGCCCCGGCCGCCGCGATGCGGCGGCCCTGTTCCCGGCCGGCACGCGCGGCAGGCGGGCGAACCGCAGGGTCGAGCAGATTGCCGCCCACGGAGGCAAACGCGGCTTGGGAAGCTTCGTCCGGGTGGATAACCTCGACGTGCGCGCCGCTTTGCCTGAGCCGGGCAACGGCAGAGTCGAGCGAAGACACGCACGTTGGGGGGACGCGCGCGGGAAGGGTCAGGATCAGCACGTGATCACATCCCATGGCCAGGTCCGCGTTGTCGATGGAATACGTTCCTCCGTCCATGTAGCGCCGGCCGTGAATGGCCACCACCGGCCAGATACCCGGCACGGCGCCGCTCGCCGCCACCGCGTCGAGCAGGTCCACCCCGCTGGAGCGTTCGAACGCACGCCGCGCGGCGCTTTCCGCGTCGACGGCCACAAGCAACAGGCGGCGCCCGGGCCAGGCCAGTGAAGGCAGCCGCGCGGCGATCATGTTGCGCCGCGCCTCCTGCAAATCTGCGGACGCCTGGAGCGCGAGTTCACCGAAGCGTTTGAGCACGGCAACGGGGTCGGTAAGTCCTTCCCTGGCGCGCAAGATTTCGGCACGCAACCTGGCAAAGTCAACCGGCGGTGCTTGCTCTTTGGCCTGCAGAAGCGGATCGACCTGGCGCTGGAACAGCTCTTCCAGGGTCAGGCTGCTGGAGATCTGGGCTCCGACCAGCGCTCCGGCAGATGTTCCCACGAGCAGGCCGGCATCCCGGACGTCCCGGCCGCCCTCCGCCATGCCTGTGATGATGCCGATCTCCCATCCGCCGGCCGCGGGACCACCCGCACCGAGCACCAGAGCCCTCTTACCCATTGCTGCCTCCCGCGGCGTGCCGAAGCCACGGCTGTGACCGCTTGTTGAAAAACTCCGTGGCTCGTCATTCCGCGCCCTCGGGGTCACCCAAACAGCATGTGTCCGAAAGGCAGGCCGCGCGCATGCTGGTGCGCCGCGTAGAGCCCGCCATAGCTCGCCAGGACTGCGTCCCCGGTCTTGTAGCCCAGCAGGCGCCGGGCCCGGTCAATCTCCCGCGGCCGCCCTTCCAGTTCGAGAAACGTACCGATAGGAGTTTCATCCAGAGCCACCACCACCGCGGTTAATCCGGGCAGCCGGTACGTCGTACGATATTTTTCGTAATAGAAGACGGGCTGGAATCCGAGGAAACCCAGAACCGTGCGCAACGCGGCTGCGTCCGGCACCGTAAATTCGATCTCCCGGCGGATCTTGTAAGCTCCGTCGCGTGCGTTTCTGCGCTGCCCCGCGGCGCTATGCTTTCTGCGGGTGACCGGAACCTTTACGGTCACCAGAGCCTTCCGGGCGGGCTTCTGCGAAAAGAGCATCGCTGCCACTCGAGCCTTTCGCGAGCCCGGCCGGGCAGAATGCTTTCCCGCCCCGCGGGACGACCCGGCGCGCCCGGCCCGCCGTTCCACACGCAGGCGCAGCAATTGCCCGCGCCGGCGCAAGGCGTGCTCCGGGGTGTCGAACACGGCATTCGCCTCGTAAAGGCGTCCGGTCCGTGCCGCGCGCAATTCCCGCAGCCGTTGCTTCGCCAGCACGAGGCTTTGCACCGGCAGTTTGATTTCAATTTCGTTACCGGCTGTACGCATGACTTCCGCCAGTATAACGGCAAGACCTCGCCCGCGGCGGGGCATCCTCGAGTTGCGCTCGCGGGCACCGAAAATTGCCCTTGACAAAAAGCAATTACTTGGTGCACAAGTAAACCCTCGCTTCCCGTTCACGCCCACGGTGTGGAGGCCGCCATGAGCCCATTCCAGTTTTTCGCCCTCGGCAAAGGCACGCGGAATCGTCAGAGCCATGTCCCCCCGCTGGCTCCTGCCAATTTCCCTACCCAGGCGGCGCACGTGCAGCTTCCGCATTACCCGTTCCAGCCGCTCCCGCCCCCCAACGGCCCGGCGCCGTATCGTTTTGATCTGTCGCAATTGCTCTCTCCCGGGGATCTAGAGCGGATCAAGCAGGCCGGCACGCTGGTCTTCCATACCGTTGGGGACACCGGGGATTACCGGGGCCAGCAGCAGGACTTTGTGGCAACGCTAATGACGCAAGACAGTGACAACTCGGCGGACGATAGGAAACCCGCTTTCCTGTATCACCTGGGAGACGTCGTCTACTTTGCCGGAGACATCGACAAGTACGGCGACAATTTCTACGCGACCTACGAGCAATATCCGGCCTTCATCGTGGCCATTCCCGGCAATCACGATTGCCAGCCGGATGACCCGCAAGACGGCCCCGTGGACCCCAACAAGAAACCCCTGGACGGCTGGGTCCAGAATTTCATGTCCCGGAACCCGGCCCAGCTTGGCTCGCTCAAGACGCACTCCGCGCGCACGCAAATGGACTTGCCCAACGTCTTCTGGACCTTTACCACCCCGTTGGCGACCATCCTCGGCCTGTTTTCCAACGTGGGAGAATCCGATGGAGAAATTCACCAGGACCAGGTGGACTGGTTCCACGGCGAACTTAGCGCTGCCGACCCGGGGCGAGCCCTGATTGTGGCAGTTCACCACCCCCCGTTTTCCGGAGACGTGGATCACTCCGGGAGCACTGCCGTCTACAAAGTGCTTTTTGAGAGCTTTCAGGCCACGGGACGATATCCGCACCTGATCCTCTCCGGACACGTTCACAATTACCAGCGCTTTACCACCGTGGTGAAGACGGCCAAGGGCTCCCTGCAGATTCCCTGTGTTGTCGCCGGGGCCGGCGGCTACACCAAGCTGGGAAAACTCCACAAGATCAAGGGCCAATACCCCACGGCACCCCTGCCGCTCGGCAACAGCCTGACCCTCGAGCAATACGACCAGGACAACTTCGGGTTTCTACGCCTCGAAGTGTCCGCCAGCCAGATCCAAGGAACCTACTATTCGGCTCCCTACACCGCGGGCGCGGCTCCGGCCCTCTCCGCCGTGGACGGCTTTGCCATCGATGTGAAGAAGTACTCAGTGCAAACGGTTTCCCGAGGGAAAGCCAAGGGAGCGGGCCTAAAACCTGCAAAAGGCAAGAAGGGACGCAAATCCTGACGCGGGCCGGCGGGCGTTCCCGCGGGGCGCACTTCCGCCGCCGCCCGGCAACCCTTCCGGCAAGCATGGCCACGGCGTCTCATGCCGTGGATCGCCAGCCTGTTCGGCAAGTGCGCTGCTCCTGCGCCAGTGCGAGCGCAACTTCCGGGATCACCGGGCTCCTTCCGGGATGATGGGCTCCACTATAATCATATAAATGACTTGACAGAATAACGAATAAGGCGTAAGGAGGCGGGTGGCAGTCCATTCTCCCCGCAGACTGAGCATTGCCCGCCTGGAAAGCGAGAGCCCGATGACGCGCCACCCCGAGGACCAAGAACCCGAACCCCCCGGCGGGCGGGCCGCGGAAAGACTTCGGATGTTCCTAGAGTCCCGCCAGCCGGCGGAAGCCGCCGCCAGCCCCAAGAAGTCCGTAGCCCGGAAGCCCCGCAAGAAGGCGCGCACGCGCAAAAGGAGTGGAAAACGATGAGAGGCCACCGTGATGCAGAGATCGAACGCCGCAGCAAACAAAAAACACCCCCGGGCGGCAAGGCCTTGCAGCGCCTGTTCGCCTATCTGCGCAGGCGCGATCCCGCCATGCGCGAAAGCGTGGCCGCAGCCCTGGTACTTCCCGGAGCAGGGCAAACCGCGCGGAAGCCGCGGCCCCGCGCCGCGGCCAAATCCTTCGCCGCGGCCCTGAGCAAAGCCGCTGCCGGGCTTTCCAAGGGACGCGGACGGGCTCGGCGGGCTGCCACGCGCGGGGTTGCGGGACCGCCCTCCGCGGCCCCTCCCTGGCATCCGCTGGGGCCGTCGGTGATTCCCAACGGGCAGACTTACGGCAGCAACCTCATCAACGTCATTGGCCGGGTGGCCTGCATCGCCATTGACCCCAAGAATCCGCAGCACGTGCTGCTGGGCGCGGCCGGGGGCGGGATCTGGGAAAGCAAGAACGCCGGCGCCGCCTGGAGCCCGTGCACCGACAACATGCCCTCTCTGGCCATCGGCGCCATTGCATTTGATCCCGGCAATGCCGCCCGGGTGTATGCCGGCAGCGGGGAGGGAAATTTCTATTACAACCTCGGAGCCGGCGTGTATCAGTCCACGAACGGCGGAACGAACTGGAGCGTGCTTGCCGCGGCCCCGTTCTTGGGCGCCGGCTTTTATGACCTGGTGGTGGATCCACACAACCCCCAGATCCTGTACGCGGCCACCACGCAAGGCTTTTTCAAGTCCGTCAACTCCGGCGGCAGCTGGAAGCAGACTCGCAACGCGGTGTGCTGGGACATCAGCGTGCACCCCGGCGGGGGAACAGTGGAACTTCTGGCGGCCTTTGCCGACGGGCTTTTCGTCTCCACCAATGGCGGAAGTTCCTTTACGCCCGTGGCCCTGCCCGGCAAACCCGCCGGGGCCTGGACGCGCCTGGCGGTGGACCGCGTCACGGCCTCGCCGGACGTGGCTTACGTCTTCGGCGCGGCCGGCTCCCGCGCCTTCCTCTGGAGGCGCACAGGAACCGCCTGGGCCAGTGTGACGCCACCCGGGTCCCCCAGTCCCATGAACCTCCAGCAGGCGTGGTATGACTGGTATGTGGCCTGCCCGCCGGACAACACCCAGCGCGTCTTCCTGGGCGCCATTGATGGATTCCGCGGCGATCTAGCGGGCAAGGTTTGGAAGTGGACGGACATCACCACGCAGGGGCCCGATAGCATCCACCCGGATCAGCACTGCCTCACGTTTTCTCCCGGCAACTCGAACATCATCTACGCCGGGAGCGACGGGGGTATTTTCCGCTCCGCGAACAGCGGGGCCAGTTGGACGGCCCTGAACAGCGGCCTGGGAATCACCGAAATGGAATACATCGCCGGCGACCCGACCACGCCGAAATGGCTCATGGCCGGGACGCAGGACAATGGAACCATCGGATTCACGGGAACTTCGGTCTGGAAGCAGATCGCTCAGGGTGATGGCGGAGACTGCGGCGTCAATCAACTCAATCCCAGCGTGATTTACCATTCTTATTACGGCGTCTCCCTGGAGCGCTCGGTCAACAAGGGCGGCTCCTGGAGCCCCATGAATCCGCCCTCTCTCGCCTCGCTGTTCTACCCGCCGGTGGAGGTATTCGGCGGCACCGTGGCCATCGGCGCCGCTTCGCTGCTCGTCACCCGCAACGGCATCCCGCCCTGGACCACCGTCCCCCTCGGCCTGACGGGCAATGAGGTGCCCTCAGCGATGCGTGACATCGATGCCAACAACATCCTGGTGGGCACCACGACCGGCCGCATGCTGCGCTTGAGCTGGACCGGCTCGGCCTGGAGCAAGACCCAGCTTGCTTCGCCCGCTTCCCGCTATATCAGTTGCATTGCCGTGGATCCCAGCAACCCGCAGAGATTCTGGGTCACCATTTCGCAGGTGGGAGGCCCCTCGGTCTACCGCTCGGATAATGCCGGGACATCCTGGATCAATTGTAGCGCCGCACTCCCGAAAATCCCGATGAACGCGGTGGCCGTGGACCCGGCAAATTACAAGCGTGTCTGGGTAGCGGCGGACGTGGGCGTTTATGAAACCCTGAATTTGGGCGGCAGTTGGGCTGTCTTTGGGTCCGGTCTCCCCAATGCGATGGCCGCCGACCTGCTCTTCCATAAGCAGGCTCGCGTGCTGTTTTGCGCCACGCGCAACCGTGGCGCCTGGGCCATCGCGGTTCCCTGAGCCGCGGAAGAGACAAAGGAGGGTGACATGGATTTCATCGAACGCATCGCCGGGCTGTCGCCGGATTCGGGACAGGGTTGGACCGAGCTGATGATCGTGGCCGCCGCCGTGCTGGCCGTCGCCGCACTCGCCTGGCGCTGGCGGGCCCGCTCGACGGCCGTCAGTTGAATCCCGGTTCCGTGTCCGGCCGCTGATGAACTGTGCGTGAAGGGCGGCAAGGCTGCGTAGCTGCCCGGGTACCATTCGGAGCGCACGTTCCCCCCTCGTCACTTCACGGTGCTTTTGGCTCGGGAACTGGAACTGACCAGTGAGCGTTTCGGAACTGCCACCGGCCATTCCGGCTTTCGGCCAGCCCGGTAAAAAACCCGCTCTGGGTTGTCTCGTGCCCTTCCGGGTCCGTAAGCGCCTCGTGGAAGGTAGCCGCCACCACCGCAAACTGCGCGGTGAGCACATCCACGCGCAAATCATCTCCCCAGCGCAGCTGGATGCGCGGGATCATCCGCGCGGCCTCCTGAATACCGTGGGTTGCGGCCCGGGTATCGGGAAATTGCAGGCGCCCGTTCACCGCCATGAAGAATGCCGGGCTGTCGGAAAAATGCCTGCGCCACGCGGAAGGCCCCTCCCGGGTGACATCCGCCGCCACGGTGCCGGCAAACGCGCGCACGCCATCCTCCACGGCCGCCGCGCGCGAAGGCGGCAGGGGCTGGGGGGAAGGCACGGGGCCTCGTTCCGCGGCAAACGCGGCCAGGGCCAGCAGCGGCACCAGGAGCAAATTTCGAAAAGCCTGCATGTTTCAGCCTCCCTTGACGACGGAACGGATCGCCCCGCCATTGCCTGGACCAAAGCCTATACCAGCTTCGCGCGCTCCCCCCTGCTCCTTGCAAAAGCGCGCGCTGCGCCAAATAATGCGGCCATCGATGCCCATTCACGCACAGCCGGGCCGCTCATGAGCGACAACAACACGCCGCTCATGCGCCAGTACAATGCCGTGAAGCGCCAGTATCCGGAAGCGCTCGTGCTCTTCCGGCTCGGCGACTTTTACGAACTCTTCTATCAGGATGCGGTGGCCGCTTCGCGCGTGCTGCAGATCACGCTGACCGCGCGACACAAGGAAACCGGCAAGCCCGTGCCCATGTGCGGGGTGCCCTATCACTCCGCAGAAAGCTACATCGCCCGCCTGCTGCGCGCCGGGCACCGCGTGGCCATCTGCGAGCAAATGGAAGATCCGTCGAAACTCAAAGGGCGCAAGCTCGTCCGCCGCGAAGTGGTGCAGGTGCTCACCCCCGGCACGGCCACGGAGGGCGCGCTGCTGGAACCCAAGGAGAATAATTTCCTCGCGGCCGTGGTGTGGGACTCCTCCCGCCCCGCCGCCGGCCTGGCCTTTGCCGACGCCTCCACCGGCGAGTTCCGCGCCACGGAATGGCAGGGCGAGCAAGCCCAGGCCGCGCTGCTGGACGAGCTGGCCGTGCTCCGCCCGCGAGAAATTCTGCTGCCGCGCGCGGAGGGCCTGTTCGCGGAAACGCAACCCGGCGACGCCGCGGCGCGTGAGTCTGGAGCCGTGGAGACCCGGCTGGACCCCTGGGTCTTCCGAGAAGAGTACGCGGAGCGGAAACTCGAAGAGCACTTCCGCGTCGCTACCCTCGAGGGCTTCGGACTCGCCGGACATCCCTGGGCAACCACGGCCGCCGGCGCCGTCCTGCACTACCTCGGGGAGACCTCCGGAAAGGGCGGGTCGTCGCTGGCCCATCTTTCCCGCGTGGCCTATTACGAGGAGCCGGAGGCGCTGGTGCTGGATAGCGTCACCACGCGCAACCTCGAACTGGTGGCGCCCGCTGCGGGCGATTTGCCGGCCTCATCGCGCGAGGGCGGAGCCGCGCTCACCTTGCTATCTACCTTGGACGAGACCACGACCCCGCCCGGCGCGCGCCTGCTGCGCGGCTGGATGCTCCGCCCTTCCGTCGACCGGGAAGAAATCACCGCACGTCTGGACGCGGTGGCCGAACTGCTCGCCAAAACCGTGGTCCGTGAAGAAATCCGCAAGGACCTGGGAGGCGTACAGGACCTCGAGCGCCTGGCCAGCCGCGTGGCCTTGGGCACGGCCACGCCCCGCGATGTGCTCGGACTGCGCAATTCCCTCGAGCGCGTCCCGCTGCTGCGCGGCTTTCTATCCGGTTGCGCCACGCCGCGCCTGCGCGAGCTGCACGCCCGGCTCGATGAGCTTGCCGAGGTTCGCGAGCTCATTGCCCGCGCCATTGCCGAGGATCCTCCGGCGGTAAAAAGCTACGGCCCGGCTACCCCCGGCGTCATCCGTGCCGGCTATCACGCCGAGCTCGATGAGCTGCGCGGGCTCACCTCCCGCGGCCGCCAGACCATCGCGGCTATGGAAGAGCGCGAGCGCCGGCGCACCGGCATCAATTCCCTGAAAGTCCGCTACAACCAGGTGTTCGGCTTCTACATCGAGATCTCCAAGCCCAACCTGCACCTGGCCCCTCCAGACTTCGAACGCAAGCAGACACTGGTGGGCGCGGAGCGCTTCACCACTGCGGAGCTGAAAGAATACGAGCACAAGGTGCTGGAGGCGGACGAGCGCATCCTGGAGCTGGAGCAGCGCCTTTTCCAGGAAGCGCGCGCGCAAATCGCCGCGCATTGCCAGCGGATGAGGCAAACGGCTGCCGCCGTCGCCCAGCTCGACGTGCTGGCCACCTTCGCGCACATCGCGGCCGGGCGCGATTACGTCCGGCCTGAGTTTTCCTCGGAAGATTCTCCGGAGGCAGCGGGCTGCGGCCAGTTGCTGCTGGCCGGGGCGCGCCATCCGGTGATCGAGCGCCTGCTGGAAGAGCGCGGCGAGCGTTTTATCCCCAACGATCTCTACCTGGATTCTGCCGCGCATCTCATCCTGATCATCACCGGACCGAACATGGGCGGGAAGTCCACCTACCTGCGGCAGGCCGCGCTGCTGGTGGTGATGGCGCAGATGGGCTGCTTCCTTCCCGCGCAGAAGGCCCAGCTTCCCATCGTGGACCGCATCTTCACGCGCATCGGCGCTTCCGACAATCTGGCCCGCGGCCGTTCCACGTTCCTGGTGGAAATGAGCGAGGTGGCCGCCATCCTCAACCTGGCCGGCGAGCGCAGCCTGGTGCTGCTCGATGAAGTGGGCCGCGGAACCGCCACCTTCGACGGCTTGTCGCTCGCCTGGGCCGTGGTCGAATACCTCCATGCCCATACGCGCGCGAAGACGCTTTTCGCCACGCACTACCACGAACTGACCGAGCTCGGCGGCCTGCTGGCCGGCGTGAAAAACCTGCACGTCTCCGTGCGCGAGTCCGGCCACGAAATTATTTTTCTGCGCCGCGTCGAGCCGGGAAGCGCGGACAAAAGCTACGGCATCGAAGTGGCCCGCCTCGCCGGACTGCCTCCGGAGGTCATCGAGCGCGCCCGCCAGGTGCTTTCCAAGCATGAACAGAAGGAGCACAAACTGACCGCGGAGCTTTCCCCCGGGGCCGCGGGCGGAAACGGCGGCTCCAGCGCTGCGGCCGCCCAGCCGGCCATGTTCACGGCCATTGACCGCGAAGTCCTGGAAGCCCTGCGCCGCGCCGACCTGGACCACATGCGCCCCGTGGATGCGCTGAACCTGCTGGCGCGGCTGAAAGATCAGGTGGGCGAATAGACGCCAGCCATTCAGGAGATGGCTGCCAACAACACGCGCTTCAGGAGCCAAAGCCCTTGAACAACCGACACTCGCATCTTCGCGCCTTTGCGCCTGCCCGCCGTAGCCTGATCTCAGGCAGGCAATCTTGCTAAAGCGGGCGGAGGCGGGAGAAACTCTTCCCTTGGTGTTGGTGATCGGACTCATCTCCGGCACTTCGGCTGACGGCATAGACGCCGCGCTGGTGGAGATTTCCGGCCGTCCGCCGGCACTGCGCGCGCAACTGAAGGGCTTTGCGTGCTTCCCTTACCCGCCGCGCGTGCGGCGCGAAGTCCTGCGCATCGCTTCAGGCGAGCACTCCCCCGTCGCCGATGTCGCCCGTGTGAATTCCCTGCTCGGCGAACTCTTTGCCCAGGCCGCGCTCACTGCCTGCCGCCGCTTCCGCGTCTCGCCACGCCGCGTGAGCTTGATCGGCTCGCACGGCCAGACCGTCTATCATCAGGGCCGGCCCGCCCCGCATCTGGGCCGCGCGCCGCTCCGCGCCACCCTGCAGATTGCCGAACCCGCGGTGATTGCCGCGCGCACCGGAATTCCCACCATCGCGGACTTCCGCCCCGCGGACCTGGCCGCCGGAGGTGAGGGCGCCCCGCTGGTTCCCTTCGTGGATTTTCTGCTGTATCGCCACCCGCGCCGGGGCCGCGTGGCGCTGAATATCGGCGGCATCGCCAATCTCACGGCAATTCCAGCAGGCGCGACCGCGTCGCAGGTGCTGGCCTTCGACACCGGCCCCGGCAACATGCTGATTGACGCGCTGGCCGCGCATTTTTCCGCCGGCCGGTTGCGTTACGACCGTGGCGCGCGCCTGGCCCGGCAGGGGCGGCTGGAGCCAGCGCTGCTGGCGAAGCTGCTCTCCGAACCGTTCTTCCGCCAGGGGCCGCCGAAATCCGCGGGGCGCGAGCAATTCGGGGCTGAATTCCTGGAGCGGGCGAAGGAGTGGGGCAGCCGCGGGGCGCTCCGGCCGGAAGAGCTGATGCACACGGTGACGCTGCTGACACCGGTCACCATCCTCGATGCGCTGCGGCGCTGGGTGCAGCCGCGCATGACGGTTCACGACCTGATCGTCTCCGGCGGGGGCGCGCACAATCCGCTCATCGTCTCGCAACTGCGCGCCGGATTGCCGGGAGCGAAGTTTGTCTCTTCCGGGGAATGGGGCGTACCCGAAGACGCGAAAGAGGCTTTCGCTTTCGCGGTGCTGGCCTATGAATCGTTTCACCGCCGCCCGGCGAACCTCCCCAGCGCCACGGGCGCGGCGCGGCCGGTGATCCTCGGGAAGCTCTGCCTGCCGTGATTCGGGGGAGAGTTGGGCCTCCGGCTCTTCGTTCTGTCATCCCGAGCCCGCGTTTCATGCGGGTGAGGGACCAGCTTTGGTTGCCGCGAGCAGATTCCTTACCCGCCGGCCTGCCTGCCGCAGGCAGGGCGGGTTCGGAATGACAAGTTCCACAGGGCTCTGCGAAGGGGAAAAAGATTTGGCTGTCTGGGGCCTCGGCGGCGGGAAACTTCAGTTGGCCGCGGATTGCCGGCCGGAGGCCCCGGCGGCGCCTTCGATGACGGCGCGGATTTCCGGTTCGCTGATGCGGCCCTCGCGCACGATGCGCCAGGAACCGTCGCGCACATCCACGATCGTGGAGGCGAGCACCGCGCCGGTCTCGCCGCCATCGAGGATGAGCGGCAGGCGTTCGCCCAACTGCGCGGCCAGCAGTTCCGCGTTCGTGCTGGAGGGATGCCCGGAGAGGTTGGCGCTGGTTCCGGTCACCGGCCCGCCGAACGCCTGGATCAGCGCCCACACCACCTGCGAATCCGGCATGCGCAGCGCCACCCGCCCGGTGCCGCCGGTCACTTTCAGCGGCAGGCGGTGCGAAGCTTCCATGACGATGGTCAGCGCTCCCGGCCAGTACTTCTCCGCCAGGGGCACGAATCCCTCGGGAATGTTGCGCACCATTTCGACCGCCTGCTCCATCGAACGCACCAGAATCGGCAGGGCGCGCGATTCCGGCCGGCCTTTGATCCGGTAGATTTGCTCTACCGCGGCCAGGTTGAAAGGGTCCGCGGCCAGTCCGTAAAAAGTGTCCGTGGGAACTCCGACAACCAGGCCTCTGCGGATGAACCCCGCCGCGTACGCGATGGCCTCCGGCTCAGGATTCTGTGGCGATACTCTTACGATTTCTGCGGTCAAACTGGCAACTCTCGGCCGGAGCAGCACATGGCCCCGGCGGCCCGACGGATAATGTTCGGACGCTACCATAGCCATTTGCCGCCTGCAATACGCAGCCTCCGAAAAATCGCCGCGCCGTTCACAACCTCCCGGCCGCAGCCGTGGAAGGGGGTTTTGCGCAGGGGTAGCCACGGTCAGGGATTCTCTGGCCGTGGGTCAGTTCCGGCGCCTGAGGGGAGGGCTTGGCGGCCCAGCGGATGAATACTTTCGGAACGAGCCCACGGTCGGAAAGGCACCGACCGTGGTTACCCGGGCGGAGGCACGGCAGCGATGCGGAAAGGGAACGTCACCGCGGCGGCTTGGTCGGGTTTGCAGGAGGGTCCGCGGAGGGCCGGGGAGCCGGTGCGGCCATTCCCGCCACCGGTGAGCCCAGCCCCAATTTCTGCAAGGAGAGCGCCTCCAGCTTTCCGGTCGCCGGCAGACCCTTGGCCGCCTGGAAATCCTTCATCGCCTCGATGCTTCCCTCATCCCATTTGCCGCTCGGCTCACCCTTGTAAAAACCTTCGCGAGCCAGCGCCTCCTGGATCTCGCGGATGCGCGCGGGTTCGGGGGTGAGCTGGCGGCGGGCCTGCGTGCTCTTCTTTTTCTTCTTTGCGGAAGCCTGCCGCGGCGCGCTGGGCTTGGCGCTGGTTGCCGGCGGCGTCTGCGCTCCTGCGGGAACGGCCAGGGCCGCCAAGGCCACGCCGCCGAGGAGTCCCGCCAGCCGGGCCCAAAAACACACCGGGCCGTGCCGCCGAGCGGACAGGCAAGAATGCCTGTCCCACATGGAAGCACGGCCCGGGAGAATTGGATGCCAGCGGGAACTCACGTCGGCGGTTATTTATCCGGCGGCGGCACCACGCCCGCGGGAAAGACCGTCAGCGCTCCACCGCTGCTCGGGCCTCCGCGGCGCACGCGGAAGACCACGTTGTCGCCGGGCTTGAGCCGCGCGGTGAGCCGCTTCCAGTCGCGCACGGACTGCACCGGCTGGTTGTTCACATCCTGGATCACGTCGCCGCGGCCGAACCCGATGTCTTCGCCGAAGCTGGCCGGATCCACCTGGGTCACGATCACCCCGCTCGCCGAGTCCAGCCCCAGCCGCTGTTGCAGCTCGGGAGTGATGTCCTCGACGTGCAGGCCGAAGTCCGTGGCGCCCTGCTCTTCCTGCTGGTTGTCGTTGGCTTGCGCCACCTGCGGGAAGAGTTTCGTCCGGTCGGCCACGCCCACGCTCACTTCGTGGCTCTGCTTTTCGCGCACGTAGGTCACCTGGACGTTTGCTCCGATGGGAGTGGCCACGATGGGATTCACCAGGTCGTTGCCGTTCATCACCGGCTTGCCGTTCACCGAGGTGATCACGTCACCCACCTTCAGGCCCGCCTTGTCCGCCGGGCTGCCCGGTTCCACGCGCTCCACCACGATGCCGTGGTCCACGCCCAACGCCTTCAGCAGGACGGGATTGTTGCTGCGCTCTTCGCCGAAGCTGATGCCGATGGACCCGCGGGTCACCTTCCCGCTGGTCACGATCTGGTTGTAGATGTTGATGGCCATGTTCGAGGGCAGCGCGAAACCCACGCCCTCGTACCCGCGGCTGGAGGTGTAGATCGCCGTGTTGATGCCGATGACTTCTCCGGCCAGGTTCACCAGCGGCCCTCCGGAGTTGCCGGGGTTGATGGCCGCATCGGTCTGGATGAAGCGCTGAAATTGCTGGTTCCCGCTGATGTTCGCGCGGTCCTTGGCGCTCACGATTCCCGCGGTCACCGTGGCTTCCAGGCCGAAGGGGCTGCCGAAGGCCAGCACCCAGTCGCCCACCTGCACGCCGTCGGAATTGCCCAGCCGCGCGGTGGGCAGCCGCTTGTTGGCGTCAATCTTGATCACCGCCAGGTCCGTCTCTTTGTCCGCGCCAACCAGATGCGCGGTGTAAATCGTCTGGTCGCCCGGCAGCTTCACCTGGATCTTGGTGGCCTGCTCGATCACATGGTTGTTGGTCAGGATGAAGCCCTTTTCGTCCACGATTACGCCCGAGCCCAGGCTCCGCTCCGCCACCGGCCCCTGGTCCGGAAACTGGAAGAAGCGGTCGAAGAAGTCCCCGAAGGGATCATTGGGGTCCGGCCGCTGGCGCTGGCGCTGCGCCTTGCGCTCGATCACCTGGGTGGTGGCGATGTTCACCACCGCCGGAGAATCCTGCTTCACAATCGCCGCAAAGCTGCCCGAAAGCTGCACCGGATTGGGCACCGCCAGCGGCGTGGCCGTGCTCTGGTCGCGCATCGCGGCCACCCGGCCGCTGCCGATGCTTCCAATCAGAATCCCGATGGCCAGGGTTCCCGCCACCAGCAGCGAGAACATCACTTTGCGCTGCCGCGCCCAGCCAAACATCTCGCCCATCTGCTTTCCCATGTTTTGCTCCCTGTGATGTAAGGCCAGCAGTCCGCCGGCCCTGTTCCGTCTGCGTTTCCCCGCTGCGCCTGTTGCGTTCCCTGCCCTTCAGCGCCGGTTCGAATTTCGCATTATACCACTCAGCCGCTCCCCGCAGATTAGACGCTGGCGAAGACGCCACGTGAGCATAACCCGCGGGCCTCGTGCATTTCGCTCCCCACAATTCATTAGATGGCGCGGGGGCGAATTGCGTTCCTTCGTCCGTGGGAGCACAGGCTCCCGGCCCGAAAGCAGTTCCGTTTGGCAGGCTCCCCTGATAACGTCGGGCCGCAGGGGTACGCAAGGCAAGCGCGCTGGAGGAAACAGCATGTCCAGGGACGAGGGGATCATCGGGGTAGCGGATCACGGCGGGTGGGCGNGTGCTGGTGACGGTTGCGCGCGACGGGAAGCTGCTCGACCGCCGCCGCGTGGAACTGGTGGACGAGGGCCTGCCGAAGATTCCGCACCACAGCGAAGGACAGGCGCTTCCGCTCGATGAGGCAGTGGCGCTGGTGGAGCGCGTGCGGGCGTCTGCGGAACGGCACGCGNAAGCTCGTCCTGGACGCGGAGGCGAAGACGGTGCCCGGGCGCATCCGCGGCGTCGCCCTTCGCCATTGCCCGGAGCTGCCACCCACCATTGCCGAGCGGATCCAGGACTACCGGGCGCAAAACGTCGCGGACTGGGTGATGTACCGCCAGGCGCTGGCCGCCGCGGCCGAGGCGCGCGGCTGGGCCGTCCACTGGTACGACGCGAAGAAGGTGCTCGATGCAGCGAGCGCGGCGCTGCGCATTAAGGACCTCGATGCCCACTTCGTCCAACTGAGGAGGTCCATCGGTCCGCCCTGGAGCATGGACCACAAGCTGGCGATGGCCGCGGCGATCGTCGCGGCTCGGGCGCGGTAGTGGTCGGCCCGTCCCGAATCCCCATCCCGATCCCGATGCTTCGGGATTCGGGATTCGGGATCGAGAAGGGCCGCGTGCCGGTCCGAGAGGCAGGCGGCAGGCCCGGCGGAAAACTCCGGCAGGTAGCGCGCCCAGAAGAAGGCGCGTATGCCGAGGTTTTGGGAGCGCTCTTACGAGGGAGCCACTGCAAATGGGCGGACACGGGTGCGCAGCTCCTGGAGAAACCGGGCGCGCTCGGTAAGGACGGTGAAATGGCCGGCGCCCTCGAAGAGGACGAACTCCTTATGCGGGGCCTGAAGGGAGTCGAAATATTCTCTGGCCAACGGAGCCTGGGTGCGCTCATCCAGCGCTCCTTGAAAAAAGAAAACCGGGATGTGAAAGTCCGGGCCCAGCGAAGCGAGATCCGCGGTCAGCATTTCGTTGTAGACATGGAAGGTGGGCACCTGCACGAATCCGCGGATCACGTTGTAGACGTCCCACAGCGACAAGTTTGGCGCAAAGAGCGTGCCGAAGGGGGCGTTGCGGTCCGCGGCGCATTCGTACCTTCCCAGAGTCTGGAAAAACGCGCCGATCTTTTCCATGCTGTCGAACGGTGGCGGGCCGATGCGCTCGAGGAGCTGGACGGACTTCGCGTCGCCGGCCGCCCGGGCCTTTTCGAGCACGTAGGCGTAGCTTAACGGAATGCCCTTCTGCATGTTGGCGACCTGCCCGGTGCCCACGTAGGCGTAGAACAAGCCGGGCCTCTCCTTAGCCATGTGGACCCCGAGGAGCGAACCCCAGGAAAAACCCAGCAGAAGGATTTTGTCCTTGTGCAGATGCGCGCGCAGAAACTCGGCGACTTCGATGCCATCCCGGGTCATGCGGGCCACGGACATGGAGGCGGCGACGGAAGGCCCAGTGGTCTCGAGAGTCTTTCCGGCGCCGCGCTGGTCCCACAGGACCACCGTGAAGTCCTTTTCCCACGGCAGGAGCAGAGAGGTCTGGCCCAGCCAGGAGCCTCCCGGGCCGCCATGAAGACAGAGGAGAACGGGATTGTTGCGGTCCTCGCCGCGGATCTGGAGCCATTGGTCAATGCCGCCAATCTTGACGTAGCGGGCTTCGTCAATGCCGTTCGGCGCGTGAATCGCGAGGGCCTTGGCGTTTTCCTGCTGGCGATAGGCACGGAAAGCGAGCGCGGCACCTACGAGGAGGAGAAAGAGAATCAGGATGCTCAGCAGGATTCTTTTTATCACCTTCAGCAGCATGCGCAACGCAGCAGGCCTCCTTTCTCCGTGCGGGGGAGCGACCTGGGGGAATTCACGAGGCTCAGGATTATCCCATCAGAACAGGAATGTCTGTGGCCGTGGTCACATCGGGGGGGCGGAGGTCCGGACAGGTTCCGAACTCGCCACTGCGTTTGCATTCCTGCTACAATCCGTCATGCACTATGACACCGCGCACGCTGTATCAGAAAATCTGGGACGCGCACCTGGTACACGAAGCCCCCGGGCAACCCGCACTGCTGTACATTGACCGGCACCTGATCCACGAGGGCACCTCTCCGCAAGCCTTCTCGGGACTGAAGGCCGCAGGCCGGAAAGTCCGCCGGCCAGATTTGACCTTTGCGGTGATGGACCATTCCGTCCCCACGCAGCACCGTGAGTTGCCCATCCTGGACAAAAACGCCGCAGAGCAATTCGATGCCCTGGCGCGCAATTGCCGCGAAACGGGCGTGCACCTGTTCGACATGAACAGCCGGAACCAGGGCATCGTGCACGTGATCGGGCCGGAGCTGGGTATCACCCAGCCCGGGCAGACCATCGTGTGCGGCGATAGCCACACCTCCACGCACGGCGCCTTTGGCGCGCTGGCCTTCGGCATCGGCACCAGCGAAGTGGAGCACGTGCTGGCCACACAGTGCTTGCAGCAGTTCCGCTCGAAGACCATGCTGCTGCGCGTCAACGGGCGCACCGCTCCGGGCGTGCTGGCGAAAGACATCATTCTCTATATCATCGGGAAAATCGGCATCGCCGGGGGCACCGGGTGCGTCTTTGAATATGCCGGCGAGGCCATCCGCGCGCTTTCCATGGAAGGGCGCATGACCATGTGCAACATGTCCATCGAGGGCGGCGCACGCGCGGGAATGGTGGCTCCGGACCAGACGACCGTTACCTACATCGAGGGCCGCCCTTACGCTCCGCGCGGGAAAGATTTTCAGGCGGCCGCGGATTACTGGCTGAGCCTGCCGAGCGATCCCGGCGCGCCATACGACCGCGTGGTGGATTTCGACGCCGGGGACATCGCTCCGCAGGTGAGTTGGGGCACCAATCCTGGGATGGTCACCAGCGTGACCGGACGCGTGCCGGACCCTGCTTCGTTCCCCGACGCCAACGATCAGAAAGCCGCGGAGATGGCCCTGCGCTACATGGACCTGAAACCAGGCACCGCGATGCAGGACATCTCGCTCGACCGGGTGTTCATCGGCTCCTGCACCAATTCCCGCCTGGAAGACTTGCGCATGGCCGCGCGCCTGGTGGCTGGGAAGCACGTGGCCGGGTCGCTCAAGCAGGCACTGGTGGTGCCCGGCTCGCGCGTGGTGAAGGCCCAGGCGGAAGAAGAAGGGCTGGACAAGATTTTTCGCGAGGCGGGATTCGAGTGGCGCGACGCGGGATGCAGCATGTGCATCGGCATGAACGACGACCGGCTGCCCAGCGGCGAACGCTGCGCGAGCACCTCGAACCGGAATTTCGAGGGGCGGCAGGGCAAGGGAGGGCGGACGCATCTGGTGAGCCCGATCATGGCGGCTGCGGCCGCGCTGGCGGGGCACTTTGTGGATGTGCGGAAGATTACGTAGCGCGGGCCTGCCGTAGGCAGGGCAGACTTCAGGCTGCCGGCAGTTATAAAGAGCAAAGAGAATCTAACGCAGAGGCGCAGAGAACGCTGAGAGACGCAGAGCGATAAACAACACGGAGAGTTGGCTAGTGACTCGGTTTAAAGAGTTAAGGCGCATTGAGGACGCAATCGAGCACCACAACGGGGGCGAACTTCTTTGGGCCCTCGCCTATTGCCAGATGAGGGTCAAGACCGCTCCAATGGTGCAGACCATGAGAAAACAGGGGAAGTATTGGAGACCGATGGAGGGGGAAGTGCGCTCCGCCCTCGAGACCTCAAAATGAATCACTCTGACGAGCTTACTGAGAACGGAGACCGAGCAGGCTGATGCACCCATTCCGCAAACATACGGGGCTGGTGGTGCCGCTGGACCGCATCAACGTGGATACGGACCAGATGGTGCCGAAGCAGTTTCTTACCTGGGTGACCCGCGAGGGATACGGGCGCGTGCTGTTTTATGACTGGCGGTATCTGGAGGGCGAACGGCCCAATCCCGGATTCGTATTGAATCTGCCGCGCTATAAAGGGGCCAGCGTGCTGCTGGCGCGCGCCAATTTCGGTTGCGGCTCGAGCCGTGAGCATGNGGAGCCGTGAGCATGCCCCGTGGGCGATTCTCGATTACGGCATCCGCGCCATCATCGCGCCCAGCTTTGCGGACATTTTCTACAACAACTGCTTCAAGAACGGAATCCTGCCGGTGACGCTGCCGGAAGCGCAGGTGGACGATCTCTTTCGGCGCACCGAGGCCCAGCCCGGCTACCAGTTGACCGTGGACCTGGAGGAACAGACCATCCGCGATTCTGCCGGACTGCTGCTGAAGTTTGAAGTGGACCCCTTCCGCCGCGACCTGCTGCTGAAAGGGCTGGACGACATCGGCCTGACACTGCTGCACGAGAAGGAGATCGCGGAGTACGAAGCGCGCGTGCACCCGGCGGCGAAGCTGGTGGATGCCAGGGCAGTGGATTTGCAGGTGTGATTCCGCGCAGGGTTCTTGCCTCTTGGTGCTCTCCGGTTTTGTGCTGCCTCTGCGTTGGGGATTGTGATTCTCCATCCTGGTGAGACGCTGCGCGTTGAGGAAGAAGGCGCGCGGGAACAAGCAGGTTCCTCGGGCGAACGACGCCCTCGGAATGACGGGGTGGAGGAACACGAAGTTGCAGAGCAGAGGCAAGATTGCCTGTGCTACTTAGACGCCGCCGCGGAGGTCGTATCCGGCGGCGTCGGCGGCTACGGCCTCCGCTTCCGTAGCGCGGCTGCGGGAGAGGCTGGCCATCAGCACGCCGGCGAAGATGCACGCCGCACCGGCCGCTTCCCTGCGGCCCATGCGTTCGCCCAGGAAGAAATACGAGGTGATGGAGGCGAACACCGGAATCATGCTGAAGAAGAGCGCGGCATGCGATGCCGGGGTGTGGCGCTGCGCCCAGGTCTGAATGGTCAGGCCGATGGCCAGCGAGCCGATGCCGCTCACCAGCAGCGCCACGAGCAGCGCCGGGGCCATCTCCAGGCGCGGACGTTCCATGCCGGAGGCGGCGAAAAGCGGAACCCCCGCCAGGCCGAGCACGGCCGCGGTGTTCACCTGCAACAGCGCCAGCGCGCCCACTTCATGATGCGGGGTGAGGAATCCCATGACGATGGTATGCAGGGAAAAGAGCACCGCGCCGCAGAATACCAGGATATCGCCGCGGTTCAGTGCGGCAACGCCGGCGGGTGGAACGCTCATCAGGTAGAGTCCGCAGAGCGCCGCGGCCGCGCCGAGCCACAGCAGGGGCGGTCCTCCGCGCCTCCAGAAAACGGCCAGCAACACGGCGGGCAGAACGGCTTCGAAGCTGTTGATGAACGCCGCCTTGGAGGCGGTGGTGTGATTCATCCCCGTAGTGACGCAGGCAAAACCGCAAAAGAGGAACAGGCCAATCAGCGCCCCGGACTTCAGCTCTCCCGCGCCGATGCGCGGCAGGACGGAGCGAAAGACGAGGAGCAGCGCCAGTCCGCCGACCACGGAGCGCGCGGCCACGAACACCAGCGGGGAGCTGAAGTCCAGGCCGGCCTTGGAAGCGGTGAAGGCGCTCCCCCAGATCATGGTAGCCAGCGCCAGCCCCAGTTCCGCTTTCAGCCGCGTGCTCACCGCTGCCATGGCCCGCATGTCCCTCCTGAACATCCTTGCAACACTGCCTCTTGCCACCTCAGGGGTTAAAACCCCTGATTGCGCGCCGCTCATCGGCAAGGCCCTTCGAGGCTCAGGGCGGGCTAAAGCCGCGCCCCGACGGGAAGCATTCTGGCACGGCCCTGGTCTCCAGGGCAGCCTAGAGGGAGAGCATGTGTGAGACGGAATGCAGCGCTTAGCGTCCTCTGCGTTTCCCCGGCGGAGTTTTCTTGCGCGAAGGGCGGGGCGCGGGCTTGCCGCGCACGGCGATCCCCTGCACCTCGAAGCGCGCGCCGAACAGCAGCGGCCCGGAACCGAGAAACGCGCGCGCCGGCAATTCCCCGCGGAAGAACTGCCGGTACACGCCGTTGAAGGTCTCGAAGAGCGAGACGTCCGGACAGAACACCTGCACGGCGACCAGATCGTTCATACTCATCCCGGCCTGGGCAAGCACCTGCCGGATGCCGTCCAGCACGAAGCGCGCTTCATCTTCCGCCTTCGCGGCCGGTTTCCCGGTCGCGGGATCGAAGCCGATACGGCCGGAAAGGTACAGGGTGTCGCCCACCTGCACCGCGTCGCTGAATGGCAGCGGGTGTCCCCTCCCGGCAAGCACCAGGTGTTTTCTTCCTTTCCTCCCCGCGCTCGCGCTGGTTGCGAGCCACGCGGCCGGCCAGGACGCCAGGAGCCATGCTGCCGTGTTGAACCATCCAGGAACGTGGACCATGCCCGGGTTCTCCTCCGTGTTTTTCCCGGCGCCGCCACAGGCAGTTCCGCCGGGTAACGTTGGCACTCCCTTCTTCCGCCGCAGAGTGCGCATCACAGGCTACTGGGAGATGAACAGGAAAGGAAGCGCTCTCCTTCTCGTCCGCGGCGCTCGAAGCGGAGCCTCTCCGCGCGCCTGGGCCGCGCCGGGGACGGAAACCCGCCTGGCCGCGCTTGTGTCCCGGCCGCGAAATGCATATAAATTTCGTGATGGCCTTACGAAAGTTTGCCGCTCCGGCGCTGGCCGCGGTCTGTGCCCTCATCTGCCCAGGTCCGGCGGCAGCGCATCCCCCAGCGGGAACGGAGACCTGGACGGAAGTGAAGGCGCCCCATTTCTCCGTCTATACCAACGCTTCGCCGCGGGACGGACAGGGCGTGGCCGCGCAGTTTGAGCAGATCCGGGCGGTGATTCTCAGCCTTTTAAAGCCTCCCCGGGCGGACACCGGAGAGCCGATCTCCATCCTGGCGCTGAAAAATGAAGCGTCGTTTATCGGGCTTCTGCCGGAATTTTACGAAAAGAAAGGGAGCATTCATCCCGGCGGCCTGTTTGCGAGCGCCGCGGACCGGAACTACGTGGCCCTGCGCCTGGACGCGCCTTCCGACGCCAATTATCAGGTGCTCTACCATGAATATACGCACCTGCTGCTCCGGCTGAACTACGGAAACCTGCCCCTCTGGCTCAGCGAGGGCCTGGCCGAGCTTTACGGCCACACGTACATCGGCGAAAAAGAAGTGATCGTCGGCGAGCCCAGCCGAACGCATTTGCTGCTGCTTCGCGAGTCCCGGCTTCTGCCGCTGGAGGCGCTGTTCGCCGCGGGCCACGATTCCCCGCTGGCCAACGAACAGAACAAGGCTTCCATGTTCTATGCCGAAGCCTGGGCCGTGGTGCACTATCTCACCTTTGGGGAACCCAGCGCGCGCGGGGAGCCGCTAAAGCAATACCTGCAGCTTGTGGTGCGGGACCACGTGGACCCGTTGCAGGCGGCGCGCCGCGCCTTCGGCGATCTGGACGCCCTGTCCAAAGCGATCGAAAGCTACGCGCACCGCGAGACCTTCTTTCACCTCACGCTTCCGCCGCCGGCTCCCGTGGAGGAATTCCGGTTTCCCTCCCGTCCTCTTTCCGAAGCCGAAGTTCTCTCCCTTCGAGGCAATTTCCTGGCCCACACGCGCCGCCCGGCAGAAAGCCGGCCGCTGCTGGAGCAGGCTGCGAAGCTGGATCCGCGTCTGGCCAGCCCGCACGAGGGCCTCGGCCTGCTGGCGTACGAGGACAAGAACTTCCCGGAGGCGACCGCGGAATTCCAGCGCGCCCTGGACCTGGGCTCAACGAGCGCCCTGGCGCTCTATTTTTCCGCGCAGGCCCGGATCCACGGCGCCGGAATGACCATGGCCGCGGTGAAGGATTCCGTCGCGCTGTTGCGCAAGGCCGTAACGCTGCATCCTGACTTTGCGCCCGCCCATGCCGAACTCGGCTCGCTGCTCGCCGCCGAGGGCGCCGACCTCGAGGACGCGCTGCGCTGCGCGGTGCGCGCCACGGTGCTGGAACCTGGCGATACGGGCTACCTCATCGAAGCCGGCTCGCTCCTTCTCCGCCTGAATCGCGTCTTGGAGGCCCGGGAATTCGCCGGCCGCGCCCTGGCCCAGGCCGGGGACCCGGAAGAGCTGCGCTCGGCGCAGCAGTTCCTTGCGGTTGCCGAACGCGCCTCGGACTCGCTGAAGCCGCTGCCGGCGGCGGCGGCCACGCCGGGCCTGGCCGGCGCGGGTGACTCACCCGCGGAGGGTTCACTGGACGCTCCTGCAAGATTTTCGGACCGTGCCGGCGAAATCCAGGGGAAGGTAACGAAAGCGCAGTGCCGCGAATCCGCGCTGAGCTTGACGCTGCGAATCGGCGCCAGTTCCCTGCGTCTGGAGGCGCCGGACTACAAGACCATCGAATACCTCACGGACCGCTGGGAGCCCCCGCGGGATTTTCTTCCCTGCCGGGACCTGCTGGGGCATGAGATCCGCGCTGCTTACCGGAACGTCTCGCCCGGCGCGCAGGAAGCGGAGGTCTCTGCGATTCAAGTGCTGGAGTAGCTGGAGGACGGGAAGGCGGCAACTTCGCCAGGAGGGACAGACAAGAATGTCTGTCCCACTTCAGGGCTCGATGCCGGCCACGGCCAGCACCGTCAGCAGAATTCGTTTGGCGCCCAGATCGCGTCCGGTGGCGTCATACCACTCCGCCGGTGAATGGGCCCCACCGGAGCGCCCGCCGCCTCCCAGGGAGATGGCGGGAATGCCCAGCGAGAGCGGAATGTTGGCATCCGTGGAAGAAACCTCCAGCCGGGACTCGTTCTCCAGGTAACGGTCCGCCTGGCGCACCGCAGCCAGCAGCGGCGCGTCTTCGGGCAGCGCGCCTCCGGGACGCTCGCCCAGAGAGCGCGTATCGATTTCGATGCGCGGGTCCCCGCCGTGCCCGGCCTCCTTGGCCGCGGCCATCTCCTCGCTGACCCCCGCGTCCATGGCTTTGCGCAGGGCGGATTCCAGCCGGTCCAGCTCCGCTGGGGATTCCGAGCGCAGGTCCACCTTCACCAGTGCGCGCTGCGGAATGGTGTTCACGGAAGTGCCGCCTTCGATCACTCCCACGTTGTAGGTGGTCCGGGGAGTTACCGGCAGCCGGGTGTTGAGAAAACGGGCCACGCCGCGGGCCATGGCGTGCACCGGGTTGGGCATACCAAAATCCGCCCAGCTATGCCCGCCGCTGCCGGTCAGTGTGACTTCCAGCCGCCGGGAGGCCAGCGCCGTGGTGGTGATGTGGTCGGTGGCCGCGCCGTCTACGGCGATCACCGCCCGCAGCCGGTTGCGATAGGTCTCCACCAGCTTGCGCATGCCGCGCAGGTTGCCTTCGCCCTCTTCCCCCGTGTTCGCGGCGAACACCAGCGTGCTTTGGGTGTGAATCTTGGCCTGCTGCAACGTGCGCGCCAGGCACAGCAAGGAGGCCAGGCCGGCGCCGTTATCGGAGATTCCCGGGGCCTCCAGCCGGCGTCCGTCTTTTTTTACTTTCACCGGGATGCCCGGCGGAAAGACCGTGTCCAGGTGCGCGGAAATCAGCACTACGTCTTTGCGCCCGTCGCCCGGGCGTTCCGCCACCACGTTTCCGGCGGCATCCACGCGCGGGCGCAGTCCGGAAGCGAGCAGCAGTTTGCGCAGCAACTCCGCGCGCGCGGCTTCCTGAAATGTCGGCGCGGGCACTTCCGTCAGCCGCACCTGCTGTTCCGTGGTCCAGGCATTCAGCTCCGGGGCGCCCGCCAGTGCCCGCGCCACCCGGCGGTTCTTCAGCAGCGCGTCCAGGGAGACAATTCCGGCGGGGCCGCTTTGCGGCAGCGCGGAGGCTCGCGGCGAGCGCAACGTCAGGGCCATGTGCAGGAGGATACAGTAGGCGGGAAAAAGTTGCATCACGGTGGGACGGGCATACTTGCCTGCGCGGCTGCCAAATTGCCTCAAGACCATCCGGGTGGCCCTCCGCACGCTCCGCGGAAGCCGTGGAGGTGATATTCACTCCTCGGCCAACGCGCGGACCTCTTCCTCGCTGAGCACTTCCGCGGATTGCTTTGCGGCACTGAGGATGCGCTCCACGGCCGCGTCCGTAGCCGGGATTCCCCGCTTCTCCAGCCAGTACACCACGTTCGAGCGCCCGCTCATCGGCCCGATATCAATCACCTGTTCCAGCCCGAAGAGGTGCGAGGGAACTCCGCTGTAGACGGAGTCGGCCAGCAGCTCATCCTGCTTCCGGTAGGCCTTCACAATCGCCGCGGCGTGCACGCCGGTGGCCGTGCGGAAGGCATCGCGGCCCACCACCGGATAATTCGGCGGAATGGAGACGCCAGTGGCTCGGGCCACCAGTTCGCAATATTCCTTCAGCCGTGAGAGGTCGCGCTCGATCACGCCCATCAGGCGCAAGTTCACCAGCAGCAGCTCGATGGCCGTATTGCCCACGCGCTCGCCCAGAGATATCGCCGCGCCGTGCACCTGCTCCGCGCCGCCCAGGATGGCCCCGATGGAATTGGCTACGGCCAGCCCGCGGTCGTTGTGCCCGTGCCAGTCCACGCGCACCGGGCGGCCGGCCGGCTTCACGATTTCTTCCACGGCGAAGCGCAGCAGGTTGAAGGCCCCGCGCGGCGTGGCGTGGCCCACCGTGTCGCACAGCACGATGGCCTGGGCACCGTGGGCGATGGCCGTGGAATAGAGGCGCTTCACCGTTGCGGGATCGGTGCGGATCGTGTCTTCGGTGACGTACATGATCGGCAGCGACTCGCGCACGCCGAAATCCACGGCGCGTTCGGTCAACTCGACGAGGTGGTCCACGGTCCAGTCTTCGGCCAGGCGCCGGATAGGACTCGAGCCGAGAAACATGGCCACTTCCACGGCGGTTCCGGACTGCTGGGAAATTTCCGCCACCGGGCGGATGTCGTCCTCATGGGTGCGGGCCGCGGCGTAGGGCCGGATCTTCATCCTGCAGCGGGCAATCTCCCGCGCCAGGCGCAGCGTATCTTCCCGGGCCCGCGGTCCCGCGCCCGGCAGCCCGATGTCCAGGGACTCGATTCCCAGATCTTCCATCAGGTGCAGGATTTTGATTTTGTCTTCGATCGAGGGGTTTCTTACCGAGGGGTTCTGCAGGCCATCGCGGAGCGTCTCATCGGCCAGGGTGACCCGCCGGCCGCGGGGAATCTCCGGGCCTTCCACCGTGTTCCAGTCGTAGATGTAATCGTTGAAGTTCACGTGCGGCTTTCGCAGCTCCGGCTGTGCCGGCGGGGGTTCCCTTTCGAGAAATGCCGACCGGCAGCGCGAACGCGAACTAGTACCGCTGAGTGTAACTCCGCGGCATTTCCTTCGGATTCGGGTGGTAGAGGGTCTTGCAATTCTCGCAGCGATAGACCTCCGCATTCTTACCGACCAGCGCCTCGACTTCGGCGGGATACTCATACCAGCGCTTCAGGTGGCCGCAGCACACCTGGCCCTTGGCGTCTTTCTCATCGCAGGCGCGCTGGTGCGGCTTGCGCACCTTGATTTTCGGCGGCGCGCTCTCGGATGACTCGGGCACAGCATTTGGAGCGGCAGCTTCCGTCATTTCTCCCCCTCGATGATTCTGGCGGGACAGGCATTCCTGCCTGTCCGCATCCAACCTCAAATCTCAAATTCTGCCCCGTCGCCACAGCACCCGGGCGCTCCGGGCGGCGCTGCGCACCCGGCGCGACCAGCGCGGCGCGAAGAGCGTCTCCAGCATTTCTCTCGCGGTGTCCAGCAGGTCCTGATTGTACCCATACCACCAGGCTTTTGGCACCCCGGGAAGGGCGTCCACGTCCACATACTTCAGCCGCACCAGTTCCTCGAACCCCGCCCGGGCATGCGTGCGGCCCCAGCCGGAGTCTGCCCAGCCGCCGTGCGGCGCCTCGCAGATGCCGAAATAGCTGGCCACGTCGTTGATCATCACGCTGCCCGCGCGCAACTGCGCGGCCACGCGCTGGCCGCGTGCCCCGCCGGCGCTCCACACGCTGGCGCCCAGCGCGAACCGGGACTCGTTGGCGGCGCGCACCGCCTCCTCTTCATTTTCTACGGCCGTCACCGGCAGAACCGGACCAAACGTCTCTTCGCGCATCAGCAGCATCTCCCGGGTCACATCCGTGATCACCGCAGGCTCCAGATACGATGGCCCCAGATCGTTCCGTGGACGGCCCCCAGCCAGAATCCGCGCCCCGCGGGACACGGCGTCTTCCAATTGCTGCAACACCCTGGCGCGATGTTCCGGACGGATTAGGGGGCCAATGTCCGTCGCGGCATCCGCGGGATCGCCCAGGCGCAATTTCCTGGCCTTCGCGACGCACAGTTCGAGGAACGGCCGGGCCACTTTCCGCTCGACGTAGAGCCGCTCGACGGAAAGGCACGCCTGCCCGCAATTGGTGAATCCGCCCCACACCGCGGCGCTGGATGCCCGCTCGAGGTCGGCATCGGAGAGCACCACCATGGCATCCTTGCCGCCCAACTCCAGTACGGAAGGAATCAGCCGCGCCGCGCAGGCCTGGGCCACGCGCCGTCCGGTGGCTACGCTCCCGGTAAAAACCACCTTGTCCGGACCCGCCTCGATCAGCGCCGCGCCTAGCTGGCCGCGGCCCTGAATCACCTGCACCAGGGCTTCGGGCGCGCCTGCCTCGCGAGCCAATTCGCCCAGAAGCGCGCCGCAGGCGGGCACCAGCTCGGAGGGCTTGACGATCACCGCGTTGCCCGCGGCCAGTGCCGGCAGCAGTGTGCCCAGGGGCACAGCCAGCGGATAATTCCACGGCGCGATCAGACCAATCACGCCCACCGGCTCGCGCCACAGCCGGCCGCGCTTGGCCTTCAGCGCGGGATTGTGATGCGGGACGCGCTCCGGCCGGAGGAGCCGCGGCGCGCGCCGGGCATAATAGGACGCGGTGTCCAGTGAAGTGAGCACGTCGGCGAACAACGCTTCCACGCGGGGTTTCCCTGCCTCGCGCGTGACCAGCGCGGCCACCTCGTCCCGGCGCTCGTAAAGCCGCGCGCCAAACCGGCGCAGGAGTTCGCAGCGCTCGCGCACCGTACGCGCGGCCCAATCCCTCTGTGCGGCGCGTGCCCGGGCCAGGATTTCCGGGAGTTCGGCGGAGGGCGTGGCGGGAATCCGCGCGCACACCTGCCCGGTGGCCGGGTTCACCGAGTCCACGGTATCCACGGCCGCGGGAACCGCCGTTACGGAAAGCGTTTCCGACATTTTTGCAGATTCTACCCGAAGTCCCGGGGCGGCGTAGAAGTTCCGCGGGTTTCAGCGGCCGGCATTTCTGTAGCGGCGGCCTGCCCGCCGCAGGCAGGGTTTATCCCCCCATCCCGGGTGGAAGCAGGCGGCATAAAGCCTGCCTGCGGCAGGCTGGCCGCCCCTAGACCGGCTCTCCGCCGGCAGGTTCATTCGCCGCTGCGAACCGACCACCGGTCCGGATACTCGACCTCCACCAGAAAAAGCCCCTGCGGCGGCACCGTGGGCCCGGCAGCGGTCCGGTCCCGCGACTCGAACAGCCGTGGTATGTCCTGCGGCACGAGCCTCCCCCGGCCGATTTCGAGCAGCGTTCCCACCATTTTCCGCACCATGAAGCGCAGAAAGGATTTTCCCCGCACGGTGAACACCATTTCTTCTGCGGTTGCCGCGCTGGCCTCCGATGGCAGATTCTCCTTCGCGCCGCAAGCCGCAAGCGCCCCCGTTCCGGCAGCCGCGCGAGAGAACGCCTCAGACCAGATGTTTTCGCGCCGCACCCGGCCGATTTCCGCCCGCAGAATCTCGCGCACCGGCTCTTTCTGTTTCCCTTCTTGCTCCCCGGCGGTTGAGGCAGCGAAGGCGGTGAAATCGTGCTTGCCTTCAAAGAGCGGCGCGGCCTTGCTCATGAGCTGCTCATCGAGCGGGAAGGGGTAGTGCAGCACATAACGCTGGTCAAATGGCGGGACCATCCGCCCGCGGTAAATCCGGTATTGGTAAGTCTTGGCCAGCGCATTCCAGCGCGGCTGGAAATCCGGACTCTCCTCTTCGCATCGCAGCACGCGAATGGCCGGCGGCAGCAGCGCATTGAAGGCGCGCAGAAGCTCTCCGGTGGAAAGTCCCGAGCGGGTTTTGAAGCTCGCCGTCTGCGCCAGCGCGTGCACTCCCGCGTCCGTTCGCCCGGCCCCCAGCAGGAAGACCCGCTCCCCGGTCAGCCGCGAGGCCACCTGCACCACCGTGCCTTGAATCGTCGGGTGATGCGGCTGCAGCGCCCAGCCGTGAAAGTCCGTCCCGTCGTAAGCCAGTGTCAGGCGGATATTGCGCATCGGAGCACGCAGTATCGCATGAAGTAGCACAGCCTTTCAGGGAGTGCGGCTTGATCCCGCTACACCCGGCCAGGCCAATGCTGACAGGCAGAGGCGAGAAGGCAGGAGCACACAGGCTGAAAGCCTATGCGACGTAACCCCCTGTCCCTCGCTCTCCGCTGCTGCTAAACTCCGTGCGCCTGATTTCAAGATTTCGCGCCCGCCCCTGAGGTGGCTTCAGGATGCGGCTTTCGCCAGCGGGGCGTCAAATTCTTGAAACATCAGGGCGCTGTCGTGCGTTTTAGAATCTTAGGGATTCCAAAACCAAGGGGAGCACACATCGCACGCGGGGTGCTGCGCCCGGAAGCGGGAGAAGAAGGCAATGGAATGGAGACGCTCGTTCGCATCGCTGGTCGTGCTGGCGCTGGTCGTGCTGGCGCAGGTCTTCGGCGCCAGGCCATTGAGCGCGCAATCGCAGGAGCCTGCCCAAACGGAACAGCCTAGCCAGGCTCCGCCNAAGCCGGCCCCTGGCATGGGGGTGACCACCAGCGACAACATTACGCATATGGGCCTGTTTCGCTATGATTTCACCAAGGGCAATCCGGCCCTGCCGAACATCTTCAAGCCGTACACCGCTTTCGCGGTTCCGCAGCACATCCAGGAGAACCTGCCTGCGCTTGACCAGTACATGCGGAATGGAAAGCTGGTGCTGAGCTTGCAAGACGCCATCGAGCTTGCTCTGCGCAACAACCTGGATATCAGCGTGCAGCGCTGGGTGACTTACCAGTCCGATAGCGCGGTGCTCAGCGCCAAGTCCGGCCCGGGCTTCCTGACTCCCACCGGACCCTTCGTCACCTTCGACCCCATTCTGTCCTCCACCGCTGGGTGGCAGCGCACCACCTTCCCCATTAACAACCCGCTCAGTTCCGGCAGCGGCTCCGCCGCCGCCAGTTCCTTGACCAGCCAGGCCACCGTGGCCAACTTCTCATATCAGCAAGCCTTTCCCACCGGCTCGGCCTTCAACGTCAGCTTGAACACCACCCGTTCCTCTTCCACTTCCGAATTCAACCTGTTTAACCCCGCGGTTACTTCCACTCTGACGGTTGTCTTCCAGCAGCCGCTGCTTCAGGGCTTCGGGTATGCCCCCAACCTCCGTTTTCTCCGCGTGGCCCGGAACAACCGCAAAGTGGCGGACCTGGCCTTCGAACAGCAGGTGATTACGTCCGTGGTCGCGGTTCTGGACCAGTATTACGAGTTGGTGTTCTCGCTGCAAGACGTCGGGGTGAAGGAAAAGTCCCTGGCGCTGAACGAGAAACTCTACAACGACAACAAGCGGCAAGTGGAAATCGGGACGCTCGCGCCCATCGAAATTACCCGAGCTGCCGCCGCGGTGGCCAGCTCCAAGGGCGACCTTATTAACTCCAGGACTTTGGCCCTGCAAAACGAGACCTTGCTGAAGAATCTGCTGTTCCGCAACGTCATGGCCTCCAACATCGCGGAGCTCAGCATCGTTCCCACCGACAAGCCCGACGAAACCATGCAGGTTCCGGACATTACGCTGGAAGACGCGGTGACGGAAGCAAAGCAAAATCGGCCGGACGTGAAGCAGGCCATCATCAACCTGGACTCCTCGAAAATCGTCGTCAAGGCCACCCACAACCTTCTTCTCCCCTCCCTTTCCCTGAACGCGCAGTACGGCAGCCAGGGTTTGGGAGGCGATGC
>OCOJ01002391.1_pt4 | contig 49982 bp, 53 predicted proteins | sample 1539251 | NCBI WGS metagenome assembly OCOJ01 (sample SAMN01911457, study PRJEB22624) | soil metagenome | biome: Soil | place: Malaysia | collected 2012-04-30 | depth RA_metagenome m
CTCCAACAGCTGGGCGCGATGGAGGACGAGATCGACCGGTTCTACCTCCTCATGGTTCGGCAGCTGCTGCTCTCCTCGGACGATTTCCAGGTCGCGCGGGACATCGGCGTCGAAAGCCACCACTACCAGATCGGGTCCCGACTCCTGGCCAAGATCCTCGAAGTCACGGGCGACCTCATCTCGGGAGTCGGTCGGGAGATTGGAGAGAACCTCCCCGGGCTGAGGCGCCTTCCGAAGGCCGCGTTCCGCGACATCCTCTCGCTGGTGGGCCAGGTGGAGGGTTACCTGGACCGGACGATGGACGCCTTTACTCGACTCTCGGTGGTCGACGCCAACGCGGTCCTCAACGAGATCGACCAGAAACTGACGGCGGACTACGCCCTTGGGGACGCTCTCGCCCGCCAGATCCCGAACCGTCGTCTCGCGGTGGCCGCCCAGAGGGTCGTCTCGAATCTCCTCATGGCCATCGAGATGCTCGTCATCATCAACGAGGTCACGATCAATCGGAGCGTCGAGCCAGAGACGGTGGCGAAGACCGACCGGCAGGTATCGATGCAGCCGACCCCGAGAGCCGATGTGGAAGGACCGTAACTGTCGGCTGGCCCTCAGTCGCCCTGGTCGAGGGCCAGGACGGTCCGGATTAGCGCCCGAAGTGACGGCGAGCGGGCGTCCGGCACCGTCCGGACCTTGACGTGTCGCATCGCCTTGCCGGTCTCCACGACCTCGGGGCGGTCCGCCGCCATCTCGACGCTCCACAGGAACGCGAGGTTGACTCGGTCGGAGAGATCGACCCGTAACGAAGCTCCTCGGAAGAACCTTCTCGACGAGCGTCTTAAGTCGGCGTCCCCCCTCGTCCCGGCATGGCGGACAGAGTCGGCGGTCGCCCCCGGGTGGTCGGAGACGTCTCGATCTACCCGATTGGGGCAGGAACGAGCCTCAGCGAATACGTCCGGGCGGCCTCCCGCGCCATGAGGTCCGTCCGGGGGATCCGCCTCGTCCCCGGAGCGATGTCGACGGTGGTGGAAGCGGCGAACTTGCGGACGATCTTCACGGCGGTCGGGCGAGCGCACGATGCTCTCCAGAAGATGGGGGCGAAGCGGATCGCGATCCAACTTCGCATCGACCACCGGCTGGACAAGCCCGAAACCATCGAGTACAAGGTCGGCCGGATCCGCGGCGCCCCGTAGGGCTCGCGAAGGGGTCCTCCCTGCGAGAGGAAGGTCCGTGACCGACGCGCTCTACCTGACCGACGCGTATCGGAGGCGATTCGACGCGAAGGTCACGCAGGTAACGGCCGAGGGCGTTTTCCTCGACCAAACGGCGTTCTACCCGACCGGCGGGGGCCAACCCTCGGACCGAGGGCGACTGACCCTCGCCGAGGGAATCGAGCTCACCGTCACGGAGGTCCGGAAGACGTCCGAAGGGATACTTCACCAGGTCTCGAACCCAAGCTCCGTCCCCCTCGGGGCAAGCGTGGCCGGTGAGGTCGATTGGGCACGGAGGTATGCCCACATGCGATACCATACCGCGCTGCACCTCCTGAGCGGGGTGGTCTATCGACGCATCGGTAGCGGCATCACCGGAAACCAGATCACCGCGGAAGGAGCCCGGATGGACTTCTCGATCCCGGGGTTCGACCGGGCGACCGCCGAAGCCCTGATCGACGGGGTGAACGAGGTGGTCCGGGAGCATCGTCCGGTCACCGTCCGCTCGATCGCTCGAGCCGAGGCCGAGAAGGACCCCACGCTCGTTCGCGTCGCGCAGGAACTGATGCCGGACGTCGCGGTCGTCCGCCTGATCGACATCGAAGGGTTCGATGTCCAGGCCGACGGCGGGACTCACGTAGCCAACACCTCGGAAGTCGGTGTCGCGCGGCTCGAGCGCATCGAGAACAAGGGCGCCCGCAACAAGCGTCTCTACCTGACGCTCGACGCTCCGGGCCCGCGAGGGTCGTGAACTGTTTCGCGCCGAGCCCCGGCGACGAGCTCTCGGAATCGTTCAGTCATTCGCGGAGCGAAGACGCGCGATCTGGGCCGCCAGCCGGTCGTCGTACCACTGCGGAAAGGTCGCGGACCCGAGCGCGAACGTTCGCCGGACATTCGCGACCCCGTCGATCGCCAGCGTACGTCGGAGCGCCTGCTCGAGCGCGGCGGGGGCTTCCGCCGGGACCAGCCCTACGACCAGGTGGGCCGCATCCTCCGGCGGGAGCCCGAATCCGTCCGGCGCGACCGGCATCCAGCTCGGGTGGGCGCCGGCAACCGCCCGTGCCACCACGAGAGGGTCGACTCCCTCTCGCACGGCGATCGAGAAGAGCGAGAGGGGGAGCTCCTCGCTCGAACTGCTCAGGGCCGACCAGCACGCCCTCGAGTCGAGAAGGCGATGGAACCGGTTCGCCGCGGTCTTGAGGCTAATGCCGACCGTTTCCGCGAGTTCGCTCAGGGTTGCCCCGGGGTGAGCGCGGAAAGCGTCCAGGAGTCGCCAGTCGAGTCGGGTCAGTTCCCGGTCGCACGGCGGGATCCAGTAGGGGGACGGGCCCCGAAGTTGGGGGGCGGGGGCCAGCTTGCGCAGCAGCGCTGTCCTTCGAGCGGTGGCGGACGGCGTATCCGAGACGTAGTAGACCCGGATCGCACGGTCCTTCTCGTCCAGGATATCGCGGGCGAACGTCACTCCATCCACCAGCGCGAGCTCCCGAAGGAGTTGCTCGGCATCGTGGGGTTCTCGTACCGGGATCTCCGACACGACGAGGGAGACGCCGAACAGTGACGGGTTGATTCCCGTCTCTCGTCCGCGAAGGTATCCCCGTTCCTCGAGACCTTTGAGGCGAACCCGAACCCCGGCCTCGCTCAAGCCCACCTTCTCCGAGATCTCGCGGGCCGAGACGCGAGGGTCGACGAGCCGGCGTGCGCCCCAGAAGCGGATCAGCCCGTCGGGGGAAAGAGAGCGATAGATCGCGTAGTCGGTCGCGTCCACGTGCCTTCGTTCGTCCAAACGGTGCGCGTTCGGAAAAGGCTGCGGGTCTCGCGCGGGGCGCGCCGGGGCCGACTGCCCCTCCGGCCGGCGGACATGGGATGGGGGAATCGATTCGCTCCCTCCGTCCAGTAGGCGATCCCGCTTATGGACGAGCGGCCCACCGCAGGGGGACCGCCGCGAGGGGGACATCGTCCCGGAGAGCCGCCCGTTCCTCCTTCATCAGAACGGGGGCCGCTGNCCGGCGAGCCGCCCGTTCCTCCTTCATCAGGACGGGGGCGGCTGCGACGGTCCATGCGGCGCGGGGCTCGGCTCGACGCGCGCCGCGACCGTGAAGGGCGGCCCGGAGGCGGGCCCACGCCCCGGCTCGGACCTCGGGGGGTTCCAGATGGGCTTGGACCGCCGCTTCCGCGTACATCGGGCTCGCCACCGGAGGCATGGGTCCCACGTACCCTCCCATGCCACGGAGTTCTGCGAGTCGGGCGGCCACCAGAGCCGCTTCCGGTCCCATCATGTTCTTCGTCCCTCCCCGTCTTCTCCATGGAGAGGAGTATCCTCCGGGAAGTCAAGGCTGCCGAAAGCAAATCCACGAAAAGGGGGTTCCGAGGCGTCCAACCTTCCGCTTTCCGCAGGAGTTCTCGCGGAACCGGAATCGTCGAGAGAGGTCGGGAAAGGGTTCACCGGACGGCCCGTCGAAACGGGGATCCGGTCACTCGGTCAAGGCGCGGTTCGTCTCACTGAGGCGGTGCGCCATCTCCGCGAGCATCCCGCGGAGCATCTTCGGTTGGCTCATCGCGTACCCCCAGAACTCCCAGACCGAGAGCACCGCGCACTTGGTCGGCTTGGTCGCGACGACGTCGGCCGTCCGGGCCTCGTTCTCGAACAGGGCCATCTCCCCGAAGAAGTCCCCCGGTCCGAGGGTGGCCAGCTTCCGCCCGCGGCGCCGCACCTCCACCCCGCCGTCGAGGATCAGGTAGAATCCGATGCCCTTCTCGCCCTGCTTGACGACCGTCGTGCCGACCGTGAAGTCCTTCTCGAGAAGTCCCTGCGCGAGCCGATTGATCTGACGCTCCGTGAGGCTCGAGAAGATCGGAACCTTCTCGAGCATTCGACGAGACTCTGCCTTGGCCTTCGCTCCGAATACCGGCACGGACGGCGCAACCGGGTACCGGGATATAGACCTGACCGTAAGGTTCCTCGCGGAATCGGAATCCTCGCTCCACCGGATTCGCGCCGAACCGACCCGGTCGGCCATGGCCGGAGAGAATGTGGGAGGCTCGACGGGATGGCCCCGGCCCAAGTTCACTCCCAAGGCCTAATGTAACCGATTCCGGTTTCGAGCGGCGGACATGGCCCGGCGTCTGGCCGCCATCGTGTTCACCGACATCGCCGGATACACTTCCATCGCGCAGGCGGACGAAGCGGCGGCGCTTCGATTACTTCGGGAACAGGAGAAGATCGTCCGGCCGCTGCTCGAGTCGCATCGAGGCCGGAAGGTCAAGTCGATGGGTGACGGGCTTCTCCTCGAGTTCGAGAACGCCCTCGACGCGGTCGAGTGCGGGGTCGCGCTTCAACGGCAACTCTACGACCGGAACTCCCGGGAGGGGTCGAAGCCGCTCCAGCTACGTGTCGGCATCCACCTCGGGGACGTCCAACGACAGGGGACGGACATCTTGGGGGACGCGGTCAATATCGCCTCTCGCATCGAACCGCTCGCCGAGCCGGGGGGCGTGTGCCTCTCCGAGCAGGTCTTCGCCCAGGTGCGCAACAAGGTCCCGTACACGCTCGAGAACCTGGGCCCGAAGACGCTCAAGGGCGTCCGCGACCCGGTCAACGTCTATCGGGTAATGCTCCCGTGGGCCGTTGAGGGGGCCGCGCCGAGCCCGTCCACCTATCCTCGGATCGCCGTACTCCCTCTCACCAACATCAGCCCGGACCCCCGGGACGAGTACTTCGCGGACGGCCTGACGGAAGAGTTGATCTCGATGCTCTCGCAAGTGCGCGGGCTCCGGGTGATCTCCCACACCTCGGTCAACCAGTACAAGGGAACGTCCAAGTCGGTCGCCCAGATCGGCTCGGAACTCGGGGTCGCCTCGATCCTCGAGGGAAGCGTTCGTAAGGCGGGCGACCAGTTGCGGATCGCGATCCAGCTGATCGATACGCGCACGGATGAGCACCGCTGGGCGGAGACCTACGACCGGAAGCTCGAGAACGTGTTCGCGATCCAGGCCGACGTCGCCGAGCGGGCGGCGGGGGCCCTGAAGGTCGAACTCCTGCGGTCCGAGCGCGAAGCGATCGAGGAGAAACCGACCTCGGACATGGAGGCCTACGCATCGTTCCTCCGGGCCATCCAGCTGTCCCACTCGTTCTTTGCCGGGACGACCGAGGATACGAGGAAGGTAGACCTGAAAGCCGAAGGGGAGTACGAGGACGCCCTCCGAAGGGACCCCAATTTCTCCGCGGCGATGTCGGGTCTCGCGACGCACCTGATCGCGGTGGCCGGGATCACGCGACCCCCGAAACCGCTCTTCGCTCGCGCTCGCGAGCTCGTGACGAAGGCGCTCGAGCTCAACCCGAACTCGTCGGACGCACACACGGCGAAAGCGAATCTTGCGATGCAGTCCGACCGTGACTGGGCCCGCGCCGAGGCCGAGTTCCAGCAGGCGATCGTTCTCAATCCGAGCAGTTCCGGGGCCCGCCTGTGGTACGGGTACCTCCTCGACGTGCTCCAGCGATTCCCCGAAGCGAAGAAGCAGACCCTCGCAGCGATCGACCTGGACCCCCTGTGGCCCCTCGCCCGATTCCAGTTCATTGCGCATCTCGACCATGGGGGCGAATTCGACGCCGCGGTCGAGCTCCGGAAGAAGATCTACGAACGCGAACCCGACAACGTGGTGCTTCGCTGGGGGCTCGGATTCTCGTATGCCCGCGCCGGCCGGCCGCAGGAGGCGCTCGAGCTACTCGAGTCCCCCGCGGACGTTTCGGACCTCGGCGCCCGAACGGTTCACGCGATGGCCATGCTGGTGCTCGGTCGACCCGAGGAGTTTCGCAAGCTCGCGACCGACCTGGAACAGGGGAGGCTCCCGGGCTACTTCTCCGACCCGGTGATTGCCGGCGGCTACGCCGCCCTGGGCGAGCGAGAGCGGGCGTTCCATTTCCTCGAGCGCGACAGCACGGAAGGGGACCGGATCCTCTGGGCGAACTACCAGGAGCTCGTGTTCGACTCGATCCGTGACGACCCCCGGTTCGTGGCGCTGATCCGCGCGATGGGCCTTCCGACGACGCTGGGTCGGCCTCTCGTGAAGCTTCCGTCCGCCTCCGGCCGCTGAACGCGGTCGGGAGCGCCGTGACGTCACTCTCATGAGCGGAGCGCGGCTCCCGGCCCGCATGACCTCCCGCGAAAGGATGCCGGTCCTATTCGTCGGGCATGGGAATCCGATGAACGCGATCCTCGACAACCGGTGGAGTCGAGGGTTCAAGGCGCTGGGTCGCACGGTTCCCCGTCCGAAAGCGATCGTATGTGTCTCGGCTCACTGGTACATCCCCGGGACATTCCTCACGGGGAATCACGACCCGCAGACGATTCACGACTTCGGCGGCTTTCCCGAACAGCTCTACGAGGTGGTGTATCCCGCGCCGGGCGACCCGGGCCTGGCCGCTCGAGTGAGCGGCATGCTGTCACCGTGGAAGGCAAGCCCGCGTTCGGACTGGGGACTCGACCACGGAACCTGGTCGGTCCTCCGAAACATGTGGCCCGAGGCCGACATCCCGGTGGTCCAGCTCAGCATCGACGGGTTCGCGGCTCCCGAGGTGCACCTCAAGATCGGGAAGGCGCTCGCACCGCTCCGCTCGGAAGGCGTCCTCGTGCTCGGGAGCGGGAACCTCGTCCACAACCTCCGCTCCGCGCTCCAGCAGATGCGCGTGCGCAAGCCCGAGCTCGAGCCGTGGGCGGAGGAGTTCGACGAGCGGGTTTCGAGTGCGCTCGAGGCCAAAGACCAGGGGAAGCTGACCCATGCGTGCGACGACCGGCTCGGGCATGTCGCCCACCCCACCGTCGACCACTATCTCCCGATCCTCTATGCGGCCGGAGCCGCCGGACGGAGCTCCGATGTGTCGTTCCCGCTCGAAGGGTTTGACCTTGGGTCGATCTCGATGCGAGCCGTTCTCTTCCAATAAGGCACCGGCCGCTCGGAGCGAAGGGCCACGCGCGCTCCCCCTTCTCCGCGGGTCAGAACTCTAATCTAAGCAGACGCCCGTGCACCGCCTCACATGCCGCGGCGACTCGCCGCCATCATGTTTACCGACCTCGTCGGATACACGGCCTCGGCGCAATCGAACGAAGAGGAGGCGCTCGCGCGGGTGAACGAGCAGGCCGCGCTCGTCCGGCCCCTCTTCGCGTCGTTCGGGGGCCGGGAGATCAAGTCGACGGGGGACGGGTTCTTGGTCGAGTTCGAGAGCGCGCTCAAAGCCACGCAATGCGGCCTTCAGATCCAGCAGCGGATGCGAGAGCGGAACGCCCGGTCTCCGGCCGCTCCGATTCGCCTCAGAATCGGGATTCACGTCGGGGACGTCGAAGAGGCGGACGGGGACATCCTCGGCGATGCGGTCAATGTGGCCGCCCGCATCGTACCGGTGAGCGAGCCCGGGGGCATCTGCCTCTCGGAACAGATTGTCGGTCACGTCCGGGACAAACTCCCCTTCCAACTCGAGCGACTCGCCCCGCGACGCCTGAAAGGCGTTCGAGAACCGCTGGTCCTCTACCGAGTCCTGCTGCCGGGGACGGAACACGATTCCGCCATCGAGCGGCCCGCTCTTCCCCGGCTCGCGGTGCTTCCCTTCTCCAACATCAGCCCGGACCCGAAGGACGAGTACTTCGCCGACGGGCTCACGGAGGAGCTGATTTCGGTTCTCTCCCGGATCCGTGGGCTCCGGGTGATCGCCCGAACGTCGGTCGCCCAGTACAAGGGGGCGACGAAGCCCATCGCGCAGATCGGAGCCGAGCTCGGAGTGACCGCGGTTCTCGAAGGAAGCGTCCGGAAGGCGGGAGACCAGTTGCGCATCACCGTCCAACTGATCGACGTTCGCACCGAGGAGCATCGCTGGGCCGAGAACTATGACCGCAAGCTCGCGAATGTCTTTGCTATCCAGGCGGAGGTCGCCGAGCAGACCGCGGGCGCGCTGAAGCTCGAGATGCTCGGGTCCGACCGGAACGCCGTGCGAGGTCGGCCGACGTCAAATCTGGTGGCGTATGACCTCTACCTCCGGGGGGTGCAGGCCTCTCGCAGGTTCACTCCCGGAGTGGGCCAGCGGATGGAGGTCGGAGGAGACGCCGTCAGTTATCTCGAAGAGGCGATTCGGAACGACCCCCAGTTCTCCGCGGCTCACTCGTCTCTTGCAAACCATCTTCTCGCGATCGGTGGCGTGACCCGGGAGGGTCAAGAGTCGTTCTTGAGGGCGCGACAGCACGTGGACCGCGCGCTCCAGATCGACCCGAGAAGCTCAGACGCCCACACCGCGCGAGGGAATCTTCTGATGCAGGCGGATTTTGATTGGGCGGGCGCCGAGGCCGAGCTTCGGGAGGCGCTCGACCTCAATCCGAACAACTCCACGGCGCACTTCTGGTACCGGTCCCTGCTCACGGTCCTGCAGCGATACTCGGAGGCACGGGACCAGATGGACGCCGGGTTCGAGCTGGACCCGCTCTGGTTTCTCGCGAAGCGGCAGGGCGTCACTCTCCTCGCCCTGAGCGGCGATTGGGACCAGGCCGTTCGGCTGGCGGAGGGCTTGGTCGAGAGCGCGCGCGGAGACCCTCGGAGCGAGCTCGAATCGCTCCACCAGCTGGCCTGGGTCTACGCCTACGTGGGTCGCCCGTTGGACGCGGAGCGCGTGGACCGGCAGATGGACCGTCCCCCGGACCCGGATTCGCGTCTCGCGCACGCCGTCTTCCTCGCCTGGTTAGGAAAGCGTCGCGGCATCACGGCCTGCTTGAGAGACTGGGAACGCAGCTCGAAGGTCGAGTACCGGTCCCCCATGCAGGTCGTGCTCGCGTACGCCCAGCTGGGCCAGGTGGACGAGGCTCTCTCCCGCCTCGAACAGGATGTGCGCGAGGGAGAGTCCTATCTGTGGGCTCACTACCAGCTGCCCTACTTTGACCCGATCCGGGACCACCCGCGGTTCGCCGCGGTGCTCGAGCGCTTCCATCTCCCCACGGCGCAGAGTTGGCGTCGGACCGCAATGAAGTCGGGACCCAGTACCCACGGCAAAGGCTCGGCGGCCGCCGGTTCTCGCAAACCAATCCGTTTATAGCCGGAGCGCCTCCGGCCTTCCGATGAAGGAGGGTTCGAAGCTCCAAGCGTTCCTCCTTGCCCTACAGACTTCCCGCAGCGTTCAGGACCGATACGCGGAGAATCCGGAAGCCGAGATGAGGCGGTTCGACCTCTCTCGAAGCACCATCGCGGCAGTCCGCCGAGGGGACCGGGCCAAGCTCTGGTGGATTCTGACCCGGGGCAGCAAGGTCCGCACCCAAGTCGGGCACGTGATCTGGGTCGCGAAGAAGCGCTCCAAGCGATAGGTACTTCGGTCGGGCGGAAGGCTCCGACGGCTCCCGGCTCCGAGGACTTGCGTTGAAGCCCCGGAGTCGGGAGTCGAAGGCGTCACGACGCCGTGCGTCCGGGTCCCTGGTCGTCGTCGGGACCGGACTCAAGGCCGCGCGGCAGCTTACTCCCGAAGCGCGCGAGGAGATCTCTCGGGCTGACCGGGTGTTCTACCTCGTCTCCGACCCTCTTTCCGAGCGATGGGTCAAGAGCCTGAGGCCCACCGCGAGATCCCTCGTCTCCTGCTACTTGAGCGGACGACCGCGCGGAGAAGCGTACGAGCGTATGATCGAAACGATCCTCGCACCGGTCCGTTCGGGACACACAGTATGTGTCGCGTTCTACGGCCATCCGGGGGTCTCCGTCCTTCCGTCGCACGAGGCGATTCGGAGAGCGAGGGAGGAGGGGTTTGACGCGCGGATGCTCCCGGGGATCTCCTCGGAAGACTCGATGTTCGCCGAGCTTGGGTTCGACCCCACCCGTTCCGGTTGCCAGACCTACGAGGCGACCGATTTCTTGGTCTACCGCCGCAGGGTTGATCCCTCGAGCGCGTTGGTCCTGCTGCAGGCCGGCGTCGTCGGGAACCTCAACTACAGTTCGCGGCCCTCCCAGCGCGGTCTGCGCCTGCTCGCCCAACGGCTGGCGAAGGTCTACGGAAGGAAGCACGAGGTCGTTCTCTACGAGGCGAGCGTGCTCCCGGTCGTTCTTTCGACCATCCGTGTCGTCCCCGTCGAGCAACTGACAACGGCCGGAATCACCGGCAGCACGACCCTTTTCGTTCCGCCCCGACCCCGCCCTCCGGATCGGGAAAGCGTGCGCTCTCTCCGGCTCCGCCCTTCGAAGACCACGCGAGTTCCCTCGAGGTGGAGACTGGACCCCCGAGGGAACGAGACACTCTCCTGAACTTCGTACGACCAAGGGCCTGCCCCGGCGTGTCCGAGAAGCTCGGTCCGAGCAAGAGCGCCCGGCGCAACGCCGCTGGGTATCGGGAGCCTGTCCGGAGGGAGCTCGGTGCAATTGGAAGCCGGCCCGGTCCACACTAGTCCCCCAGACCGCGTGGGCTCCTTTGGCACAAAGTTGAACTCTCGCTGGGACGTGCATAGGCTCCGGCGACCGAACGTGTCAGCCGAGTGCCTCGCCTGCGTCGCCGGCGTACGGCCCCTCCCCAAGCCGCAAGGACCGCCCGGGAGCCCCCTGGGCGCGTGCGCCAACTGTTCCTCCCTTGCCTGCGGAGCGCACGGCCAACGGGATCCGAACACGCCCGCGTTCATCTGCGTGGAGTGCAAGCCGCAGCACGTCGCGGCGAGCGCGGCGTTCGTCGGACCTGCAGGCCCGTTGAGTCCCGCCCAAGAGAAGGTCGCGGCGCTCTTTCTGCCGCTTGCCCACAACCTCGCGGCGGCGGACCGGATTCGAGTGCGTTCCCTGGACGACTTCATCCGCCGGCATCCCGGCTACGACGAAGCAGCCCTACGGAAGGGGATGGAGAGGAGGTTCCCTCCGCCCGGGGTGGAAAGGGTCGCTGCACTCGCGGTATTCACGGAACTCCCGGGAGAGAAGTGGGACTTGCTGAAGTTGGCGGCGGTGCTGGCCCGGCAACTCGGGACCAACCGCTCCCGTAGCCCGCCCGAGATCGTGGCCTTGGCCGAGACATTGGGTCCGGGTTGATGAACGCACCAGTGACGGGACTCGTTCTGGTTCATCGGATCGAGGTGGCAGACTTCCAGGCGACGTACCCCGGCCTTCGGACTGATATCCCCGGTCCCCGGCCCGTCCGGGTCCGGGCGGGACCGAAAGAGTCTGCCGTCCTCCAATCGGTCCCGAGGCTCGGAGCTTCTGGGAACGAAATCTGGGTTTCGATCGGCTGCCTCAGCTCCGTCAAGGACGGAACGGCAGTGACCGTGGAGAAGGCGTCGGCCCTCCAGTTCATCTTGTACAGGATGGTCCACAGCACGGCCAAGCTGATGGCGTTCGTCGGGTTCCTCGCCGCCGCGATCGGGACCGCGGTGTCGGGTGTGGCAACGATTCACTACGGGGCGGGCAACGTTCCCGCGGTGCTGGCCGAGATTGTTCTCGCTTTGCAGATCCTCGGGCTCGCCGTCGGATTCATCGGCGTGCTGTCTCTGCCGTAGCAGAGGAAATCGGGCCCTGTCCGACAGGAGTCGGAATGCGGACGGTGGCCTTACCAGGTCCTCGCGTCGGCGCGGACTCCACACTAGAGTGCGTTCGGCTGCCAGAGCTCGACCGGGTTGCCCTCGGGGTCGTGGAGACGGGCGAATCGACCGTTGGGGTACTGTTGCTGGTCGACTTCGACCGAGATTCCGGCGGCGTGTAGCTGAGCGACCATCGCGTCCAGGTCGCGGACCCGGAAGTTGACCATCCACATCCGGTTCCGATCGCCGAAATAGTCGGTGTCCTCGGCGAACGGATTGAGCACCGTGGGGCCGGCCTCCTGCTCCCAGGTGGGCTCCTCGTAGTTGGTGGGGGTCGGGGTGATTCCGAGATTCTCCCGATACCACTCGGCGAGCCCCGACGGGTCCCGGGCACGAAAGAAGAGACCACCGATTCCGAGGACCTTCTCCATGTTCGACGTTCAGGGGCGACGAGCGGCGGACATAAGACGCTCGTCCTCCACGAGCGGTCTCAGCGTGAGGAGAAGAGGGGGAAATCGAGCCTCCCGGGCGGGGACCACCGGGGGGATCACCCTAAGCGCTGACGAGACGGAGCGTCGAGCCCCTCTCGGGTCGCTGGGTCGTGGACGCGCCAACTCGATACGACCGGGCGCGTTCCTGTTGGCATTCTGCACAGGCCCCGGGCTCGTCTCGCTCAAACGACTCCTGGAGGCACTCTCGGCAGAGCGGCTTTCGACACAGCCGGCACTCGGCCCAGGAACGGAATCCTGCGAGGTGGCCGGAGCATTCGGTGCAGAGGCGCCGGGCTTCGGACCGGACGGTCGCAACCCGGGAGGATTTGACCGGTTGGGACGGGCCGACGGGGGCCGTCGGACGAAGACGAGGGAGTATCGGATTGATGGAGTCCAACTCCACCACGTTGTCCAACGCGTCCATGCCCGCGGGCATTGCACCCCGCATCGACAGGAAGGACCCGGCCTCGGCCAGGTCCGGCGAGGCGCGCGGGAGCGCGTACCGGGGAACCACCGCAGTCGAATGCTCGTCGCGTTCGAAACGTCGATCGGGGGCCCTTTCCCTGGGCGGTGGCCCTTGAGAGGCCGGGGTGCGGCGCTCGGGACGCGAGGGGACGGCCGACGTCGTGTCCGTCGAGAGAACGACCACATCGCTGTCCCGGTCCGCAAACGGACCGACCCCTCCGGACCTGTGGGCCGAGTAGGCGCTGCTCGCGACGGGACCGACGAGGGGAGTCCCCAGAGTGACTCCATGGGGCGATTCCCACTGTCGCCAGAGTTCATCCTCGAGATGGGTCAGATGCGCGAGGGTCGCCCTTCCGATCCCGCTGTGAGGAATCTTCTCCTCAGCTCGGGAGTCCTTCCGAGGGCTGTGATGAGGCTGTTCGGAGCGGAAGGGACTCGGGGAGGTCTCGGGGGTGGGTTCTTTGGCTGGGGCAGGGAGGCTTCGGACCCGGGGGGGTCGTAGGCACATGTAGGACCCCACCGAACCCACGAGGACGAACGAACCGACCGTGAGCAGGGCGAGCGGGAGGACCCGAATCCAGTTCGCAGCCATGCCGAACGTTCCAAGAACCCCCAGCACCAGCGCAACTCCTCCGAGGACGGGGAACACGTACAGGTGAGAGTGGTGCGCCAGTTTCTCCCAAGGGAAGGTTGACGCCATCGGGTCGGCCGGGAGCCCCCGAAGAGGTGAGGTCGCGGGACCCGAGGATTAAGCTATCGCGACAGTGGAAACGGGAACCGGGCTGTCCCCTGAAGTTACGATGCCCCCGGATCTCGCGTAAGCTCCGTCCAATGCTCTCGAAGCGCGTCCCGCCGAGGCTTGTAGACCTCTGAGTAGAACCGGGAACCCGACTTCAGGTCCTCGAGGTCGGCTTCCCCCACGATCTTGGTCGCTTCGTCCCAGGCTTCCGTCCAGACCTTCGTACTGCCAAACCGGTCGATGATCTGTCGCTGGAACTCCTTCTCGGTCTGCGTCTCATCCCCGATCGTGAAGTAGACGCCCGGTTTGGAGGTGTCTCGGAACGCGAAGTCGTCCCCGAGATGGTACTCTTCGCGCGCGGGTCCCTCGGCGGCGGGCGCGCGGGCACCCTCCCCGGGGGCTCCGCCCCTCTTGAACCCCATCTTCGCCGCGGCGTAGAAGATGGCGCGGTTGAGCCCCCAGGAGTACGCCGAGTTCCGAGGAAGGCCCAGACGAGCGGCCCGAGCGGCTTGGAGGGTCGCCATCACGATGAAGCGGGAGATGGGTCGCGGCGCAGTGCCAACGGACGGCTTCGTCACTCGACGCGGCATCGCCCCCTGGAAGCACCGCCAGAGTAAAGTTCCTTCTCGAGAGGCGACAGTCTTCCTGAATCACTCCGACGGCCCCCATCGGAGTAGAGTCTTCGACGTGCCCTAGGAAGAACCCAAGAGCGAAGCGCCGCTGCTGCAGCAGGAGAGCCATGCCTTCCACCGCACGCACCAAGCCAGGGACGCCGAATCCCCAGGAAGTCCGAATCGGGTCCATCGTCGTGGATTGCACGAACCTCGAAGAGATGATCCAGTTCTGGAGCGAAGGGCTCCATTATGTTCCCCGCGGCCCGGTCCGGCCCGACGGGGTCATGCTGATCGACCCGACGAAGAGGGGTCCGAATCTCAACCTCAGTCTCTCGAACGAGGGTCCGGCGAAGGAGTACCGTCTTCACCTCGACCTGTACGTCACCGACCCGAAGACGGAGCTGGAACGATTCCTTCGACTCGGTGCGACCGTTCGCCATCCTCCGAGGAAAGGACACGATTTCGTGGAGCTCGCGGACCCCGACGGGAATCCGTTCTGCCTCATCGACATCGATTGGCCGAAACGCCGGAACTTCTGGGGGGACGACTGGTCCTATGGGAACCATCCCTGAAAGGCGCGGCCTCGACTCCCCTAGAGCCTATGCGAAGCGCTCCCCGGAAGAGAGGGATCGATGAGCGAGTTCTCTTGGACCGCGACCGGCCTTGCGGTTCCTACCGGGCGGCATTGCGCCGGAATCCGATTGAACCGTCCCGGGCTCTTCGCCGTCTGCTTTGCCGCGAGCTAGGGTCCGATCAGCCATCGATTCGTGCCCCGACTCATCTCGGAGCGGGGAAGATTGCCCGGGACATTCGAGATTGCGGATCCGTTAGGCACCGTCCGCGATCAGGGCGTTCGTCCGGGCACCCTTTGACCGGAGGTCCCTCAACGGGCGGTACTCGGTGGAATCGTACCACTCCATCAGGTTCTGGCGAGTGGGGAACTCGATGACGATGAGGTTTCCCTTCCCCGGCTCCCCCTCGACCGAGGTGGGGTTCCTGCTTGCGACGATGTATCGTCCGCCGTACTTCTCGACCATGCCCGCGATCTCCTGGACGTATCGCGTGTGCATTCCTTCGTCCGACCACTCCACTCGGGCCACGAAATAGGCGGTCACGACTCTCTCCGCTCGCCGCTCAAGGACCCCCTTCGCTCACCGGGCGGGGGACCTCGAGGAGACCGGCCGCCGGGGTGAGGGCGGAGCCCGTACTGAACGACGAGAAACAGACTCAGGCTCGCGATCCAGACATCCTCACGAACGGTCGTCCCGAGCACTCCCGCGGTATCAAAAAGGGGAAGCGCAGAAACCAAGAAGATAACGCCCGCCACGACCCGACCGAGGCTGGCGCCCCGGAGCGATTGAAGGATTTCCGGCGGAATCGGCCGGTGCGAGACCCGTCGGTCCTCGGCGAACAGAAGGAAGTAGAACGCCGCTAGGAGCAGCATCATCGCTCCCACGTCCAGCGCGAAGGCGGTCGAGGCGGCCCCTCCCACGATCGTACCCGTGGCGACCACCGACACATAGAACAGGAACGGTTCGATCGCGACGCAGAACAGGATCGCGACGTTGACGATCAGAGTCTGCTGGGTCTCGTAGGGGAAGACGACGATGGCGCGGCGGTAGGCGAACCACACCATGAAAATGATTACGAAGGTGAACCCAAACTCAACGACGCCCCTCGTCAGATCCGCCGCGTTTTGGGGCAGTTTCGACACGAGCGCAATCGACCCGATCTCGAGCGAGAGGCCAAACACTACATCCGAGATCGTCTCGATTCCCAGACGTACTCTGGGAGCCGCGCTCGGCCCAGAGAGTTCCACCGGCTCTGCGGGAGGGGCGCTCACCTCGGCAGCCGCGGTCGGCATCGCCGCCCCGGGGAATCCCACCGCGGGCATCAAAAAGTCAGGGTGAACCGGGGTTCACCGCAGCTCGGCGGAATTCGCACGGCTCCACCGCGAGTTCTCGCTCCGAGGCGTGCGGGGACCCCTGGGCTTGCGAGGTCCGGGTTCGATGAGCGGGCATCCACGGTTCGTCGGACCGAGGGGTTACGTGAACAGATCCTCGAGAGGATTCTCCATCTCGCGGACCTCGCGGAGCTTCACTCCCCGAGATTCCAAGTCCCGAATCAGTGTCGGCACCTGTTCTGGACCGGAGAATTCGCGCAGATAGTAATCCCCACTCCGTTCCCAGCCGTCGAGAGCGGTCGTGGGTTCGAGCGTTCGGACTCCGACGATATAGTGGGCCGCTCGTACGTTCTCCATCTTGTCGAAGAGCGTCAGCGAACCCCCCTTCAACGCGATCACATAGCGGCCGATCTCTCGGGCTTCGAAGAGATTGTGCGAGGAGTAGAGAACGATCCGGTCTTTGCTGAGGTTGAGGATCAGGGTCCGAATCTCCCGTGCCACCTTCGGGTCAAGATTCGCAGTGGGTTCGTCGAGGAGATAGATCTCTCTTTCCCGAAGGAAGATCCGGGCAATCGCAACGCGCTTGCGTTGTCCCGCGCTCAGCTTGGAGATGAAGTTGTCCGAGAACTCCCGGATCTCGAGCTGGTCGAGGACGCGCTCCACGTCCGAGCGGGTAGCCCTCTCGACCTGAGCGTAGAAGTCGAGCCCCTCGCGGACGGTCAGGCCATCGGGCATCCCGTCGACGTGCGTGAGGTAGTGAAGGCGGTCCCGCGACGCCTGTTGGCCGATGGGAACCCCATCGATCAAGACCTCCCCGTAGGTCGGGCGGAGGATGCCCGCGATTGTGCGAAACAGGGTTGTCTTGCCGGCGCCGTTGGGTCCGAGGACCACGTAGACCGACGGAGTATCGACCGTAAAGGAAACGTCGTGCAACACGGGCTTGTTCTGATAGCCGGACTGAACTGACCTGCAGGTCAGCGATGCCGTTCCCTCGGGGAGGGCAGGTAGGCCGATTTCGAGCTTCGGTCCCGCCGTCATGCCGCACTCCTTCCACTCTAGATCTATCTAGGCCGGAGAAAGCAGTCGGTCCGGCGGCATCAACCGGTCGGTGCGCGCGAGCAACGACACGAGCGCCAAGACGACGACCAACTCGTCGCCGAGCACGATCTGAACGGCGTGGGAGGGGATTGCCAGGGCCACCACCAGGCCTACCGCGGTCGGGATGACGCCGAGCATGGGAAGAACCCCCAGCGGACTGTTCATTCCGGCTCGGGGAGAGGAGAGAGAGGTCCAGAAGACTCCGACGGTCGTCATCAAGGTCACGGTCGCATAGCTCATCGGAAAGGTGTAGGCCAGCAAAGCTTCCGGAAGTGCCGGAGTGAGCACGTTCCCGCTGAGGAGGTAGGTGGTAATCCCCGCAGAGACACCAACCGCCAGCACGATCGTCACTTGCACGAGACCCGCGATGAGCACGTTCAAAAGGATCCGCCGCGGAGAAAGCCCGTACGCGACGAGGTACTCGAGGACCCCCTTTGAACGGTCGTTCGTGAATACCATGGCTCCGCCGAGACCCCCCGACACGGCGAAGATCGGCAGGATGACAGTTCCGATCGATGTGAACAACGATCCGCCAAGTCCGAACGCCGCGGAGTAGAACCCGACCATGACGCATCCGATTACAAGGGAAACCCGACCCACGACCATCGTCCGTCGGATCGTGATTCCGAGAAGAGAAGGCAAGGCGGACGGCTCGGGAGACGCGGCCATGCGGCGCGACCCAGGTGCGGCCCTCACATAAGGCGCACGTGAGAGAGCCCAACGACCGATTGGCGGGAAGGGCGTGGAGGTGCTTCTCCCCGCCGCATCGCGAGGATGCCGTTGGGTCCCAGTTGCTCTAGAGCCAGAGCGGAGCCCCGGGTCCCAGACGTGCTTTCGAAAGGTCCTTAGCATGGGACCCAGTGGTCCCTCTCCCGCTCATGCCCTGGCAGTACTCCGATGACTACTACACTGAGTATACTCGGACCACGTGGAACGAGAGTGCCTCCGCCTACGTCGACCTGATGCGGAACCTCGAGCCCTTTCGAGCGGAAGCTCTCACCCGGCTGAATCCTCAGCCGGGAGAGCGGATCCTCGATATGGGCACCGGCCCCGGAGAGCCCGCCCTGACCATCGCACGTGCAGTTGCCCCCGGCGGCACGGTGAGCGCCATCGACCTTTCGGAGAGGATGATTGAGATCGCCCGGCAGGTTGGGTCGGCACGGGGAATACGAAACGCGGAGTTTCGCTTGATGGACTGTTCCAAGCTGGAATACCCGGACGCCACGTTCGACGGAGCGATCTGCTGCTTTGGCTTTCAGATCTTCACGGACCCCGAGGCGGCCGCCTCCCAGGCCTTTCGGGTACTCAAGTCGAAAGGGCGGATCCTCACGGCCGTTTGGAGTACCGGTGATAAAGTCCCGTTCTTGGACGTGATCATCGGGCCGATGCTGGAGCACGCCGAACCTGACGAGAACGGCTACCTTCCGACCCCGTACGAAACCGGTGGGCCCGGGGAGATGGTGGCGTTCCTGCAAGCCGCTGGATTTCGGGGAGCCAGCGAACACCGCGTGACGCACACGATGCGCTACAGCGATCGTGAGGCCTACCTGAACTCCATTCTGAAAGGCACTCCCATCGGGCATTCCCTGTCAGAGGAACCACCGGAGATTCAGGAGGAGGTCCTTCGAAAGACACGTGCGAACCTCCAGAGTTGGACCACTACCGAGGGAGTGCTGTTGCCGGCCGAGTGCGTGATCGTGGGCGCCGAGAAGCCGTAGTGAGATCGGTCCGGCCCCCTTCGAGACGGACGCCGACTCATCGGCTGGTGGGGCCGATGGATCTGCCCAACTACTCCGGAGGGCTTCACGAGCAACCGAGCGGATCGTGTGTGTTGACACCTTGACCGGTTGGGTACCAACAGCACGTTCTTGAGTCCCGCAACGGAACCCTGGCGGATGGCGTCCGTCCGGAATTGGCCGAGGATTGTGACCTACCTCAGCGCGGTGGCGCTCCTTCTGCTGCTGGTCCAGTACTTTCTCGGACTTTGGACCAACGTCTACGCTCCCTCCCAGTTCTCTTCGTTCGACTCGGGAGCGAACTACTCGCCGTCGCTGAATGTGCACATCATCAATGGAGATCTCCTCTTTCTCGTATCGGTCGCACTACTCGTGCTGGCGGCCTTATCGAGACAGCTGCGCCTGATCGCGCCCGCGGCTGCTCTGGTGGTCTCGATCTACGTCGCGGGGGCCCTCGGAATGGCCTACGTGAACTCCACTCCGAATGATCCGATCGACTCGTTCGGAATGGGAGCGATGTTCCTGGTGGCCCTGTTCGCCGCAGCGGTCCTCCTCATGATGTCCGTCCGAGTTCAACGCGCCGCGAAGGCAGCCCCGGCGCCCATTGTCGGGTCTCGGGTCGCATAGGAATCTCGCGGCCGGCGGCCGAGGGGGCGCGCCTCGGGAGGCGGGGGAGGTCGGACGGAGTTCGCGGTCCGACCCGGGAGCGCGCGCAAACCCAGGTGCGGAAAGGTCGTGAAATCGCCGCCAACCGTGCGAAACTGTCGCACGCAGTTTTATGAGACCGGGCGCATGCGCCCTTCGTGGCACCAGGTCGTCGGCTCGCCGCGGTCATGTTCACCGACACGGTGGGGTTCACGGCGTCCACGCAGGCCAACGAGGGCCGCACTCTCGAGCTGCTCCGCCAACAGGTCGAACTGCTCCGACCTCTCCTCACACTCCACCAGGGACGAGAGATCAAGTCGACCGGGGACGGCTTCCTCGTGGAGTTCGATAGCGCGCTCAAAGCCGTCCAGTGCGCGGTGAACATCCAACGCCGGATCTACGAACGAAACTCCGAAGGAGGTCAGGCACCGATTCGCATTCGGATCGGTGTCCATCTCGGCGACGTGGTCCAGAACGGGACCGACATCCTCGGCGATGCGGTGAACATCGCGGCCCGGATCGAGCCGTTGGCCGAACCCGGGGGAGTCTGTGTCTCCAGTGCCGTCTACGAACAGGTTCGAACCAAGGTCGCGGACAAGTTCGAAAAGCTCCAGCCGAAAGCGATGAAGGGGATCGACGTCCCGATCGACGTCTACCGGGTGTTGTTCCCCTGGATGAACAACGGCGGGCCGGCCACGGAGGAGGCGCGGTCTGCCGACAAGAACCGCCTCGCGGTCCTTCCGTTCGCCAACATCAGTCCGGACCCCTCCGACGAGTACTTCGCGGACGGCCTGACGGAGGAGCTGATCGCCAATCTCTCCCTCGTGCCGGGCCTGAAGGTGATCGCCCGGACCTCGGTCATTGGATACAAGAAGACGGAGAAGACCGTCGCGACCATCGGGAAAGAACTCGGGGTCGGGACCGTCGTGGAAGGGAGCGTCCGTCGGTCGGCCAACCGAATCCGCGTGACGGTTCAGGTCATCGATGTGGCCACCGAGGAGCACCTCTGGACCGCGAAGTATGACGACGACCTGGACGACATCTTCGCCGTGCAAGGCGACATCGCGACGAAGGTCGCGACCGCTCTCCCGGGTGGATTGAAACGGGAGCCGGCCGCGATTCCCGAGCTCGCGAAGCCCCGGGAAACCGAGGCCTACCTCCTCTATCTTCAGGGCCAGGCGCTAATGTGGAAGACGGACCAGGAGTCGCTGCGGCATTCGCTGGAGTTCTTCAAGAAGGCGCTCCACACCGACCCGACGTTCGCCCGGGCCTACGCGGGAATCGCGCGCGCGTACATCGGCCTCGGGTCGGAGGACTTCATGCTATGGTCGGACGCGTGCAATCTCGGTCGGGCGGCGGCCGAGAAGGCGATCGCGATCGACCCCGGTCTCGCCGAAGCTCACGGCCTGCGCGCCGAGATCGCGTTCATGGCCGACGAGACCGCCGACGTTCTCGACCGGGAAGTTCGCAAGGCGCTCGAACTCAACCCCAACCTGGCGCAGGCCCACACCATCCTGGCGGCCCTCGCGGGCTCCCTCGGCATTGCGGAAGCGTACACGGCGGAGAACGAGGAAGCGTACCGTCTCGACCCTCTATCGCCCCCGACCATCCGTTCGTTGGGGAATGCGTACTTCTTCTCGGGGCGCCTCGACGAGGCCCTGGCGCATTGGAAGAAGACGATGGAGCAGTCGCCGGTCGATTCCTACCGGGGACTGGCGGACTACTTCATGCTCAAAGGGGACTTCGACCAGGCGGAACAGATGGTGAAGGAGCTGGAGCGACTCGCTCCGAACAGCGACTACGCCCTGCTCTGTCGGGGATGGCTTTCGGCCATGCGGGGCAATCGTGCCACCGCGATGAAGATGATCGAGAAGCTCCAGGAGACCTCTCGCGAAGGGTACGCCCGCCAATCCTCAGTCGGCTTCATCTACTACGCGCTCGGCGACCTCGACCGGTTTTTCGAGGTCATGTTCTCTGCCGCGAAAGCGCACACGATGCAGGCCGCTCGCGTCCGCATGTCCCCGATGTTCGCCGGCGCACGAAGGGACACGCGGTTCGTGGAGCTTATGTCGACGTACGGTCGGCCCGTTCAGGCTCCGAAGTAGGTCTCGGAGCTCCCGATCGCCACCGGCCTCGCCGCGACCGTGGGCCGGGCCGGTTCAGCGGGAGGGAGTTTCCGCAGTTCCGATCGACGCTTTCACCAGTTCGAACTCCGGCGCGAGGTCGGGGCGAGCGGTCGGGAGCCCGCGACGCTCGAGTTCCGTGACCTTGGCACGAGCGCGAGAGCGGTCCCCCCGAAGGACGTAGAGTTGGGCGATTCGAAGGCCCACGTCGATCTCCTCCAGCTTATGCTCGGACCCTTCGAGCAATCGCTCCGCCTCCCGCAAGCTCTGCTCGCCGAGGTCGAGCGACCCGTCCGCCAGGGCGATCTGGCCCCGCACTTTCGCCGCAACGCTCTGGCCGACCCTGTCACCGATCCGGCCCAGCACGTCGTACGCGCGATCGGCATTCCGAAGCGCGTCCGCGCGGCGATTCTCCTGGAGGAGGACTTCGGCGGTGAAGTAGTGAGCCCACCCGACCCGTCGCGGGTCGTGGGCCTCCTCCCCGAACCGGATGGCTTTCCCGAGTTCTTCGATCGCCTCTCGACGATGGTCCGGATTGGACTTATCGTCGGCGAGCATGTTCCCGTAGAAAAGGTGCCCTTGGGCCGACTCGTCCACGGAGCCGAGTCGGTCAAGTTCCCGGGCCACCTCGCGGGCTTCCGAAAGCGCTTCGGGGACCTTTCCGAGCATCATGAGGTCGCCCGCCCGCCACTNTCCGGGCATGAGCGGTCAACCGGTCGTCGAGCGCCTGTTGCGCCAGTCGTAGTTCCTCGGAGTGTTCGGCGAGCGCGTCCGTGTAGCGGCCCTGATAGTAGAGGATGAGTCCGAGCTCGTGGTGAGCTCCGATCAGGAGGAGCGGCTCTGACGAAAGGCCCTCCGCTCGGAGGACTCGACCGATGATCCTCGCCGAATCCAGGAGACTGCCTTGAGCGGTCAACGCCTGGGCCAGAAGGATCTCGTTGCTCGCGCGAAGGCGGGTCGAAAGACTCGGGTCGTCCTTGGCTCGGTCGAGGAATCCACGCACCATGCTCTCCGCTTCTTTGAGCCGACCGACCCGGAGGGTCACGCGGGCGAGTTCCAGCACCTGCAGTGCTTCGGCCTCCAGGTCCGCCGGGTCCAGGTGACGTTGGTTTTCGAGGGCGCGGGCCAGGAAGCTCCGAGCGATGTCCGGAGCGGACGCGCGCTCGGCGATCTCGGCGGCAATACGATTGTACTTCAGTGAGTTTCGATCGTCCTTCGCGATGTAGAAGTCCCGCGCGAGGCTGAAGACCCGGGTCGAATCGGGGTTCTCGGTCACCTCCCGCGTGCGGCCGGCTCGAAGATGGATCGCTCGGACCTGGGTTTCGCTGAGGCGACCGTACTCCAGTTCGCGAAGTCGGTCCTGAGGAAACTCGAAGAGGTCGTCCGGACGCTCGAAGAGGAGGCGCCGCTCGACGAGATGGTCGACGACCTCGGCGAGCCGTGCCTTGTCGAGCCCGCTGGCACCCTGGAGGAGGTCGAAGTCGAACGACGGTCCGAGGACCGCTGCCACCCCTAGGACCTGGGCGGCGTCCTTGCTGAGCGGGGAAAGCTCGGGGGCTCCTCGGTCACGGACCACGCGGGACGACGCGAGACGCCGGGTGGCCAGCTGCACGAGCAGCGGATTCCCCCGGCTCTCCGTGAAGATCCGGTCCACCTCGAGAGGAGTGAACTTCCGTCCCGGTTCGAGAACCTCGAGAAAGGTCCGTACGTCGCCCACGGTCATCGGACGGAGGAGGATCTCGGTCGCACCGGTGGCGGTACGAAATCGCTCCAGAACCGAAAGTCTCGACTCGGTCAACGAAGCGAACGTGCGGCTGGATACTAGGACCCAGACCGGACGTGCCCGGAGATGGGTCACGAGGTACTCGAGCGCAGCGAGCGACAAGGTGTCGGCCCGGTGGAGGTCGTCAAAGACCAACACAAGAGGGCCGGCTCCTGCGTACTCGAGAACACGGTCGGTGATCCGCTGAAAGACTCGCTCCCGAGGGACCTCGGCTCCATCGTCCGATATGCCCACCGCTTTCAGGAGCCGATACTCGAAGCCCGCCCTTCCATCATCCGCTGTGAGTTCCTCCTCCGCAGCACGCTCGCTCCGATCCAGGGCGGCGTCCGCCGGGAAAGAGGGTCCGGAACTTGCGCCGGGACCCTTCGCTGCAAAGGCGAGCGCCGCCCGGATCAGCGAGAAGGGCGGCGGGTCGTCCGCGGCCGGAGCCCTTCCCACTAGCACGGGGATTCCCTGCGCCCGGACGCGGGTCACCAAAGAATCGAGGAGGGCCGACTTTCCGACGCCGGGATCACCGAGAAGGATCGTCACTCCCCCCCGACGCGAAGCTGTTTCCTCGAGCTGCTCCTGCAACGCCTCGACAGTTTCGGCTCGGCCGATGAATGGTGGAGGGGCTTGGTCTCCCATCCTCTGACTGGCGCCCGGGAAGATGGAGGGGTTAGTTAACATGCGGATGAAACGGCTGCCGCGATTCCGCGGACGCGACTTCCCCGAGTTCGGAAGAACCGGGTTCGGGGCCTCGGCGAGGCCGATAGGGGCTTAGCATCCTGTTCCCGTTGAGCTCTTCGTGCGAAACGTCGCGCCGATCGCGTTTCTCGTCCTCGTCACGCCGTGCGTAGAGTTCCTCACCGGCTCGACCTCGTTCGGCGCGGCCGTGACCGTACCGTCTGCCGCGTTCACCTTCTATCTCCTGACGTGGCCGAGCTACGCGTTCCCGGTGCTCTTGATTCGGGAGGCGCTCGTTGCTTGGAACAAGGGGCTTGCTTCGCTGCTCGCCCTTGGGATCTCGTATGGGGCGCTGAACGAAGGCCTTCTCGCCAAGACGTATTTCGCGGTGAACCCGAACTCGCCATCTCTCGGAGGCGGAGCGGGGGTCTGGCTCGGCGTGAACTGGCCCTGGGTGACGGGCATCACTCTGTTCCACGCGATCGTGAGCATATCGGTCCCGGTCGTGCTGAGCTACCTCATCTTCCCGGAGACCCGGTACCAGAGGTTCCTCAGCGAGCGCACGGTCCGATGGTTCGTCGTCATCATCCTAGTGGAGGTGCTGGGAATCCTGACCATCCAATCGCTGTTCAGCACCACCATCCGTTCCTTGCTCCCCGAGATTCTCCTTCCGGCAGCGATTGTAGCTTTCGGCATCTTCCTCGCGCGTCGACTGCCCCTCCCCGACCCGAACCGGACTCTCCCAAGGCGGTTCTCCCGTCCGGGGTACCTTGTGCTCGGGGCCCTGGGGTTCTTCGTCGTCGTCTTTGTGCCGATTCTCTCGTTCTTTCCGCTCCCGTTCGTCCCCGATGGGTCGCTCTCGGTCTGGTTCTTCCGGATCGGGCCGGTCGCCGGGGTGGTGGGCAGCCTGTACCCGCTGGCGTTCGCGTACCTCGCGATCCGATTCTTCAGCCGGTACTCTCTGACGGACCGACAGCTTCTCGCGTTGGTGACGGGCGCAATGGCGATACCGCTCACCAACGCACTCGCCGTTCACGATATCCCTCAGGGGGACTGGGCGGCCGCGTTCGTGTACATCGGCGCGATCATCGTTGCCTATCGACGCATTCGGGCGCGAGAGTCCGCGACGGTGGCGGCGAGCTCTCTCCTGCCGGCCGGCTGAAGGACCTGCCACCTCGGAAGCAATCGGGAGGGGCATTGCCGATGCCCGCGGAGTGGAGCCGGTCGCGCCCGAAGAATGTGCTAGAGGTGCCGCGCGAGGACCGAGGCGACCGGGGGAAGGTCTCCCAGCCGGTGCTCCGTGCCCGTGGTGAGGGGGCCCGTGGGCCATCCCCGTTCCACCGAGAGAACGGCGTCCTTCCAGTTCTTCGGGCCGTCACTCCCGAGGAGAAGGATGCGGTCGAACTCGGAACGAGCCCCGACCCGCGATTCGGCCCAGACGATCAACACCGGCCCCCCGAACTCGACGATCCGACGGATGGTGGGTCCGACCAATTCCGGAGTGTAGAGAGGTGCCAAGCGATGCGCTCCCGAGAGAACGAGGACGGGCGCAGGGCCCTCGCCCGGGAGCTCGGAGATGAGGCGCTGGGTCTGGTCGGGCAAGCTCAGGAAGTCCGCGAACCGACGCAGAGAATCCTCCTCCGCCTCGGACCGCGCGAGGCCCCCCAGCGCAACGTTCCCGCGGAAGTTATCCGGCACCAGTTCGCTCGGCGAGACCGTGAGAAACCTCTCGGGAGGGAGGACGTCCGTCGTCAACAGGTCGTCGTCCTCGAGGATCTCGTCCGGCAGACGGACGTGTCCCCACACAAACCCTCCGCGGTGATGGGAGACGAGCGAGTACGCGACCCAGTTGAGAAGGGCGCGATTGCTACCGCTCAGAATCACCGAAACACGGGGATCGAACAGATCCGAAGGCGTGGCAGCGCTCACCTTCGCGGCGCCTCCGCTCAAGAGATCAGGAATGTCTCTCGGCGATAAGTCACTGTCGCACGCGTGCTCGCACGCCCGGACCTAGGTCATCCGCAGGTTCGGAACGGTCGGCGGTGTCGGTGCCGTTCTCCCACGTTCCCCTAGGAGGACGAGGTCCGAGAACCGGTCGACCCTTCTCGAGCGTCAATCTCCCTTAACGAACCGATTTTGGGTCGGCAACCGACAATGACCTTGGTGAGTCAATGGCCGCGACAACGACCGGTGCCTGCGAGTCTGCCTCCTCGACTTGGGAACGACCTCCGGCAGGGTGGCGATGGCGCGTGCTGGTGTCGATTCTCGGACCCGTTGCGTGGCTGAGCTTTACCCTGCTGTACGTCGGGTTTTGGGCGAGCGGATTCACGCTCTTCCAGAGCATCATCGTGATTCTCGTGTCCGTCATCATCCTCGGCGGGCTGATGGGCGCGCTCTGGACAGGATGGGGTCCGCGGTACCGACACGCTTTCGACTGAGCGGTCCAGACTCGCGCCGTTACGGCCGCGCGGGAAGCGCGAACGAATCCAGGAAGTGATCGTCGAGGCTCGTGGAGGAAAGAGAAGTGTCCTTCCGAGCCGTCAGCGCGGCTAGCGGTGCTTCGCGTTCGACAGATTCAGTGCGACCGCCTCTCGCACGATGCCTCTCAACCCTGATTCGTCGACCGGTTCATCTTTGTGGAAGTCGACCGCCCGGACGGTCTTGCTGTCCAGTCTCGTGTTGAAGAGCCGCTTTGGGTCCCGGATGTGAGCGCCCTTCGGGAATGTCAACCTCACCGCGGCCTTGAGAATGTTGCCGATGCAGATCATCCCGCCATGGGACCAAGCCGGGACTCCCTCGGGGGCGCTCGGTTTTCGCCACTTCACCTCTTCCACTGCCTCCGGGTCCGCTTCCTGGATCACGTCCCGCAAGTGCGCGAGCACATCGTCCCGCCAGTCCTTTGGCTCCCCGGAGCCGTGGTGTGCCGGCAGACCGGCCGCGTTGCCCTTTCGCAAAGGTCGAGATCCCACCATCCGAGCGAGAGATGCCGACCTAATACCTTGACGGCAACCGGTCCATTCTTCTCGAGTCGATCGACAACCGAGACGTGCTCCTGAGAGGCCCGTGAACCAATCGGAAGCGGGGGTCATGGCCTCCTTCTATCGGTCCGAGGGTCCTGTTGAAATCACCGCAGAGGAGGCCGCCGTTCCCCTCGAACGTTATCCGTCATTCTGGATAGGCTCGACCATCCCCTCCAATGCCCGAGTCCCAAGGGAGCGTGCTGCATCAGCAAGCCCTGACAGTGATGGGCCTCTTCACCGGCTTGACCCTGACCGGCTTGGTCCTGATCCTGAACTCGCCCGGATCATTCCGCACTCCGATCGGGCCGCTCTCTGGCCAACAGTACTTCGAGACCGTCACCACCTATGTCGCGGTCGTCGGCGCGATGAGCAGCGTTGCGATCGTCTCGTTCATGGAAGTGGCCGGAGGGATGGCGAGGGTGTACAGCTTCATCGACAAGATGGGAACCACGCTGTTCCTGATCAGCGTGTTCGGTTTCATGGGGATTCTCCCCCTGCTGCTGGCGCCCTTCACTCGATGGGGGGCCGGAATCGTGTTGGTGCTCGAGGTGGTCCTGCTCCTGACCTACTTCATCGGCCGACGGCTTCCCGTGACGGACCCCCGGGCGCACTAGCCGCCTCACAGACGATGTCCGGAGGACGCCGCCAACCCAGGGCCTGGCTGAGCTCGTCGCCGGCAGGAACGGTCTTCAGACGACGATTTCGTAGACCGAGCCCGCGGCCTGTCCGGGGGAGCCCTTGGCCCGCTCGTGGGCCTGTCGGAACGCGGGGCCATCGAGCCAAGTCCGGAAGTCCTCTTTGGTGCTCCACCGGGTCGACACCATGACCTCCTTCCCGCCCTCTTCGCGCCACACCTCGATTCCAAGAAAGCCGGGCTGCTGGTCGACCTTACCGGCCCGATGACGGAACGCCTCGACAATACGGTCTGCTTCCGCGGGCGAATCGACCGAAATCCGATTCACGAGCACCCAGGTCATCCGGTTCCCGACCCCGAACGAGGTGATATTCTTGTGGTCGGCGCCCTCCGATCGTGGCCGGCGGGCGCGTGAATTCCCCCACCCCTCATCGACCGGGTGGAACCCATATCCGCAGCACCGCCTCCAGAGTTCGAGGTGCGATGCCGGCTCCCGCGCGCCATGCTCGCAATCGTCCCCCACCGGCAACCTTTCGGAGAGTGAACTGGTCGGAGGACCTGGAAACCATTCGTCCGCTCTTTCGGGAGTACCGAAAGTGGATCGCCGACCACGCGGACCCCGCTCCGAGCTCGCAAGCAAGGGTGCGCTCCGGTCTCGCCGAGATCGATCGACTGATCGATGAGCTCCCCGGTCGCTACGGGCCTCCCCACGGCGATGTGATTCTTTGGTTTCGGGACGACAGCCTCGTCGCATGTGGAGCGATTCGCTCGCTCGAGCCGACGGTCGGGGAGATCAAGCGAATCTTCGTGCGGCCCGACTATCGTGGCCCGGCCTTCGGTGTTCCATTCGTTCGAACGCTCATGGACCGAGCTCGCGAGCTCGGATGCCGGAAACTGAGGACCTACGCGCTCCCGACGATGACTGCTGCGATCGAGTTCTATCAGGAGCTCGGATTCCAGCCGATCGCCTCGTATTGGTCCCATCCGGCTTCGGGCGCGCTCTTCTTCGAGTGCGATCTGAGCGGCTAGCCTGGCTTCCTCCACTCGTCCTTCGGCAGGTTGCTCCGTCGCCCACGGTCAGTTCGGGGAATGTTCCGGGAGCGAGCTCGTCGGAAAGCGAAGGCTCGGGGCGATCAGGGAGTCCACGTCGCGCCCCCGTATCCCAACGGCTTCTCGGGAGGCACCGGACCGCCAAACGGGTCGGGTCGTGGCTCGGGCGGGCGTCCGTGCTTCCTCGCTAGGTAGGCGTCGATCGCTGCCGCCGCGCGTTCCCCTGCGGCCATCGCGTGGACGACCGACCGGCCCCCGGTCGCGAACACTCCCGGGACGCCCGTCATCCAGTCCTCGGCCTTCCCCTCAGGCCACCCCATGGACGCGAACCCGAAGTCATAGTTCTGGTCGAAGCCGTCCACGTCGGCCACTTCCCCCACGGCGACGATCACCATGTCGCACTCGATGGTTTCCTCGGAGTTCGGCACCACGACGAGGGTGCGGCGACCCCTCGCGTCGGGGGGACCATGCTCGGTCTTCTCCACGACGATTCCCTCGACCTGCTCCATGCCGAGGATCGCCTTGGGAGCTCGGTAGAAGACGAACTTGATGCCCTCGATTTCCCCGCCGGATTTCTCTTCCTCGGTCGCCTTCACGTCCTCGGGGCCCCGGCGGTAGACCAGCGTCACATCGCTCCCCCCGGAGAGTCGTCGGGCCGACCGTGCGGCATCGAGCGCGACGTCCCCGGCCCCGACGACGACCACATGGCGCCCCGTGCGCCCGAACAAGCCCTTGGTGCCGGTGTTCATCGCCAGGAGGAACGGTAGGGCATGGTAGACGCCGGCCAAATGCTCTCCGGGAACTCCCAATTCCCGGGCCTTGGAAGCGCCGACGGTCACGAGAACCGCCTCGTACCCTTCCTCGAGGAGACTCTTCGGGGTGTAGTCGACTCCCGCTTTCTTTCCCGTGATGAACGTGATGTCGAGGTTCTTCCAACGGGCGAGGTCGGTCGCGAGGTCATCCTCTTCAAGGTGATAGCGGGGGATCGTGTTGATCTGTCCGCCGAGGAACGGTTGAACTTCGAAGAGCGTGACCGGATGGCCCCGAAGCGCGAGGTCCCAGGCGGCCATCAGCCCCGCGGGCCCCGCGCCGATGATGGCGACGCGCTCCTCCTTCCGCTTGGAGGGGACGTAGAGGAGGTCGGATTTCCCGAAGTCGAGGGCGGCGCGTTTCAGGTGACGGATCGCGATGGGGACGCCGCGCTCGGCCATGATGCAATCGTCCTCACAAAAGTGGTAGCAGGTCTTGCACAGGACCGTGGCCAGAGGGTTCTCGCGAAGCACCAAGAGCGCCGCGCCGTCGAAATCTCGCTCGCCGACCTTGATGTTGTAGCCGCGAGCGTCCTGAGTGATGGGGCAGCCTTGGACGCAGTAGGGCATGGCGCACTGCAGGCACCGCTGGCCCTCTAGGACCGCCTCTTCGAGAGTGTAGGGCTTGTCGATGAGGGCAAACTTCTCCACCCGCTCCTCGCGGGTCAGTTCGTCCACCGGGACTCTCTCGTAACGGTCCATCGTGGCTCCGCCCGGACGCGCGGACCTCGACGAAGGAGACGTCTAAAGGCTTCCCGGTCCGCTTGCTAGGGTACATTGCCACCCCCCGATCCCCGGTCCACGGCCGAGCCACTCGCCCAGGGGGAGAGCCAACGTCGCGACCTCCCTAGCGAAGACCCGATTCGACCATCGTTGGACCGACTTCGCGCAGGGATCCGTTCCGGCGGCATCGGCAGGTTAATCTCAGGGTGCTAGTTCGGTAAACCGTCCATGGCCGTCAACGAGCAGAAGTTGCACGAACTCGCTGCGAAATTCCTCAGTGACCTGGGCGCCGCGTTCACGGGGCCCTCGATCTTGATTGGCGAGCAGCTCGGGCTCTACAAGGCTCTCGCCGCGGCCGGCCCTTCCACCCCCGAAGAGGTGGCCAAACGCTCCGGGGTCAAGGAGCGGTACGTCCGTGAGTGGCTGGCCGGGCAGGCGGCCTCGGGATACGTCAACTACGACGCGAGCTCCCGGCGGTACTCAATGTCCCCGGAGCAGGCGTTCGCGATGACCAACGAAGATAGCCCCGTCTACATTCCGGGCGCGTTCTACTCGGTCGCTTCGGTCTACAAGGACCAGCGCAAGATTGCGGAGGCCATCAAGGCGGGGAACGGCTTCGGTTGGCACGAGCACCACAACGACCTCTTTCTTGGGACGAGGAAGTTCTTCCGGCCCTCGTACCTCGCCAATCTCGTCGGGAGCTGGCTCCCGAGCCTCGACGGCGTGGTCGCCAAGCTGGAGCGCGGTGCCCGCGTGGCGGACGTCGGGTGCGGGTTGGGTTCTTCCACGATCATCATGGCGAAGGCGTTCCCGAAATCCCAGTTCATCGGGTTCGACTATCACACCGAGTCGATCGAGTGGGCCCGGAACGAGGCGGTCACCGCCAATGTCACCGACAACACGGACTTCGAAGTGGCGACCGCGAAAGCGTACCGCGGGAAGGACTACGACCTGGTGACGTTCTTCGATTGCCTTCACGACATGGGCGATCCGGTCGGCGCCGGCCGCCACGTTCGCGAAACCCTCGCCGCCGACGGCACCTGGATGGTCGTGGAACCGTTTGCGAAGGAGACGGTCGACCAGAACCTGACGCCCGTCGGGCGGACGTTCTACAACGCCTCCTTCCTGGTCTGCGTCCCCGCCTCCCTGTCTCAGGAAGTGCAGCTGGGGCTCGGGGCGCAGGCCGGCGATTCTCAGTTGAACGAGGTGTTCCGGTCCGCCGGGTTCTCGCGCGTGCGCAAGCCCGTGGAGACGCCGTTCAACCGCGTCTTCGAAGCGCGTCCCTGACCGGCCATCCCGGCCTCGGCGGGCGCATGGTCCGCTTCGCCGGATCGAGCTCTCGGCCGGTCCTCAGGCGAGGTCGAGCGTCATCGTGATGGTGGTCGGGCCGAAGACTCGCTCGCTGGTCTTGGCATACCACTCCTCCCCTTCCGGGTCGGCGTATCTGGCCTCGAGAGTGAGCCGGGTCCCGAGGGGGGCCACGTCCACGTCTGGCCAGGTGAGAGACCCGTGAGCATCCGTCGTCCCCGAGAGGTCCCGATTCGCTCTCGAGACCGCATCATGATTGACTCCGATGACGCGCGCCCCGACCGCGGGGTCGTCTCCGGGCAGTCGGATGACGAGGGTCACGGAAGCTCTCATGGCGGGGCGGAAGCCGGGAATTCCCTAAGCTTTGCCTCCGACCGCGCTCGGTTCCTCCGCGTCCCTTCGGACCGCAATTTGCTTCAACGCTGATTCCGCCCGCTCCCGATTCCCACCGGCTCGATTGGTTTAGGTGGACCGCAGAGCAGCTTCTCCGTGGTGTTCGCCCGCGGGTTCGTCAACCTCTACACTCGCGACATCGAGGCCGGCCTCCGCTTCTACGAGGGACTCCTCGGCTTCACGGAAACCTTCCGCACTCCGAGGCAGGGGGTGCCACGCACGTCGAGTTCACGCTCCACGGGTTTGGCCTGGGACTCGGTACGGTGGCGGCGGCGAAAGAGGTCCACGGGGTCAACGCCTCTCCCGGGACCCCGGCCATGGTGCTCGTTCTCTGGACCGAAGATGTCGACAAGGAGTTCGAGCGGCTAAAGGCGGCGGGGGACTCCCGTGGTTCAGCCACCTCATGACACGGGAAACAACGACCGAAACGCCCTCGTTCGGGACCCGGACGGGAACCTGGTCGAGATCGTTTCGAAGAGGTCTCGTTAACCCCGGAGGACGCCCGGCCGGACCGACCCCGCCGTCCGGTTGAGCCGTCCCCCGGACCCCTCGATAATGGTGGGAGGGGCGAGCGGTTCCCTTCCGAACGCCGCCGGGGGACCTCCCCTCGTCCCGTTCCATGTCAGCCGAAGGTTATAGGGGGTCGAGCTTCGTCGGGGGTATGGCCCAAGTCCCGCGTCGGCCCCTGGGTCGCTCCGGGCTCCAGGTCGCTCCGTTCGCCCTCGGAGGGAACGTCTTCGGCTGGACCGTGGACCAGCCCACCGGTTTCCGACTTCTCGACGCGTTCGTCGATGCCGGGTTCAACCTGATCGACACGGCGGACACGTACTCGATCTGGATCGAGGGCCACCACGGCGGCGAGTCCGAATCGGTGATCGGGCAGTGGCTCCAGCGTAGCGGTCGACGGGACGACGTCCTGATCGCCACGAAGGTCGGGATGGACATGGGTCCCGGAGGAAAGGGTCTCTCCGAAGACCACATTCAAGCGTCGATCGAAGACTCGCTCCTCCGCCTTCGGACCGACCACATCGACCTGTACCAGGCCCACGAGGACGACCCGAACACCCCGCTCGATGAGACCCTGGGCGCGTTTGGCGACCTGATCGAGCAGGGGAAGGTGCGCGCCATCGGTGCGTCGAACTACGATGCGGACCGGCTCGAAGAGGCGCTCCTCCTGAGCCAGGACCGCGGGCTCCCCCGGTACGAGAGTCTTCAGCCGAGATACAACCTGGTCGACCGAGAGGAGTTCGAGGCGTCGCTCGAACCCGTGTGCCGTGCGCAAGGGCTCGGAGTCCTCCCCTACAGCTCGCTCGCCTCCGGGTTTCTCACCGGAAAGTATCGGTCTACGGAGGATTCCGCCCAGAGTCCTCGGGGTACGCGTGCGGTCAAGAGGCTCGATGACCGCGGACGCCGAATCCTGTCAGCGCTCGACGCGGTCGCGGGCCGTCTCGACGCCCGGCCGGCGACGATCGCCCTGGCGTGGCTGATGGCACGACCGACGGTGACCGCTCCGATCGCGAGCGCGACGTCGCTCGACCAGCTTCACGAGCTCATCGCCGCCGCGTCACTGTCGCTCGACGCCTCCGCTCTGTCGGAGCTGGACCGGGCGAGTGGGTTCCGCTAGCCCGGGCCCGTGCTGGACTGCTCTTGACCCGGGAGAATCCCGAGAGGCGTCGGGCGGTGCTTCTCACCCACGCTTCTCGCGATCGATCAGGATCGCGAAGACGAGGGCCGGGAGCGGGTCGAGATTCCCTACGATCTCGAGGCCGTAGCTATCGCTGGCCGAAACCCACGCCTCGCGGACCCGCGCGACTTCCGTTCCGGCCGGGTCCTGGATCGCAAAGTCGTGGCTCAGGAGATTCCCATGCCCCTGGAACATCGTCCGACCGTCCGGAAACGTCGCGCTCGCCGAGAGGTCCCCGAGTAGCCCTCTCGAGGCGGTCACCGACATCATCGTCGTTCCCCACGCGTCGCTGAGCGTTGAGACGGTGGCATTTCCGGTGACCTGGATTGAGATCTGCGCCTGGGGGGCGCCGGAGGGGTCGACCACTTTCCACACGAGGGTGAGGGCGGGCGGCGGGGGGAGAATGCCGTCGGACGAGGAGTCGCTCGGAGGCGGCGGGGCGGACCGATACAGGACGTCGAGCTCGAGCTCCTGGGAGACATCCTCCTCGATCGTGAAGAGGTGCCGGTTCGTCTCGTCCAGGATGCGATAGTTGTGCCCCCGAGAGAACAGTTGATGCTGGATGACGAACCTCTTGGATCCCTCGATCCCCAGTTTGGTGCTGAGTGCAGGGATGCTCGACTCCGGAGAGGCGGGGACCGGGGGACCTGCCGGCGCGGCATCGGCGGAGGCCGGGACCGGAGGCACGGCGGTTCGGCAGGCCGCGCAGTACTGGGCGTCCGGTGAAAGCGGGCTTCCGCAGTTCGGGCAGGACCGGACCGCCACGCGGAGCCGACTCGACGATGCGAGATAAGGAGTTATCGACGCGCGAGCCCTTCCGGCCGAATAGCGGAGGGGCTCGCAGCCCGTCCGGTCGCGGGTGGGTCGTCCATTTGCAGTAGCTGCTTGCCGACATTCTCTCCCGAGTACAGGCGCGCGAGGCCCTGGGGAGCCTCCCGAAGGCCGTAGAGGACGTCTTCTTTGGACTTGAGACGCCCCGACCGTAGCAACGGAAGCAACGCATCCCACGCCTCGGAGCGCCGTGGAACGAAGTCCCGCCCCAGGAGCCCCTCCATGCGACCGTTGACCATGACGAGGGCCAAGTAGTTCGCCGGTCCCGGGGGCTGCTCGCGGGCCGGGTACCGTGAGGTCGCTCCCGAGAGGACCACGCGGCCACCGGGGCGCAGTCGGTCGAGTGCCCGGTCGAGGGTCGGACCACCGTCATTGTCGAAGAAGACGTCGATGCCGTCGGGGCAGAGCTCGGAGAGGCGTTTCCCGACGTCCTCGGTCCGGTAGTTGACCGCGGCGTCGATCCCCGCTTCCCGGAGGAGCCAGTCGCACTTCGCGGGAGTCCCGGCGATGCCGATGACCCGGAGCCCGGCAATCTTGGCGAGCTGGGAGGCGATCGACCCCACACCACCCGCCGCTCCCGAAATCACGAACGTCTCCCCCGGCTTTGGTCGGGCCACCTCGTGGACGCCGAAGTACGCGACGAGTCCGGTGAGCCCGAGCGCCCCGAGTGCCCAGTTCAGTGGAACTCCCTCGGGCAGCCGGTAGGTGGGCGTGAACCCCTTCCCATCCGTGACCGTGTAATCCTCCCAGGCCGTGTGTCCGTGCACGACGTCCCCGGGGGCAAAGTCCGGATGTCGAGACTCTACTACTTCTGAGACGGCGATCGTGCCCATCACGTCCCCGACCGGATTCTCCGCGCCTTCCGGCTCTCCCGGATAGCCCCGGCCGAGCATGTAGACCTGGGTGGGATCAAACGAGAACCATCGGTTGCGAACCAGGAATTGCCCTTCGTCCGGGGAAGGCACTAAGGTTTCGACCCATCGGAAGTTTGCCTCGGAGACCTGCCCGTCGAAACGCTTCGCGATCAGCCATCTACGGTTGACTCGGCCGGCCATGCGCGTCCTGGGGAGGTTGCGGCTGCCTCCAGACGCTCGACTCGGAATATACCTGACCCGGGGTCGACGCGAACCCCTCCTTGGCCGGGGGGTCTCCTTCGCCGGAAGGCGTTGAGTGCCTCGGCGTGGCTCACTTGCCGGATCCCGCTCGCGGCTCGAACCGGAAGGACCGGTTCATCTCGAACCTCGCGCGCGTCTCTAATACCTCCGGCCGCTCCGGGGACGCTAAGTCGGATGGCGCTCGACGCTTCTCTCAGCTACCTCGTCGGGGACTGGGTCGACGAGAGTCGCTCCGGCGAACCCGGGACCGCGACGGCGAGTGGCGAATCCTGGAGGGTCGACCTCGGGGGTCAGGTGCTGATCCGGATGGGCTGGTGCGAGTTTCCCGCGACGGCGAAACGCGGAGCGTTCCGGCACGAGGACCTGCTCATCCTCTATCCCGAGGGGGAGGACGGGATGCGCGGGATCTTCTGGGACAACGAGGGCCACACGATCCACTATCCGAACGTGACGATGCTTCCGAGCGGGAAGGGTATCACCCTCAGCAGCGACCGCGCCATCCCCGGTCCACGACAACAGCTGGTCTACCATTTCGAGGAGCCCGACCACCTCACGGCGACGTTCAGCCTCCTCCTGCCGGGCGCGCCCGATTTCGCGCCGTTTCTCACCTGGGTCTCATCCCGGTCGAAGCCCGCTCCCGCCTAAGCTCCGGGGTCGTCCCCGGAGGCAAGCCGTCGGTTGGCCGAGTCCGGAATCGCGACTCGGAGCGTTTAAGATGGGGGACCTGGTGGGTTGCGTCCGATGCCGCTCTACATGGACGTTCACAAGAACATGAAAGGGGTCACCGCCGCCGACGTCGCCGAGGCGCACGCGAAGGACCTGAAAGCGCAAGGAAAGCATGGCGTCGACTACCAGCATTATTGGGTCGACGAGAAGAACGGGACGATCATGTGCCTCGTGAGCGCCCCGAACGCCGAAGCGGCAGCTCGCGTCCACAAAGAGGCCCACGGGCTGGTCGCGGACGAGATCCACGAGGTCCAGCAGGGCTAGCCGCGAGAGAGGGCCCTGCCCGGTTCCGCCGCGGGGGGCTCAGTCGGGAAGCGGCGAGGCGACCCGCGCCTTCGATGCGCTCCCGGCGAATTCCATTTCGTACGCCTCCTGGCCCTGAGGATACTCCTTCGTCGGAACCACCTGACGCGTGAGCCGGACGCCCACAGCCTCGAGTCGTCCCCGTTGTCGCTCGAAGACCGAGCCGATGCCGACGTTGATGAGGGCCTGGCCGGCCCGGGCGCCCGAGACCATCCGAGTCGCCCCCACGATCGGGCTCCCGACGATCGTCAGTGCCTCTCCGACCCGGACGAGTTCGCACGGTCCGGCATCGATCCCGATCGAGAGGCCGACTCCGACCGGAAAGTTCCGGGAGTTACGCTTCAGGTTGTCGACGAGCGCGTCCGACGCCGGCAGAACCGACCGGCAGAACCCGGGAAGCGTGTGGACGACCTCGTCCTCATCGTGATAGATCCAGAATGCGATGAAACCATCCCCGGTGAACTTGTCGAACCAACCATCGAAATCGATCGCGAGGCCCCGGACGGCTTCCGTGAAGCCGATCAAGTACCGGGCGAAGAGGGAAGCGCTCAGCGCTTCGCGGATGAGGAGGCCCGACATCCGCAGGTCGCCGACGACCACGGCGGCGTTGATGGACGTGGAGCCCGACTGTGCCAGGCTGCGGATCCCGTCGGAGGAGAGCTGGCTTCGCGCATCCGACGGTCCGTGGCGGGCCAGCGTCTGCGAAAGAGCGAGCTCAGGGGCCGACTCCGACAGCTCGGGCACGGAATCCATCGGGAGCCGGATGCTCCAGGGCGAAATCATGGTTACGAACGGGTGCCGAGCAGCGGACGCGACGCCGGCGACGGGCGATTCAGACCTCGGTGATCGTTCCCTCGGGATCGTCCACGACCTGGAGTCGACCGAAGTGGAATTGATGACCCCGGGTATTCCACGCGCGCCGGAGGAACCGCGCCTGCGCCCACGATTCGCTCCGGGAGAACGCGAGACTTACGTACCAGGCCGCGGGGGAGTAGATCAGGATCGACGTCAGGAACAAGGCGGGGTCGAACACGAGGCCGGGAAGGACCTCCACTTCGAGGATGCTTGCGCCTCCGACGATGAGCAGCAGCAGGGCGAGCCAGAGGAACGGGAATTCGAGCGAGTCGGTGATCCGCGTTCGGACGCGGCTCACAAGGAAGGGGGCCGCCGGCGCGATCAGTACCGCAAGACCGAGCCCCGCGAGCGCTTCGTAGAAGAAGAACCGGACCGGCGCGTCGATCGCGAGGCGAGGAGTGAGGGCGCCGCTCCGCACGACGAGGATCATGAAGATCAGCTCGAAGCCGAGCGTCACGAGAAGGAGAGCCCCGAACCGCCCCCAGACCTCCTCGGCGGTGTCCGGCCGGGGAGGCGCGCGAAGGACCACATGGCGGTCCAGTCCCGGGATCTTCGCGATGAGGCCAAGGACTCCGAGAGGCACCCATTCCCCGAGGAAAAGGGAACTGCAGTACGCGACCGCGTACCAAAGGACGGAGAAGAGCGCGGTCGTGAGCAGCAGGAGGGCGGAGGCGCCGACCAGGCGACCCCCGGTCCATCGTGCTTGGGAGTGGAAGAACAGGGTCACGAGGAGAATGTACGACACGACCAGGAGGAACGGGACGATCCAGAGGAGGAGGACGGGAACGCGCGGGTTGGGCCCGGGGAGGTTCGGCGAGGACGTGGCAAGTGTGGGAGGTTCGCCGGTCACTGATGCCCCGGGGAAGGGTCCGTCAGGATAAGAGCCCCGAGTGCAGCGGAATCCGCTCGAGCCGGCTCACGTTCGTCGGTGCCCACGGCGTCGGCCGGGGATCCAACCGTGGACGTCGATCCGGACCCGATTCCCCCGGAACGAGACCCCTTCCATCGTCAGCCGGAGCCGCTGCTCCTCCCCGTCCGCTCCCCGAAGCGAGATCCGACCCCCCGCGCCCACGACCCGGTGCCAAGGGAGGTCGTGCCCGCCTTGAAGTGCCCAGACCGTGAGGCGGGCCGAACGCGGGTGCCCGGCCGCCTCGGCCACCTGCCCGTACGTGATGACCCGACCGCGGGGCACGCTCCGGATGATTCGACGGAACGCCGCGAGGGTCGACACGCCGGGATCCCCGAAGGCTTCCAACCGAGAGAGGAGGAGAGCGGCCCGTTCACCCGAGCGCATCGCGCTCGGACCGAAGGTCGATCCCGTGCTCGACGACCGAGCGCAGGTTCGTGAGGTAGTAGGCCCAGCCCGACTGGATCCCTCCGTAGAGCGCGACCCACTTCTTGCCGGACTTGAACCCGCGATGCGAGAGCGAGAGTTGCGTACCCTTTCCTCTCTTCGTGAACGTGAACCGGGCCTCGGTCTCGAACACTCTGCCCCGCCCGAATCGGTCGACCCAGAGTAGATGGAGCTTCTTCGGCGGGTCCACGGTCTTCACTTTGCCGCGCATCGTGTAGCCCCCCGGCCATGTGAAGCGGAACGTGCCTCCCTTCTTGGCGCGGAACTCGGCCTTCTCGACAAACCACTTCGAGAGCTCCGTTGGCTCGATGAACTCCGTGAACAGCTTCTCGGGCGGCACGGCGTAGTAGAACGTCTGCTCGATCGGCGGGATCTTGGCCATGCCGGCTCGAGGAACGCGGCCCCTCTTAAGCAGCGGCTATCGACCCGGAGGCGGAGCTCCCGGAACGAGCCGGTCGAACGTCTCGGGGAAGGAAACGAGTCGGATCATCAGAAGCGCCTCGACCGCTTGGACGCCCGGAAGTCCCCGGAGGAACCCCTCGAGCTCCTCGATCCGTCCGGCCGAGGGAACGAGAGCGAAGTAGACGGCGACCCGGTCGGGAAGGATCGGCCCGAACGGCGCGCGAACGAACTCGAGCGACTGGGGGAACGCTTTGCGGAACGCGCGGGAGACGGCTTCGTGGTCCGCGGATTCGTCGAGGCCGACATTGATGCTGAGGACTGGCTGGGCGAGCGCCCGGAAGTCAAGCACGGGAACGAACCAAACCGCCAGGTCATCCACGAGCTGCCCGTAGCGCGTCGTGATGGTCCGCGTGGAGACCCCGACGTGACGAGCGATGGTGGAGAGAGGATGCGTCGGGTACTGTCGAAGCACGCGCACGATCCGGAGGTCGAGCGGAGAAAGGTCCCGGGTCGGTTCGAGACGGGCCCAGAGGATCGGGGCACCGACCTCGGAAATCCCGCTCAGCCCCCGAAGGAGGTCGGTGCGCCGATGGGCCGCGACCTCGTCGGGGACGACGAACTGGGCGCTGACCCATTCCCCGGCGAGGTCGATCCCTCCGACGGCCCCCTCGATGAGCCGGATCCGCTCGAAGACCTCGTCCTTTCGGAACCGGTCGCTCAAACGGATGTCGACCGTGAAGCCCGTGAGGTCGAAGAGCGCCGGATTCGGCCAGACGTCGAACCGCTGGAGAAGGCCGTAGCGGGTCCACTCCTTGATCCGGGAGTCGACCCGCGCCCGGCTGACCCCCAGCCGCTGGGCGATCCGGTTCGCTTTGAGTCGCGGGTCGACCCCGGCGACCGTGACTCCGCCCGAGCGGTACATCTCGCGGAGGATGTCGATGTCGATGTCCGCGGGTCGCGGGATGACCGTGTGGGAGGCGTGCGGCATTCCACCCAAGCGGACACTTCCGATGTTTTGAGCTTGACCGCCAAACTCGGAAGCGTCGCACCGGTTCCTTCCAGGAATTCGTAACCGGCCGGCACGGGGTTGACGTCCCGAGACGACTATGCGATGGCGATGACCGCCCCGTCCCCTACCTCCGCGCGGAAGAACGAGAGCACGCCCCCATCCGTCCCATCCGCCCACTCGGGTCGGATCCTCCTCCTGCTCGCCACCGCCGCGCTCCTCGTGAACTTCATCGAGACGATGCTGGTGCCGGCCCTTCCCCGCCTCGCGACCTTCTTCGGGGACGCCCCTTACACCACGGTCGCATGGGTCCTGTCGGCCTACCTGGTCGTCGGGGTCTGCACCACGCCCGTCTTTGCGAAACTGGGCGACCTGTACGGAAAGCGCCGAGTGCTCGCCGTGGTCCTCGGAATCTACACGGTCGCGGTCGGGCTTGCTCCCATCACCCCCCAGCTCGGGTCATTCCTCGGGCTCGGTACGGCCCGGTCGATCTACCTCCTGATCGGCGTCCGCGGCGTCCAAGGGATCGGCCTCGCGATGTTCCCGCTGGCGCTCGCGATGGTCGCGGAAAGCCTGCCGCGCGAGAGGGTCGCGCCGGCCCAAGGGCTGATCGCGTCGATGTTTGCGGCGGGCGCCGCCACGGGTCTCGTCGGCGGAGCTTGGCTCATCCAGACGGCTGGCTGGCAGTGGGCCTACGCGTCCGTCCTGCCGTTCGCCCTCTTGCTCCCCATCCTGGCGGCTCGGTGGCTTCCGGACGGACACACGGGGACCGGAGGAGCGATGGACCTGCCGGGCGCGGGCCTTCTGGGCGCCGCCCTTGCCTCGTTGCTCGTCGGGCTGACGCTCGGCCCGACCTGGGGGTGGGAGCAGCCCACGGCCCATGAGTTCCTGGGACTGCCGCTGGGGGTCCCTGAGCTCTTCGCCCTCGCGGCGGTGTTCGCGGGGCTGTTCGTTTGGAGAGAGCTCGTGGCCGACGAGCCAATCATCGACCTGGCTCGACTCCGCCAGCGGAATATCTCGCTGAGCTATCTCGGAGCCCTCCTGGTCGGCCTCGGACTGTTTACGGCGTTCGTCGTTCTCACGGTCCTGGTCGAGTTCCCGGTCGTAGGCCTGGGCGACAGTGTGCTCGCGTTCGGGCTCGCGAGCGTTCCAACGACCCTCAGCATGTTCGTCGCGGCCCCCCTGGTCGGTAAGGGGGTCGCTCGCTTCGGGCCGCGTCCGTGGGTGATCACCGGGGCGGTCCTGTCGATCACGGGGTTCCTCCTGCTCCTGAGCTACCATGCCACGTACCTCCAGCTGGTCGTGGAGGCGGTTCCGACGTTCGTGGGACTCGTCACGGTCCTCGTCTCCGTGACGAACGTCATCGCCCTCTCCTCTCGACACGGGGAGACGGGGATCCACATGGGTATGACCGAGATGTTCCAGGACCTGGGCGCGAGCGCCGGCCCTGTCCTGGTCGCCACCTTCCTCGCCACGTACACCCGAACGGTCTCGGTCCCCACGGGCCCCTCGAGCGCCATCGCGCTCACGGTTCCGAGCAGCGCAGCGTTCACCTGGATCTTCGTCGTGGGCGCTACGGTGGCGGGCCTCCTCGCCGTCATCGGTCTCCTTCTGGAGAGCCACCGACTCACCTCGGGAACACCGACGCACTCCCCCGATACCGCGAGCCCCGGCGGAACGGACCCCGGAGCTGCTCGGGCGGCGTTCGTCGAGCCTTGACCGTGCGCGGCGCCGTACCCTGGCGCGACGAGGGGACCGGGCGGCTTACTCGCCGCCCTCCTCGAAGTACGTCTTCATCGGCGTCCAGTAGAAGTCGTACCATCCCTGGTCGACCCCGTCGCGGAACTTGTCCGGGATTCCGACGTGATCGACGATCGCTCGGGAACCTTTCCCCTTCGGTTTCAGTTCCAGCCGGAGGACGGAGTAAATCCCCTCGGGCCATTCGCTCGCTCGCCAGGCCTGGACGATCCGCTTTCCCGGCACGAGCTCAAGGTTGTAGCCGCTGATGTACCCGTCCCCGGCGGTGAAGTACGCGCCTTCCTTCTTGCTCATCTTGGCGGACTGGCCCGTGATGCGGGCATGCCGCCGGCTGTCGAGATACGCGTCGTAGACGTCGTTCGGCTTCGCGTTGAACTCCACCTCGTGGTGCACGGGCTTGCACATGGTCCCTCCCTTCGCGCTCCGTTCCAGCGCCGAGACAGCTAGGTACCAAAGATACTTAACCATTTGGTTTAATATCGGTCGGGGCGAGGATGATGAAGGCGGGGCGGATGGAGGGACCTCCGGACGACCCGCTCGATCTTCTGTTCTCCGCGCTCTCGGACCGGACCCGTCGTCGCCTGCTCTCTCGGCTCGCCCTCGGACCCGCGAGCGTGACGGACCTTGCGAAACCGTTCCGGATGAGCCTGCCCGCGGTTTCGAAGCACCTCAAGGTCCTCGAGAGGGCGCATCTGGTGTCCCGGACCGTCCACGGTCGGGTACACCGCCTCGCGCTGGTCGGGGAGACCCTGGAACAGGTCGAGGCGTGGCTCGATCCGTTCCGCACGTACTGGGCCGGGACCCTCGATGAGCTGCGCCACGACCTGAGGGCGTACCCCTCACGTGGCGCCCCTATGCTCCCGGCGAAGGCGCGCCCTCAACGAAGGGGAGGAACGCGGCGTCGGCCCTTGCGAACTGGGTCCGGGCGCGGTTGATCCAAACGATCGGGTGACGCCGTCGTGTTTCAGGACTTCTTCTCGTCCTCAGAACCCTTGAACCCTTTCTTGGCGCCCGACCCAAGGCCCTTGAGTCCGCCCACGAGTCCGCGCCCAACCTTCCCTGCGACCTCTCCGGTCTTCTCGGCCACATGGACGGTTTCGGCGCCGGCCTTCTGGCCCATCGTCACCGGCCGCCCGCACGCCGTACAGCTCTTCGCACCTTCCGCGAGGTCGGCGCCGCACCCTTCGCACTTCATGGGGACCACTCGGCGAACGAGTCCCAAGGGGGTATTGACCCTTTGGTGACGACGCCGATCGCCCTCTCACGAGGAGGTGGCCTTTCCTTCATCCTTCGGTCCGGACGGGGTCCGGGTGTCCCGGGTCATGGCGAGACCAACCGTCCCAATGACCACCGTGCCGATGTCGGTCGCGAGAAGCGCATCGTACAGGTACCGAATGTCTCCGCCGTAGTAGGTCACGCCGAACAGGTAGTTCGCCATGTCCATCGCGGAGGCGAACCCGAGCTGCTGATAGGTGAGGATCGCCCCGAGGAGCGCCACCGTGAGCACGGCGGAGCCGACGATGCCCAGCTTGACGGCGGTCCGAGACCGAAGCACGATCAGAAGGCTCGCTCCCGCGATGTCGGCGATCCCCATCGCCAGCACCGCGTACCAGTGGGCGTAGTAGCCGCTCGAAACCATTCCGAATCCCGTCTGGAGGTTCTTGTCGGTCGCCAGCATCAGGATCGAGAGACCCGCGGCAAGAAGGAATGGCAGGCTGTAGAGTGCCGGAAACACGCTCTTCGCTCGAACACGGTCCATGGTGGGGCTCCTTGGCGGGCCAGAGGGACCACAAGCTACCCTGTTTTTGGTTCAACGACAGAATCGTTTGGTCCAAAGACGCCCGGGAGGTCTCCCTCGACCGATTCGGGAAGCGTTCGTAGCATGCCGTTCCGGCCTCGCCCGAACGGCCGAGGTCGAATCCCCGGGTTTGGCGCCTGGCGGCCGGAACGTCGAGCGCCGTGCGAAACTATAGCATTTGGATGCTAGCTATTTATTTACTTCATAGTCTACATTGATTGACATGAGCGAGTACGAGTGGGAGCAGTCGCGAGTGCCGCGGAGGTCGAAGCCGGAGTTTCTCGGGATGTACCATCCTCGGCCGCATGAGGTCGAGCAGTACGCCGCACTGGAGCATCCGAGAGAGAGCGTCGCCTGGCTCCTTCGGCCGCGGGTTTCGACAGGGCCGACCGGGGTCGCTTCCAACGATGAAGAAGCACGGGCCAGGGTCACCCGGCGGCCGGCCCGCGCCGAGGGCGCCCGGGCCTGAGATGGTTCGGCTCGCTACCGGCGGATCCGCTTCCGGTGGGGACGAGCCTTGTCCGACGCCCAGACGAGACCACAGCGTCGGGCGAGCCGCCGGTGCTCCGCGGGCGTGATCCATTCGACCTTCAGGTAATCGACCAGCTGTCGGTTCGTCATCCCGATCCGTCGTCCCTCCTCGATCGTGAGGCGGTACGCCTCGATTTCGGAGGGAGCGTCGACGTAGCTCAGCTTCGGGTAGAAGAGGGCCTTTCCGGACCGGAACTGCTTCACGTGGCAAAGTTCGTGGACGATGTCGAGGTAGACGGTTCGGAACTCGCTGTCCTTGAGGTGGTGGGAGCTGATGAGGAGATGCCCGTCGACGTCGCTCGTGCCCATGTACCCGAATCGGGCGGAGAAGAACTCGACCTTGAGGGAGCGGAGGGCTCGCGCGGTCTGCGGTCCGAACAGCTTGCGGACCGTCGGCACCCCATCGAAGCCCCGGAAGTACCGGAGGAAGGGGTACAGCTTCGAAGGGGCGTTGCGCTCGATTCGGACACCGAGGTCGGATTCCACGGTCATGCGCCGGGACCCCTCGAGTGGCTACCGCTCCTAGGTAAAGACCCTTCGGGTGCGCCATCGAGCAAACCCCGTGCCCGCGCGTGCGTGGAGTTCCCCGATCGCGCCCCGGGGGAGCCCGCGGAAAGCCCTCGAGCCCCCCCTCGGGTGACGGCCGAATGCCGCCCGACTATAGGATCGGCACCCCCACCGAGTAGGTGCACCGGAGTGTCATCCCAAAGTTGAGTTCCACAAGGGATGGTGCGGTCGCGATCAGTTCGAGTCCGGGGGCGCACGCTACGCTGAGCTCCGTTGACGCGTTCACCGAGAAGCTTCCCGTCGAGGCGTTCGAAACGTCGTAGAAACTCGTCCACGGAAACACGGCGGTCGACACCAGCTCGAGACTCCCCAACTCCGCGCCTCCCGTCGTGAACCAGGAGAACGCGAATGAACGGTCGGAGGAGAGGTTCGCATCGGACCTCGCTTGTCCGCACAGACGGACCACGTTTCCCGAAATCCCGAAGGTCGTTCCGCTCGGCCCCACAGGAAGATGGTATTCGAAGGTGGTCGTCCGAACTCGCTCCGCAGTACCGATGGGAACGAGAGTCAGCACGACGAACACTACCACGATGACCGCCACAACGATCGCGAGGCGCATTCCGACCCTCCTGCGCTTCGTGCGGTCCGACGGAGGACGGACTGGCAGGGTGGGGGCGATGGCCGGTCGCGCTCCCGGGGGGCTCGGTTCTTGGTGGGAGGACGACATGAGCCGTTGCGACCAGCGGTTCGACGACCATTACTGTTGGGTTCGCGCTCCTCGTTCGCGGCGCGGCTCGGCCCCGTCCGGTCTGGCCCCCCTACGGGCAACTCGGCAGCGTGAAGGGCCCTATCGCAGACCTAGTTACCAAGGTCCCCCGGACCCACTTCTTTATGAACCGGAACGACAGCATTTAGATACCGGCGAATGCCGGGTATGCGTATAAGTACGGAGTCGAACGACCAGGTCGCTCGGCGCCTTGCCGCGTCGGGTCTCTGCCCGCTCCCAAGTCCTGAGCAGGTCGGATAGCTGGGGATCATGGTCGGCTCGGTCTCCCACAGGCGCGCCGGAAGGCTCGCGGCCGTCTTTTTCGTCCTGTTGATGGTCGCGACCGCGTTCGGGGCGGTCGCGGCGGCCCTATCGCCCCAGCCATCGAATCCTGCGAGCACCTCCGCATCGACACCGGCGGTCCCCCCGACACCCTCCTCTTCCTATCCCGGGACAACGGTGATCGTGCAGGGGCAGAACAGCTCCGTGTCGGAGACACTTCCGACCTCGGGGACGGGCCCCTACTCCTGGGTCTGGTTGTTCAGCACGAGCGCGGAGGGACCCTTCCTGCCGGCCACCCCGAACGACTGCGCGACGCCGAGCGGGTCCGGCGCTGCCTCGGGCTCCACCGAGACCTGCACGTTTCTGACGAACGGGACCACGCCCACCGGGACATACTTCTTCGAGCTCAAGGTCACCGACAGCGCCTCCGTTCCGGAGTCGGTGACCTCGCCGGCTTCGTCGACCGTGACGGTCGACCCTGGACCGTCGGCTTCACAACGTCCCCGGTCACCCGCATTCGACACGGACCCCGCCAGTTTCTGCAACTCAGGTTGCGACACGACGAACTGGTTCGCGGGTCTGCACGGGAACGGGGCCCTCACGATCACAACAGGCGCCACCAACGAGCTCCTCCTCCTCGAGGTCACCGACTCCGGAGAATCCGGGGCGGGGCTTTCGACCGCCGATATCAAGGATACCCAGAGCTCGACCTGGCACCTCGAGAGCTCCCACCCGTGGAACGGGACCGGGAACGTTCAGGATGTCTTCTACGCCATCGATGCCGTCGCAGGAGTGGATACGGTCACGGTCGACACCGCGGCCGGTTCTCTGACATCGGCAACCACCGCCAGCGCAGTGCTCTCCGCGTTCACGGGGGTCAACACGGTCACCCCGATCCTCACGCTCGGAACGTTCGGCACCGGTTCGGGCACCTCGAGTTCCGCGAGCGTGCCCGCGACCGTCGCCCCAACCACCATCCTCGGCATCCTGTCGAACGGCTGGCGCGCGAGTTCGATCACTCCTACCTCTAGTCCCGCGTTCACAAAGGCAGACACCATCAGCGACGCGGTCGCGACCCAGTCGTTCGTCGAGTTCTACTCCGCGACCTCCACGGGAACGTACCTCTCCAATCCGACGTGGACCGGCACGGTAGCATGGGGGGAGGAAGCCCTCGTCGTGCAGCCTCCCAGTCCGCTCGCGGTGACCGTTGCGCCGACCTCCACCATCCTGGACCAAGACCAGTCGGTCACCATCACGGCGACCGCGACGGGTGGTGCCGGGGGTGATGCCTACGTCTGGTCCGTGTCCTCCGGAACCTGTCCGGGCTTCGTGAATTCGGGCGCGGCGACCCTCACGTACACGCCGAGCGGGACGACGGCTGGCTGTGTGTTGACGGTGACCGTGACGGATTCCAGCTCGGACACCGCCCAGCCTACGACCCCCTCGTCGGTGACCGTTAACACCGTGCTCACGGCAGCCGCCGCTCCGACGGTCAGCGCTACCGCGCTCGACCGCGACCAAGCGCTGACCGTGACGGGAACAATTCCGCTGACGGGCACGCCCACCTACTCCTGGACTTGGATGGTGTCCGTGAACAGCGGCAGCTACGCCGCGGAGACCCACTGTGGCACGAACGGAGGGAGCGGCGCGTCCGCCGGCGCTACCGAGAACTGCGTGATCCCCGCGAACACCCTCATTGTCGGGGACACCTACAACTTCGAGCTCAAGGTCACCGACAGCGCGACCACTCCCGAGACGCAGACCTCGACAGCAAGCCCGACCGTCACAGAGCATTCGGCGTTCACGGCTCCCGCGGCCCCTACCGTCAGCGCCGCCAAGCTGGACGTCGACCAGGCTCTCACGGTGACGGGCACCGTCCCGGCCACCGGAACACCGACGTATGCGTGGCAGTGGATGGTCTCCATCAACGCCGGCGCCTACGCCGCGGCCACCCAATGCGCCGTCAACAGCGGTAGCGGGGCGACCGGCGGTGCCACCGAGACGTGCACGGCCGCAGCGAACACGCTGGCGGCGGGGAGCACGTACGCGTTCGAGCTGAGGGTGACGGACAGCGCGACGGTCGCGGAAACGAAGACGTCTGTCGCGTCCGCGACCGTCACGGTGAAGTCGGCCCTGACGGCAGCGGCCGCCCCGACCCCGAGCCTGACCTCGCTCCCGGCATCTCAGCAGCTGACGGTCACCGCTACCCTTCCTTCGACCGGGACGTCGACCTACTCCTGGGAGTGGTTCATCTCGATCAACGGAACGGCCTACGTCGACACGACGCAGTGCACCGTCAACACCGGTTCCGGAGCAGCGGGGGGTGCGGTCGAGACGTGCACGATTCCGGGGAACACTCTGATTGCCGGAACGACCTACAACTTCGAGATCGAGGTCACCGACAGCGCGACGTCTCCCGAGGTCCAGGTGTCCCCTGCGTCGGCGACCGTCACCACGACGCTTGCCCTGACGGCCGGCACCCCGACCCCGACCGCCCCCGTCCTGGATAGCGGCCAACCGGTGACTCTGACGGCGAATCCGTCCGGGGGCACCCGTCCATTCACATACCAGTGGTACACGGGGAGCACCATCCTCCTCTGTACGGGCTTGGGCTCGCCGATCTCGGGTGCCACTGGCTCGTCGTACACGTTCACCCCCGGAGCGACCGCCTACTATTGCTACACCGTGACGGATGCCGTTCCAAACACAGCGACGTCCGCGACCTCGCTCGTGACGGTCAACAGCGCGCTGGCCGCCCCGAGCGCGCCGGTGGTCAGCGCGACGGTGCTTGACCGAGATCAGGCGCTGACGGTCACGGCGACGATTCCCTCGACCGGTACCGCGCCGTACCAATGGGAATGGTTGTACTCGACCGGCGGCAGTTACGCCAAGGCGACGATGTGCGGGACCGCGAGTGGAAACGGCGCTGTCGCCGGGGCGGGAGAGACCTGCTCGGTTGCGGCGAACGCTCTCACGGCCGGCAACACCTACACATTCGAACTCCTCGTGAACGATAGCGCGACGACCCCCTCGACGATGACCTCTCCGGCCTCTTCGGGGGTGGCCGTGAGCGCCGCGCTCACCGCGCCGGCCGCCCCTACGGTCAGTTCGTCGAAGCTCGACGTCGACCAAGCACTCACGGTTTCGGATGCGATTCCCGTTACGGGATCGCCGACCTACTCCTGGCAGTGGCAGGTCTCGGTGAACGCGGGGGTGTACGCGTCCGCGACCCAGTGTGCTGTCAACAGCGGGAGCGGGGCGCTCGCCGGCGCTACCGAGAACTGCGTGATCGCTGCGAACACTCTCACCGTCGGGAACACCTACGCTTTCAAGCTCCAAGTGACGGACGGCGCAGCGACTCCCGAGAGCGCCACGTCGGCCGCCTCGGCGACCGTGACCGTCAAGTCGGTTCTTACGGCGCCGGCCGTTCCGACCGTGACCGCCACCGCGCTCGACGTGGACCAGGCCTTGTCGGTCCAGGGGACGATCCCCGCGACCGGGACCGCGAACTATGCCTGGCAGTGGCTCGTCTCGGTGAACTCCGGATCCTATGTCACGTCGACGGTGTGTGCGGTGAACAGCGGGGTCAATGCCGTCGCGAGCGCCACTGAAACCTGCGCGACCGCCGCCAACGCCCTCACCGCGGGCGACACGTACAACTTTGAGCTCAAGGTGACGGACAGCGCGACAACCCCGGAATCGCAAACCTCGGGGCCTTCGCCGACCGTCACCGTGAAGTCGGCGCTGGTCGCACCCGCGGCTCCGACGGTCAGCGCGACCAAGCTCGACCTCGACCAGGCGTTGAGCGTCCAGGGAACGATACCTTCCACCGGGACCCCCTCGTACGCTTGGCAGTGGTTGGTCTCGATCAACTCGGGGGCGTACGGGAACTCTGCTCTCTGCGCCGTGAACAGCGGGAGCGGGGCGACGGGAGGCGCGACCGAGACATGTTCCATCGCCGCGGGGTCGCTCACGGTGAGTGACACCTACAAGTTCGAACTGAAGGTGACAGACAGTGCGACCACGGCCGAGGTCAAGACCTCGGCCGCCTCGCCGCTGGTGACCGTCAAGGCCGCTCTCACAGCGCCCGCCGCACCGACCCCTAGCGTCGCAATTCTCGACGCGAGCCAAGTCCTGACGGTCACTGACAACAT
>OCOJ01035053.1_pt5 | contig 49814 bp, 69 predicted proteins | sample 1539251 | NCBI WGS metagenome assembly OCOJ01 (sample SAMN01911457, study PRJEB22624) | soil metagenome | biome: Soil | place: Malaysia | collected 2012-04-30 | depth RA_metagenome m
CCAGACCCGACACCAACGCCGCCCACGCCGCCGAGCCCGCCCTCGCCGATTCCGCCGGATCCAACGGACCCGAAGCTCGCGGCGACACGCGCACTGATGATGCTCATCGAGACCGACGGCGACCACGGCGCGATGGTGCTGTGGGCCGCGCTCGACGCCTACGCCGCTCAGCTCCAGAACGCTGGTTGAATAGAAGCCCGGTCGCGAGCGGTCATTCGCTGGACTATCTCTCCGGTGTCGCGACCGGGCGCTACGCTGCCTGCGACTTGGCGACCTGCACGACGTCGCAGCCTGGATTCTGCTGCTGGACGAGTGCCTTGGCTGCGTTCTCGTCGGGCGCGTGGACGGTCATCTCCTGCTCTTGACCGTATGTCTTTCTGCCCGCACCGTCGGTCGACTCTGCGATTCGTAGGCGAATGGTGAACATCGGGTCCTTTGGATTTTGGAGTGCCATGCCGGCAGGCTAGCTCGGGTCCTCACCAGAGCGCCAGCGCGACGAGCACCCAGAGGAACGCGAGGTGGATGATCTGGTCGACCGCGATCATCAGGATCTTGCCGAGCGGCGTACTGATGAACTCGACGAAACCTGAAGGCCCGCGCTCGCGGACCTCGGGCACGCGTCGGATGTACCGAGCCCACAGGTACACCGGGTAGTAGCTGTCCTCGACGAAGTGAGAGACGAAGAGGACGGCTGCGCCAATGCCAGCCCGCTCGAGCGAGAAGCTCAGGAACCAAAACCACGGCAGGAAGAAGACGGTGTAGACCGCGCAGTGGACCGCACGGATGCCGTCATCCTTGTGCTTGTTCATCGCCTCGTAGTGGGTCTGGAAGATCCAGTCCGCGACGAAGTGCGTAAACGTGAAGAGCACGAACAGCCCGCCGATGTACGCAATGGCAACCACGACTATCTCCCGAGGAATGCGAGTGCCGTCATCATCGCGACCGCGGTGAGGACGAACCACCAAACGCTCGGCGGGCGCACCGCGCGCAGAAACGCTTCATGGTTCCGCGCCATCGCCGCGCGCTCGCGTGCGTTCTGCTCCATCAGCCACTCGAAGAACTCTTGGTTGGTCACTTGGCCCTCCGGCGCCGCGCCGCGCGCTTCCGGACGAGCCAGAGGATCAGCTCTCGACGCTCGTCAAGCTGCCGGCGCAGCATCCGCCGCTCCATCGAACCGAGTTCATGGTCGCGTCCGGTCATCTTAGAACCCCATCTTGTCTGCACATTCAGGTCCGAGGCCAAGATCAACGCTCGACGGGGTCGTAAGCTTACGGCCGCAGCGCGCGCAGCGTCCCTCGTGCCAGACCTCGACCTGTGCGAGCGCCTTCTCCGACGCGTTGAAGACGAGGCGCTCGACCGCCCACTTGAGCGCGACCGCCGACGGCGCATCCTTCCCGATGTGCGCCTTCTTGGCATGGAAGTAGCGCAGCTCGGGCCCCTTCGGGCCGTCGTGCTGGGTCAGGACCGCGAGCGGCGCGTAGTCGCTTTTGTTGTTCGGGCCGGTCAGAAGGTCGACGTACCAAACCTTGTCGGCGACGCCACGGCCGTCCGGTTCCTTGCGCTTGATGTCGTAGGTGAAGCGCGTGCCGGTCTTGCCCGAGACCAGTGTTACGGTCGTCGACCGCTCGTTCGTGAAGAACGCTTTGATGACCTCGAGGTTAGTAACCCGTCCGCTCATGCCTCGATCCTCTGCCAGTACTGTGCCAGGTCGGTGATCGTGCCAGTGACGTAACGTACAGTTACTTCCCGCCGGTGCAGTAAACCGCTCGCCGCAGTCTCCGCACACCGCGGTCTCAAGCAGGTTAGGCAAACGCTAGCGGTCCATCGCGTCATGGGCGCCCTGCACGGCGGCCTTGATGCAATCATCGATGCGAGCGCGTTGCTCCTCGGTCGCGGCGTAATCTCGCGCCTCGCCGTAGAAGTAAGTACTCCGCGTGTACATTCCCAAGGAGCGGCTACGGTCTCCGGCTTCCATCAGGACTTCGTACCGCATCTCGTTGGTGAGCTTCATCTTAGCCCCCGAACACGTGGTAGAGGAACGCGACGAGCCGACCGGAGAAGAACAGCCACAGCAGCGACCCGCCGAGCCAGGCGATGGCGATGCGGTTCAGCCAGCGCTTCCAGGGTGGGTGCTCGAGGTCGCGCACGTACGCTTCGAGCTCGAGCCGGCCATTCTGTTCATCACGCCCGCGTTGAGTCCAGAGCGGCCACACATCCTCGTCGACGCGCCCTGCGTACGGATCAGGCTTGCGCGGCTTCCGCGCGGCGCGTTTCTTCGGAACGACCGGTGCGGGTACTGCCGGCGTGTTCACGAGCTCCGCACCTTCGAAGTCGAGCGCCTGCGACGGCAGGAGCTGCTCGGCGCGGACCACGTAGAGCTCCTTCATCCCGCGTACGAGCGCAGTGTCGCCGCTTTCTCGCGCGACCGAGATGACCTTCCCCATCTGGTCGAACGGAACACGTACCTCGCGTCCGTAGAGGTCGCGGACCTTCATCCCGACCGGCAACATGATCTCGATTCCTTGGTCGAACATGTTATGCCTCCCCTCGTGCGATGCGGTCGACGGCCAGCGCGTACCACGTCCAGCCCGGCATCGTCTCCCAAACCGCCAGGATGTAGCGGTGCTCCGCCTCCGTGATACCGTCCTCGTAGATTCGGGAGTCCGGCATCTCGCACGGCCGGCGGAACGCGTAGCGGTAGTCACCGCCGAGCCGCGTGTGCGTTCGGATGTACTGAGCACGTTCGGGGGTCATGGCTGGGTTACTCGCAACTCGCGTGCCAGGTCAGCCAGCGCTCCCGGGCTCGCCTTCGCGCCGGATTACAGATTCCTCGAGCTTCTCCGCGACCAGGCGCGCACAGCGCTCGCCGACAGCGAGCCCACAATCGGCAGTCGCCATCCCGACGTAACGACGCGCCTCGCTCCATCGGTGCCAGCTAAGCGCTTCAGCAACCCGCGCCTCATACCAGCTCGCGCGGTCCTCAAGATGCCTCTTGGCGCTCTTCCGCGGCATGCCCTCCAAGTTAGCAGCCCGTGTGCCAAGTCACCGAGGAATGCGACGTGGGTAGGGGTCGATAGGTCCCTTCGGTTCGTCCTCGGTACGCGGGATGTCGTCCGTCACGTACACACGGATGTCGTCCGATGGGTCCGGGGGCGGTAAAGGTGGTGGCGTGTGCTTCCGCTTCAGGTCGCGGTAATCGACAAGCAGCGCCAGCAGCTGGCGCGCATCGACGGCGACGGCGCCCTCGAGGCGGAAGGCGGCTCCCGGAATGACGCGGTCCACCCCGAGCTCGCCGAGGAGCGCGAGCACCTCGGCCTGGACCTTCGCCGACACGCTGGCCATCCTCACAAGTAGGCAAGCCCGTGTCTACCCCCAAGAAAACGACGGTCGTGATGGTGACGCTCGAGCTGCACCCTCGCCTCGAGGAGGACCTGCCGGCGCTGATCAAGGAGTACCTCGAGTCGGAGCGCCTTCTGCGGGTCATCGGTGTAGCGACCGGGGCGACTTTGATGACGACGGACCTGCCCTACGTCTCGAGCTCGATGGCGCTCCCGCGCCGGCCGCCACAACCGCACAAGCGGCCGCCGCCTCCACCGCCGCGGAGCATCCCACCCAAGAGGCGCTAGCGTCGAGCTCCGCCAGCTGCGTTTCGCGCAGGACGCGGCGCTTGTAATCGTGCAGCCCCTCGTCGGGCCGCCTCGGCTCGAGCCGCGACAGGTCGACGGGCTTGAAGGGGTCGCGATCGCGCTCGCTCATCCGTCGCCATCCTGAGGCGGCGACGCCTTCCATGCAAGCGCGGTGAGCCGCTCGTCCTTGCCGCCGGCGCGGAGCTGCGCATCCATCATGTAGCCGTCGACGATACGCCGCCAGGTCTCGGCGTCCGGACCTTCGAGCACTTGAAGTGAGCCATCCTCGAACTCGAGCACGACCCGCGTCAGCTTCGGCTTCGGCATTACGCTCTCCGCGGGACTGGACGTTCTTTGCGCCGGACTTCGCGCGCCGTGTTCGCGAGCGGGTCGAGCACGCGTCGAAGCCGCCAGCGTCGGTCGGCGAGCCAACCGCGAACCTCGTACGCGCGCACTTTCATCCCAGCTGCCTCGTAGACCCGGAGCACGGCCAGGTACGCCTTGATCTGCGCGCGGAGGTCCTCTCGCGTTGGCTCGGGCATGATCACTTCCGACTTCTCGTATGCCGCTTGGGCTGCGCTTGTGCTTGCTTCTCGAGCAGGTCGCGGATGTCGAGCAGCACTTCGACCGCGACAGCCAACACGCCGCGCTCGTCCGGCCGATGATCATGGCGCTTGTCGCAGTCGTACGCGCCACACGCGTAACCCTGGAGCTCTCGCTCGATGTCCTCACGCGTCCTCACGACTCCCCTTCTCGCTGCAACTTGACCATCGAGTCAACGAGCGCGTCTTCGACGCTACGAATCGACGCCTCGGCCTCGTCTAGGAGCTGGCCCCAACCAGAGTAGGGCCGAGCCCGCCGGATCTGCTTCCGCGCCTTGCTGAGATGTCGGAACGCTTTCGCGAGCCGGTCGAGGTCCTTCTTCTCAATCATCACCGTCCTCGCATACTGCAACGTAGATTGCGCGATTCGCTTCTTCCTCTTCGTCCTCGGTGAGCGCGCACTCCTCGCCGGTGTCGAAGACGGCCGAGTCGATCTCGACGACGACGGAGTTGATGCTGAAGTCTACTTCGAGGAGACGGCCGCGAACCTCGACCGTACGTACAAGGCCCTCGCGCTCGACCGAGATGTACACCGTCGTCATCGACGCTCCGGGTGCGCGAGCCATTCATCGATGGGCATCATTTTCTGCCGCTTTCGCTTCGCTGTCTTCTGGATGGCGCCGCGCTCGGCCTCGCGCTTCTGCTCGGCCTGAGCGAGGGCGATGGTCTTCGCCGAGCGATGGCCGGCGTGCTTGCCGGTCCCGCCCTGCCGGTGCTTCGCGTGCCCCCAGCTGCCGTCGCCCTTCTGCACGTCAGCGCTCCTTCTTCACCTTGCGGAGACGCTCGACNCCGCTAGACGATCCGGGTGCCGGTAGTTCGCGATCCACGCCGGCATTGCGGCAAGCTGGCCGTCTCTTACAACCTGGACTCGCGTGTCGAAGTCTGTCCGCTCGAAGGTTGCGTCATACTGCTCGAGCAGCGCTGCAAGCTGGTCCTGCCATTCAGGCGGCATCGCCTGGATGAACGCACGCGGGAGCGTGAGCCATGCGGCGTAGCTGAGTCCCCACCACCGCTCGAGCTCGGAGCCGATGACCTGACCGCCTGCCGGACGTGCGAACGCAGCTGCGACATCCTCTTTGATGGTTTCGAGCTCGCCGTCAACCGAGGCCGCGATCTGCTCGACGAGCGTCTCGACCATCAGCGCGAGCTCTCCGTAGCCGCCCGGCGACAGCGGGATGGTCCGCTGGACGCCGAGCGCCGTCCGGATCCGGTCGAGCGCCTTCCGCGCGTCCAGCAGCTCGGAACGAAGTTCGGTGGTCTCGTCGGGCAGCATCGTTACGCATCCTCCTCGAACGGATTGAACGGCGGCGGTCCGAGCGGCGTCGACTCAAGCTGCTTCTTCACACGCTGGGTCTTGGAGCCGGCGCGCTCGACCTTGCCGCCGGCGCGGCGATAGACCTCCTGGACCCAGAGCTGCATGTGCCCGCGCCAGCCGGCCTGCACCGCGGCGAAGTAGGCACTCCCAGCAGTTCCGCCGAGAGAGCCGCGCGCCTTGAACTCCGCCGCAGCGGCGTCCGCGATGTCCTCCCAGCCGCTCATCAGATCATCGGATGAGGACGAAGCCACGCCGCGTGAAGTGAATCGGAGCCCGACACCTCAAGACCTGGATGCTTCGTCTTGACGGCGACGACAACGAGACGGATGAGCTCTCGTCGCCGGTCCTGGTACTGCTGTTGGTACGCCTCGGACGTCATGCCTGGCTGGTTCGGGTCGTCCATCGGGATGTCGGCGAACTCGTCGATGGCGACGTTGATAAACTCTTTCCCCAGCTTCGCTGCGTTCATCATCGCGATCTCGAACTTCTCGAGCACGGCTGGCACGAGGTGTTGGACGGCCAGCTCCGCCTTCGACCGGTTGGTAGCGCGCGCTTCGTTCATCGCGGCTTCGAGCCGCTCTCTGAGCGTATTCATGAACCTCTCCTTCCAAACATCGCCGACAGCAAGTTGGATTGCATTTGGTCCTCGGGGATCTCGAGCGACGTCACGTCGCCGGGCGGACCGATAGTCGCCTTCCCGCCTTCGAGCGAGATGAGCGAGACGACGTCCTTGCTTTCGTAGTCGCCACCGAGGTGGACCTTGCACCTCAAGCTGGGAGCGGCCTTCGCGAGCTGCTCGAGGTGCTCGGCCACGCGCTTCTCGTCGTACCCGCGCTCAGCGAGGTTGCCGGTCCGGTCGAACGCGGCTCCGGTCCAGTCGACTTGGTCGACCGCACACGTTCCGATGATCCTCGCCGTTCTCCAGTTGCCCATGAACCCTCCTACGATGTCCGCGGAGCGAGGTAGAATCGCTCCATCTTCGCAGTTCCTCGACCATCGTCCTCAACAGCGACCGCGTCGGCGCTGATCTCCTGATTGAGCTTCTCGGCTTCGCGCCACGCTTCTTCTGAGTCGTCGAACAGACGGCCTTGCATGAAAACGTGGCCAGACCACCAGCCGACTACTTTGTACTTGATGGCCTCCATCTACTTTTCGACGCGTCGTTGCGGGATGAACCAGTGCAAGTAACCGGGAGCCTCGAGCGTCTCCCAAAGCGTGCGTTTTCGTGGACGGTCGTTTCCTTTCGCGAGCTCGGTGTAGCGCTCGGACAGCTCGTCGGCGAGCGACTGCATGCAGGTTGAGCGCATGACGTCGAGCGCGAGCGACTCTTGGCGCAGCACCGTCGCGGCTCGTAACACAACCTCCTCGGTGAGCGCCATCGCCACTCGACGTCCGCGCTCGGTCAGCGTCTGTCCCTTGCCGAAGCACTTCGGGCAATCTTCGCTCCCGACGCACTGACAGTCGCGGTGCGCGATCCGTCCGCGACCGTTGCACTTCGAGCACACCTCGTAGAGGTCGCTCCGCTCGGTCCGCGCGCCGAGCGCGCCTTCGACGGTTTCGGTCACGGCTTCTCCGGCTCTCCCTTGCTGCTCGAACCTGGCCGGAGCACCTCGGCCAACGCGGTCGCCAACTGCGAGCGTGAGACCGCAGTACGCGGCAACAGCGCAGCCGGGCGGTGAGGACAGTGCGGATTCGGACACGGGTTAGGCGGACAACACCGGCATCGGGCATCTACCAATCCACGTCCGCAGCACACCCAACATCTCGCCTTCATGGCTCACCCTTGTTGATTGAACTGGCGCTGCGCCGCTCCGGGGCGTAGCGCTCCCACGTCTTACGCACCGCCGACGAGAGGACATCGAATAGCTCGTGGTCCTCGACGCCCTCCGCTTCGGCGTCGAACCCGAGTTCCTCTTTCAACGCCGCCGCCAGGTCGTCGGGATGGATGACCGGGAGCGCGACCTCTGAGAACCCGGGCAGCGTCGGATGCCATGGCATCTCGGGTGCTTCGGCGAACTGCTCGATGCTCTCATCCGTGAAGCGGTCCTTACCCGGGGTCATGCGATAGAGGTCGATACCGATGGGGGCATCGCAGTTCGAGCAGCCCGGATAGATGCGCGCCACGAAGACGTCGCCAGCGATGCTGCATTTCTCTGCCGGTCCAAGACCGACGTCACTGCATCCGCATTCGCACATCAGGCACCGCCCTTGCTGTGTGAACCGGCGCGGAGCTCATGTGCGAGCCCCGGAAACGAGCGGGTGATGCCGACCGGTAGCCGGCGGATGACAGCCTCTCGCTCTTCCGCACGCAGCGCCGCGATGAAGAATGCCAGGTCGTTGGTGAGGCGCGTCTGCGTCTTGGCCCCAATCGATGGCAGGCTGTTGGTCACGAAGTTGGCCGCGCGCACGATGTCTCGGTCTGTCGGTTCGCTCATTTCCCCTCCGCGGAGTTGTCCGGACTTCGCCGCATCAGCCGCATCAGCGGGCGCGGACAGCCATCGCAACGCAGGCCGCCGAGCGGGTGCCTCCATGTGGCGGGCTTCCGGCACAGGTCGCACTCGGGCCGCCTCCACGGGAAGCGCTCCCATTCCTCGTTCTTGCGCGCCTTGCGTGTCACTCGTCCCCCTTTTGAGCCGGACTCGGCGGCCGGTAGTCGGCCCCGTGAAGCTGAGCACGCGCCTGCTCAAGGAGCGCGCGGGTCTCAGCGAGCTCGAGTTCGATCCGCGTCGAGCGGTCGGCCTCCGTCCAAAAGCACTTCTCCGAGCGCGCGAGCGCGTTCCGGANACACCGCCATCGGTACAGGCGCATCGGTCCCAGCGATCGCCTCGCGCAGGGTGTCGTTCTCGCCGCGCAGGATCTCGTTATCCGCCTCGACCTTCTCGAAGAGGAGACGGAATTTGGCCTCTTCCTCCGGCGCTGTTCCTGCGACCTCACGGATCCACAAGTGCAGCGCGCGGGTCTCCGAAGGATCGAGCGAGACGCCTTTGCCGTTGTGCCAGGCCTCGCGAATCTTCTGCTGCGCGCTCGCTATCGGGGACATGTCGCTCACTCGGCACCTCCGGAGTGACCCGCACTGGCGCGGGTGCGTTTGTGCGTCTTGCTCCGCTTCGGAAACGTGTCCTCGATTCGCGCGTGCTGCGGCCCGTCGAGCACGAGGTCGAACGCGTCCGGATTCCGAAGCGCGCGAAGTCTCAGCCCGATGTTGTTCCCTTCGCAGAGTTCATACGCTACCCAGCCAGCGCACGCTTGCTCCTCGCCCACTGGCGACTCGTGACAAGCCATCATCGGCCGGCCGCCGAGTAGGCTCTCGCAGCCACCGCCGGAGATGGTTCCAACGAGTCCGCGGTGCCTCCGCTCGGAATAGCCGCCGGGGATGTCGCGCTCGGGAACAGTCGACTTCTTCCACGGGCAGGCTGCGCATTGGATGCGATGTACGCGCTCAACCACTTTCGCTTCCGCGCCGGCGTCCTGGATTGTCAATTTTGGACCTCCGGCGTTGTTCATTGCCACACCGTCTGGACGTGGACAGTCACGTCCTTCCAAGTGCCATTGCACGAGAGCGGGCCTTCGAGGTCGAGCGTGAGCGGCGAACCGGGCGTTGTCGCGCCGAAGGTGAGTCGCACCGAGCCCGGACGCGGCGGCGTGCAGACGCTGCCCTGCGCGCAGTTCGACGTGTCGACCGGTGCGCGGCAGCCAGCGACGTTGACCTGAAATTGGCTCGTCGGGTCGTTCAGGACGAACGAGACACCCGAACTGATCAGGCTCATGTCGTAGACGCCCCAGGTAACTGAACCGATGCCAGGGATCATCCCGCTGAAGTTGCCGACGACCGGCGCGGTCGGAGTCATCTGAGACGCCGTGAGCGCGCAGCTTACTCCGGTCGCGCAACCCGAATCGCTGAAAGCGACCGGGCTCGCAGTGAGGCCGTAGACGCTGCCGGCGCAGTCGGGCGCAGCAGACTGGCAGGCCGCTGCCGCTCCGCCGGAACACGGCGCGCAGGTCGTCCGGATGGTCTCGGTCGAGCAGTCCTGGACCGTCATCGCGTCGCCCATCTTGCCGTCGGAGCCGCACTGCTTGACCTCGGCACCTGCGCAGAAGAACGCGCCCGACGAGCACGGAGTCTCGGGCGAAACGGCAGGCGGCGCGATCTCGCACGCGGTCCCGGTGTAGCCCGCGCCGCAGAAGCACTGCCCGCCTACGCTCACGCCATGAGCGCCGCAGGTCGGGTCAGGTGGAGGAAGCATCACCGTGGGCTTCTTCGCAGCGGGCTCGCTCCCGCCACAGCCGAACAGCAGCGCAAGACAGATTGCAATTCGTTTCATAGTCGCTCCTCCGGAAGGCCGTGCGGCCGAACCGCAGCTTCGATGGCTTGGTGCCGGTCGTAGTTTCGGCTGCCAAGAACCGCAGGCAGTGCAAGAGAGACTCCCCAGGCTTCGGCTGCGGTGATCAAGTAGGCCCAGAACTGCGGACCGTGGTGGACATTGCAAGGCAGCGCCGCATGAACCACCTCGTGGAGCAGGGTAACCAGGACGCCGGCGTGGTCGTCTGCGAGCCCGACGGTCAGAACGATCCGCCGGAGGTTGACTCGGCGCGTGTGACGAACGCCGACCTCGTGCCCGCTGGTCCAAGACTTCGCCGGCGAGCGACGGATGACAAGTTCGGGCAGCGTACGGCGCGGCGTCTCACGTCCGCCGTCGGAGCGCGACAACACGCGCGCCTCGCGGATCGAGGGCAGCTCCCAGAACCGCCGGAGGTAGACCAACAGGTCGAGCCCCTTGAAGCCGTACGTACGCTCCCGCTCGCGCACCACGCGCTGCTCGCGCTGCTCTCGGCGTAGCTGCTGATCGGCGCGCGTCTCGCGCTGCCGCTCGAGAGCCGGCGCGGTCCGCGGGACGAGGCGTCCGGTTCGAGCGGAACACGATAGGCAGAATCGGACGGTCGCGTCGTTGCGAGGACGCTTCGGCCCGAGCGCGCCCACGCCGCAATCCGGACACACCCAGCGGATCATTGCAGCATCCTCCGACTCTCCTTCGCTCGTGCCTAGGTCCACTGCGAGTGGTGCGTCTCGTACCCGATGTTGCGCTCGCGGAGCCAGCCCGACAACGACGACCAGCTGACCATGCGGAGCGCGTTCGGGTCCGCCTTCAGGATCTTGTAGAGCTTCCGCGCCGCCGCCGGGCTCGAGCTCTCGTACTCGCTATAGTACGGGTCGGGCTGGTTGAAGTCGCTCGAGGGCGAGAAGACCGACCACTTCGACCAGCCGACGGTGAAGACGAAGTCGCGGCCCTGGACCTCGATGGGCTGCTCGGTCTCGGGCGTGACCTTGAGGTAGTACTGCGTACCGGTGACGGGGTGCGGCCGCTCGAACGCGGCCAGCGCGACGCCCGAGCGCGCGGCGGCCAGCCCGGCCGCCTTTTCGAGAGCGCCCTCGAGCTTCTGGACGATGACGGCGAAGCTGTCGATTTCGGCGATGTCGGCCCACATGAGCAGGTTTTGGGGAAGGTACTCGTCCCAGTGCATCGTATTGCACTGCCAGCCGGTATGGACGCGCCACGCGCGGAGCTGCTTCTGGACGGGCTTCCGCGGAAGCTCCTCGACCATGATCTGGTACGCTTCGCGAGTAACCCGAACCAGCCCGTCCTTGGTGACCATCTTCGTCGTGTCGTTCATGCCCGTATCCTTTGCGAGCCGCGTGCCAGGTCGGTTACTAGTACCACGTCGCGGAGGGGCGTTCCCGTCGCAGGGTCGCCTCCGACAGGTCTTCGGTCAGGATGACGTGTTCGGTGATGGGCGGCAGGATGCGTAGGATGCGCTCGTAGTGCTCCCCGAGCGGGCCGTTGAAAGGCAGCCGGAGCCCGAGCACGAGCCGCGGACGTGCCGTCGGTACCATCTCGCGCCACGCTTGGAGCGTCGGGGCCAGGGTCGCGATCCGGAACTCTTGGACCTCGTCGAGGTAGAGCGTCCCGCCCGCAGCGCGGGCCAGCTCGGCCATCGCTCCGACCTGGGAGACAGTGTAGTGCGGCGCACGGAATGCGTCGCCGATGGCGCGCTTCCGCGCCTCGTTCGTCACACCGTAGACATAACCCGGACCCGCAGCCTGGATCAAAATGACGTCGCTCACAGTAACCTCCCTACCGAGCGTTCGCGACGGCGCGCGCTTCTTCGTCCGAAAGACCGCTTCCCTTCGCGACCGCGAAGGCCGATTGCCACCGGATCCAGGACTCGTGCTCTCTTCGGCCGCGATCGTCCTCAGGATGGATGACTTCGAGCCCGGTCACGCGCGGGGCGGTCACGCCCATCTGGAAGACTGACTGCGCGAGATGACGGCGACACGCGAAGTCAGCCTCGCGGCGCGTCTCGGAGCCGCTGTGGATGCTCCAAGGCGTTCCGTTCTCGTAGATCTGGTAGGCCCAACAGAGCTCGTCCTGGCGGAACAAGACGGCGACGTACTGCCCGACGAACAACAGCTGCGGGACCGCGGAGCCGGCGTATCCGAACAGCGCGCTCAGATGGTCGTCGCGTGCGGCTTCGGCTTCGCGCTTCGTCCGGCCGGTCCAACTGAGGTGTCCAAGCTCGATGGTGACTTTCGGCATGTCAGTTACTCCTGCGTGTTCCGTGCCAGGTCAGCCGCGGAGGTCCTTCTGAAAAGCGCGGAGCAGCTCGAGGCCCGAGTCGTGCTCCTCGAGCTCGCGGCGGTAGCGCGCGATGAGTTGCTGGAGCAGCGCGTCGGCGTCTGGGCGCTGGGCGAAGCGCAGGAACGTCTCGAACTGGATGCCAAGCGCCGGAAGCAGGGCGGTCGAGAGCTGTCCGGTCTCGACCACCTTCCGCATCGCCTTGATCCGTGCGTTGTAAGCCTTCTTGGATACCATAACTACTCCTACCTGGCCGCAGCCGCCACTACAGCGTCGAGCTTTTCGACCAGCGCGCGGGCTTCCGCGATCTGGGCCTGGAGCTCGGCCGACGGCTCGCACTCATTACACTCCTCAGCGTTCTCGACGAACTGGTTCAGCGCCGTCCAGACGGTCATGAAGGCGGTGCGGTTCTCGATCTCGAGCGTCATGCGACTAACCTCTGCTATCTCCGTGCCAGGTCAGGCTTGGTCCTTCAGCCACGGGTACTTCCCTCCAAGCAGGCGCGCTTGGTGGAAGCGTAGCCGCTCCGCCTGGTACTTGGCCGCCTCGGCGAAGTTCTCCGCCGTGAACGCCCCGAACTTCTCGAGCGTGTCAGCATGCGCGCACTCGCCGGCCTGGCGTTCGGCGAGGATCTCAGTTCGGTCGCGCTGCGGCATCCGGTCGTTGATTCGCCTACCCATGCCTAGTTACTCTACACGTCCTGTGCCAGGTCAGCTCGAATAGCGCAGCGACGGAGTCGCGTAGCGTTCGAGCACCGGGCCGGCGGGGTACGGGCGGTCCCCGCCGGCCCAGGTCGAAAAGCCGGCTGCCCGCCGGCGGGGGCCTAAACGCTCTTCGGGGGACGACCCATTGAGCGCCGCTGGCCGGGATGAATCTTACCGCACCCGAAGCCCATCGTTGACCATGCCTTGCGCGAGCCCGAGCGCGAAGCGCTGGTCGACGACCAGCGTGTTGCCGTGCCACATCGGGTCCTGAACGTGTTCGGCGATCCAAGTCTTTGCGGCGTCGGTCCGCGGCAAGAACGTGAAGATGGTTCCTTCGTTTGAGACTTCGACGTCGACGTCGATTCCGGGCGTCGGAGTTGCGGCCTGCTGCTTGATGCCTTCCTCGACGATGCGCTTCGCGGTCGCGCGCTGGCGCTCCATCGTCGCAATGGAAAGGTCGCGGGTCGCCTCGTAGCGGAGGCGCATCGCGCTCTTGATACGGACCACGCGCTTGGTCTCGACGTTCTCCGCGAGCCAGCCGCCGTAGGGCGACTCGGCGTAGACCTTCACCTTGGCGAGCTTCCCGGAGACCTTCGCGACGTAGACTTTTCCGATCTGAACTTCCGCTTTCTTCATGCTCTTCTCCAATGCGACTAACGTGCCAGGTCAGTCAGTCCTTCGCCTGGCCGATTTCATACGTTCTGTCGAGAACTTCACCTTCGGCGGGTCCTTTCCAATAGGGCGCGATCCAGAGCAGCTTGCGCTCCTGACGTCCTGGTCCACATGGCTGGTTCCGCCAGTGCCCTCGAACGACGAATCGGCTCTTGAGCCGCCATTGCGGCTCGGCATCTAACGTCGATCGCGCCGCTGCGAGTAGCTCCGGACCTAGCTTTACCGGGCCAGGAAGGCTCCAACTGAGATGGCGCTGCTGCGTTCCCTTTCGCTTTTTTCCGTTTTGTTGCAACACGCGCCGGGCGCGTAAGTCTGTAATATACACGACAGTGTTTGTAACCAGGCGTATTGCAGCTTTGAGCGCCGCCGCATCTTCAACTGAGAGGACCGCTGCCCCGGGCCATATTTCGTCAAGTAATCCGGCGGACGACCCCGCCGAAATGAGCCATGATTGAATCGAACTACAACTCGCCGGAGCGCGCGTAAAGACCAGTGTTGAGTCGGGGTTGCGGCCAACCAAAGTTATTCGGAATCGTTCGGAATGCGGAGCGGCTAGTACCTTCTTGAGCATCTCGAGACCGCCGAACGCGTGGAGGTCTCCTTCCGCTGTCCAGTAACGTTGGACTAGGACGGACCCTGCCTCTACGATACGGTTCTGCGCATCTGTGATCAGTAAAGGGCTTGGACTTGGGAGTTGTAAGACAAAGCACGGAAATGGAAACTGAAGGTCGCTCGGGATCAACCCCGCGCAGTCGGTCAAGATAGCGGCTCCAGCGGCATCCGGAGTTAGATGAAACGTCGGAAACGACAGCGATGCCCATCGGGTCAAAAATTGAATAAATTCAGTTTCTTGCTGGTACGTATTCAGCGCCTCTCCTGGAGGAAGCGTCTTCGCAAGTAACCCAAACGTAAGAACCTGGACAATGTCCGTACGGTCCAACATTTCGTCTGGAAACGGAACGCCAGGCATCTCCGAATACAGCTTCTTCAGAGCGTAGTCGGCCTGCGACCGGATATCAGAAAGACTCGCCATGTTATTATCTCCGGCCGATGCTGACCATCGGGTAGGCGTAGAAGTCGCCTGGATGGCGGTGTTCGGCAAGCCCGAGCTGGGCGAAGAGCGGCCCGCGCTTCAGGTCCCACAGGCAGAGCCGGAGCCCGGCCTTGCGCAGGGCCTTCCCGTGCCGCTCGAGGATTGCGTAGGCTTCGGCGCGCGTGGCCGAGCTCTGATTCGCATCGGTCGCGTCCGAGCGCTCGGCCAGCGCCTCGAGGTCTTGGATGAGCGCGACCTTGACGACTTCGAGCGCCGCAGCTTTGACCGCGCGCTTGTTGGCCAGCGCTTCCTTCCGCTTCGCGCGCTCGACGCGCTTCGCCGCGAGCTCGGCCTTTCGGGCTTCGCTTCGCTCGCGCTTCTCGATGCTGTTCCGGGTCTCGGTCCCGAGCTCCTGCGGCGCCCAAGCCTTGATCATCTGCTCCATCCGCTCGACCTCGGCCTCGCAGTGCTTGATGCTGAACTTGAGGCTCATCTTTTCGTGCTCGAGAAGCCCGTACCACAACTCCGGCGCGGACACGCCGGCGATGAGCGTGTCGAGCTGCTTCCAGTTGTGCCCGATGCGGACGAGCTGCGTGACCTTGCCGGCCTCGAGGTCCGCGAGCCGAGCTCTGTAGGTTTCGGCCTGACCCTGTTCGTAGTTCTGCCAGGCACGGCAGCACTGGTCGTTGATCTCGTAGGGCGCGAACTTGACGCCGAAGCAGTCGCCGACGATCTGGCCGTAGCCCGGGCGGCGGTAGCCGTGATGGACCATCCGGTAAGAGCCTTTTTCGAGGTCGCGCGCCTCGACGGCGACGTCGCGCATGCAGACTGGGCAGNTCCGGTAAGAGCCTTTTTCGAGGTCGCGCGCTTCGACGGCGACGTCGCGCATGCAGACTGGGCAGGTACCGACGAGGGTCTGAACCATAGCAGGTTACTCTGCGAGTAACATGCCAGGTCGAGGTTAGGCTTCGGCCTTCTTGCGGGCGCGGTACTGTCGCTGGTACTCCGCAGCGCGAGCGCGGCGCTGCTCGTCAGTGAGCTTCCGCCGGCGGCCTCGGGCGCGCGGGACGCTGCGCCAGGTCGATGGTGGCCTGTGGCTGCTTTGGCGGGCGGCCGGGGCCGCGCTTCGGCGGGTCGAAGGCGCTGGCGATGGCTCGGTCGAGCTCCTCGCGGACGATCTCACGGATGGCATCTCGAAAAACGGTCATGATTTCCCCTTCCGGGCAAAATGTGCCCGCGTGTTCTTCAGCACGTCTTGTGCCAGGTCACGTAATCCGGACCACGCGGCGCAGGCGCAAAGCGCCGGAGCGCGGGGTCATGCTGTGATGCGGACCGTAAGCAGGTCGCCGCACGCAACGCAAGACATTCGGAAGTCGGGTGTGCCCACGCCGACCGGCCGCGAGAGCCGGTTCATGTGACTGCAATGCGGGCAGGGGATGAGCGCGTAACGTCCGCGCGGAAGCACGACGAGGTGCGCCTCGTTCGGAAGCGCGCCCTCGGTCGCGTATCGCTTTCGCGCTTGTTCGCCGCGCCCGATCAGGTCGACGACGAATCGGTCGACAGGAGTGAGGTCGTCATCCGCCACGCAGTTCGGGCAGCGTACCGTTTCGCGCAGACTCCGTCACGTCTTCGAGGCCTTCGGCTGGGACACTCATCGGCCTTGCGGCCGAGCCGGTCAGGTCGTTGCTGAAGCCGAGCACTGCCATCCCAGCTTCGGGCGGCCCGCCGTGTTGACCAGGGCGGTAGCTTACGATCACTGCGAGCGGCGACAGTCCGCGCGTCGCGGAGTGGAAGCCTCCGCGTACGCGGTAGAGACGGTCCGGCGGGCAGCGCTTCTTGAGCTCTCCGACCGCTTCGCACTGAGCCTCGGTCCAGCCCTGCCGGACCGCGATCTGAAGGAGTCCATCTTCGAAGCGCTGTCGGTAGGTCTTGAAATGTGAAAGCTCGACGGTGGTGTTCCCGACCTTCTCGGTCTCGCCGTCCATCGCAACTTTGTCGAACGTGTCGATGTTGAGGAGCGCGATGCGTACGAGCTCACGCAGCGACAAACCCGCGTCGGCGGGGACCATCGTGTTCGCGTAGCCGGGCTGAACGAGTTTCACTTCGGGCGGCATGGAGCCTCCAAAGACCGCGGGCGAAGGCGCGCAGCGCCGGAGCCCGTCGGTCATGAGCCGGTATGGTTGTAACCGCAGAAGTAGAGCGTCACCGTCCCTGCGTTCACACCGTCGTTGTTCGTGATGAAGATGTCGAACACGAACGGGTCCGGCACCTGGTCCGGCGGTGTCGTGATCGCGGGCGCACTCGGTTGCGGAATGATGATGTCTTCCTTCGTCGCCCCGCCGCTCGTGTAGAGCGTCGTCGCCGCGACTGCCGCAGCACCGATAGTGGTCGCCGCTCCGAAGCTCACGCCGTTCACGCGCGGCTGGAACGTCATGCTGATCTTCCGCGTGCCAGTGACGGCCCAGATCGTGAGCCTGTCGACCGGCATGTTCGATTCGAGCGGGACGGACAGCGTTCCGCCGGCGGCCACGGTGACTTTCTTGACCTGTTGAATGCTCGCGGGCATGACCCCTCCTAGTCTTGCGGGTCCGGCAATGCGGCGACGTCGGCTTCAGCTGCCTTCGCGTCGCCGACTTCGTCCGGACGATGACCCGGTTCGCCGGCTTTCGGGATGCGTTCGATGGTGAAGTAGGCGGGCGTGCCTTCCTTGAAGGTGAACTCGACGACGAGATGGTTTGGTCCGTCCGGGTCGAGCGCTTCGCGCGGAGCATCAGGCTGGAACACGTACACGAAGCGCCCGTCCGCTCCGCGCTGAGCTCCGCGGATGGTTCCGGTCTGTCCATGTTGGCGCGTGTACGTTCGGCCGCCTTTGGTCTGCTCCATTCGGGTCGGGCCGACGTACCTGGCTCTGTCATCCTCTTGAAGTTTGCGGCGCCGCTTGATGTCCTCGAGCTGTTGCTCGGTGACAAGGAGCCCGCGCTTCCGCCGGTCCTCGACGCGGTCGTTGATCCACTTTCGGTACTGCGGGGTGTTGAGCACCTCGAGCGAGGTATACTTCCGCTGGTACGGCTCGCCGAGCTCCGCTGCCTCCNTTGGCTTTGAGGTCGTCGGTCTCGATGGCCGACTTGAGCGCGCGTACGATGTCGCGCCGAATTTGTGCCTCGGTCACGAACCCGAACATGGCCCTTAGTTACCTCCCGACAGCCTGCTTGTGCAAGCGCCGAAACAGCGCGTGGCACGCCGAGCACCACGTCTCGATCGGGCGCACGTACAGGTTGCGCGCGACCTCACGATAGACCTCGGGCAACCGGTCGATGTGCTGCTCTAGCTCGCGCCAGAGCGTTTCCAGCTCGCGCTTCGTCACCGGCGCTTTTGGGTCCGCCGCCGGTCGGCGGGTCGCGAGCCTCATCCCTGCTCCACAAGCTGCCGAAGCTTCACGACCAGTACCTCGAGTTCTTCCAGCGACCAGTCGCTCTTTCGCCGATTGCAGCGCCAGCAGGCAAGGACGACGTTCCCGGCAACGTAGCCCATAGCCGGCCGTAGTCGATCAAGTGTCGGCCGATGGCCGACGAGCGCCCGTACTCCGGGCTGGAGCGCTGTCCCACAGTAGACGCAGGCGTATTTGGCATGATCGACCATTTTCCGTACGAGGTCAGCGGAAAGCGTGCAACCCAGCCTTCGCTGTCCCGCACGGCTTCGGGCGCTTCGAACCGCCATCGCCGCCCAGAAAAACCACGGGTCTTGCGCCTGACGCTGTCGAGCATTCTTCCGGTTCTGCCTACGGGTACAGCTACGGCAGCGCCAGTTGAGGCCATCCGGCGCCGCGGCGGATGCAGCAAAGGCATCTGCCGGTTTTCGCTTACCGCAACCGGTACACACCTTGCGCGTCTTCCGCGCAGGGTACCCCGCATCACGCTCGCGGCGTGCGCGTTCGCGGTTGAGAATCCGGTCACAGACTTTACAGTTCGGCCGCAGCCCGTCCGAAACGCCAGTATGCCGTGCGAAGAAGCGCGCTGCCTTTTCCAACTTGCATCGACGGCATCGCTTCGTCTCGGGCAGCGGTTTGTTTCCCCATCGTGTTCGATTGTCGCTGCGACAGCAGGTCCTGCACCAGGAGCGATAGCCATCGCGCGTCTGCTTGCTCTTGTAGAAAGCTTCAAGGCTCTTTTCAGTACGGCAGCGCGGACAGCGCTTCACCCACGAATACTAGCGCCTCGAATTCATCGGCGGCAAGCGCTTTGGCTTGGGACGACGCACTAAACTGAAATCACACGAGGTGCAATGGACGGTCTCCTGACCCGGCGCGCGGAAGAGGACCGCCAGCTTTGCGTGGTTCGAAGTCGGGCCCTTGCCGCAGCTTGGGCACGGCTCGTCGAGGACCTCGTAGAACTTGAGCGGCGCGCCCGAAGCGGTCGTCAGGTACCGATGCGGGATCGTCGGCTCGTCGGTCTGGTCGTTCGGATTCGGCGGGCGGTTCATCGTTCCTCCAGTTTCTGCCGACGCTTCTCTTGGAAGGTCGGCGTGGCCTCGAGCGTCTCGAGGAATTCGGCCGTGAGCTCGGCAGCGCTCCGAACCGGCGCACGAAGGCGCGCGATGGACGCCTCGAGAGCTGGGTCGATGGCAGCAAACGAGCTCGCGACCAAGATGTCGACGTCGTCAAGCGCGCTTTGGAGCCGACGGAAGCGGCGTCCGAGCTCGATCAGGTCGCCTGGTTCGGCCGCGTTCACGACATCCTCACGGTGTTCATCGTCGGGCTCCGTTCGCGTTCGCGCGCTCGTCGACGCAGGTCTTGCAGATGGCGTCGCTGTTCACGATGAAGAACTCCGCGGACTTCTTGTGGCACTTTGCGCACTCGCGCGCAGCGACAGCCTGCTCGGGAATGCGTCCGACGAGCGACTGGAAGCTCTCGAGTACACCGAGGAGGTCTGAGCGGATGACGGTCGGCGCCTCTTCTGCAACGGCCTCCTGAGTCGGCGCGATGGCCGTTTGGAGCGTGATGACGAAGTTCGCGAGGCGGAAGTCGTGCATCCCGAGAACAGGTTTGTCGAAGAATGCGTACGCACGGACGCGGTGCCCGACGTCGTCAGCGTAGTCCTTGTAGAAGGTGACGCGGTCAGCTTCGAAGCTGCCGCTCGGGTGGAAACCGAGCTCGGTCATCCGGCGTACGATGTACGCGGCTTCGGACTCTTCAAAGTGGCCGTTCTGTCCGTTCACCGGTTCAACGTCTCCAGGATCTCGCCCTCGGTGAGGTGGCCGAAGCGTTCGAGGATGCATCGTGCGAAGTACTCGCTCACGCCGTAGAGCCAAGCCAGGTCCTGAATGGGGACGGGCTTCTCGCGGCGCGCGCCAACCATCTCGGCGATCTCGGCAGCTCCGAGCTGGTCCGGCTTTCCAAGAACGATGCGGCGCCGGCGGCTCGAGCTCGCGGTGCGCGGCTGCGCGATGCCGCGCGCCCGCAGATAGGCTGAAGTCTCGCCGCTCGCATCGATGAGCCGCCGAATAGCCTCTCCGTATACGCGCGTCACGTACGAGCGCGAGACACCAAGTCGTGCTGCGAGCTCGAGGTGAAGACCGTTTGTGGCCCACCGCGCACCTTCGTGCGCGTTCGAGAGGCAGAACGACAGGACGCGGTACTCGCGCGCGGTAAGCGAGATGCCATCATCGAGCGTAGCGAGGACACGCGAGGCGCGCTCGCGCTCCGCCGCACGCAGGTCGTATTCCGAAGATTCGCGTGCGTGGTCGGCCGGGCCTGAAGTGACGCGCTTGTTCGAGGAGAGATAGTTCGCGCGGATGAGCGATTCGTCGAGGTCGGCCGCAGCTTCGAAGTGGAAGGTACGCCTGCTCTCCTTCCGTGCGTCGCGGACTTTGCGCTGCGCCCAACGGACGACCGCACCGTCTGGCTCACCGAACAACCAGTGGAGCGGATGGTAGATGTCGCCGAGCACGAAGCGTTGGAGGAGGCTCTCCACTGCGACCGACTTCATCTCGAGAACGAGCTCTTCGACGGTAGCGTTCCTGAGTGCGCGCTTGGTCGCGTAGGCGAGGGACCGAATCTTGGGCTCGACCATCGCGAGCAATGTCCGCGTCGCCCGGTCGGTGTCGATGCGGAGCTTCATCCGGCAGACGAGAAGATTGATGGCGATGGCCTGCGGCTTGAGCCGCTGGTCCCAGCACCGAGGAAGGTTCCGGCAGCGCGTGCAGTCTTGGAGCGGGCGCGGCGGCGCTTCCTGGACGACCCGGAGCCTCGGCCGGCGCGTCACCGCTGGCGGTTCGTGCGTGGTGACGTTCATCGAGCGATGCTCGCCCTTCGCGCGAGGTCACCGACGGCCTGCGTGAGGCCTTCCTCACCCGGCTCGTTGTGGACGACGAAGTACGGGAGCCCGAGCGTCCGGATGTGAGACTCGAGCGCGGTCAGGCCGGCGAACCAAGCGTGGATGCCGGCCTCGGTCGCGCGGCCCGCACGCAGGATGAGCTCCGGGTCGACCTGGACGCGTACCAGCGCACCTGACCCGGGGAAGATCAGGCGGCGGTCGTAGAGGTACTGGACGGCGCGCGGCCCAGCAGGCTGGCCGTTCTGCGCCACGCCGACCGGCGGGTAGCCGTCGAGCAGAACCACCTCCGATGTCTGCGCAGCCTGGCGAACCTGCGGTTCGAGGTCGTCGAAATCTGGCGCGACGACCGCCGTGTGCAAGCTCGAGGCGCCAGCGAGCACGCGAAGCATCGTCGAGACGCCAGAACCCGGCGGGCCGAACACGCCGATGATCCGACCGCGCTCCTGAACGCTCGCACGCGGTCCGCTCCCCTGCGGCATCTGGGCCTGCGGCGGCGTCGGGCTCACGATGGGCTGGATGCGTCGCCGGTGCCGCGGTCTCGAGAATCCGGTCATGACAGGTGCCTCCAGGTACGCCGCTTTACGATACCGCGGATGGTATTCTTCGACACGCCGTACTCCTGTGCGAGCTTCCCGGTCCGTTCTCCAGCGAGGCCGCGTCGCAAGATGTCTTGCGCCTGTGCATCGACCAATTTCGCCAACCTGCATCGTTCGCCGAAGACGTGGCGTCTCTTGGCAACCTTGTCCTGTTGGTTCTCGCAGTCCGTCCCGCTTCGGAGATGGTTCGGGTTCACGCAGGGCGGGTTATCGCATTTGTGCAGGACTTGCTGCCCTGGTGGAATCGGACCGAAGGATAAGACGTACGCGATGCGATGCGCCTGCTGCTCACCGCGTCCCTTGGGAGGCGGAAAGCGCCCGTAGCCGCGCGGGTCACAGTAGGCCTGCCAGAGCCAGCATTCGTACGGACCGCGCTTCTCGACCTTGGACCAGAAACGCTGCACGTAGTCCTTGGCTGTCTTCCCACAGTGAGTAACCTCGAGATGCTCTGGCTTGACGCAGAGTGGATTGCCGCACGTCGGATGAGCATACTGGCCGCGCTCCGTCTTTCGGCCTGCTAGCTCGAGAGCTACACTACGCGCTGTCCGCAGTGTACCGCGGAAGGGAAGAACGCCGAGCCCGCGCGTTGTAACCAACCCCTGCCAGACTGCGCATTCTCCTTGGCGAACGACCCGCTTCTCGAACAGCTCACGAAGGCTCTTTTTCACTACGGTGTTGTAGTGAAAAAATGATACAGCCACAACCATCAGAATTCTACGACCCATCTTGGTTGATAGGGTCTACCCGTAACCTGCAAATCTTGAATCTTTTTCAACTTGTACGCCTCAATCTGGTTGTCTTTGGTTACATCAAATGCGTACAAAAGTGGGATATGTGGGTCGTCGGCGTCTCGGAACCTATAGGAGTATACCTCTACATCTCTCCACTGGTTGTTGTAGAGGAGCTTGAGCAGCTTCGGTGGCTGCTGGCGGCCCGCCTCCTGGATGCGCTGCTTGATCTCGGCGAGCCCCCGCGGCGGTCCTTGGTACTCAGGCGCTGCCGGAGGTGCTCCCGGTGGCGCGGGCGGCCCTGGTGGCTGGCCATAGCCGAGCTGCTGTTTCACCAGTTGCTTGATCCGGGACATGAAGTCCGGCGGCGCGCCGGGCGCTCCTGGCTCCGCGCTGGTCGGCTGGACAGGCTGGACGCCGATCTCGTTCTGTACCCGCTCGCGGATGCGGTCGTACAGCTGCTGGCCGAGTCCCCAAGGATCTATTGGAGCCATGTACTCTCCAAACCGTCGCGTCGTCGGTACTCACGATTGACCAGCTTGTACGTATAGCGAACCGAGATACCAAAGGCAGACGCGAGCGATTTCTTTGACTCTCCGGCAAGCGCCCGCGAACGGAGTTCGGCAACCTGTATTGACGTTAGTTTTGCTTCACCGTGCCGTTCGCCGTAGGCCAGGTGGTCCTTCCGAAGCGCATCGTGAATGTTATCGCGCTGCGTCCCAATGAAGAGGTGTTGCGGCGAAGGATTCACACAACACGGGTTGTCGCAAGCGTGACAGGCGACAACGTTTGGCTCTGGAAGCTCTCCATAGAGGAGTGCCCACGCGACGTGTGTTGCTCGGCGCATCTTTCCTTCGAGCCAGAACTGGCCATAGCCGTCATCGTCTGCCGTTCCCTGCCAGGGCCAACAAGCACCCCAGCCCGCCGAGCGGTCGACCTTCGCCCAGAAGCGCGCCGCTACCTCGGCCAGCACGAGCAACGGATACAGCCTCTTACCTACGGGTGCAAGGCTCAGTCGGATGTATGGAGACGCCGCACCGCTTCGAGCACCTGGTCAGGCCCCGGAAGGCTGACCAGGCGCACCCGGACGCCGCTCCCGTCGAGGAGGAGGAAGACCAACGGCTCGACGACGCCATGCTCGGCGAGGAGNCACTAAGTCGGCTGGCTTGGCCGAGAGCTTGTCGACGAGCGCCGCTTCGACGTCCCGCTCGCGGAGCCGGAGTACGAGCTGCTCCGCCGCGTCATAGAGGTCGGCCAGGTCGTGACTGGTGAAGACAAGCGCCTTCATCCGCTGCCTGTCCGGGCGCGTCTGCGCGCGATGACCTTCGACACCGCCGACGGGGTGACCTTGAGCTCGGCCGCGGCGTCTTTCTGGGACATCCCGCCTTCGACAAGCGCGATGATGCGGTCCTTCTCATGCGGGGCGAGGCGCTTCCGCCTTCCTGAACGAGCGCGCTGCCGGTACTGCTCCGCAGCGCGGTTCCTGAGCCGATTCTGCTTGGTACAGACGCGGCAGTACTGGATCTCGTAGATGCTGTTCCGCCGCGCGAAGCGTACGCGCCCGCACTTCGAACAGACGAGCTTGTAGCAGTAGATGGAGGTATCGACCTCCTGGAAGACTGGGCGCCCGCCGCGGTCGAGCTCTCGAACTTCGCGTTCGACGTCGCCCTTCGTCACCAGGTGCCAGACGGTCGCGCCGAAGTTGATGACCTGCGGGCGTTCGTCCTCGAGCGAGGCCTCGAGCTCTTCCGCCGTGACGATGACGGAGTCCTCCGCCGTCGGTGGCGGGCGTTCGTCCGCCTCGAGGACCATCGGCATCGTGTAAGGCCGGTCAAGGACGCGGTCATTGACCCGAACGACGTCGATGCCGATGCGCGTCGGACGGCCGGGCGGTTCAGGATAGGCAAACAACGAGACGCGTTGGATGTCCGGGACCCCTTCGATGGCGAACTCGAGGTAAGCCGCTCGTGCGAAGCTGGCCTCGCGAAGCGCGAGCAGGATCTTAGAGCGCTTGGAGGAGAGCGCGAAGGAAAGGAAGTCCCGGTCGCCAGTCGACTCGATACTGCCAGTCGAACGTCGGGGTCGAGCTCCTGCGGTTGTACGGGGCGTCGAAGAGGCAAGCGACTCCGTTGGGATTGGCCTTCGCCCACTGGGTGATGTGTTTGGGGCGGTCATCGATGAAGAGGTCTCCTCTGAGGAGGTCTTTGTCGGTGGTCTCGACGACATCAGAGCCCTCGATTCCGTAGAGTTCGCGGAGGCGAGCTCGACGAATGAACCCCCATTCGCGGCACTCGTGCCACGGAGAAGTAACACACTTGAGCCTGACGCCGTGAGAGCGGAGAAGCGTTACGGCTTCGAGCGCGCCAGGCATCGGCGGCTGCATGCGCCAGAAGTCGTTCCCGTCGCAGAACCGCTCGGCGAGCTTTCGCTTCTCTGAACCGTGCCAGCCTTCGATGAGCCCGAAGATGTCCCACGAGACGACGTGTTCGCTCTTCCGGTCCGAGCCGACGAGGCCGAGCAGATGCTCACTGAACTCGAGGAGTACGCCGTCGGCGTCGATCAGAACGACCGGTGTGCGCTTGGTCAGCGTCTGGATATCGATGCTCATCGGAAGTAAGCCCACAGTACGCCCGCGATGAGCGTGACGATGACGACCGCCAGGTAGAGTAGGTTACTCCTCTTGTCAATGCCGAGGCGCCGGTCGAATTCGAGCGGAGGCAAAACGCGCTTCTTGTGCCAGAGCCTCCGCCCCAAGGTCAAGCCGCCTAGTCGTTCCGATAGTACGTCGGAACGAGGTTGCCAAAGCCATGGTTCAGCGCTTCGCCGTAGAAGCACCGCGCGCCGGCTTGTGCGATGTACACGCCGCTCAGCCCGTCCGGCGTCGGGATGACCACGGCGATGTGCCCCGGCCCGCCGCTCGGGTTCTTCCAAACGGCAACTGCCGGCTTGCCGGCGGCTGCAGCAGCAGACGCGTCGTCTGCGCTGCACGCCGTCCAGCCATAGTCGCCACCATGCGCGCTGAGCCAGTCGTAGAGCGCGTTCGCATTCATCTCGTGACCGACCCACCAGTGCGGGATCTCGGCGGCCAGCGCTCGAGTAACGTCCCAGACAAAGATGTTGCAGAACGTCGTGCCGCCTTGTGGCTGATAGCGTGCATCGGTCGCGACGTTGAACTGCTGGACCACCGCCGCGAGCTGCTCGGCGCTCCGGCAGTTCGGACACGAAGTGACCTTGGCGAAGACCGGTAAGTAAGCTGGAGTCGTCATGCGTACGCAACCTGTGGAACGGAGTAAGTCACCGACGCATGCCAGACCTCAGCAGCCTCGGTCGAGGCGCTACCTGCGCCGAGCCAGATGAAGTAGTCAAAGAGCTCGTTGAAGACGACGTTGTTGGCGTTTACTGACAGCGCGAAGTCGACGTCGGTCCCGCCGGCGGTCGTATCGTAGGTACCAGCTCCGCCGCCTCCGTTCAGCGTAATACGCGTACCGCCGGATTTCGCTTTCCGGACGACAGCACCGCGGAGTTGGCCCGCATTGTTGTGGAAGTTTCCGTGGAGCGCTGCCGCGGTGATGGTCGCTCCCTCCGGGATGTGAATAGGCCACAGCGCGCCGAAGTTGCCCGACCCGACGTTGTTGAAGAATGCGCTTGGTGGATTGGTCGATGCGGCTGTAAGTGCCGAGCCCGAAACCGGGTCGACCGAAGGAACGCCGACGCCGGACGCATTCGAGCTCGGGTCGATGATCGCCTCTGCTCCAGGAATCGACTGCGTCGCTATCGTCGGTGTCCCGTAGGTGAAGTTGGTTCCAGCCTGGACGAAGGTTCCGGACGTAAGCGAACCGGCGGTCAACGCGCCCAGAGCGGTAACCGCTCCTTCAAGCAGCGTTGTTCCGCCAACGCCTAAACTGTGAAGGATCGTAAGTCCGCCGCTGGGGCCAGCGACCATGGTCATGCTGGCTTCGTCCCATCCACCGCCTCCGATGCTGTCGTTCCAAGGCGAACCGCTGGCTCCTGCATGGAACAACATCGAGAGATTTCCGCTCTTCGACGTCGTAAGGAGCCACGACGTGGCGGCAGCTGAATCACGCGTCCAGTTGTTGCCGGTATTCGACCAGCTCGCGTTGAAGCTCACCTCGAACGTGTCCGAGTACCCGAGCGCGTCTGCTGCGGAGCAGCGGTAGATACGCGCGATCCCGGCGCCAGGAATGAAGTTCCCGATGCTGCGCCACATGCAGGTCCTCGAGACGACCTGCGAGTATTTGTTGTCGATGCGCGGAGTCAGCGCACCGACCGGGTCTGTGAGCGGCGCCGTCCCGCTCCCGATGGTGACTGTACCGTCGAGCGTCGTCGTATTGCTGCTGAAGCTGTGGAAGAGCTGCACGCGGTCCCACTGTGTGAAGTCCCACGTGTCGCCGCTGGTCGCGTCGCGCGCGTAGAACACTACCGCGAACGGCGACAGCTCGATCATCGCCGACTGCGCGTTGATGTTGTCGCCGTTCGCGGCGAGTCGCTCAAACGTCGCGTTCGCGCCCGAGTTCCGAACCTTGCAGTTGAGCAGGATGACGAGCGAGTCGAAGCCGCTCCGGTAGAGGCGGATGTGCATCGGCACGTTTGCCGGTCCGAAGACGTGACTCGCGCCTGGCGCGTCGATGAGAGCCTGGAAGACCTTCGAACCGCCGCCGGCATCGACCTGTGTGTTCGGCGGGAAGATGAGCCGCGGGACCTCCGCCTGGATGAGGTTTGACAGGTAGCCCGTCCCAAGGGTGAGCGTACCGATGAGCGACTCGAGCAAGGTCGCGATGTCTTGGAAGCGGACGCCGTGCGGGTCCTTCGCAGTCGGGACGCGGCTCCCAACGAGGTGCCGATGCTGGTCGTCCTTCGCCGAGAAGCGCTGGACCGGACCTCCGTAGACCGTCTCGACGTCGAGGTTGTCTTGCGTCGAGGGGCTGGCCGTCGCCGACGGAAGGAGGTTCGGGTCGACGACTACCTGGATGGTATCGAGCCCGTTCGCGCTGGTGAGCGTGAACGTTCCGCCCGCGCCGACGTTCACCGGGTTCCCGAGCCCAAGAACGTTGAACGGCGCTGGGTTCCCGAGGTTCACGATGTCGAACGGGGAGCGGTAGGCCATCTGGGTCGTGCTAGGCGCGTAGAGCAGGATGGCCAGGTCAGGCGTTCCGTCAGCTGGGAACGGGTTCGAGTTCTTGGTCGCAGGGCTGATGTTGGTGATGACGGTCCCCGTCACGTTGCTCGGCTGCGGGATGGTCTTGATCAGGCTGAATGTCGGTGGGACCGTAATGCTGAGCGGAGAGGCCGTCGTCAGCGGGATGACCGCGATGCCGCAGACCAAGAAGCGGTCCTGCGCGTCCTGAGTCAGGTCCTGCGGAAACGTCGCTGGAAGCGCATTGAACTGGTCCGCGGTGAAGACGCGGAGGTTGCTCCCGCGGATGATCTGACGCGGCCGCGCGACGCCGTCGGTTTCGGCTGCACCTGGATTGATCGAGGTCTCGGTGTACATGAGCCCGACCAGCGCGGCCGAACCAGCAGCGAGCGTGCCGACAGACTGCCCGAGCAGAGAAGCGTCGAGCTCGGTCATCTCACCGTTCGGGGCGTAGCCATAGCCGGACAGAAGGTCGAAGCGCTGGTTCCCGACGTTCGACTGCTGTAGGACGAGCCCGGACACGATGCCCGGCTGCCCCGAGTCGATGAGGCGCTGTAGGATGGCTTCGGCCTTCGTGAGCTCGGTGTTCTCTAAATCGGCCGAGCGTACCTCGACCTTAGTTGGGTATACGCTTCTGTCCACGTCGCACCTCCGTCTGGTGTTCGCAAACGCCGTCATTCATCCGTTTGCTGTGATTGCAGTTCGCGCAGAGCACTTGGTATCCTGCAGGATAACCTGCGCGGCGCAGCACTCGATAGAATTGGGTTCCACCTTGCCCCTTGGTTCTTCTGCGTCGATCTGCCTTACCGTCATTGTGGATGTGGTCGAGCTGAAGCATGGTTAGGCGTGACTCGCTACAACAAGCGCAAATTGCGCCGCCGTACGCGCCGAATGTCTGATCGCGGAGCTCATCCCTGCGCTTCTTTTGGCGCTGGCCGACGCTCTCCTTGTGCTTCTCGTACCAGTCGCGCGCAGCTTGAACGCAAGTAACACATAAGCCAACCCTGCCGGGGGCAGCCTTACGCCGCGGATGTGCTTGGCACACGCCAAGTGTAGCAGCCGCAGCCCAACGCTTTTTTCTTAGCGACGTCTGTCTTTCAGTAGTCGCGGCGCATTGCATACAGCTGACGCGATTCGGACGCGCCGCAGCCTTTCGGCACCAAACGCAAATGCCAGCTGCTTTGACTTGAGCGTACCGACGTCGGCGGCTCTGTTTCTTGTCCCTACTTCGCTTCATGGCTCGAGGTCGGCCGGGATGATACCAGGCGCGTGCGGCGACGCGCCGTAGAGGTGGATACCTTTGAAGCCCATCGACTTCACGCGGATGTCGCGCACGTCGACGACGTCGGTGATGGTGACTCGGACTTGGTGGTAGCGCTCGAGCCCAGACTGCGGGCGCCCGACCGGCGTACCCGGCTCGACCGCCTCCCACAACGCGCTGATGAGGCCCGCAGGCGCGGTTGCATGCTTGTATTCGAGGATGAAGTTCGAGCTTCGCGTGAATCGCGCTTTCACCGCGGTGTATTCGAGCGTGTAAATGCTCTGCGTGTCGAACTGGCTCGAGTCGATCTGTACGGTCTTCGCATCGACGAAGGACCAGCTCGATGTCGGAAGCGCCGTCCGTACGACGCCGTTGTCACGAAACAGAGTCGCCGTCGACTGGTCCTGGTTCGACGACAGGCTCAGCGCCGCCGTGAAGTCGCTCCGGAACAAGAGCGCCTCGGATTGTGTGGTCTCGTACAGCTCCGGGTCGACGCGCCGAGTGATGGCTGCGTCGATGATCCATAGGTAGTTTGCGAAGTTCACGCCGAGGTCGATNGTTCACGCCGAGGTCGATGACCGGGCTCGAGGCGCGGATGAGGACTTCGTAGTCGATGCTGTAGTTCTGCGTCGGGTCGAAGACCGGGATCGCGCTCGGCGCAGGCACGATGCCTTCTTGATAGAAGGAGACATCGGCGCTGTCGCCGGCGCCGGCCGAGGCGACTTGGATGTCGCCTGCATCGATGAAGCGCCACGGTGTCGCCTGCGCCCCGGTGAACCCGGTCGGGCCTTCCGCGTTCGTGAGCGCGCTTGTTCCGAGGCCAGGCAGGTAGGTCGCTGCGAGGCCCTCGATGGAGTTCACCAGCTCCGCGATGATGAGCGCGCGATTGTTGTTCGTGAGGAGAGCACCGTCGCGCGCGGCGAGGAAGACGGTGAGCGCGCCGGTCACTGGGTTGAAGCTCGCCGAGAGCGGCCGGTTTGCGGCAGTCGAGTTGTCGACGGTGACCGTGAACGAGTTGCCGGCGCGCCCGTCGACCTCGGCCGTGATCAGGATGGTCCCGTTCGCGCCGAGGTAGGCGCCGATGGTTGCCGTTGCCTTCGTCCCGGGAAAGCTCGTCTCCGGAACCGGGACTGGCGTCCCGGAGCGTCGAATGATCTCCCAGTCGATGTTGCTGAAGAGACCGATGGCGTGCGCGAGCGATAAGCTGTTGCCGACCGCATCTCGCGACAGCATGACCGAACCGCCCGCGAGCGGGCCATCAAGGACGCGGAAGATATCGCCCGCGAGCGCCCCCTGGAAGGTCCCCTCGACGTCGACCGTAACCGTGAGGCCATCGGCCGTACTCGCACCGGCGGTGTTGACCGCGCGCCCGGACAGAATGGTCGTGAAGAAGCCCTCGTAGAGCTGGTCGCCGCCCTGGCCCGCTTGCGGGAAGAGCCCTTCATGCCGCGAGGTGTTCGCAAGCTTCGCGTTCGACGGCGCCGTGAAGGCGAGCTGCTCGCCCTGGACCAAGCTCGGGATGGTCGGCTGGACGAAGCTGTGGCGCCCAGGCACGAGCGGGACCAGAATCATGTTGGTCAGAGTGCAGGTCTGCCAGCCGGCATCGTCGAAGATGCCTTGAAGGTTGATGGGTACGCCACTCGATGGGTCGTACTCGCTCACGTCGACGCGCTCCCAGTAGCCGTGCGCGTTCGTGATCCGGTCGATGTGCCCAGGGACCGCTACGGTCGCGGCGCCTGTGAGCGGGTCTGGAACGCCGAGACCGGTCCGCTCTTGAGTATTCAGCGCCTCCGGTGACCAGACGTAGAGGAGCTCTCCGAACTGCGCTTGGGTCTCGCCGCGCGGAATGGTCCCGTCGGCGAGGAAGAAGCCTTGCGCGCCGACCGCGTGCGCGATGACCTTCTCGACGAAGATGCGCGCGCCGTTGGCAGTAACGGCCGCATGCTTGAACTGGAGGATGCAGCCGACCGCATCGGTTGGAATCTCGAAGTCCTGAAGGACCTGCGTCGGGTTCCCTCCGCCGAGGCTGTTGGCGCCGGAGTCGGTGACCGAGAACGGAACCGAGACCGGCGTTCCGACGATGAAGTTGTTTCCGCCGTCGAAGCTCGCATCGATTCGGAAGTTCGCGCCGCCGGTGGCGAACATCTGCTCTGCCCAGAACGAGACGCGAAGGGTGAGCCCCTTCCGTTCAACAACGCGCGGGAGGTTCAGCTCGACCATGACACCGCCGCCGTAGACCGTTCCGCCGTTGGCCTGGAGCCGAAGGTGAAGGAAATTGGTCTGGCCCCACACGTCGATGACCGAGCTCGCTTCGTTGACATTGTGAAGGACCCATCCATCGGGCACGACCCGGCTGTGGACGTTCACGTTGTCCGAGGTCAAGAGAGCTGTCGGCGCGAGCGCAAGGTCGATGTCGACGTCGATCTGTTCGAGGCCTTCCGGAAGGCCCTGTCGGAAAGCCGGCATGTCCGCGATGGCTTCGACCAGCATCGTGTCGAGCTTGTTGTTGATGAGGCCGGGCTCTGCGATGGCGAGCGTGCCACCGACCGGGTCGTTCCCGACGACGATGACGTCCTCGCCACGGCAGAAGACATCCCAAGTGAGGTTGTTGTCGGGCACGAAGCTCGACCAGTCGGTAGGCGTATGCGGCTTCGGCTTGAGGTTCCCGCCGCGAAGCCACCACTCGTGTTGGATGTACGCCGTCGTTGGAGCAGCCATCCCGATCTGGAGCGGGTCGAGCTGGTAGATGGTGTGAAGTCCGTTGTTGCTGTCAATCCAGCTTGCGCTTCCTGGAAACGCTGACCCAGCCCAAGCTGTGCTGCCGCGGATACGCATGGTGCCGCGGAAGTCGTCCGGGTGCGGTGCGTAGGTAGTCGACTCGAATAGGCCGATGGAGCCATCGAACGACAACGCGCCGAGAACGCTCCCGTCGACGCCGGAAGCGCGGATGCCGCGTCCGACGCGCGTTGGAACGCCATAGTTCTGAACACCGTCCCGGATGCGCGTCTGGAAACGGCCGTGCGTCCCAGCGAGCGCGTTCGCGATGGATGACACCGTCTTGAAGAGCTGCGTCCCTTTCGCGACGAAAGCGTCGATGACGATGAGGCCGCGGTTCAGGAACGAGCCGCCGACGGAGCTGTCGAGCCGAATCTCGACCGCTTCCTGCCCGTAGCTGAATTGCTCGAACATCGTGGTGAAGCCACGCTTCACCTGGTAGTCGGCCGGCGGGAAGCTCGGGACGCCGCGCCCGACGTATTCGATTCGGCGAATCTGGCCAGCGAACGGGCCGTCCGTGACCTTGACCAGCATTCCCGGCCGCACGCTCGGCGGGAAGCTCCAATCCTGGGTCTGCGAGAACCACTGGCTGAGCTGAACGGTCGCGCCGTCGTCGACGCCGCCGGAGAGGTTCGCGGCAGCTTGGGCCAGCGTGAGCGCGCTGGCACCAGTACCGATGGGCGCGGCGAGAAACGGAGTCGACGCCTCGATGGCAGCAACGACTTGGTTTCCGGTGTTCTTGGTCGCATCCGGAAGGCCGCCTGCATCCGTCCCGAGCGAGACTGTGAGAAGGCCCGCAGCGTAAGTGACGGTGAGCGGTTGATTCACGCCGACGGCGATGACGATGCGCGCCTGGTCGGCATTCCCGCCGGCGCCTGGGTTCGCCGAATCGTAGACGCGCACGCGCGCGTTCAGCGGGTCTGCCGTTCCGAGGTCGATGGTTGCGAGCGTCCCGCTCGAGGATGAGCTCTGGATATTGCTCGTCTGCCGCTGAAGGAGCCCGGTGACGATCGGGTTCGGCGGCGCTGTGAAGACGACGTTTTGTTCGAACGTGAAGAAGTCGATGATGGGCTGGTCGTTCGGGTCGAAGCCGTCGATGACAACCTCGCCGCCATCGTAGTCGGCGCTGAACCAGACCTCGAGCGGTGCGCCCCAGCTCGGTTGTGTAAAGGGCCCCGGGACGCTGATGACGCTCGAGGCGACTGAGTCCTTGACCACGATGGTCGGCATTTGCGGAAAGCGGGCCGTACCGACGACGTTGCACACAAGCGAGCGCACGCCTGCCGCATGCGCGCCGTTGAGGCGCGTCTCGGTCCGCGGGAAGCCCATCACATCGAGCGCCGCATCGACCGGGTTCGCGTCGACTTGGACCGCTCCAGCCGTTCCAATAGCGCCGAAGCCGGCATCGAGCTCGAGGACGTCGCCAAGACCGTTCGAGACGACGCGCGCTCGAGTCTGGTACGTAACCGAGCAGTCGACGCCTCCGCTGAATCCGAGGACGGTCGCTCCCGCTGGCGCGATGGTCGTCGTGATGGCGACGTTGCCGGCTGTGCCGCTCAGTGCCTGGAACAACACCGCGACGTTTGTGCTGACCGCATGCGGCTGGGCGTTGATGAGAAAGCCAGCGAGGCTGATCTGTTGGACGAGCGAGTCGCGGACGTTCTGCGCGGTGCCGACTCGATTGAACGGGATGTGTCCCGCGACGACGGTGTTGTCGCTGTCGGCTTCGAGGACCATGGTCAGCCCGAAGACGTTGGTCAGCGTGATGGTGTCGCCTTCGTTGATGCTCGCCGGCGCGACGACGACGATAGACCCGAACGCTGGCGTAGCTCCGAACTGTTCTTCCTTGAGGAGCTGCGTATTGATGGAGGTGACGAGCGCCGCAATCGTTGCTGGCGCTGTAGGCAAGGTCACCTTTACGACATCGTGATGGTCAAGCCGGAACCAGAGGTGGTCGCGAGTCCCGTAGTTCACGGTGCCACCAGCTGGCGTCACGACCGCGATGCCTGGCAGCTTCACCTCGGACGGGTCGACTGCGTCGAAGAAGCCGGTCGTACCGCTCAAGGTGTAGCGACCTGACGCGACGAGGCTGATGATGACTCCGCCGTCGAGCTCGAGTGTGTCGAACGGGAGCGTCGGAAGCGCGATGTGCGAGATCTGCTGGATGGTATGGACGCTGAGACCACCGGTCTCGCTGAAGGGCCCACGTGCCGCGACAAAGGTGATGAACTTCGAGACGGCGAGCCCGATGGTCGCGTGGCCGCCGCCGACNGCCGAGCGCGGTGAGCCGGACGTCGATGATGTGCGCGAAGTTCTCGCCCATCGTCCCGGGCACCGTACCGGCGACTCCGGGCTTCAGGAACGTGTCGGTGATCGGAGCGCCGTTCTCGTCGAGCCCGTCGATGATGACGTCGCCAGCTGCACCCGCAACCCAGCCTGCGTCGAAGGTGACGGTGAGCGGCTGCGGGGTCGGCGGATCGGTGAACGGGCCCGGAAGCGGGCTCACGTTGTCTGGGAAGCTCCCTTGGACGAAGTTCAGCGAGCGCGCGTTCAGGTTCGGGAACGAGACGTCGTCGAAGAGCGCGGTGATGTCTGCGAGGTCGCCGCCGCCGTCAAGGAGCTGCTCATCCGGCACCCAGAACGGACGGAGCTCAGGTTCGATTTCTTGCGGAGGCGCACCGGTGATCGAATGGACCGCCTGCGTAATGCCGGCGTCTCGAGCGCCCCAGAGACGATAGGCCTGTCGAAGCTCGCCGAGCGTGTTCCGGTAGGCGCCAAGAACATAGTTGATGTCGTTCGGTTGAAGGACGAGCTTTCCGTAGACGTCTTCGATGAAGTCGCTGGTCGCGGTCGAGAGCGACAGCGATGAGCGCATCGAGGTGTTCTCGTCGTCGATGATGGTGATGGCGTCAGCCTGCGCGATCATCCAGGTCGCCCAATCGGTGACCGTGATGTAGGCGCGGAAATGGCTCTGGGTCGTCTCGTCGAGAAGGTCGATGAGGTGCGCGCCAGAGTCCAGAGTAACGTCCACGATGGCGATGCCATTCACGTCGGTAGTTACGACGCCCTGGAAAGTTCCATCGACGAAGATTCCAAACGTGCGGTTCGGGTTCGGCGTAGGAAAGCGGAACTCGTACGGGCTGCTGCGCGTCGGGAAGATGACGGCATCGGTCGGATAGTATGTCCCGGTCGGGACCAAGGCGAGCATGTCCTGGAATCGGTTGGTCACGAGCCGCCACCTCGCTTACTTAGCGATGGATCATTGGTCACTGTAAGCGAGTGCCCAAAGCCCATGTCGAACTGCACTAAATCGGTTTTCCTGGTAAATGTAAAGTACTTGGGCAGCGTTAGCGGCGCACTCGGATTGAAGCCAGTAATGCGCAGGTCGACGGTATCGTAGTTGTTCGGTACCGACGGCGAGCTGCCAAGCGCGTGCATTGTTCCGCGCGGGACGAAGTCGAGCATCGGGACCGAACCAAAGACGATGACCGGCCGCCGAACGTAGCCAGTCGCGCTCATAGTAACCTCCGAAGTCTTGACCGGGTCGTTCCGAACGCCAACTTCGATGTTGGCGCTGTCCGAATGCCAATCGAACGAGAACATCAGCTGGCCACCGGCGAAGAGAAAGACCATCGAACCTGCTCGGAGCAGGCGAAGCGTCGTCTGGACGCCGACGGTATTCGGCGTCGGAGCGACAAGAACGGTGCGAGCGACCGCCTGCGATCCATTGACCTCCGTGAAGGCGAGTACTGACCGACCGAGGTCGTCGAGCGTCGCTTGGATGCTGACCCGCGTCGTTGCCGAAATGCGGAGCGCGATCTCGCCGTAGACGATGGCCGCTCCACCGGTCGGCGGACGCTGGTCCTTGGTGACGCGGAACGTGAGCTCGGCGTCGACATCGAAGACTTGGCCTGCGGACCGAAGCAGAGCTGCTGAACCGGCGGTCGCGCCGCTGTCGAAGACGAGCGTGAAGTTCGTCGGCTGCGGAGTCACCGAGCCCGAACCCGAGCTCGCGTTCGTCCAGACACCGCTGATGCCCGCGCCGCTGAAGTCATCTGAGACTGGCGACATGTCGAGCGCGCCGCCGACCATGATGACCTGCGCGCCAGCTTGGAAGTCCGCGCTCTGCGGCGTCATCGAGAAGACGTTCGTGATCAGTGTGACGATGGGCGCTGAGTCAGTCACCGAGAACGAATCGGTGAGGTCGCGCCTCGAAACCGTCGCGATGGCATCGGTCAGCGTGACCGAGTCGCTTTCGACCTTTGTGACCGTCTTCGCGACCGCGTCGGTCAGGAAGATGGTGTCGGCGAGGCTCTTGACAATAGTCTTGGCCGGTGTCGCGTCCGTGACCGAGAACGAGTCCGAGAGCGAGAAGGCAACCTGCGTCGTTGGCTGTGTATCGGTTACAGAGACTGTATCACCAGTGATCGCCTTGTCGACCGTCTTAGCGACGGAGTCGCCCATCGTCACCGAGTCCGAGAGCGCCTTGGTGACGGTCTGAAGCGGCTGCGAATCGGTGACGGTTACCGTGTCGGAGAGAGCTTTGGTAACGCTTTGGTCAGGCTGCGCGTCGGCGACCGTGATCGAGTCCGAGAGTGCCTTCGTCACCGTCTGCGCAGGCTGTGTGTCGGTAACGCTGACCGAGTCCGAGAGGACCTTGGTGACAGTCATCAAGGGCTGCGAGTCTGTGACCGAGAAGCTGTCTGAGAGCGAGAGTGTATGACCAGTGCTGAGTGCGTCGGTCAGCGTGACCGAATCGGAGAGCGCTTTGGTAACGGTCTGGTCGGGCTGTGTATCGGTGACGCTGAATGAGTCCGAGAGCGCCTTCGTTACGGTCTGGAGAGGCTGCGAGTCGCTGAGCGTAAACGAGTCGCTCAGGTTCTGCGTGTGTAGAACCCCACCGCCGTTGAAGAGAAGGAGCAGCGACACGTTACGTCACCGTGGTGTAGCACCCGAAGATTTCAGTGTTGCCGTTCGCCCGTGCGTATACGAGCATGCCTACTTTGTTCGTTCCATCGAATGCGAGCACGAAACCAAGCTTGCCCGAGTCGTTCCCGGCCGACGCCGTAACAGTGTAACGATTCCTTGTCCAGCTTCCGAGGACGCGGTTCAAAAGGTCATACCGCAAGAAGTCTTGCAGTCCGTTGACGTTGATGTAGATGTACCGTCCTCCATTCGTAATGGGGTCGTAGACCGCGCAACTCCCGGTCGTGAGTAGCGTCTGAGTCGAGGACAAGCCGTACGTGATTCCGTTCGACCACGTTCCCTGCGCTGCCGCCGCAAAGTCGAACACATCGATGCTGTTGTTGCCGCCGCCGCGCCAGGAGTGGATCATCGAGTAACGTGTATTCTTGGCTGTGTCGATGGTGACGCCAAAGCCCCAGAAGGCGAAGCTGCCGGTGCTCGGAGCGCTGCCTCGGTTTGCGTACTGGCCAGCGCCACCAGCAGTCGCCGCGGTCGACCAAGCCGCGTCAGCAGCGAAGCCGCCAGCCGCGTAGCTGTATGTAACCACCGAGCTGGTGTACCAAAGAAGAACGTCGCCGTTCCCTTCGATGACGTACTGAGCGGTCGTGCTGGGCGTGACCGCCCACGCGGAGCTCAACGTGTACACTGGAGAAGGACCGGCCGTGTGCGAGCTGATCCGCCGCCGCTGGCCGACTGCGGTGGTGTTGGTCGTATCCTGCACGATCCGGATCTGGAAGTTTCGGTACTCGTTCGTCGCGACGCCGCTGTCGCCACCGGAGGCTTGTCCTGTGAGCGAGCTTCCGCCGGACCCCGTCGCCGTCAACGTGCCGAAGAAGCCACCTCCGGGGCTCTGCGTGTTCGGGACGTACTGCTCGTCCAGTACGACCATCTGCGAGTTCTGCGAAACGGAACCGAGGTTGGTGACCGTCAACGAGCCAGAGAAGCTGTTCGTGGCGAGGTCGTAGTACTTCCAGGCGGGACCCGACCCAACTACGAAGAGCCTGCCGCTCAGGATCTCGTACCTGTCACCGGTCACCGGCGAGAACGACAGCGCGGGCGAGAGCGTGAGCGTCGGCGTCGTCCCGCTCGTGTTGGCGACGATGAACGACTCGCTTGTCTTCCCCGACCCGCCGGTGCCGTTCCCAATGATGCGGATCTTGAATCCGAGCTGGCCGTCGCCGCGGTTCGCGAGCTGGTTGATGCCGACGGCCGACGGCAACGCAGTCGAGAGGTTTACAGTGGTCGTCGTGTTGCCGGAACTGAGCGTTCCGTTCGGGCCGGCGCTCGGGACGAAGATGATGTTCTGACACGACGTAATGCTGGATAGCCCGATGCTCGCAATCTGGCTCCACTCGTCGGTGCGCGGGTCGTAGAACGAGATCGCGCTTCCGCCTTTGACCTGCCATAGGAGTGGGTTCCGCGAGCTGTCGTTCCGCAAGTCGCTGGTGAAGGACGAGCCGCCAGAGTCGGTGACAGGCTGTGGCGTCAGGATGAACCAGTCCGGGTGGTCAACGATCTCTTTGTAGTTGGTTGGAAGGGCCACGATAGCCTCCTAGAACGTGAAAATGTCCTCGAATTCAACACCGCCCATCCGTAGATGATAAAGTACTCCGAACGTAGTCGCGCCGTCGACGAACGGAAGAACCGCCATTCGCGTACCTGAAACAGTGCCTGAACCACCCCAGCTGTACAGATACTGGCCGTAAGGCTCGAGGACACGATTCAAGCAGTCGAAGCGGAAGTGCTTTTCTGGCGTGCTGAGCGTGTTAGTGACCTGCGCACAGTAAGCGTATCGTCCGGTGTTTCCGACCGGGTCGTAGGCAGCGCACGAGCCAGTTACCGTGAACGAGAAGTTCGAGATGACGTTGCTGCTGTTGTTCGCGTAGGTAACTGCGCTCGACCATGAACCCTGCGACGCAGCGGCGATGTCCAAGACGTCGAGTGTCGTTCCGCCGCCTCGGAACATGTAGGTGAACGAGTACCGTGCGTTCTTCGCCGTATCGAGCGTGATGCCGAACGGCCAGAACGCTACGGCACCAGCCGCAGTCGATACAGGCTTGTTCGCGTATTGGCCAGCGCCGCCGGCGATGGCGGCGGTCGACCAAGCCGCGTCTGCGGCAAAGCCGCCCGCGGCATAGGAGAAGGTTGTGGTGCCGGCTTGCCCAAGGTAGAGCAAGTCGTTGTTGCCCTCGATGACGTACTGCGCGGTCGCCGACGGAGTAACCGACCAGTTCGAGCTCAGCGTGTACACCGGGCTCGCGCCCGCGGTATGCGACGCGATTCGACGACGTTGGCCGACGGCGGTGGTGTTGGTCGTATCCTGCACGATCCGGATCTGGAAGTTCCGGTACTCGTTGGTGGCCACGCCTGAGTCACCGCCGGAGGCTTGTCCTGTGAGCGTACCCGCTGCAGACCCCGTTGCGGTGAGCGTTCCGAAGAAACCGCTTCCTGGCGGTTGCGTCGTCGGTGTGAACTGCTCGTCGAGAACGACGGCGATGAACTCGTTCGATGAAAAAGTCAGGTTCGTCGTCGTCAGTGCGCCGCTGTAGCTGTTTGTGGCGATATCGTAGTATTTGAATCCGCTGCTGCTCGGGAACAGAAAGACGCGCCCGCTCAAGATCTCGTACCGGTCTCCCGAAGCTGGTGTGAAGCTGAGCGTGCTCCCGAGCGTCAGCGTTGGTGTCGTTCCGGAAGTATTTGCGATGATGAGCGCCTCCGAGGTCTTGCCGCTACTACCTGCGCCATTGCCGATGATGCGGATCTTGAAGCCCTGAACGCCGTCGCCGCGGTTCGCGAGCTGATTCACGCCGACGGCCGCTGGTAGCGCCGTCGACAGGACGACAGAAGTCGTCGTGTTACCGCCGGCCAGCGTTCCGCTCGGACCTGCACTCGCGACGAAGACGCACCCAGAACCGTTCGTCACCGTTCCCGACAGGGACGGGCTCGCAAGCGCGCCCCATTCATCGCCGATGGGATTGTAGAAGTAGAAGTTGCCGCCGCTACCCGAAGGGATCATGTAAATGAGCGGGTGACACGACGTATCGTTCCTCATGTCACCACAAATCCCCGTTCCGTTGTTTTGCGTAACCGGCTCGTTTGCGAGTGGCCGCCAAACTGGTTTATCGACAACTTTCTTCCAAACAACAGTCGTGCTCATGTAATCCTCTGCCGGACGGACAGACTCCAAGTCTGTCGGTCGTTTCCGTTCAAGAACACGTCTTTGACGTCGAATCCTCGGAGCTGCGATAGGGTGGTCACGGTCGAGACTGTCGTTACCGTCGACACCGTCGTTACGGACGATACGGTTGTCACCGACGATACGCTCGAGACCGTCGTAACCGTAGTTACAGTAGGAAGCGTAACGCCAGCAGCAATGCTCTCGATAAGGCCTCGCATGCGCTGGGTCGCGGGATCGACCCAGATTGGACGCGCGATCTGCTTGAACAACGCACGGAACTGCGTCGTCAGGTCAGCGATGCCCGCGAACAGACCGAAGCCCGCGTCGACCGGAGCAAGCGCGCTACCCGTGCTCGGGTCGCCGATGGCCAGCCTCTGCCGCTGTACAGTCCCGGCGCCAGTCGAGATCTGAGACGTATCAACGAAGACGCCCGAAGTTCCGCTCGTGACGACTTCTACGCTGGCATCGCTCATGGTCCGCTCCCGGCTGCGGCCGCCGCCTCAGGCTTCCAGCGCGAGATGGCTTCGAGGATGTTGTCCTCGAGCACCGTGATGGCAGCCAGCGCCTGCGCGTCGACGGTGATGCTCGCCTTACAGATGGCGTCCGCCGGTTCCTCCGGATGAAAGTGCGCGAAGACTTTGAGCGTAGGCTTCCCGCCTTCTTCGCGGACGATGGTGATGTTCATGATGCGGGCCACGTAATCCTCCTTGACGAGCTCTGCGCGTCCGATGTACGCGCCGAATAACCATGCCAGCCCCGGGACAGCGACGACCGCTCGAAGACCGCTTCTGGGAGAAGGTCCGAAAGACGGATGGCTGCTGGCTTTGGACCGGCGCGCGGCGTCAGAAGCCGGACGGGACCAAAACCTACGGCGCGATTACCGAGATGCTCGGCCCGAACCAGTACCGCTCTCTCGGCGCGCATGTTGTCTCCTGGCGGATCCATTTCGGCCCGGTCCCCGACGGGCTCGAAGTCTGCCACAGCTGCAACCGGTTCGAGTGCGTCCGCCCCGACCACCTGTACTTGGGAACGTCCGCGCAGAACTCGGCCGATGCGGCCCGCGATGGCTTGTACGCGCGCGGGCGGCGCCACGGCTCGAAGAAGCACCCCGAGGCGCTCAAGCGCGGTGAAGAGAACGGCAACGCGCACCTGACCGAAGAAGACGTTCGCGCGATCCGCGCGAGTACGGGTACGCAGCGTGAGCTGGCCCGCCAATTCGGCGTTACGCACAAGACCATCAAGATGGTCCGCGACCGGACGACCTGGGGCCACCTTGACTAGCGTGTCGCCATGTGGCATAAACATCCGGACTCCTTCTAGGAAACAGTGACTGTCCAATTTATTGTAAGGGTATCTCCGGCGGCCTTCGCGATGGCCGAGAACGTCGCCCGGTCGAGCATCGTGCCTGAAGCTGGGCCGACCGCGCTCGCGTTGAAGGTGCCAGCCTCCGTGATGGCACCGTTCGTCGCCTGCCCCGGGTTCCATGTTGCAGCGTACAGGATGGACGTCGAGGTCGGGTTCGTGCGCGTCACCGACACGCGCGTGCCACCAAGGCCCGTCGTGATCTCCGACTGGAGGTCGGTGTCGCCGGCCGCCGGCGCAGTAACGCCTGTGCCGACGGCCATCCACTTCATCTCGGCCGGACCGGTAGCGTTCTGGAGGATGGACGCGACGTGCGCTTTGCCTGCAGTGACGACCAGATTCTCGAGGATGCGTTCGTCCTTGAGCTTCCCGTCCGGGCCGTGGACCTGAATGTGGAGGCGCCCGGTCAGCTTCATGTAGCCGTCGAGGACCTCGCGAATGTCAGAGTCGCCGCTGGCCTTCTTCAGGATGACGGTGACGTCGTCGGTGAGGGGTTGGTTCTCGTTGAGCATGTCTTCTCCTTAGAATCCATCCTTGAGCTCAGGGTCCTGCACTGTGAGGAACGTGTGCGTCGGGTCGACTGCAAGCGTCCTCTGGGGCGGGAGCGTGTAGATGAAGCCGGTCGGCGAGGTCGACTCGCCGAACAAGCCGAAGATCGCGAGCTCGGCGAACCCGACCTCCGCGAGCGTCGCTGCTGGCACCGTCCCAAGGACGCGCCTGTAGCGCACGACTTTGTTCTCGAGAAGGCGCGGGCCGATGCGGACGTGGGACTCCATGGTGAAGTNTTGAAAACAACGTGCGAACGTCCACCGCACGGTCGTTGTTGGTCAGCTGAAAAGCAAACGTTCCTGTGGTTGATGCGTCGAATTGGTCGAACGCGAGGAGCTGAAGCGACGACGTGTACGCACGGTCGCTCCCCCGAGCGCCGAGGAAGAGGTAGATGCGTCCGGCGTCGCGGACGATGCGAAGCGTGAAGCTTCTGTCGACCGGGAACTGCGTGTCTGCGGCAACGGTACGGCCGAACGCGGTCGCGCTGCCGGAAACCTGAACGAGCTGGTTCGGGAGCAAGTCGACCCGAATGGTCGCGCTCGCGCCGCCAGCGTGGTGCTCGAACGTCGCGAGCTCGACCGAGCTCTCCTTCAGCGTAGTCGGAATCTCGAGCGCAATATCGATGGCAGCGTCGAAGTACTTGTACGGCGCGCTCGACTGGACGCGTGCGAGGCCGCCGGCGATAGGCCCCGAGACCAACTCGAGCCCATCGGCAAGGAAGTTGATGGTACCGCTGCTGCCCCAGCCGCCTGGGAGCGCGTGCAGGTTCGTGAATGGTTGGTCCTGGCTCGTGTCGACGAGCTTTTCGGTCGGTGCAGTGACGAAGATGGCCTTCCCGCCGCGGATGGTGTCGAAGTCGTCGACCGCCATGATGACGACCGGCGGGACGACGATGCAGGTCGAGAAGGTCCATGTGTCTGGCGGCGCGAGCGCGACGTTGTTGCTATCGAGAACCGAGACCTCAAGTCGGTACCAGTCGCCTTGAACAAGACCCGGAGCCGCAGTGAAAGTAACGTGGTGGACGTCCTCGAGCACGGAAGCGACAGGTGTGATGACGCCGGCAAAGCCGAGTTGGAACGCGCTCGCGGTGAAGACGGTCTGTACCGTGTCGTGGAAGAGGTCGCGCAGCACGACCGTCATCGAAGCGATGTTCACCGTCGCCGGGAGGACCGTCGACACGTCGAACTCGAATGGACCGGACGGTGGAACACAACCGTCAGGATAGGCAGGGCCCCAGTTTCGGACCGCGGGTCCAAACTGCTCGGCCATGATGCCCTGCTCGAGCGCGCGGTCGAGCGACATCGGCACTTGCCGCGAATTGCCTACGTACTCACCGGTACCGCCTTCAAGCGCGCGGTCGAGCGTCGTCGGGATCAGGACCGGCACGAACGCCTCGAACTGGCCAACGCCAGCCTCGAGCGCACGGTCCATGGTCACCGGGAGCGTCGTCACTTACCACCCCGGTCCGATGCCGTACTGGACGACGGTGCTACCGGCGACACGTGGCGACGGCGGTTTACCGCCTGCGCCGCCGGTCAGGCTCAACACACGGTAGCGCCGTGCCGCGTCTGCGTTTACGCGGAAGAAAGCGAAGTTCGGCTGCGATTGGTTCGGCACCAAGATGAAGTGATAGAGCCGCCCGATGTCCTTCTGCCCCTCCGACGAGGGCTGCGCGAGGATGTTCGTCACCGACGTGTTGGTCAGGAGGTACGCCGAGTAGAACGGTGTTCGGTTCGTCAATGGATCCGGCGCGGCCGTAGACGCGCTGTTCGACTCCTGGTTCGCGACAAGTGGTGCAAGCGCCGCCGACTGTCCACCAAACGCGTCCCACGAAGCCAGAACCTGAGTTGGTGTCGGAGACCCTTCGAAAATTTCACCTCCTAGCGTCGCCGCTCCGACTGCCGTGATGTTCGGTTCAGCCATCATGCGTACGATATCGCCGGTCCCGCGGTTGTTCGCGTAACGCTGGCCCGCGCCGAAGAGCTTTGAGGAGACCTTTGCTACGTTCACCTCGAAGACCGTTACGCCGCCTGACGTCGCAAGCGTGCCCGGCACGATCTGCTGACGCTCAGCCATCGCGAAGTCGGTTGCCGGTCCGCCTACTGTCTGGAATAGTAGGGTCTGTTGTGCCGGATCCGACGGGTACGTGAGTCCACCAGGTCCGGTATCTTTGAGCATCGCCGTGATGTTACGGTCCAGAGTAACGAGCCGTTGGTTGCCGTTCGACCCAGCCGCAACACTCGCGATCTTCGCCTTGGCATACGTTTGGAAGTAACGCCCTGCCATCGGCTCCGTCTTGCCGATGTACATCGCGCCCTGCGCTGCGTTCCCGCCCGAGATGTAGACCACAATGACAGCAATCGCATCTCGGTTTGCCACAACCGCGTAGTTGTAGACGGAGACGAGGTCGCGCGCCGGCCACGCGAGCACGGTCTCCGCTTGTACGGAATGACCGACGCCGGCCGCATCGTTGTTCACGTAGCCGCCGACGTTCGCGTTCACGAGGCCGGTCGTGTCGAGGTCTGCCGCACACCAGCCTCGCATCTGTCGACCGACAGTGTCAGGCTGAAGTCCTCCAACAATGTTGCTCGTCCCATCCTCGCCTGGCGACTGATACCAAACCGAGTTCGCCGGCGTAGTGCCGACCGAGGTCACAGTCCAGCCGTTCGCTGCTGCAAGCGTGCTGACTGCTGAAGTGAGCGCGGCTTCGTCCACAGCCGTACCGAAAGCGACGCCTGGGATCATGGGATGGCTCCGGGCCCCTGACAGAGCCAGTGGTTCACGTTGGTTTGGGTACCCGCACCAAAAAGTCCGTTCTGAATCTGGCCGACGGGCACCCAGACTCGATTCGCATCCTGGTCCTCTTGGAGGTCGTCGCCAATGGCGGGGACGACATTCTTTGCGTTCACCGAGCGCGCATGCGGAAGACGTCCGAAGATAAGGTCGTTGCCGAATGCGCCCACTCCAAGAGGGGCTGCTCCCCACTCGCCGAGCTGGTAGCTGTACGTCTCGAAATCCGGGACATGGATCGGCTGGTTGGTCATCTCACTCGCGCTGGCTTCGTGTCGTTGGACGTCGGCGTTGCTCGAAATTGAGGTTCCCAGAATGTTCGGGAGCATGAAAGCGAGCGGCGAAGAGGTTGGTGTATTCGCGGCAATTCCAAGGAGAAAGCGACTTCGAACGCCGATGTTGAACGATGGAAACAGCACCAACGACGGGTTCACGTTGAGCGCGGTAAGGTCGATGGTGAGAAGTGTGCGCGGGTCCGTAGCCGAGACCTGCGACACCGCCGTGACCTTCGCCATACCCATCCAACCCGTCGTCGGCGAACCTTGGTTGCCGCTGTGCTGGACCGTCCCAGTGATCGTCGTGGTGACACCGTTCGCGGTCACCGAATCGCCGGTCACCCATGGGTCCGAGTTGTACGGCGTGCCTGCGGTCGCCGCTCCCGCCGTCGTGTCGATCAGGACCTTGTTGGTGCCGGTGTCGACAGCGCGGACGATGCCGAGCGTACCGCGCGTGTTGTTGGTGATGACGGCGCCGATCTGCATTCCGGCGACCGAACTGTTGCCGGTGATGATGGTCGCGTTTCCATTGTTGACGAAGAAAACGGTCTGCCCGACTTGGTAGTGGCCTTGCGCCTCGCCGTAGAGGTCGTTTAGGACGAGCGTCCGAAGCGCGCCTGCAGCTACTGTTGTGAACGGTGAGCTTTGAAGACATGCTTGATGAACACCACCGAAGGAACCGACTCCATCCTGGTGCTCCTGACATGGAAGTACGTCGTAGGTATCGCCGGCCGTCCAGGCTCCCGGCACCGTATCGAGCACGATCGTATCCATGGGGTTCGTCGTCGTCGTGAATCCCGTCGCGTTCGCGCTGTTTCCGCGCGTCCGGTTGTACACGACGGTTCCGATGCGCGCGCCGATGACCGGGAAGTTCTTGGTCGAGAGTTGCACTGTGCCGCCGGCGCCGGTGACGACGGCGGTCATCGTCGTCCCGGAGACGAGCGAGAAATCGATGCCTGCAGCGACGACCTGTGGGTCCTGGTAGAGGAGCCGCACGCGCGGGCGCGTCGTCGAGTAGTTCCCAATGGGTCCCATGTCCGGAGGTTTTCGGACGCGAACGGTCTCGCCCTGGACCTGCGGGTAAAGGTTCCGGACGAACGCCTCTCCGAGGCCGCCCATCTGACGCGTGAGCTCTTGCGCGATGCGGTAGCTGGTGAGCGCGCTTGTCGGGAAGGTTACGTTCTTGACGACGCCGTCGAACTCGATGCTGAGGTGTTCGGCCCCGGTCGGCGCAGCAAACGTGATCGTAGCGCCGTGCGTGAGCAACGCACCTTGCTGCGCTTGGAAGCCGATGTCGCGCGGCCCGCGGAGGTCGTCCATCGGGCGCGCCCAGACTTGGATGTATTGGTTAGTCCCGTTATCCGCTGCCGACATGATGCCGTACTCGGAACAGATGATCCGGACCGTCCACGTCTGCGCTCCGGTCCCGAAAGCGGTTGCCATCCCGTTTGCGTCACCGTTATTTCCGAGTGCGGTACCTGTAGTTGGCGTACCGCCCGCCGGAAACAGCACCGAACTCGACCAGGTACCCGTAGACCCTGTCACCGACGTGCCGGTTGCCGCGGTGATACCGTACATGTCCATGTCGAAGATCGTTCCATACTGGCCATTCGAGCCCCCGTTGCTGTTGTGGATCATCAACAGGTCCGGCCCGCTGCCGTACGGGCCCATTGGGGGCATCCGAAAAATGGCTTCGCGTGCGTTTCCAACGCCGTGGTTGTGCAAGTTGTAAACGCGCGTCCCGCCTGCGGCGAGGATGGCCGCTGCGATGAGGTCGCACCACTGCGCCGACTGCTGGCCGCCGCTCGAGGCAACGATTGTAGTCTTGGATGCGAAGCAGGACATCTCAGCTCCTAAATCAGGACGATGGTGAGGTCGCCCGTCGCGAGCGTAGCGTACTCGTTGGGATTGATGTTGATGTCGGCGGTCCCGCTTGGGACGGTGCTTCTTGTCAAACGCGTGAATATGAAATTGTCGACGCCAGAAACCTGACGGACGACACCCTGGATGTCGCTTCCTTGGACCGGATCGCCGAGGCCGAGCGTGCCGAAGAAGTTCAGGATGGCTGTGCGTACGGCGTTCAGCACGGCCGACGATGAGAAGCCCGACAGCACCTTGAGCTGCGCGTTCAGGATGATGGGCACCGCGGTGCCTTCTTTGAAGAGGAGGTCTCGCCCTTCGACTTCGAAGTCGTCAGTCTCGAGCGCGACCTGGAGCCGACGGACCAGGTTGTTGTAGGTATACGTGATGGTGACGGGCGCGCCGATGGCCGGAGCGGCTCCGGTGAAGCGGAACCGGATACCATCCATCCCGCGCGTCGACCGTGCGACTCCCGTCGTGTCGAAGATGACATCGTAGTCGACGCCGACGGTGAAGGTCGTTCCGGTCGAGAGGTCCTGGACGCTCTCGATGGTGTCGACCGGCGTGAACGAGAGCGGGATGAGCTGCCCCGCTCCAATGTATGGTGGGCTCTCAACCTGCTCGAGCTCCTCCGACCCGATGAGGTACGTATCGACCGCTCCTGCTGTCGTGCCTGCGCGCGTGAGGAGCGGGTTCGTGCCTGAGACAACGAGGACGCCGCTCACGTCGGGGAAATCGTCGACGACAACTTTCTTGACGCCTGTGTTGGTCGAGAGCTCGCGTCCGATGATAGCGATGAGGTAGCGGTCGATGAGCGCCTGGTTCGTCTCGCGGTCGCGGCCGCCGGTCGCAGAGGTCGGGTTCGTGACCGAGTCGAAGCCTACGAGCGGTCGAAGCGGCCGGTTGATCCGGTTCGCGGCAACGGCGCCCTGGACGCCCTCGACTACGGCGACCACAGGAACGGTCAGCTCGTAGCGCTTCGTTGCGATGTTGAAGTAGCTGCTCGCGCTCGCCGCGAACATGGTGACGTCTTGGGTCGCGACGAAGGTGATGGTGAGCCCGGTCGCCTCGTCCGCAGCCGTCGCGATCGGGTAGCCGCGCTGCACCGTCGTGTCGGAGCTTGGAGCCGAGCTCCGCGAGAAGACGGCCGACGCTGACGCTTGACCGCCTTGGATGCGGGTCAGGCCCTCGTTGAGGACGATGCCCTCGAGGTCGACTTCGAATGGTCCATCGAACTCCTGCGCGTTCGACAGCGTGAGCATGAGGCTCACCTTGCGAGAGTCGTCGTGCGCAGATTCGAGCGCGCCACCTTGCGGGAACATGCAGAGGTCGGGGACCTCGCCCTGAGTCACATCCCAGGTGTTGTCGCGGTCGGTGATGCCGTTGGCGATGATGGCCGCGAATTGGTTCGCCGTGATTCTCTGGATCGGCATCGCTTACCCCTGCGGCGGTACGAGGACGCCGCCCGTAGAGACGGTCTCCCCAGCGACGGTGGTGGCATCGACTCGGAAGGCGTAGCCCGTCTTGCTGTTGCCTCCTCCGAAGTTCGCGGGCACGAAGTACATCCGCTGGATGGTCGAGAGCCGCTCCTGAGTCGTTCGCTGCGCGAGCTGGTTTCCGCGCTGGGCACGGACGAGCGCGTCGAAGGCCTGCCGGATGTTCTGCTGACCCTGGACCGAGAGCGCGAACTCGTTGTCCGGAACCGTACCGATGAGCGCGTCGAGCCCGGCTCCACTTGGCTGGTCGAGCGATAGGAGCCGTTTCAACGACTGCTCCGCCTTCGCCTTGTCGGTGATGGATACGAGTCGCCCGGAGGCCTTCGAACGAACGACGTTGCCGTTCACGATTTGAAGTGTTCGGGTCATGCTGTCGCGCACTCCTGGATGGTGAGTTCGATCTGCGAGAACTGCTCGAGGATGGCGTTGAATTCATCGACTGCAGCCTGGAGCTCAGCTCGGAAGCTGAGGTACCGGTTCACGCGGTCGACGATGTCGTTGAGCTCTGCCTCTGTCGATGCGAGCGCAGTCGACACGTTGATGTTGAAGTCTCCAAGGTCCGCACATGTCGAAATGAGCCCGAGCGGAAGGAGCTCAGCCGCGCTCTCTGCAGCGTGCAGTGCCTGGAGCGCGACGTTCCGCGCGATGATGAGTGGCGCGTTCAAGACGTCGAGCGCCAGGATCTGCGCCTCGAAGCTTGCGATGAGCGCCTCGAGCGCGACCTTCTGCGCCTGAATGAGCCCCGACAGACCGCCCAGTACGGCGCTGCCAAGGGCGCATAGGATCTCCTTCACGCATGGGTTCAGCGCCATGGTTACTCTCCGAACACCTTCACCGAGCAGAAGTGCGTACCGCCCCCGGCGGTGGTGTACCTGGTGATGGCGCCTGCCTTCGCCGTCTCCGCACCCCCAACAGCTGCCGCAGCCGCACCGAGCGCTTTAACCAATGTAGTGAGAAGCGGAACCAGCTTCAGCACGTCCGGGTTCGTGAACGGCGGCGGCCCCGCGGCCGCTGCAGCAAGCCCGGAAAGGAAGGTTGCCGTAGCCGCTGCGAGCGTCGCGAGCGCGCCTGCTTCGACGCCGTTCTGTGCCGCGCGAACGGCTTCGAGTGCGGTATCAGCGATGCCCCACGCGGTCCCGAGCACGTACGCTTGTGGGACGCCGAGTGCGCCGGGGACGGGTGCCGCGCTGAGAAGCGCTCCTTCACTTCCAAGGAAGACGCTCGCCGTCGGGAGCGTCGCCGCGAGCGTCGCCGTCGACGTGTGCGCGTGCAGGAACAGGCGCGACATCGACATCGACAGCCCGATGGGAGCCGTCGGGAGCTGCTGGACCTGCACGTTCCCAAGAAAGTCGACGTCGACCTCGAGCGAAGGGATAAGACCGTCGAGCGCGTACCAGCGACTCCGTGACCGGAGCGGACTCGGTGGGAATGGGACGAGGGCTTCGGGCTCGATGGTCGGAGACGGAATGGCGACTGCCGGTGTTCCGATGTCCTCGTAGACGGTACCCTGCGCCTCGTCGTAGTAGGTCAACGCCGGAATGCCTGCCGGAGGCGGTAGGAACTGCACTTTCGTCCGGTGCTCGCGGTTCGTGCTCAGGATGCCTGGTGGCGCTGGGAAGGCGCCTGGGTTTGGGATGATGGGCTCCGACTCGTTGAATGACGGGACTCCGTTCACCGGGGGAAGGAGGCGCTTCACGAGTCCGAAGCGAACCTCGACGCCGTTGTCGTTGAAGACGTCGAGGTTTGCGGTGTGGATGGCTTCCTGCCGCTCCTTGATCAGGCGGATGTCGGCGCCGCCTCCACCGGCGAGCGTGAGCGTTCCATCCTGCGTCCCGAGGATGTACGCGCCCCCGGAGGACCGCTTGTCCCATTCGCCTTCCTTGAGCTGTCGGAAGATGAGCCCAAGGC
>OCOJ01037952.1_pt3 | contig 49760 bp, 41 predicted proteins | sample 1539251 | NCBI WGS metagenome assembly OCOJ01 (sample SAMN01911457, study PRJEB22624) | soil metagenome | biome: Soil | place: Malaysia | collected 2012-04-30 | depth RA_metagenome m
TCACTTCATAGACCTCTTCCTGCGGATGGAAATGCTCGTGGATGGCCGCACCGCGAACAAAGCTGTAATGGGCAAACGTCATGCTGGCGGAGTGGAAATATTGCCCGTGCCAACCGGGCAGGCGCTCGACCACGCGCAAGCTGTTGGTGTCCACAAATGGCATCGAAGTCTTCTCCTCGCAGGAATCCTAGCACGCCCGGGGGTGCGGCTCCCTCCGCATCACATGCTCTTCGCCTGCCTGCTCGCATCCGGGCACTCGTCACTCGTCTGCGGCTTCATCGCACCCTGAGTGCCCTTGCGAAGGGATTACTCGTCACTCATCACTGTCCTATGGCACACTGAACTGTCGGGAGCTACCGCGACTCTTAGGACTGGCACGGGGGCCTTACCGACCCCACTAAATCATCCATGGACCCACGCCTCGTCCGCAATTTCTGCATCATCGCGCACATTGACCACGGCAAGTCCACGCTGGCGGACCGCCTGCTGGAAATGACCGGCTCGCTCTCCCAGCGGGAGATGAGCGCGCAGGTGCTGGACTCGATGGACCTGGAGCGCGAGCGCGGCATCACTATCAAGGCCAAGAGCATCCGGCTGCACTACACCGCGCGCGACGGCCAGACCTACCGCCTGCACCTGATCGACACTCCCGGCCACGTGGATTTTTCCTATGAAGTCTCCCGCGCGCTATCCGCCTGCGAAGGAGCGCTGCTGGTAGTGGACGCGAGCCAGGGCGTCGAGGCGCAGACGGTTGCGAATACCTTTCTCGCCGCGGCCAGCAACCTGACCATCGTTCCGGTGATCAACAAGATTGACCTGCCCGCAGCGCAGCCGGACCGCGTGAAGGAACAGATCGAAAACGTCCTGGCCATCCCCGCGCAGGACGCGCTGCCCATCAGCGCCAAGAGCGGGCTGGGAGTGGACGCGGTGCTGGAAGCAATCGTCCAGCGCATTCCGCCGCCCAAGGGCAACCCCGAAGAGCCGCTGCAGGCGCTGATCTTCGATTCCTGGTTCGACGCCTACCGCGGCGCGGTGATCCAGGTGCGCGTCAAGGCGGGGCGCATCGCCCCGCGCATGAAGATCCGCATGGCTTCGACCGGCCAGGAATTCGAAGTGGAAAACTTGGGCGTGTTCACGCCCAAGCCGCTGGAGGTGGAGGAGCTGGCCGCGGGCGAAGTGGGCTACGTGATGGCCAACATCAAGGACGTGGCCGATGCGCGCGTGGGCGATAGCGTGATCGAAGCGGACCGGCCCGCGCCCGCGCTGCCCGGCTTCCAGGCCATCAAGCCCATGGTCTTTGCCGGCATTTTTCCGGTGAACGCCAGCGACTACGAGCTGCTGCGCGACGCCCTGGGAAAACTCCGCTTGAACGACGCCGCATTCTTCTACGAACCGGATAATTCCGTGGCCCTGGGCTTCGGCTTCCGCTGCGGCTTTCTGGGCCTGCTGCACATGGAGATCGTGCAGGAGCGGCTGGAGCGCGAGTACAACATCAACCTGATCACCACCGCGCCCAGCGTGCGCTACGGTATCAAGACGGTGACCGGCGAAGAGCTGGAAGTGGATAATCCCACCAGATTCCCTCCGCCGGGCTCCATCGCCTCGATCCAGGAGCCGATGATCACCGCGATGATCATCACCTCGGACGAATCCGTGGGCGCCATCCTGAAATTGTGCGAGGAAAAGCGCGGCACGCAGAAGGGCTTCGAGTACCTCTCGCCCACGCGCGTGATGCTCACCTACGAGCTGCCGCTCAATGAAATCGTGCTGGACTTCTACGACCGGCTGAAAAGCGTCTCGCGCGGTTATGCCTCGCTCGATTACCACCTCTCCGGCTACCACGAGTCCAAGCTGGTGAAGCTGGACGTGCTGGTGGGCGGCGAGCCGGTGGACGCGCTGACCATGATCTGCCACGCCGACCAGGCCTACGAGCGCGGGCGCGAGCTGGTGACGCGCCTGCGCAAGCTCATCCCGCGGCAGATGTTCGAGGTGCCCGTGCAGGCGGCCATCGGCAGCCGGGTGATCGCCCGCGAAACCATCAGCGCCATGCGCAAAAACGTTCTGGCCAAGTGCTACGGCGGCGACATCACCCGCAAGCGCAAGCTGCTCGAGAAACAGAAGGAAGGCAAGCGCAGGATGAAGCGCGTAGGCCGCGTGGATATCCCGCAAGAAGCGTTCCTGGCAGTGCTCAAGGTGGCCGGCGGCGAGGAAGAATAGCAGGGAGAGGAAAGAGAGAAAGAGTCGATGAGGGGAAAAAGATACCGCAGAGACGCAGAGAACGCAGAATTACATAGAGAGGAAGACTCTGCGAGCCTCCGTGCGCTCTGCACCTCTGCGCTATCTTCTCCTGCTAGGAGTTTTCGTGTCGCTTGCTGTGTACTTCCGCAGTGATTTCGCCGCGATGCAGGCGAACCCGAATCTCTTCACCCAGCGCGACCTGGCTGGCGTTCCGCAAGACGTTACCCTGCGCGTCGTAGGCCACGGAGTAGCCGCGTTCGAGGACGCGCATCGGACTGCGCTCTTCCAGCTGCGTGCGCAGCCGGGCCACGCGCTCCGCTCTGGCGCGCAGCAGGCGCTCCATGCGGATGGCCGCGTCCTGCCGCCGGCGCGCCAGGCGCAAATCGAGGGCCGCGATGCGCGGGCGGAAGTCGAAGGCGGCCACGCGCGCCGTGGCCACTTCCACGCGGCGGCGCAAACGTTCCAGGCGCCGGCGCAGCAATTCACCCAGGCGTCCCGTCAATTCGTCGGCGCGCTGGCGGTGCTGCCGCAGAAGGAAGTCGAGCCGGCGGAAGCCGCGATGTGCGGCCAGTTCGTGCAGCCGGGCGCGGCGCGCCAGCAGAGCCAGGCGCGCGTGCTGTGCCAGGCTGCGTGCCAGCTGCTCGATGTGCCGCAGGAATTCCTCGCGCGTGCGCACCACGATTTCCGCGGCGTTCGACGGCGTGGAGGCGCGCACATCGGCCACAAAATCGGCGATGGTGAAATCCGTTTCGTGGCCCACTCCGGAAATAACCGGAAGGGGACACGCCGCGATGGCCCGGGCAACTTTTTCTTCGTTAAAGGCCCACAGGTCTTCGAGCGAGCCGCCCCCGCGCACCAGAAGCAGCACGTCCACCCCTTTCTCGCGGCCGAACCAGTCGAGCGCCGCGGCGATTTCACCGGGAGCTTCCTCGCCTTGCACGCGCACGGGATAGAGCAGGACGCGCACATTGGGAAAGCGGCGCTTGAGGATGCGCAGCACGTCGCGCACCGCCGCGCCGGAGGGCGATGTGATCAGGCCGATGCGCCGCGGCAGGAGCGGCAGCGGCTTTTTGCGCGCGGGATCGAACAGGCCCTCCGCCTCTAGGCGCTGCTTCAACTGCTCGAAGGCCAATTGCAACGCGCCCAGGCCCACGGGCTCGATCTGCGTCACATAAAGCTGATACTCGCCGCGAAGCTCATACACGCTGATGGCGCCGCGCACAGTGACTTTGAGCCCGTCCTCGGGTCGGAATTTGATGCCGCGCAGCTTGTCGCGGAAGAGGGCGCAGCGGATCTGCGCCTTCTCGTCTTTGAGGGTGAAATAGATGTGGCCGGATTGCGCTGCGCGGGTATTGGAAATCTCGCCCTCGACCCACAGGTCGTCGAATTCGCCTTCGAGCAGGTCCCGGACGCGCGCGGTAAGCTGGCTGACCGTCCAGATCTTTCGTTCGGGAACGAGATTGAGTGTGAACTGAGCCATGCCTTGGCCGGCCCGTCCCGAAGCTTCGGGAAACGCCTCCGCTCCTGTAGCGGCGGCCTGCCTGCCGCAGGCAGGGTTTATCCCGCGAGGGAGCCGCAAAGATGGCGGCATGAAGCCGCCACTACAGATCCCGGCGCCGCGCTCTTCAACATCCAGAGACGGACTGGAGGAGTTTACCGCCGGAAGCTGGAAAAGAGCCACGAAAGAAGCGTGAGCACCAGGCTCAACACCAGGCAGGTGACGATGGGGAAATAAAAGGTCGAGCTTTTGCCCTGCACCAGGATGTCACCGGGCAGGCGTCCCAGCCGGAATGGCAGCTTGGAGCCGGCATAAAGTAACCCTCCCACCACCACCAGTAACAGGCCGATGACGATGAGCAGCTTGCCGGATTCGCGCAGCGGATCCATGGGCGTATCTTACGGTATTAGACGCAGGAGGAGCGCAGGAAGTTCGATGGCGGCAAGGGTTGAGGGTCGAAGGGTAAACGTTGAGCGTTGGAGGTTGAGCGTTGGAGGTCGAAAGTTGAAAGTTAAAAGTTGAACGTGCGATGAGCGGAACGGACTTCGCGTGGTCAGCCAACTGCCTGGGAGGGGCGACCGATGTTCGATTTTCGTTCCGAAGCTTCGGGATCCGATTTTCGATTTTCGCTCTCAGACCAACTCGTGGCCTGCGAAAAAGTAGCCGATCTCGAAGGCAGCCGTTTCCGGCCCGTCGGAGCCATGCGTGCAATTGTTCTGGATGCTGGTGCCGAGGTCGCGGCGTATGGTGCCGGGAGCGGCCTTGGCGGGATCGGTGGCGCCCATCGTGTCGCGCCATTTGGATATCGCACCGTCAGCTTCCAGCACCATCACCACGGATTTTCCAGAGCTCATGAACGCTGTCAGTTCGCCGAAAAAGGGCCGCGCGCAATGCACAGCATAAAATCCTTCCGCTTCCGTGCGGCTCATGGACATGGACTTGATGGCCACAATCGCGAAGCCGGCCTTCTGAATGCGCGACAGGAGTTCGCCCGTCAGTCCTCTCCCGACCGCGTCGGGCTTGATGATTGCCAGTGTGCGTTCCTTAGCCATTCGGGGATCCTTGCCTCCTGGACTTCATCATTTCAGGCGCAGCGCGAGTGTGGCGCCGATCTGCGCGGGGCTCTGAACGGTGCTGATGCCGGCAGCGGCCAATGCCGCGTATTTATCTTTCGCCGTGCCCTGCCCGCCGCTGATGATCGCGCCGGCGTGGCCCATGCGGCGGCCGGGAGGAGCGGTCTGCCCGGCGATGAAACCGACCACCGGCTTCTTCACGTGCTCTTTGATGTAGGCGGCCGCGGTTTCTTCCGCGTTGCCGCCGATTTCGCCGATCATGACGATGGCGTGCGTTTCCGGGTCCGCGTTGAACAGCTGGATGGCGTCCAGGAACGTGGTGCCGATGATCGGATCGCCTCCAATACCGATGCACGTGGATTGGCCGATGCCCAGGCGCGTCAACTGGTCCACGGCCTCGTAGGTGAGCGTGCCGCTGCGGCTCACCACGCCCACGTTGCCCTGCTTGTGGATGCGGCCCGGCATGATGCCGATTTTGCATTTACCGGGAGAAATGATGCCGGGGCAGTTCGGCCCGATCAGCCGAGTGCGCCCGCCACGAATCACGTTCCAGACGCGGGTCATGTCCATCGCCGGGATGCCTTCCGTGATGCAGACCACAAGGGGCAGGCCGGCATCGGCGGCTTCCAGAATGGCGTCGCCGGCAAACGGCGGGGGCACAAAAATCACGGAGACGTTCGCCCCAGTGGCTTTGACCGCTTCCGCCACGGTATTGAAGACCGGAACCTCCAGATGCTTTGTGCCGCCCTTCCCCGGCGTTACGCCGCCCACCACCTTCGTGCCGTACTCGATCATCTGCGTGGCGTGAAAGGTTCCTTCGCGTCCCGTAAAGCCCTGGACGAGCAGGCGCGTGTTCTGATCCACCAGGACGCTCATCGCGCGCCTCCCGCAATGCGCACGACCTTCTCGGCGCCATCTCGCATCCCGTCGGCCACCGTGAATCCCAGTCCTGACTCCTGAATGATCTGTTTCCCTTGCTCGACGTTTGTCCCTTCCATGCGCACCACGACGGGAATCTTCAGATTCAGCTCGCGCGCCGCGGAGACGACGCCGGTGGCCAGCACATCGCAGCGCAGGATGCCGCCGAAGATGTTGATGAACACGGCGCGCACGCTGGTGTCGCTGATCAGGATCTTGAAGGCATTCTTGATCTGTTCGGCGCTGGCTCCGCCGCCCACGTCCAGGAAATTGGCCGGAGCGCCGCCGGAAAGCTTGATGATGTCCATGGTGGCCATGGCCAGGCCGGCGCCGTTGACCATGCAGCCCACCGTGCCGTCGAGCTTGATGTAGTTCAGGCCGTATTTCGAGGCCTCGATTTCCAGCGGGTCTTCCTCGTCCAGGTCGCGCAGCTCGACGATGTCCTTATGGCGGTAGAGCGCGTTGTCGTCGAAGGTCATCTTGGCATCGAGAGCCACCAGCTTGCCGTCTCCGGTGACGATGCAAGGATTGATTTCAACCAGTGATGCGTCCGACTCCACATAGGCTCGATAGAGAGACTGGAAGAACGGCACGGCAGCAGACACGCTTTCCGGGGCGAGGCCGAGGCCGAAGGCCAGCTTGCGCGCCTGATAGGCTTGCAGGCCCACACCGGGGTGGACATGCTCGCGGAGAATGGCCTCGGGCCGCTCTTTGGCCACCTCTTCGATTTCCATTCCGCCCGCGGCGCTGGCCATGAACACCGGCAGGGCAGCGGCGCGGTCCAGCAGGACGCCCAGGTAGAGCTCGCGCTTGATGTCCAGGCCCTCTTCAATCAGCAGGCGCTTGACCATCCGTCCCTCGGGACCGGTCTGGTGAGTCACCAGCTTCATGCCCAGAATGCGGCCGGCAAGGTCTGCGGCCTCGTCCACGGAGCGCGCCAGCTTGACGCCGCCGCCTTTGCCGCGCCCGCCGGCGTGAATCTGTGCTTTCACCACCACCACCGGAGAGCGCAGCCGCTCGGCGGCGGCGCGTGCTTCTTCTCTTGTGAAGGCCACTTCACCGCGCGGCGTGGGCACCCCATAGCGCGCGAGGATGGCTTTGGCTTGATATTCGTGGATCTTCATAGCGCTTCCAGCAATGCTAAACTTGCGGATTCCCGAAGCGGGGCCAGTCTACATGCAAAGGCGCGGCGGCGGCAAGGCTGCGCCATCTCCATGATCGTCCAGGCACTGAATTCGATAAGCGGCGGGCGGGATTTGACCCGTTCGGAAGCGGACGCGGCGATGGAAGAAATCCTCGCCGGCCGCGCCACAGACGAGCAAATCGCGGGCCTGCTCACCGCGCTGCGGGATAAGGGCGAAACGGTGGAAGAGCTGGTGGGCTTCGCCACGGCCATGCGGCGGCACGCGGCGCCGGTTTTCGCCTCGCCGCGCGGCAACGGGCTGCCGCGCCTGGTGGACACGTGTGGAACGGGCGGCGCGCCGCGGGACACCTTCAATATTTCCACTTGCGCGGCATTTGTGGCCGCGGGCGCCGGGGCGCGCGTGGCGAAGCACGGAAACCGCTCGGTCACCTCGCTGTGCGGCTCCGCGGATGTACTCGAGGCCCTGGGGGTACGGCTGGACGCGGCGCCGGAGCGCATGGGGGAAGCCGTGGAGCGCATGGGGATCGGGTTTTTCTTTGCGCCCGCGGTGCACACGGCCATGAAGCACGCCATGGCCGCGCGCCGGCAGCTCAAATTCCGCACCGTTTTCAACCTGCTCGGTCCGCTCACTAATCCCGCCGGCGCGCGGGCGCAGGTGGTGGGGGTGAGCGAGGCGCGGTTCACGGAACCACTCGCACTGGCGCTGGCAGCACTGGGAACGGAACACGCGTTTGTGGTGCACAGTGCGGACGGCATGGACGAGATTTCGATTGCGGGGGAAACGCGGATTTCAGAAGTAAGCGCAGGCAGAACCCGGACGCGCACCGTCACCCCGGAGGATTTTGGGCTGGGACGCTCATCCGGCGAGGCGCTTGCCGGCGGGGATGCCGCGGCGAATGCGGCCACCCTGCGCGCGGTGCTGGCCGGCGAGCGCGGCGCGCGGAGGGACGTAGTGCTGGCCAACGCCTCCGCCGCGCTGGTGGCCGCGGGCTGCGCCGCTGATTTTCGGGAGGGCGCGCAACGTGCGGCGCAGGCGATTGACTCCGGCGCGGCTGCAAAAAAGCTGCAGGCGCTCGTGGAATTTTCCCAGGCGCAATGAAACGGGAGGGCAGGCCGGAGCGTTCCACAAGCCGGAGGCTGCTGTGTTAAAATCCAGCCTCCCCGTTTCCGTCCCACCGGCGGCCTTCGCTCGCGCCGGCATCCCGTACACCGTCAACGCAAAGGAGAAAGTCCGCATGACTCCCGAACAAGCGAAATTCACCGCGCAGCTTTTTGTGCAAGGCCTGGAGAACGAATACGGCATCACCAGGAAGGTGATTGCAGCCATACCGGAAGCGAAGAAAGATTACCGCCCCGACCCGCACGCGCGCACGGCTTTCGAGCTGGCCTCGCATCTGGCCAGCGCGGACGTGTGGTTCCTGAACGGAATCGCCAAGGGCGATCTCACGCCGGAGGACGACCGAAAGTTCAAGAGCGTGGCGGAAATCGTGGCCTATTACGAGAAAGAATTCCCGGCGGCGCTGGCCAGGATCAAGGCGCTGCCCGCGGAGACGCTGGCCAAGCCGCTGGCTGCCTTCGGGATGTTTAATTTCCCCGCGGCCGTCTACCTGACTTTCACCAACAACCACTCGATCCATCATCGCGGGCAACTGGCGGCCTACCTGCGGCCCATGGGCTCGAAAGTGCCGAACATTTACGGCGGCAGCTTTGACGAGCCCATGCAGATGCCGGCCGGGGCGCACTGAAAAGAACGGCGACATTCGAAATTCGAAAAACGAAAATCGAAAACCGGGAAGAAAGGGACCCGCCTTCACCCCTGCTGAGCCACCGGCCGGCGAACGGACTGAGGATCATTCCTGGCGGCTCAGGGTGCGCACGGCAAGAACCCCTGCCATCACCGCGAAGATCAGGAAGCCCGCAGCCTCCCAAGCCACGCGGCGCGGGTCGCCCAGGCCGATGGTGGCGTAGCGCAGCACATCCACCTGCCAGGTGATGGGATTGGCCAGGGCCGCGGCGGCGAACCAGCGCGGCAACGGCTCCGTGGGATAGAACATCGAGCTGACAAAAATCAGCACGAAATAAAGGATGGAAGTAACTGCATTGAACACGTCGTTGCGCCGAATGCGCAACGCGAGCATGGCATAGAGATAGAACCACGCGGCCGGGCCCGCCACCAACGCGGCCAGCAAAATCGGGACGCGTGCGGCGTGCAAAGGCACATGCAACAACACGTGCGCGGCGGCCAGCGTCAATCCCGCCTGTGCCAGCGCCACCAGCAGCGTGAACAACATGCGGCCAAACAAGTACTCGGCGCGCGTCATGGGGTAGGTGAGCATCTCGAAGAAGATGCCGTTGTCGCGGTCCATAAAGAAAGACCAGGCAGTGTTGGAGGGAATGGCAAAGCTGCCCAGCGCCAGGCAGCCACCGAGAAAGAAGGCGTTGTAATCCAAGCCGGCAGCCCCGAATTTGAGCCCCAGCGCGGCATCGATGCCCACACCGAACACCAGCAGATTGATCATGGGATAGAAGAGGTCCCAGATGACGAAGGTGAAATTGGTGGCGCGAATCTTCGCGTCGCGATAGAGCACCGCAGTGATTGCGGACATCTCGCTTCTCCTTCCCTACTTCCCCGCTTCCTTCTTCAACAGTTCGACAAACACGTCTTCCAGGCTCGCTCCGCCCACCTCCACGTGCAGCACGCGGCCGAGCCGGGCGAGCGAGCCTACTGCATCCAGCACGCTGCCGTCGCTGGCCTTGTAGGCAACCTCGATGGTGTTCTGGCTAATCGCCGAGCGCAAAGGGGCCAGCGCGCGCACGGCTTGATCAATCCCGGCGGGCAGCTCGGAAAAGGTAACGGCAATCTCATACACTCCTTCCGAAAGCAGTTTCAGGGTGTGTAAATCGCCGCGGGCCACCTGGCGGCCTTTATTGACGATCAGGATGTCGTCGCACAGCTCTTCCGCCTCGCTCAGAATGTGCGTGGTGAGGATGATGGTGCGGCCCCGGCGGGCCTCTTCGCGCAGCCAGTCCATCACCTGGCGCTTCAAGAGCGCGTCCATGCCCGTGGAGAATTCGTCCAGAAACACCACCGGCGAATTCACCAGGAACACCTTAGCCACCTGCACGCGCCGGCGGGAACCTCCGCTCAGGTCCTGGATTTTCTGGCCGGCCTCGGAAGCGATCTGGAAGCGCTCGAGGATTTCATCCGTGCGCCGGCGCGCCTCGGAGCCGGGCAAGCCAAAAAACCGCGCGTAGGTGAGCAGATTGTCGCGGACGCTCAGGAAGATTTCCGCGGCGGACTCCTGGAGCACCACGCAGATGTTGCGGCGGACGTCGAGCGGCTGCGCGGCTACGTCGAAACCCATCACCACCGCCCGGCCGCCCGAGGGCCGCAGCAGCGTGTTCAGGATCTTCAGCGTCGTGGTCTTGCCGGCGCCGTTTGGACCGAGCAGGCCGAAAATCGAGCCGCGCGACACGGAAAAACTCAGCCCATCCACCGCCCGCACCGGCGGCCCGCCCTTGGGGCGATAGACCTTCACGAGATTTTCCACTTCAATGGCCCAGGAGCTCATGAGGCGTTTCATCGCTTTCTCCCGCACCGGGGAGGCGGGCATTAAAAGACGCTTCGGAGCCAAAAGTTGACGGTAGAATGGCCACCCCCGCGGGCGGCCGCGAGATTCCGGCGGCGCGCCGGCTTACAGGAGGGCCGAAGCAATGACGATGCGGATGTTCACCTTCATGGGGCTATGCCTCGGACTGACTACGGCACTGTACGCGGGCGGTCCACGGAAGTCAACGCTCCCGGCCGAGCGGGATGCCGCCGGGGTGGCCAGCGCGGTGCGAGATTACCGCGCGTCCCACCAGCAGGCCATCATTCAGGAATTCCGGGAGTTCCTGGCGATTCCCAACATCGCCTCGGATGCGCCCAATATCGCGCGCAACGCCGAGCGCCTGGGCAGGATGCTCGAGTCGCGCGGCATCCATCCGCAAATGCTGCCGCTTCCCGGCCACGGGCCGCTGGTGTTCGCGGAAGTGAATGCGCCGGGAGCGAGGCGTACGGTGATTTTCTACGCGCATTACGACGGCCAGCCTGTGGATCCTGCCGTGTGGATCGCCAACAAGCCGTTTGAACCGATGCTGTTCACGGGAGCACTGGCCGCAGGAGCAAAGCAGATTTCCTTCCCGGAAGCTCCCTCGAAGTATGAAGACAATTGGCGGATTTATGCGCGTTCCGCCTCCGACGACAAGGCGGCCATTGTGGCCATTCTGACTGCGCTCGATGCCCTCCGCGCCAGCCACATTCCGCTGGGCGTGAACGTGAAACTGCTCTTCGACAGCGAAGAAGAGGCCGGCTCGCAGCATCTGGACGGAGCGGTGAACGAGCACCGCGGCCTTTTCCGCGGCGACCTGCTGCTCGTCTGCGATGGGCCAGAAGATCAGTCCAGCCGGCCGCAAGTCGTATTTGGAAATCGCGGCGTGGTCGACGCGGAAATCACCGTGTACGGCCCAGCGCGCCCGCTGCACAGCGGGCATTACGGCAATTGGGTGCCCAACCCGGCGATGCGCCTGGCGCAATTGCTGGCCTCGATGAAGGATGAAAATGGCCGCGTGCTGATCGCCGGGTTTTACGACGATGTGGCGCCACTCGGCGCGCTCGAACGGCAGGCGATTGCCGAGGCGCCGAAAAACGAAGCCGCGCTGGAGCGCGAACTGGCCGTGGCGCGGGCGGATGGAAGCGGCAAACGGCTGGTAGAGCTCATCTCCGAGCCGTCCTTGAACATTCGCGGGCTGCGCAGCGCGTACGTGGGGGAACAATCGCAAAACGTAATTCCCGAGCGCGCCATCGCCTCGATTGACATGCGCCTGGTGAAAAACATCCCGCCGGAGGCGCAGGTGAACCGGCTGATCGCCCACATCGAAAAGCAGGGCTACACCGTCTTCCGCCGCGAGCCCACGCTCGAGGAGCGGAGAAAGTATCCGCGCGTTGCTCGCGTGGAATCCGGAGCGGGCTACCCGGCCACGCATACGGCGATGGACCTGCCTGCGGCCGTAGCGCTGGTCAAAGTGGTGGCCGATGCCACGGGACAGCAGCCGGTGCGGCTGCCGACGCTGGGGGGCAGCGTACCGATGTACACCTTCGAGCGACTGGGCCTGCCGGTGATCGGCGTGCCCATCGCCAACTACGACAACAGCCAGCACGCGGCCAACGAAAACATCCGCATCGGAAACCTGTGGCGGGGAATTGATACATTTGGGGGAATTCTGGCCGCGCTCGATTGGTAGTTCCTCCCGGCGAAGCCAACAGAGGGTCAGAGGCGGTCTCTTAGAATTTCCGCGATGTCCCGCCGACCATGCAGGGTGGAGGCGATCTGGAGCGGCTTGGTATCAGGCAGCAATACGATCAAGAAGGAATAAACCGAGAAAAACCTGACATCCAGGTCTGTCAAATCCGGACGGCGGTGCCCTGCGCCCGGGGTGGCAGCCAGAAAAGCGAACTCGCCGCGGATTTTCGGACTCCACGCGGCTGGAGATTCGAATGCCGGCATTTTGCTCGAGGTACGACCAGATTTAAGCGAGGTCACGCGCCGCCTTCGGCGCGAGAACGTAGCGCGCGCTCATCGTGCCTGTTTCTTCAGCCTCGCGAGATGAGCGTCCAAGCGGTCCTCGGGGATTCCTTCTCCCCGGCGGAGTTCTTCCACGCCTTGGCGGATTTCCGCGTTGATCGCGTCACGATTCAAGAGCAGCCACCGATCCTGCTCCTCCTGCGTTTCCAGCAGGCGCTGCAATAGTTCTTCGGCATTCTGGGAGCCGGTGGCCCGGAGCTGTTTGCGAATCCTGGCTTCCAGGGCCGCATCGCGGATTTCAATATTCACGGGCGAGCCCTCCGGAACAACTTCTGATCTGCTTCATGCTAGCGCAGCGGGGGACGATATCCAGGCGCACGAGCCGGCGAATCGCACAACCTGGTCGGATGATGGCGGCGTGAAGCAGCCGCTACAGGCGGAGGAAATTCTCCAGGAGTTTCGCGCCGGGGGTGGTGAGCACCGATTCCGGGTGGAATTGCACGCCCTCGACGGGATACTTCCTGTGGCGCAGGCCCATGATGGTGCCATCCGCCGTTTCCGCGGAAATCGAAAGGCAACGCGGCAGGGATTCGCGCGCGACAATCAGGGAATGGTAACGCGTGGCCTGGAAGGCCGGCGGGAGGCCGCGGAAAATGCTCTTCCCGTCGTGGTGGATTTCGCTGGTTTTTCCATGCATCACGCGGGGCGCCCGCACCACGCGCCCGCCAAAGACTTCGCCGATGGCCTGATGGCCCAGGCAAACCCCCAGGATGGGAATTTGCCCGGCAAAGCGGCGGATGACCGCTTCGCTGACACCGGCCTCGCGCGGCGTGCATGGGCCGGGGGAGATGACGATGCGTTCCGGGCGCAGTTCCGCAATCTCGTCCGGAGTGATGCAGTCATTGCGCCGCACCAAGAGCACCTGCCCCAGCGCGCCGAGAATCTGCGCCAGGTTGTAAGTGAAGGAGTCGTAGTTGTCGATCAGCAGGAGCATGGTGCGTCTGCGCCGGCTAGTGCCCGCCGGGATACTAACGAGTTGAAAGTTAAAAGTTGAAAGTTAACGGCTGGAGTCCCGGACCGGGGAAACGCACCAGCCGGCGCCGGCCAGACCGCCGAGGATGCAGGGGCCGCTTACTTTCAACTTTAAACCTTCGGCTTTCAACCCTTTCGAGCCTTTCTGCCCGCTCTCCCCCCACGACCGCCGGCCCGTTCCAGGGCCGTAACCAGCGCGCGGGACTTATTCACGCACTCCACGTATTCGCGCTCGGGCACGGAATCGGCGACGATGCCCGCACCGGCCTGGATGTACGCGGTGTTTTTCTTCTGCACCAGGGTGCGAATGGCGATGCAGGAATCCATGTTACCGGAGTAATCGAGGTAGAGCACGGCGCCGCCATAGATGCCGCGGCGGGTGGGCTCGAGCTCCTCGATGATCTCCATGGCGCGCACCTTCGGCGCGCCGGAAAGGGTCCCTGCGGGAAAGCAAGCCATGAGCACGTCGAAACAATCCACCTCCGGCCGCAGGCGCCCACGCAGCGAAGAGACCAGATGCATGACGTGGGAATAACGCTCGACGAACATCAGGTCTTCCACGCGCACGCTGCCGTATTCCGAAACCCGTCCCAGATCGTTGCGCCCCAGGTCCACGAGCATGATGTGCTCCGCGCGCTCTTTGGGGTCTTCGCGCAGCTCGCGCTCCAGGCGCTGGTCCTCCTTCTCGCCGCCTCCGCGCGGCCGCGTGCCGGCGATGGGGCGATAGTAGGCGTCTCTTCCCTGGACCTTCACCAGCATTTCCGGGGAGCTTCCGACCACCGCCAGGTCACCCAGGCGGAGGAAATACATGTACGGCGAAGGATTCACCACGCGAAGGGCGCGGTAAATATCCAGCGGGTCCGCCGAGGTTCGCGCGGAGAAACGCTGGCTGAGCACCACCTGGAAGACGTCGCCGGCGCGGATGTAACGCTTGGCCTTGCGCACCGCCTGGAGGAATCGCGGGCGTGGAAAATCGGATTTCAGGCGCACGGGCGCACCGTCCGAGCGGCGCCGCTCGGGAGGCAATGGGCGCTCCAGGCGCGCGCGTGTGGCGCGGATGGAGCGCGTGGCCGCGTCATATTTCTCACGCAGGCGGCCGCGGCCTGCCGTGAACACCTGGCGGATGATCCACACGGCCTGGCGCACGTGGTCGAATGCCACCAGGCCGTCGAAGAGCATGAACACGGCGTCGTCCAGGCCCACGTCGTCCGGATGCGTTGCGGGAATTTTTTCTGCAAGGCGCACAGCGTCGTAGGCCAGATAACCGATGGCGCCCCCGGCCAGCGGAGGCATCCCCGGCAAACGGACGGCGCGAAGGCCTGCCAGGCGCCGGCGCAGGAACTCGAACAGTCCGCCTTCGTAAGGCCTGCTGCGCCCGCGGCATTCCAACCATGAGCCGCGGGAGCCGGACCGGATGATCTCCGGCGGATCACAGCCCAGAAAGCTGAAGCGCCCCAGCCGTTCGCCGCCCTCCACGCTCTCCAGCAGAAACGCGTTGGAAGCGCCGGCACCGCGTCCCAGGCGCAAGAAGGCGCTCACCGGGGTCAGCAGGTCCGCGCGCAGCACCTCGCACACGGGCACCACATTGCCGCGCCGCGCCAGGCGCTGGAATTCTGGATAGTCTGGAAAGATCACGCGCCGCCTCGTTCGCCTGATTCCTGGGATCTGCGCTCCTCGCGGGCGAGCGCGGCGTTCACCTCCGCGCGCATGGCGGCCACCGGCGCCTTTTCCCCGGTCCAGAGCTCCCATTGGGCCGCGCCCTGAGCCACAAACATCTCCACGCCGGAGAGTGTCTGGATGCCGCGGCGTTCCGCCAGGCGCAATAAGCGCGTACGCAGCGGACGATAGACGAGATCAAACACCAGGCCGCAACGGAGCTCGGCGGCTTCGAGCGGCGAGGCTTCACTACGCGGCATCATGCCGATGGGCGTGGCATTGACGACGGCGTCGAATTCCATTTCCCGAAGGTTCTTGCGTTCCACCGCTTCCGCCCCGAAGGCGCGGGCGGCGCTGCGCGCAGCCTCGTAGCGGCGCGCGCAGAAGAACAACGCGGCCCCGGCGCGGGCTGCGGCGAAACCAACACTGCGCGCCGCTCCTCCCGCTCCGTACACCAGCACGCGGGCTCCCTCGAGCTTCAGGCGGCGGCCCAGCGATTGCACGATTCCCTCGCAGTCCGTGTTGTAACCGTGCAGTTTGCCCGCACGGCACACCACGGTGTTGACGGCGCCGATTTCCAGAGCCAGGGGATCACATTCATCGAGGTAGCGCACGATCTGCTGCTTGTGCGGCAGGGTGACGCTGAACCCGGAGATGCGCAGCGGGCGCACGGCCCTTACGAAGTCCCGGAGATCGCGGACCAGGAAAGGCGCGAGCACCGCGTTGATGTGCCGGTAGCTGAATCCGGTGTTGTGCAGCAGCGGCGAGAGGGAATGGGCGATCGGGTTGCCGATGACGCCATAGAGTTCGGTGCCGCGGCTGTGGCGATCCACACGGTAGAGCGACTGCATCGCTTCCAGCGAGGGCTGCCCCGGCGCCACGGCGTGATCCACGGCAGCAAAGCTCAGCGCGCTGCCCTCACGCACCGCAGCGATGCGCCCGGGTGTTCCCACCTCGCCCATGGGAACCACGATGACGTGCCGGCGGCGGTGCGCGGTGCGCAGCAAACGGACCAGTTCGCGGTAATGCCGGGTGACCGCGGCAATCTTCACGGCGTCGCCTCCGGCGGCTTCCAGGCGCTTGCGCACTTCCCCGAGCCGTGCCGGGGTGCGGTTGAAATCATGATAAGAAGCGATCAGCCGGACGTCGCCAAGCGTCTTGCGCAGCGTGGATGCGTCCAGGCGCTCCAGAGTCTCCAATTCCAGGTCGCACCAGGAACAGCCGGAGGCAACGGCCAGCACCAGCCGCGAAATCTGCCGGGCGATGCTGCCCTGAAACCGCCCTCCCGCCTCTTTTCTGCGGCAGGTTGCGATCAACGTGGACCTGGAGGCGAGGGGAACAATGCTGCGCAGCAGGGAGGCAAACTCATCCTCGGACTCCAGGTAGTCCAGGCGCAATTCCAGGATGCTGGTGCGGCGCAGCGCCAGGCGCGCGGCACGGAGCGCCTGCTCCGCGCGCGGCTCAGCGATTACCGCGCAGATTTTGCCCTCGTCGAACACCTGTACCTCGGGTCCATCACCGTCGTGCTTCCCCGCGGCGCCCTGGAGTTACCCTGGCAAAGCTGAACTCGCCCCCAATCCGGCCGGCCGAGAGAGTCCCTATTATGCAGTATCCAGAGTGTAAAGCCCGGGGAACAGGCGGCTTGACGCCCCTCGAGGGCTTTGTTACGGTCAGGCCAATTAAAGACGCCGGGGAGGGTGTCCGCTGGCGTTGTGGGAGGAGGATTCGCCATGCGACAGTTCGCATTGGCCGTACTGTTGATTTTCGCCGGCGCGCACCGCGCTGCTGCCCAAGGCGCAGCCCCGGAGCCCGGAACCGGGCCTACCCCCGCGGACGTGTGGTGCGCCGGGATGATGACTAATGAAGACGTTCCCTACGACGTGTATGTAATCTCTGGAGAGCAGGCGGACCCCTACACGGTTTTCTCCCAAGGCGATTACATCTACATCAATAGGGGCGGTTCGCAGGGGGTCAAAGTCGGCGACACGTTCATGCTCCTGCGCCCGGAGAGTGACCCCTACCATCAGAAATGGTACGGGCACGAAACTACGATGGCGCGGGATCTGGGAAAGGTATGGCGCGATGTGGGCCGCATACGCGTGGTAGTGGTGCACCCGGAAGTGTCCATCGCCCTGGTAACGTACGCCTGCACGAGCGTTCAGCGGGGAGACTACGTCCGGCCGACCGTGGACTACCCCGCGCCGCCTTACAAGCCGCTGAAGGATTTCGACCGGTTCGCGCCTCCCAGCGGCAAGTCCCAGGGGCGCGTGGTGAAAGCCAGAGGATTCCAGGCCTTGCAGGAGCGCGGATCTGTGGTGTACGTAAATCTTCCCGACGCGAAAGTGGGCGACTATATCCGCTTCTTCCGTCCCACCGCCCGCAAGAACTCGCAGGTCTATCAGCTTGGCGGCATGTCCGACCACGTGGAGGGATTTGGAAGCGCACCCAGGCACTACGGCCCCGCGGATCTGCCTCGTGAGGTGATCGGAGAGGGCGTAGTCCTGCGCGTGACCAAAACCTCGGCGAGCGTGATCGTCTTCAACGAATTGCGTGAAGTCTACCTCGGGGATAACGCAGAAATCGAATAGCCCGGCAGGCGCTTACTGAGTTTGGCGCAGGAGCCCTGGGTCGTCCCGGGGCTTCTTCTTTTGCCTCCCCGCCGGCTCCGGCGCCGCCCGCAGAACGCAAGCCTTCAGCCGCCCGGCTCTCCCGCGCCCTCCTCCGACTCAGAAAAGAATTCGGCGCTGAACATCTCGATGCTGACTTCCGGATCGCGCCAGGCGTTGCCGGGAAGCCCCGCCTTGCGGCAGGTTTCCTGGAGGAATCGCTCAGCGCCCCATCCCTGCTCCGTGGCCACCTGCGGCAGGAGCAGCCCGCGCGCTCCGCGCAGCGAAACCGTGAGGCCGTGGACTCCGGGAACGATTCCTTCGATGGCTGCGGCGGCCTCCACCCGTTGCGGGGAGCTGAGAATGGAGAGTTCGATTTCCAGGGCGGCGATCTCTTCCGCGCGGACCGGCGGAAAACGGGGATCGCGTGAGGCTGCCAAAACCGCGCAAACGGCCACCAGCGTCTCCAGCGGCTCGCCGGATTCCGGACGGCCCATACACCCGCGGAGCCGGCGGGCGATGCGCAGCGTGGCGAACGCTCCGCGCCTGGGCTGTGCAGTGCCTGCGGCCGCCTCCGGCAAGCGCTGATGCATCACGTATTCGCAGACCGCGCTGCGCGCAACGCGCAGCAGGCGCTTGCGCTCCACGGGCGCAATCAGATTTTCCGCGGCGTTCGATCTCACCAATGGACTCCCGGAATTACCTCTGTGGTCCCGGCCACGGAGCTGGCGCGCAGGGCCGACACGCGGGGTGCGGCGAAGCCGCAGCCCCCGGCATCAGGTCTCATGGCTTTCCAATGAACTGGCGGCGGGCACCTCTTGCGTCTTCTTCAGGCGTTCCAAGATGCGCAAGCGCATGCGCCGCTTTTTTACCCGGTCATCCACCTGGCTCCAGAAGCGCAGGAAGTACTGCACGGCAGAGAGGACGGCAAGGATTACCACCAGCCAAAGCAAACCGTATCCCAAAGTGTGCAGAGACGGATATCGCCGGCTGAGGATCACGGTGCATGCGGCCACCACCTGGAGCGCCATCTTCGCTTTGCCCAGGCCGGAGGCTGCGATGGTCAGTCCTTCCGCGGAGGCGATGTTACGCAATCCCAGAACAGTGAACTCGCGGCCGATGATGATCACGACCATCCAGGCGGGCACCAGGCCCATGTCCACCAGGGAGATGAAGGCTGCAGTGATCAGCAGCTTGTCCGCGATGGGATCGAGCAGAATGCCCAGGGTGGTCACTTCCGCGCGGCGCCGGGCGATCATGCCGTCCAGCCAGTCCGTGGCCGCGGCCGTGGCGAGAATCAGCACGCCCCACTCTTCAAAATGTACCGGGAATCCCAGCAGCACCACGTTGGGGGAGTGGCCCAGCAGTACGGCCACAAGCAGTGGAACGAAGAAAATGCGCAGCAACGTCAGCGAATTGGGGACATTCATGGTGCGCTCGATGACGCGGGCAGGCCGCTCCCCTTGCCGCGATTCCGGCCCCGGCATTGACTATAGACTTGCAAGAAGTACCCGTCAATCTCCGCCGTGGCCCGGAGCGGCTGGCCGCCCCAGCGCAGCGCGCTCTTGATCCTCTTCAGGTCCAGGGGGTCGAATCGCGGATCGGCATCGAGCGCATGGCGGCTCATGAATTTCCAGGCATCGCTGGTGATCGGCCCCGCGCTGGCGAAAAAGTTGTGGTCCGCCCCCGCAAGCTCCACGTAGTGCAGGGGAAATCCGCGCGCGAGCAGCGCGTCGCGGCTGGCGCGCGTTTTCTCCACCGGCCACCATTGGTCGCGGGTGCCGATGTAGTAGGCGATAGGCAGCTTGCGCGCCGCGAAGTCCGCCATCTGGTATTTGAAATTTTCAATCACCCCGCCATGCACCGCCGCCGCCGCGAAGTACCGCGATTCCAGGAACGCGAAATAGAAGCTGAACATGCCCCCGGCAGAGTAACCCCAGAGATACATCCGCCTCCCATCCACGGGATGCTCCGCGGACGTTTCGCCGATGGCGTCGCGGATCCATTCCGGGTGGTCGTACAGATCGTCCCAGGCAGCGGGCGAGTTCGCGATGTTCGGCCCGAGAAGCATGAATTGGTACTGGTCCGCGACGGCCCTCCAGGCGGAAATCTGGTCCAGCCCGTTTCCGCCTGCCCCGTGCATCACCACCAGGAGCGGAAGGGGCGAAGTCCGGGGCGCGCGCGGAGGCACGAAGAGGTAGTAGCTGTGCCTTTCCCCTCCCCGCACAATTTCCTTTTGCTCGATGCCCGGGGCCAGCGCGCTCGAAGCGGCCCCAGCCCCGCCCAGACAAATCGCCAGCAGGACGGCCGTGGCCGGCGTGCACCACGGCGCTGCGCGGGTGGGCGCTGGTGCCATGGTGTGGAAACTGAGCAAGCGCATCGCCTCCAGAAAACGGGTCAGACCACACACAGAGAGCGTTTCTGGCAGTTGGATGCGGCCACGAGGTCTCGCGATGGAGCCTTTGCAATTGAAACCAGGCTCCAGAAAGGGCCATTTTATGGGCTTTCTGCGCGGTATTGCCTTGAGGGGATGATTGGTGGCAATGCTGTATTTCTGTGCAAATTGGGGGGCCCGCCCGGGCAGGTCACCGAGGCAGGCGGCAACTGGTCAGGCCCGCGGGCGCGCCGCCTAGACTTATGATAATCAACGACATAGAGGGCAGACGGGAGGCAGCGCAACTGCTCGCGCCAAGGATTTCAAGTGCGCTCGAAAATTCGCCAACCGCAATTTCCACACAGATTTCCACAGTCCGAATCGCGGCCATTGGCGCGGGTTTTCGCCGTAAGCAGTACTACTCACTTGGGAAAGCGGAAGCCTAAATCGCGCGCCGCCCGCCCAGCAGCCGTGCGGGCAGAAAAATGAGGGCTTCCACGAAGGCAAGCAACCCACCCACCGCGATGCCCAGAAGGCGGAAGGGCAACAGCAAAAGCCAGATGAGGGGATAAAGCACCAGCGCCAGGAGAGCCAGCGGCCAGCAGAAGACCAGGAGAATGCACCAAAGGATGAATCCGATCATGGCCCCTCCTTTCAAGCGCAGCCGCTCTCACCCGATGATACGCATGCGCTCGCAGAATAGTTCGCAGGGCCTCCTGCCGGTAACCTGCGGCGGCTAGCCCGCCTTGCGCTCGACCGGGCGGCCGAACCCGCTCAATTGGCCTGCCAGGGGCTCGGGCACCTCCGCAATCACCCGCAAACGCGAGTCGTGCACTTCGGAGGAGAGCACGCGCCCGCGGGCGTGTAGGCGCGCCAGCGTCCGTCCGTCGTCCAGGGGCAATTCGAGCTCCACGCGCACCAGATTTCCCCCCGGCAGACGGGCATCGATATGCACGAGCAAATCGTCCAGGCCGGTGCCGCGCAGCGCGGAGACGGCCACCGTATTTCCGTTGCCCAGCGCGCCCAGCATGTCCGGGGGCAGCTTGTCGCATTTGTTGAGCACGTGGATGCGCGGGCGGTCCGCCAGCCCCAGTTCGTCCAGGATTTTTACGACCTCCGCGTCCTGCTCGGGATGGTGCGGGCTGGAGACGTCGGTCACGTGCAGAATGAGCGCGGCCTCCTGCGCTTCTTCCAGCGTGGCGCGAAAAGCGGCAATGAGCCCGGGAGGCAGATCGCGGATGAAGCCCACCGTGTCGGAAAGCAACGCGCGGCGGCCGGAAGGCAGCTCCACGGCGCGCACGGTGGGATCCAGCGTGGCAAACATGCGCTGCGATGTGAGCACCCCGGCATGGGTGAGGGCGTTGAAGAGCGTGGACTTTCCCGCATTGGTATAGCCCACCAGCGCGGCCGAGGGCAGGGGAACGTCGCGGCGCGCGGTGCGCTGCACCTGCCGCCGCTTGCGCACCATTTCGATTTCCTCGCGGACGCGGGCAATGCGCGTGCGGATGCGCCTCCGGTCGGTTTCCAGTTTTTGTTCACCAGGGCCGCGCGTGCCGATTCCTCCGCCGAGGCGGGAGAGCTCCACGCCGCGGCCCGCCAGACGGGGCAGCAGGTAATTGAGCTGCGCCAGCTCCACCTGCAGCATGCCCTCGCGCGTGCGCGCGTGGCGCGCAAAGATATCCAGGATGAGTTGCGTGCGATCCAGCACTCGGCCGCCGAGGGCTTTCTCGATATTGCGTTGCTGCCCGGGCGTCAGGTTGCGGTCGAAGATCACCACGGGCGCCTTGTGGGCGGCGGCATCGGCCCGGATTTCATCCAATTTGCCGTGGCCGACGAGCGTGGCGGGATCGAGATGCTCGCGCATCTGCACGGCCACGCCAGCCACCTCCGCGCCGGCGCTGCGCGCCAGCTCTTCGAGTTCCTCCAGCCGTTCGCGTTCGTAGTCGGAAGGCGTGATGCCGGGAATCCTCGCGGCGCGCTTCAGGCCCACGCCCACCAGCAACACTCGTTCGCGCGCTTCAACCTGCCGTGTGGTCTTCATTCGTTGGAGGTGTGGGTAGCACAGGCACTCCTGGCTGTGCAGTGGATGGAGGGGCGAGCATGCTCGGAAGCCGGGAATCGCGCGGCCACGGGGAGTGTGCCGCTGGAACAACAGGAGTGCCCGGAGGTGCGCGGTCTCGCCAATTGACTCGCTCTAGAGTATACCGCGCATCTTGCAGCACGCCCAGGGTGTGCGGGAGCGGGAGAAACAATCGGAGGAAACGCAGAAGCGCAGAGAGCGGAGAGAGGCCGCCGGGCGCTCACAAAGCGCGCCGAGAGGGGCCGGTGGAATCCTCCAGCCCGGCTTTGCGCAGACCCTCGAGCAAGCGCTCCATCAATTCCTTGTCGGCAAACCATTTTTCCAGGTCTTCGCGGACCACGGCCAGGTTGAGAAACGCGGGAGCCTGCCGCCGCAAACCATTGATCGCCGCAGCGGCCTCCTGGCTGCGCTGGAGCTGGCCGCAGGCCGCGGCAATGTACAGATAGTTCCAGGGATCGTAGGGCATGTTGACCTGTTTCGCGGCGAGGAGGGCCTGCTCATACTCGTTTTTCCGGTAGTGGTAGCAGAAGGGGACAAAATGAAACCAGCCGGGATGATGGGGATTGAGCGACATCGCGCGCTCGACCAGTTTGTAACCCTTCTCCCACTCGCCGGCATTGAAGATATACGTCCCGATGTAGCCGAGCATTGAGGAGTGGCGCGGGTTCAAGGCCACAGCGCGATCCGCTGCGGGATGGAAGGCGGTGTAGTCTTTTGCGAAGAAGTGGGCTACGGCCAGCGCCAACCAGCCCATTTGCGAGGCCGGATCGATATCCACAGCCCGCTCGGCGGCGCGCCGCGCGCGCTCCAGAGAGCCGGGAAGCGGATTCATGCGCAGCGAGTATTCGAAGGAATAGAGATGCGCAAGCACCGCCCAACCCTCCGCATGGTTGGGCTCGCGCTCCAGGGTTCGTTCCAGTCCCGCGCGCACGGCGGCGTGCTCCGCCGGGGCTGACTGCTGCATGAATGACTGGTAGCGCAGGATCCATTCGGAGACGCTCAATTGCTCAACCGGCCGCTCGCGGAGGGAGGACGCCATGGAGCGAACCAGCACGCCCTGGCTATCGGCGACGGTGGCAACGATGCGGTCGGTAAGGTCGTCTTGAATCTGGAACGTGCTGGCCTTGCCCAGTTCGCGGTCGTAGGCTTCGGCCCATAGCTGGGCGCCGGTGGAGGCGTCCACCAGTTGCGCGCTGATGCGGATGGCGCTGCCCGCCTGGCGCACGCTGCCTTCCAGCAGGTAGCGCGCGCCCAGTTCGCGGCCCACAGCGCGCACATCGCCCGCGCGGCCTTTGAAGGTCATCGCCGAGTTGTGGGAGACCACTTGCAGGTAAGGGAAGCGCGAAAGTCCGCTGGTGATGTCTTCGGTCAGTCCGTCGCTGAGCGCTTCGAGGGACGGGTCACCGCTCGGCCCCTTGAAGGGCAGCACAGCGATCCAGAAAGTCCTCATCGCGGTTTGCGCGGAGCCGGAGCCGGAGTCGCGGCGGGCGGCGGGCGCGCCTGCCGGAACGGCGGAGGAGGCGAGGGCGGCGCTCGAATCTGGCTGCGTTTCGGCGGGCTGGGGAATGCGCAGGCCTGCTTTGGCAAGGCCTTCCAGAAAGCGGTCCATGAGGCCGCTGGCGTAATGGAAGGACTCGATGTGGCGGCGGACGTGCAGCTCGATATCTTTGTCGAGCTTTCGGAGTTCCTCGACGGCCGCGGCGGCTTCCGCCGTGCGGCCGAGAAGTCCGCAAAAACCGGCGACCTGCAGAGGCTGCCAGAACAGCCCCTCGATGTTGATGCGCATGACCTGTTCGAGGGCCTTCTCGTACTCACCTTTTTGAAAATGATCCCAAATGAGGGCCACGTGATACCAGCCGGGATGATGGGGATTGAGGTCCATGGCGCGCCGCGCAAGGTTCGCGCCGCGCTCGAATTCACCGACAAACGCGAGCATCATGCCCATCACGGCCAGGGTGTCCGTGTCGCGGGAATTCAGCGCCATGGCCTTTTCCGCCGCGGTGCGAAACGCCTGGACGTCTCGCCGGAAAAAATGGACCTGGGCGAGAAGCTGGTTACCGTACTGGCAGGCCCGGTCGAGGTCCACCGAGCGCCGCGCCGAACGGAGGGCGCGGCCCAGCGCATCGGGACGCTCATTGAACCCAAAAGAGAACTCATCGACATAAAGCTGGGTGAGGCAGGCCCATGCGTCCGCATGCCTGGGTTCGCGCGCCACGAACTGTTCGAGGCCATCCCGAAGCGCGGCATGTGCTTGCGGCGTCACACTTCGCCGGTAGCTGAGGATCCGCAGCATCCAGTCGGTAGCGGTCAGCTCGTTCTCAGGTTTTTGTTCGACGCTGGCGGCCATGGAGCGGACCAGCACGCCGTGAGCGTCGGCGACGGTGGCGACGACGCGGTCGGTGATGTCGTCCTGCACGGAGAAAATGTCGGAGTTCTTCAAGTCGCGGTTGTAAGTCTCCGCCCAGAGGTGCGCGCCGGACTGGGTGTCGATCAACTGGATGTTGATGCGCAGGGTGGCCGCGCTCTTGCGAATTCCGCCTTCCAGAACGTAGCGAGCGCCCAATTGCTCTCCGACCTCGCGCGCATCGGGCGATGCGCCCCGAAATCGCAGCGTGGAGTTTCGAGAGATGACGGAGAGATACGGAAACTTTGCGAGTCCCACATTGATGTCTTCCGCCAGGCCATCGGCGACCGCGGCGAGCTCCGGATCGGCGCTGGAGTACGAGAAAGGAAGCACAGCTATCCAGAACGCCTGGGTCCGGCCGCCTCCACTATCGGAGTCGGTATCTACAGGCTTTAGCAACCCGGACGAGGGCGCCACCGCTGCGGCGGCTGGCGCCGGGGTTGGATGGCTCCCCGCATCTTCCGCAGCCGGGATCAGCATTCCCGCCTTGCGCAAGCCCTCAAGGAAACGCTGGCCGTATTCCGGGTTCCAGACCTTTGCGACCTGCTTGCGCATGATAGCGGGGAGTTCAGGCCGGAATCTCAGCAAATCGGCGACTGCTCTTGCACCGCCATCAATGTCTCCGAGCTGACCGCAAGCGGCGGCGATGAACATAGGTGCCAGCGGGTTCCCCCGCAGCTTGGCTTTGAGCGCGAACGCGAGCGCGTCACGATAGCCGCCTTGGGAGAACGCGTGGTAAAAATCCGCGAACCAGTACCATCCGGGATGATTCGGGTTGAGTTGTTTGGCCTGCTGGACCAGTTGCATCCCGCGCTCCGCTCTCCCGGTGTAGGTCAACAATTCACCCAGATAGGCGACCGAGTTGCCATCCATTGGGTTGAGCGAGACGGCCCGCTCGGCAGCATCCCGGAACGAATCGTAATCTTTCTGGGACCACAGGGCCTGGCCCAGACTGAAATAGGCCAGATGATTGGAGGGTCCCAGGGCGACCGCTCGCCGTGCGGCGGACGTTGCGATCTCTAACGCATCGGCCTGAAGCTCGTAGCCATGCACATAATCCTGGCCGCACAGGAACGAGAGCATGGCCCAGCTGTCCGGATAGGCGGGAGCCTTGCGCACCGCTACTTCCAGGCAGGACCGCGCGGCAGCCAGTTCCTCCGGCGTGGCACTATAGGTGTAAGCGAAACTGCGCAGCACCGCCTCGTATGGGCTCAGTTGTTCGGGGGGACGCCTCCGCAAGCCCTCGCTCATGCTGTGCGGCAGGACGCCGTTCATATCAGCAACGGTCGAAACGATACGCGGTACCAGGTCGTCCTGCAGCTCAAAGCCAGCCTCCGGACTAAACGCACGCTCATAGGTTTCCGCCCAAAGATGGGCGCCCGTCCCCGCATCCACAAGCTGCACCGCCAGACGGAGCTTTGATCCCAACTGACGAAGCGTGCCCTCCATCACGAAGCGGGCGCCCAGTTCCTTGCCGGCGGTGCGGACATCCACAGGCTGATTGGCGTAGCGCGAAGTGGAGCTACGGGCGATGACGCGGAGGTACGAGAAGCGGGAAAGTCCTGTGACGATTTCTTCCGTCAGCCCTTCGGCCAGGGACGTAAGATCGGCGTTGGCGCCGCCGTATTTGAACGGCAGTACGGCGACCCAAAAGCCTTCGTCAGCGCGAGATGCGCTGGAGTCGAGTGCGTCCGCACGGGATGCGTTGGTGGATACGGAAGGAAAAGAATGCGCAGGATGGAGCGCCTCGACCGCCCTTCCTTTCCCTGGAACAATCTCCAGCCCGGCCTTCCGCAGGCCGTCGAGAAAGTGTTCGACGAGATCCGGCTCGAACCACTTCTCGAGCTCCTCCCGCGCCGCCGTGGCGAACTCTGGCCGAATGGCGAGCAATTCCTGGAGAGCTTTGTGCGCGGCCGGCGCCTCGCCGAGCTGGCCGAATGCCGCGGCGCAGACCAGTGGGGTCCAAAAATAGCCAGGCATTTGAATGCGCAGAGCCGCGTCGATGGCGGCGCGGTAGTCGCGCGCGCGGTAGGCGTTGAACACCGCAGCGAGCCGGTACCAGCCGGGAAAGTGCGGATTGAGCTGCATGGCCGAATCCGCAACGGCGCAGCCGTGCTCCCAATTACCGGCGCAGGCGAGCAAGATGCCCATGAACGCAGTGGTGGCGCCGTCCATGGGATTGAGCGCGATGGTTCGTTCCGCCACCGGCTTGAATACCTGCCTCTCGCGCCGGAAAAAGAGCGCCTGTGCGAGGGCCTGGCTGGCCAGCGGACTGGTGGGGCTGGCTTCCACGGCACGCTGCGCCGCCGCCAGAGCACGGCCGAGCGGATCGGGCCGCACGTTGAATCCGAACATGTATTCGTCGCAGTAGGTGGTAGCCAGCATGGCCCAGCAATCACCTTGATCCGGGGCGTCACGGGCCACGCGCTCCAGCAGGCCGCGCACGGCCGCGTGGCCTTGCGGGGTCATGCTCTCGTGCAAAGTGAAGACGCGGAAGACCGCTTCGTACGGGCTCAACTGCTCATCAGGCTTATTGCGGATGGCGGCGGTGATGCTGCGCGGCAGCACGCCATGCTGGTCCGCGACGGTGGAAACGATGCGCGGGGCGAGCTGATCCTGCAGCGCGAAAATTTCTTCCGGGCGGAAGGCGCGGTCGAAGCTCTCGGCCCATAGGTGGGCTCCGCTGGCCGCGTCCACCAACTGCACGGCGATGCGCAGCACAGACCCCGCCTGGCGCAAGTTGCCCTCCATGACGTAGCGCGCGCCGAGGGCCTTGCCGATGGTCCGGAGGTCTTCCGATTCGCTCAAGTGGCGCAGCGTGGAGCCTCGCGCCACGACCCGCAGATAGGAGAAGCGCGAGAGCCCGGTGATAATCGCCTCGGAAATTCCTTCCGCCAGCGCTTCCAGCGACGGATCCGAGCCGCGATACTTGAACGGCAGCACCGCGATCCAAAAACCCTCATCCGCGCGGGCGGCGCCGGAGCCGCGGTCCTCAAACTCGCCGGGTTCCGGCACCTCGGCAGCGGCGGCACGGCCGGAGGCGGTGTCGCGGTTGAGCCGTTGCAGATCGGCACGCAAGTCCGAAGCGTGCTGGTAGCGCAGCTTCGGGTCCTTTTCCAGCAACTTATTGATGATTTCCTCGAGTTTGCGCGGAAGAGCGGGATTCAGCCGCGCGATGGGGGCGGGCGCGCGCCGGAGAATAAAATCAAAGATGGCGGCCGAGGTATCGCCACGGAAGGGCAGAACTCCCGTGGCCATCTCGTAGAGCACCACGCCAAATGAGAAAAGATCGGTGCGGGCATCGAGCGGCTTGCCCAGCGCCTGCTCGGGGGACATGTAGGCCACCGTGCCGACGGCGGTTCCCGGGCTGGTGAGATGCTCCTCGCCCAGCCCCAGGGTGAGCGCTTCTGAAAAACCGGCCGCGCCGCCCGGCACGCCTTTTTGCGGCTGNCTTTTTGCGGCTGCTGCTTGGCCAGGCCGAAGTCGAGGATCTTGGCCTGTCCGCGCGAAGTGAGGAACAAATTGGCGGGCTTGATGTCGCGATGGACGATGCCTTTGGAATGCGCCGCATCCAGCGCGTCCGCCACCTGCAGGGCGAAATCGAGGAGGCTCTCCAGGTCCAGCGGGCCGGAATCGACGCGATGCTTCAGCGTGCAGCCTTCCAGAAATTCCATGACGATGAAGGGCTGCCCGGCATGCTCGCCGATTTCGTGTATGGTGCAAATCCCGGGATGATTGAGCGCGGAAGCGGAACGCGCTTCGCGCCGAAAACGCTCGAGCGCCAGCGGGTCCTGGGCCACGTCGGAGGGCATGAACTTGAGGGCAACTGCGCGGCCCAGGGTGGTGTCTTCCGCCTTGTACACCACGCCCATACCTCCACCCCCGAGTTTTTCCAGGATGCGGTAGTGCGAAATGGTCGTGCCGATGATGGACGGTAGGGAGGGCACCCGGCCCGAATCTTAGTGTGCGCCCTCCGGCAAGTCAACGCAGGCGGGCGGAGAGCAATTCGAAAGCGGCTTGGCGGATTACGGGATCGTCCCCGAAGCCCTCCAACCAGTGCACCTCCGGCTCGCGGCGGAACCAGGTGATCTGGCGCTTGGCGTAACGGCGCGTGGCCTGCAGGATGGCGTGGACGGCGGCCTCGAGCGTGACCACGCCGGAAAGATGCGCGCGTAATTCCCCGTAGCCGATGAACTGGAACGGTTTGGCTTCGGACGCCACGCCGCGCGCCGCCAGGCCGCGCACTTCTTCGAGCCAGCCGGCTTCCAGCATGGCGCGCGTGCGGCGCTCGATGCGTTCATAGAGCGCAGCGCGCGGCGGAATCAGTCCGATTTTTACCGGGGCATAGCCCTCCAGGCGCGGGCGGGGCCGGCGGAGCACCTCGCTCATGGGCTTTCCGGCTTTGAGGCTCACTTCAACCGCGCGGATGGCTTTTGCCGTATCCCGCGGGGCGATGCGCGCAGCCGAGGCGGGATCGAGCCGCGCCAGCATGCGGTGGATGTATTCCGGCCCGCGCGCGGCGGCCCGGGCACGCAGGCGCTCGCGCAGATCTTCGGAGCGTCCCGGCGCATCCGCCAGCCCTTCCAGGAGCGCGCGCCAATACAGGCCGGTGCCCACGGTAAATACCGGCATGCGCGCGCGGCGGCGCAGGTCCGCGAGCACCTCGAGCGCACGCTTGCGATATTCCCCGGCGGTAAAAACCTCATCCGGCTCGAGCAGGTCCATCAAATGGTGCGGCACGCCGCGCTGCTCTGCGCCGCGCACCTTCGCCGTGCCGATATCGAAGTGACGATAAATCTGAGTGGAATCGCAGCACACTACTTCCCCGCCCCCCCGCAAAGCGATTTCCATGGCCAGCGCGGACTTGCCCGCGGCCGTGGGGCCGAGGACGGCGACCAGCGGAACGGCAGGATTCATTCGAACAGGCGCCCGTAGCGAATCACAAGATACGCGAAGAACAGCAGGCCGAGCAGCAGTGAACCGAGCACCTGGGCCCGGGTCGGCTTCATTGCGCGGCTTCCATCGGGAGATTGTAGAGGAAGATGAAGCGCAGCTCGATATACGGCCCGCTGAAGGCGGAGGGCAGCGGCTCGAAGGGGCTGGAAGCGCGAATCGAAGACATGGCCGCGCGATCCAGCGGGTCCTTGCCGGAGGTCGAGCGCAGGATGGGCTCGGGCAAGGGCACGTTGCCGTCGCGCTGAATCTTGAAATCCAGAATCACGCGGCCGCGGTCGCCCAGCTTAGCGGACTCCGGCATGATCGAATACCAGTTGCGTTTCACGCTGGCCAGCACGCGCGCTATATAGCTGTTAAAGTCCACGCCCTCATCCGGCGTGAGCATCTGCACGGCGCCGCCCAGATAGCCCTCGCCGCCGCCACCGCCGCCGCCCGGATAGCCTCCGCCGCCCGCGCCGTGGGGGATGTAGCCTCCGAAGGAGGCAGCGTTATTGTTGCTGCGGCTGGAAGAACCGCGCGCAGCGTCCTCCAGGGCTCGGCCAGGCGACATGGAGGGAAGCCGCAGTTTGGGCGTGGGATTCTCCGGCACAGGAGTGGGATTTTCCATGCGCAGCGGTTGCGGACCCCGCGGCAATGCTTCGGCAGGTGAGGGCGCGGCCCGCGGCGCCGGCGCGCTGGGCAGCTCGTCCACCGGCCGGGGAGAAACCACCCTCGGCGGAGCTGCCAGAGCGGGCGGAGAGGAAGGAATCACCTCCGGGAGCGACCTCTTGATCATGCCCGGGTCAATGCGCAGTTTGTCGCTGGGTGCGGACGGCGTGGGCGTGGACTTCGGCTTGTTGAACATGGAGCCAGGCGGCAGGTAGACGACCAGATTGCGCGCCAGGGCGTCCATTTCCGCAGTGGTGGGTTCGCGATGGGGGAAGAACACAAACGTGGCCACCACCGAGCCCACCAGAATCAGATGCAACAGGACGGACGCCGCGGGCACCACCCAGCTCCAGTCCCGCGGCATCTGGCTGACTTCCTTGGGCATGAACTGGACTTGGCCGGTGATGAACACGTCCGGCGTGACCAGGTCTTCCTGCTCGAGCACTTCGATGGGCAGAGGCGCCTCAGCAACCAGCTCCGCGGGTCGGGCATCCACGGGAATGGCCACGCGTTCGTCGGCGTCCGTGGGCAGGTAGGACTCGCCCGGCTTGGGCATTTCCAGTTCGCCCGGCACTGCTTCGCGGGAAATCAGCGTGCGCTCGCCCAGCACGTCCAGGGGCATGTGCAGCGGAATCTTGCTTTCCGCTTCCAGCGGCCGGATCGGCATCTCCGCGGGGACCAGCGTGCGATCATCCAGAATGGTCCAGGCGCGGCGGCGGCCGTCCGTCGAGGCGGCAGTCACCGGCGTGAGCTTTACCGGAACTAGGAACCGGGGAATCATGCGGGTTGTTCGGGGACGAGTTCGTCGAGTTGGACGCGTCCCCGATGTTCGAGGATGCCTGCCATCACGCGGTCTGCCAGCTCCAGGGCCCGCCGCCCGGCAGCGCCATCCACCAGGGGGACCCTGCGCGTACGCACCGAAGCAAGAAAGGCCTCCAGTTCCGCGCGCAATGGCTCGACGGGCTCGGCCGGGAGCTTTTCGAACGCAAATTGCGGCCCGCCGGCGGTGGCCGGATGCGCCGCCGCCGCAGAGTCCGCCACGCGGATGCGCACTGCGTCGCGCCGGCCAAAATCCACCGAGAAATATTCGCGGGCCTGGAAAAAGCGCATCTTGCGCACGCGTTCGGTGGAGACCCTGCTGGCGGTCACATTGGCCACCGCGCCTCCGGAAAATTCCAGCCGGGCATGCGCGATATCCACGCGCCGGGTGATTACCGGAATACCCACGGCGCGGACGTCCGTCACGGGCTCTCCCACCACCGCCAGCAGAATGTCCAGGTCGTGGATCATCACATCATAAATTACGTCCACATCGAGGCTGCGTGGCGNAAAAGATGCCCAGGCGATGCACCTCAAAGAACAGCGGCCGCGCCACGTGCGGCAGGACGGCGGCGAGGCCGGGATTGTAGCGCTCCAGATGGCCGGCTTGCAGAATGCGCTCGTGCCGCCGGGCCGCGGCGATCAGGCGGTCCGCTTCCACCAGCGATGCGGCCAGGGGCTTTTCCATCAATACGTCAATGCCCTGCTCCAGAAGCGCGCAGCCCACACGGGAGTGCTCGATGGTGGGCACGGCCACCGAAGCCGCATCCGCCTTGCCCGCCAGGGTCTCGATGCCCTCCAGCGCGGGCACTCCAAATTCCGCGGCCACCTGGTCGCGCCGGGCGTGATCCACGTCGTACACCCCGGCGATTTCCGCGCCCAGTTCCGCATAGACGCGCACATGATTGCGCCCAAAATCGCCGCAACCCACCACGGCCACTCGCGCCCGGACCGCAGTCACGGTTGGGCCTCCGGCGTGGCGGCCGGCTCCCTNCTGGGCTGCGTGCCGGGCGGCTCGACGGCCTCCAGGGTGATACCGGCCGCATCGGCGGCGGCGAGCAACTCCGCGCGGTCGAACAGCAGCGTGCGCCCGGCGTCAATGCCCAGGGCGGTGACGCCGCAGCGGCGCAGGACTTCAACAGTGGGCAGGCCGATCACCGGAACATCAAAGCGCATGTCCTGGCCCGGCTTGCTCACCTTGACTACCGTGAGCGGATGGCCGGCGGCCAGCCGCGCCGCGCGTTCGATCGCCGCATCGGTGCCCTCCATGGCTTCAATGGCCGCGCAGGCACAGGAGGAAATCACCACCGTCTGGCCGAGATCCAGCGCGGCAATGTGCCGCGCCACGCGCCGGCCGTAATCGAGATCGGCGCGCTCGGCCTCCGTGGGCGCGCGGCGGGAGAGCACTCCCGGCTCCGCCAGCAGCGGCTGCAAAAAGACGGTGGAATCCACCAGTTGGATGCCTTCCTCCTCCAGCACCTTGGCCACCGCTCCGATCAGCGAGTCCGTGTTCTTCACCGCCAGCGACATCAGCAGGCGCGTCATCTTCCAATCCGGACGGATGCCGCTGAAAAGCTTGGCATGCTTCACCTGGCCGGCCATCACCGCGCGGGTCACGCGCTCCGATCGCAACAACTCAATGGCGCGGCCCAACTCCCCCAGGCTCACCCAGTGCACGCGGCGCGCGGCCTGGGCCAGTTCCGGCGAAGCCTCTTCGCGGATGGCCACCACGGCCATCTCCACTCCCTGGTGCCGCGCGGCTTCCAGCACCAGGAAGGGGAAGCGGCCGTTGCCGGCAATCAATCCCCAGGTTCCCGCGGCAGACGGCGCGGACGCCCTCCCGGATTTTTCTGTCGCAGCTTTAATGGCCAACTTTTCCCCACTGGCCCGGGCGGCGCCGCCCCGCCGGCTACTTGGCGATTCCGCGCTGTGCGGTCTCGATAAAACGCACCAGTTCCTCCACGTCCTGGCAACCGGCCAGCTCCGCGCGCATGCGCTCCACGGCTTGCGTGGTGTTGAGTTTGGAGCGCAGCAGCAGCCGGAAGGCCTGCTCGATGGCGGCAACCCGCTCTTTGGAAAAACCGGCGCGCTCCAGGCCCAGCGTGTTTACGCCAAAGCAGCGCGTTTCGCGGGGCGCCACAGTCTTGGAAAATGGCAGCACGTCCTGCGTGATCACGGTGTTGGCGGCGATATATGCGTGGCGGCCGATGCGGCAGAACTGATGCACCGGGCAAAACGCGCCCACCGTCGCGTAATCCTCCACGGTCACATGGCCGGCCAGCGTAGCGCCATTCACAAACAGGGTATGGGAACCGACTACGCAGTCGTGCGCGATGTGCGCATAGGCCAGAATCAAATTGTCGCTGCCCACGCGCGTCACCCCTCCGCCTTCCGGGGTGCCGCGGTTCACCGTGACGAATTCCCGGAACACGTTGCGGTCGCCCACTTCCAGCCGGGTAGGCTCGCCGTGGTATTTGCGGTCCTGCGGGGTCGCGCCCACGCAGCAAAAGGGATGAAAGATGTTCTCACGCCCAAAACACGAAGGCCCTTCCACCACCGCGTGCGCATGCAGCACACAGCCGTCGCCCAGTTCCACCCCTTCGCCAACCACCGCGAAAGGCCCGACCTCCAAGCCGCGGCCCAGCCGGGCTCCGGGCGAAATCACGGCCTGCGGAGAAATGGCGGAAGGGGGATCGGCAGCCGGTGCGGCGGCGCGCCCGCGGGAATCCGCTGCGCTCATGTTCGTTCTGTCACTCTGTGCATGAAATTTCCAGATTCCGTGGCCGGGACGGCCGGTCCACGGGGCCGGTTAGCCGCGATCCACCATTTTGCACATCAGGATGGCTTCCGCCGCCAACTCTTCGCCCACCCAGGCCTTGCCGTCCAGCTTGCAGAAATCGCCGCGCCAATTGGCCACGGTCATTTCCAGCCGCAGCAGGTCGCCGGGCAGTACCGGCCGGCGGAAGCGCGCCCCGTCGACTGCCACAAAGTACAGCAGCTTATTCTCGCGGTCCGGGATTTCCATCAGCAGCAGCAAACCGCCCGTCTGCGCCATGGCCTCGATAATCAGCACGCCGGGCATCACCGGCTTGCCGGGAAAATGCCCCTGAAAAAACCACTCATTGAAGGTGACCGCCTTCACCCCGGTGATGCGCTTGAGCCGCTCCATTTCCAGAATAGAGTCCACCATCAGAAAGGGATGGCGGTGCGGCAGATACTTCTGGATGGCCACCGAATCCAGGATCATCGCAGCCCCTTGGCCAGCTTCGGCCTTCGCTTGTTCACCGGGCCCCGCCCAGCGGGGCAGACACGTTTCGGCGTGCAATTCAGTCAAACGATTATAAGCGAAAGTCCGCCGGGTAAGGAATTCAGGGGTGGGGCGCGAAGGTCATTCGCGCGGGATTCGAAGGAAAGGTCGCGAAAGCAGGAAGCCGCCTCTGTATCGCGTGCGGCGGTAGCTATTTACAACCCTGGTTGTGTGCCAGGAGTCGAGGCCCGGGTGACCACACCACTCGCCGGGCCCGCAAAGAGTGGTAGCCGCAGGGCCGTGGTGCTGCGAATTGCCTGGCGAGCTACTGCGTGAGATCCGTGGATTCTTGCGCTGATGCGACCGCTGCCGATTGCACACTGGACGGTGCGTTCTGCGCTTGGGATCGGACCGCAGCCGGTTGATCGGCCTGGACCGGATCATCCCAATGGGAAATCACCGAGCCGGCGTACCCAAATATAGCGCATAGTCCAAGAAGGCCCGCGGCCAACCCGAATGTCTTCAGGGGCTTCATACATCTCCTCCGTTCTTGCCGCCCTCGCCTTTCCAGGCCAAGGCTGCCCGCACTTGCGGGCCTGGCACTTCCTATCCTCTCCAGCCATTCTGACTGTTCCATTCCGGAAGCTCGATGGAACCGAAGTACTACGGAATGTCCTAAACGCAACCCTGAACTCGAGGACAGGGTCTCACGGGAGGCTGACCAGTTCCGGCCCATTGCGCGTGGAGAGGAGAAATTGGGGCAAGGCCGCAAGACCCGAAGCGAGGCGCAATCCCGCGAGAACATTGCTTGACCGGCGGAGGGCGGGGAGGGGCGCCTGCTGCCCAGCGCTACCGCCGGCCTCAAAGAAAACAGGTACAACCAGTGGAGGAAGGGCCGCTCCGCGGAGCAGCGGCAGAAAATCCGCGAGTGCTGCCAGAAGCGCTGCGGGCCGCCGCCGGAATCGGGCCGGCGGATTTCCGGGCCGGCGGCTACGGTGCGGAAAAGCGCTCGTAGCTCTTCATGGCCTGCAAGATGGTCTCCACGGCGGCTTCTTCGCCCATCGCGGAGTTGATGCTCATGTGATAGAGGTAGCGCGAGGGCCACTCCGCGCCGAAATACTGCCTTACGAAAGCGCGCCGCTCCGCGTCAATGGTTTCCACCAACTCCGTGGCTTCCTGCTCGCTTTTTCCCAGGGCCATCACCCGGCGGAGTTTTACCTCGCGCGGCGCATAGACAAAAACGTGGAAGGCATCCCGGCGGTTGCGCAGGATGTAGGGAGCGCCACGGCCGACGATCACGGAGTGACCCGCGGCCGCCACCATTTCCACTACCTGGTTGAGCAGCGCGACCATGCGCTCGGCGTCAAATACGTCCGCGTCTTCCACCGGCAGAATGCGCTCGTAGCTGCCACGGGCGAAAACTTTGGCCAGGCGGTAGAGCAGCGGGTCGCGCCGTTCGTCGTGGCGTTGGGCAGCCACGGCGGGGATCCGGGCCAGCTTGGCGATTTCTTCCGTGAGCGCCTGGTCCCAGAGTTTCCAGCCCAGGCGGCGGGCCAGTTCCGCGGCGATCATGGCGCCGCCGCTGCCGTATTCACGCTCGATGGTCAGGGTGCGGAGATTCATGGGTGTGCGCGCCACGCTCAGTGCACCGGCGCTTCCCCGCCGAGCCTGCTCTTCTTCAGCAAAAGCGTCAAGGGCACCATACACAGGGCCGAGATGGCCAGAATCTTGAAATTGTCCATATACGAGAGCACAGCCGCCTGCCGTCCCACCATTTCTTCGATCATCTTATAGGATTGCTGCACGGCCAGGGCCGGAGAGGAGCCGTGCGCGGTGAATGTGCGCGACATGCCCTGCAGCATGGCCTGCATCTTCATCGAGCCGGGATTCAAGTGCGCGGCCATGCGCGACTGGTGGAACTGCGCGCGGCGGTCCAGCATGGTGGTGACAAAGGAAATGCCCACGCTTCCGCCGATGTTCCGCGCCAGGTTGATCAGCCCGGAGGCCTGGTTGTTTTTCTCGCGCGGCAGATAGGAATACGCCGCGGTGTTGATGGGCACGAAGAGGAAGGCCAGGCCCACGGCCTGCACCACCCGCGCCATCACCGCCGTCCGGAAATCCATTTCCAGGTCGAAGTGGGTCATGCGGAAAAGAGCGAAGGACGTCCAGCCCCAGCCGAACACCAGCAGCCAGCGCGGCTGGTACTTGCCGAGCATGAAGCCCACCAGCGGCATCAGCCCCATAATCACGAACCCGCCCGGCATCAGGCTCAGTCCCGCCCTCTCTGCCGTGTACTCCAGAAGCGTTTGCATATACAGGGGCAGAAGCAGCGTGGTTCCGAGCAGCGCGAAGCCCACGATGAACATCATTCCATTGCTCACCGCAAAGGAGCGTTCGCGAAAGAGGTGCAAGTCGATTACCGGGTCCTTGTGATTCCATTCCCAGAATACGGCGAGGATCAGCGCGGCGGCAGAGAGCAGGCTGAGGGTAACGATGAAGCGGGAGCCGAACCAATCCTCGCGCTGCCCTTTATCCAGGACCACCTGAAGCGCGCCCAGCCCTACCGCCAGAAGACCCAGGCCGATGTAATCCAAGCGCGCTCCCGAGGCCTTCTTCTCCCGCAGGTAGGGTGGATCGGTGATCAGCCGGGAGGTCAGCACGATGGAGAGCAGCCCCACCGGGACATTGACGTAGAAGATCCAGCGCCAACTGAAATTGTCCGTAATCCATCCTCCCAGGGTGGGTCCCACGGCCGGGGCCAGCACCACGGCCATGCCGTACATGGCGAAGGCCATGCCCCGCTTGGCCGGCGGAAACGTGTCCGCCAGTATGGCCTGCTCGCTGGGCTGCAATCCGCCGCCGCCCAGCCCCTGCAGCACGCGGAAGAGAATCAGCGTATTCAGGCTGGGGGCCAGACCGCACAGAAACGAGCTGGCGGTGAACACCAGCACGCACAGCATATAGAAGCGCTTGCGCCCGATGAGATTGGAAAACCATCCGCTCATGGGCAGGATGATGGCGTTGGAGACGAGATAGGAGGTGAGCACCCAGGTGCTCTCGTCTACACCCGCGGAAAGGCCGCCGGCAATGTGCGGCAAAGCCACGTTGGCGATGCTGGTGTCCAGCACTTCCATGAACGTGGCCAGGGTGACGGTGATGGCGATCAGCCAGGGATTGACGTGCCGCTCCGCCTGCGGGGCGGCGAAGGCCAGGCTGCCGGCGGTGGGGGCCGCCGCGCTCACCGCACGCGAACCGTGGGAATCACCGACATGCCCACGCGGAGTTGGTGATCACGGTTCTCGCCGGAATCGAGCACAATCTTCACGGGGATGCGTTGCACCACTTTGACGTAATTGCCGGTGGCGTTTTCCGGCGGCAACAGGCTGAACCGCGCTCCGCTGGCGCCGGCGATGCTGTCCACGCGCCCCCGGTAGCTGCGGCCATTGCTGTCCACGGAAATAGTAACCTGCTGGCCGGGGCGCATCCAGTGGAGCTGGGTTTCCTTGAAGTTCGCGGTCACCCAGATGTCGTCCAGCGGCACCACGGAGAGCAGTTGCTGCCCCGGCTGGACGTACATGCCGGTCTCCACGTTTTTGTTCACCACGCCATCCACGGGGGCGACGATGCGGCAATATTCCCGGTTCAGGCGCGCCTGCTCCAACTCCGCACGCTTCTGGTCCGCGAGAGCGGAGGCGGAATGCGCGCGGGACTCCGTGATGGCCACCTGGCGCGGGCCGGTGCGCGCGGACTCCAGCGCGGCCTGCGCCTGGGTCAGCCGCTGCCGCGCCTGCTGCACCTGCTGCTCCGCCGCCGCCAGCGAAGCGCGGGCCCCGGCTACGGTGGCCGTGCTGGCGCGGGCTGTGGCCAGCGCCTGGTCGTATTGTTGCTGGGAGACCTCGGTTTTTTCCACCAGGGCGCGGTACCGCGGGAGATCGGCCTGGGCGCGCGCGTCGTTGGCCTCCGCCTGAGCCTCACTGGCCCCGGCCGCGTCCGCCAGCTTTTCCGCGGCGGCCACCCCGGCCCGCGCGTTTTCCACGTCCGCTTGCGCCCCGCGAATCTGGCTGGAGGTGCTCACCGAGGTTACCGGAACGTTGATGGACTGTGCCTGGGCAGAGGCTTCCGCATCCGCCAGCTCCGCCTGGGCCTTGGCCAGAGCGGTGTCGTAATCCCGGGGATCAATCTCCACCAGCACATCGCCCGCGTGGACATACTGGTTGTCGTCCACGTTTACCTTCAGCACGTAGCCGGCCACGCGCGAGCTGATGGGATGGACGTGGCCGTCAATCTGCGCGTCGTCTGTGGATTCATATTGCCGGAAATACAGCCACAGCCCGATCCCCGCGGCGAGCAGCAGCAGCACCACCACCCCAGCCGCCAGCGGCGCGTGGCTGCGCGGCTGCCGCAGCGGCGCTTCCGGAACCTCCTGGCGCGGCGCCGGCGGGGTTTCCGCTGACAGCACGGCGGACTCGTCCCGGGGAGCGTCCATCACCGGATCGTATCGTTTCTCGGCGGTCATGCTCATTTCCCTTTCAAATATTCCTCGACGCCCGCCTCCGCGTTGCCCATCGCGCGGGCCAGAGAGATTTTGGCCAGGTCATAACTGTACAGGCTCGAAATATAGGATTCGTTGGCGCTGGCCACGGCATCCTGCGCCTGGACTACTTCCACGTTGTTGGTCACGCCGGCGCGAAAGCGGTCCTGGGATTGCGCCAGCGTCTCATTCGCCAGGTCCAGGTTGCTGCGCGCCACAGCCACGCGTTCCGCGGCGGAATGCAGGTCCAGAAACGCGGCGCGCACATCGTAATCAATCTGTCCGCGGAGATTTTCCACCAGCGCGCGAGCCTGGTCCAGCGCGGCCTGCGCCACCAGGGCGTCGCCGTGCACGCGGTTGCCCTGAAAGATGGGCACGTTCAACACGATGCTGGCGTCGAACACGCCATGCGATTGCGCGGGATTGACGCCCACAACCCCGTAGTCGCCCAGGAAATCCAGCGTCGGCAAATACTCCGCTCCGGCCGCCGCCCGCGCGCGCTGCGCGGCTCGCAGGCTGGCGCGAGCGCTTTGGAAATCGGGCCGCGTGGCGTAGGCCCGGTCCAGCGCCTGCTGCAAAGTCAGCTGGGCCATGGGCTCATAGAGCGCTTTGTCCGCCAGTATAAATTCCTGTCCTGGCGGAAGGCCAATGGCGCGGCCCAACTGCAGCTTTTCCTTGGCAAAATCATTCCGGGTGGTAATGGACTGCTGGCGGCGCGTCTCCAGCTCCACCTGCGCGCGCAGGGCATCAATGGACGGTGCCAGCCCGGACTTCAGTTGGTCCCGGGCCAGGTCGTAGAGCACCTGCGCGGTGGCCTGTTGGGCTTCTGCGGATTCCACGCGGGCGGCTCCGGCCACTGCCTGCAGGTAGGCGTTGCCCACGGCCAGCACCACCAGATCCCGCGCATCTTGATAGCTGAAGTTCGCCGCCTCCACGCTGGCGCCCGCCGAGCGCGCCCGGTTGATCTGGCTCCAATCGAAGAATGTCTGGTCCAAGCTGGCGCGCAGGCTGGTATAGCCGAAGGGACCGAGCACGCTGGGAATTCCCGGAAAGTGGGTGAAACCCAGCGCCGCGAGATCCACCTGCGAAGCGGTCTCCGAAAGCTGCAGATTGGAATTCGGCAGCAAACTGGAGAGCTGCCGCCACTTCTCTCCCCGCGCGCCGCCCACGTCGTATCCGGCGATCACCGCGCCCAGGTTCTGCTGCAGTCCGCGGGCGATGGCTTCGCGCATCGTAAGCGGAATCGTTTCGGCGGTGGCTGTGCCCGCAGGCACGCTGCCGGAAAACACAGGAGGCGTAAGCGGTCCGCTCTGCGAGCCGTTTGCGGGACTGGCGCTCTGCGGCGAATAGACGTACTGGGCGTCCGCTGCGGGAACGGCCAGGCCGATCAGCAACCACATGAGAATCGTCTCTCTGCGCATCACCCTTCACTTCCTTACTGGAGTAAATCAGGCTCTCCGCGGCACATGGCCCGCGCCGCCAAAGCGCGAAGCAGGGTACCCCAGTTGGATGCAAGAGCGGGCGGGAAGTTCTGTGCGCTCAGCGGGCTACTGGCATAATAGCGGACGTGACGATGGCCCGGACCATGCTCGGCTGGCTGCGCAAGCGGGAAGCGCATCTGGCACGCTTGCTCGGGGAATTTGTGCGCATCGAGTCCCCGAGCGGCGACCCGCCAGGAGTAAACCGCCTGGCGGCCCGGCTGGATTCGGAATGGAAGCTTCGGGGCGCGCGAGTGCGGCATTTGCGCGCTCCTGCGGCCTGCGGGCTGGCGGATCTGCTGCACTGCGAGATTCGCCAGGGGCTTGGGACCACGCGCGGCCAGATCCTTCTCCTCGGCCACACGGACACCGTCTATCCGCGCGGCACGCTGGCGCAGATGCCCTTCCGCCTCGTGCAGGGACGCGCGCTGGGGCCCGGGGCCTTGGACATGAAAGCCGGCCTGGTGATTGCCCTGGCCGCCATGGACGCGCTGCGAGCCGCGGGTGCCCGGCCGCGCCGGCGCGTAGTCTGCCTGTGGACTCCCGATGAAGAAGTGGGCAGCGTGTGCTCCCGCGCGGCCATCGAGCGCGAGGCGCGGCGCAGCGCGGCCGCGCTGGTGCTGGAACCCGGCACCGGCCCAGCCGGCAAATTAAAAACCGCGCGCAAGGGCGTGGGGGAGTTCCTTCTCGAGGTGACCGGGCGGGCCGCCCATGCCGGCGTGAATCCGCAGGATGGGGTGAACGCGGTGCACGAGCTGGCCCTGCAAATCGCGCGCATCACCCGGTACAACGAGCCGCGCCGGGGAATCACCGTCAATGCGGACGTGGTGCAGGGCGGCACGCGCACCAATGTGATTGCCGCGCAGGCGCGTGCGCAAGTGGACGTGCGCTGCGCGCGCGCCGCGGATATGCGCCGCATCGAGGCGCGGTTCCGCTCGTTGCGGCCCATTCTGCCGGGCGCAAAGTTGCGCGTTTCAGGCGGGATGGATCGTCCTCCCATGGAAGGCCGCATGTCTGCGCAGCTTTTCGAGCGGGCGCGGGCTCTCGGACGCGAGATGGGGCTGCGCATCGAAGAGTCCTTCACCGGCGGAGGGTCGGACGGCAATTTCACCGCGGCCCTCGGGGTACCCACGCTCGATGGACTGGGCGGAGCGGGCGCCGGGGCCCATTCGCCCGGCGAATACGTAACCACGCGTTCCCTTGTCGAACGCGCTGCCCTGCTGGCCGCCCTCTTGCTCACTCTCTAGTTTTGACCGCGGCCGCATCTCCCGGATGGGCGAGTTGCGCAGGGTCAGACTTTCGACCGCGCTCCTCTTCGCACAGTTCCATCGGCATGCGCATTTCTCCGCCCAGGCTCGCGAAGAACTGAAATCCTCATTGCGCTCCCGGTGAGCCGCCCTGTCCGAAAGGGCAAGGATGTCCCAACCCCTGGAAATTTTACCAGGTAGGCCGAGGGGGTGTTTCTCCATGCCTAGTATTTTCAATAGCGTAGAAGCAGGCCGAATGGCACGCTCCGTGCCATCAACCCTAGGGGGAGGAGTCTGGGCGAGTACTAGGAGGAGGGCTCGAATGAACTTCCTAAGGAATCGCCTTATGCAAGCGATGCTGGCGGCGGCCGGAATCTGCCTGGTGGGCGCAGGACTGGCCACTGCAAAATATGCACACAACAAGGCCGCGACCGCGGATGCCAAGGGAGGCAACGCGAATCTTCCCGCGCCGGTGACCGTCCCAGCCGAAACGCCGATCACCGTGCGCCTGGATCAGGCGCTCGATAGCGGTGAAAACCATTCTGGCGACACCTTCGAGGCACACGTTTCGTCGCCTGTGCTCGTAAACAACCAGGTGCTCATCCCGCAGGAAACACCGGTGCACGGTCGGGTGGTGGATGCGATTCCGTCCGGCCGGCTGATGAAGCCGGGACGCCTGGAGATCGCGCTGAGCGAGATCCAACTGAACGGCGAATGGATTTCCGTTGAGACCCACGACGCCCGCCGCAATGGCGGAAGTCATAAGAACCGCGACCTGGCCTGGATTGGCGGTGGTGGCGGGGGCGGGTTGCTGATCGGAGCGCTTGCTGCCGGAGGAAAAGGCGCTCTGATTGGCGGGCCGCTCGGCGCCGGAGCGGGCACCGCTGTGGCCTTTATGACCGGGAAGAAAAACGTACACCTGTCCTCGGAGACTCGGCTCGTTTTTTACACCTCGCAACCTCTCACGCTGATGCCTGCTCCGCAGGGCTGAGGTCCGGCAAGAGCGGACCCGCGCGCGCCAGTTGCCTGGCGCGCGCCCGCCCTGCCTGCTTCGCGTCCTTCGGCCTTTCCGCCTCTCTCGCGGCAGCTGAAAATCTTACGAATTCATACCGTAACGGTGCGCTCTTGGAATACACTCCGGCTGTGGCCGCACCGGATGGTGTCCCCGGCGCTTTTTGCCGACGGAGATGAGGAGCGTTCCCTCCAAGGGCAGGTTTTCTTCATCCCGCCGCGAAATCCTGCGGCTGGCGCTCGTGGCGCTGGCCAATTCTTCGCTTTCCGGTTGCCGCCTGCTCTTCACCAAACCGCTTCGCCCGGTCTGCGAGATTCCTCCGGCCGGGCCTCCCCCCGCGGAGTTGCCTGCGCTGACCATCGATGTCCACTGCCACTTCTTCAATGGCTCGGATCTTCAGGTCGAAAAATTTTTTGATCTGGTGACCCTGCCGAACCTGGGACTGCTGGGAAGCGTTCTGAGGGCCTTCTCCGGCCTGGTCCAGAGTATTTTCTGGAGTGACGCACCCACCGGCCGCGAGGAGTTACGCGCGCTGAAAGATACTCCGGCGTGCCCCAAGGGCGAACTGAAGCTCTCGGAGAAGGATCTGGAGAGTTTTGCAGCCAGGAACAGGCACCGCCCGCATAGCGTGCCGTCGCACACGCGAAGCCAGCTGTTTTCGGCCTGCGCGGTGACGCCGCCCCCCGGCGGAAACGAAGACCTGCGCGTATGCACCCTCTCCGAGACGGAAACAAGCCCATCGACGCGCACCGCGGCCGGGGGGCTGGAATACTTCAAACAAAATTTCCAGTACCGCTTCGTCTCTTTCCAGGAATATCTGGCCACGTTCAAGGCGGCCGGCCGGCCGCTGGACCTGATGCTGGCCAACCTGGTGGACTACGACTGGTGGCTATCGAAAGGACACCCCACGCAAACCAGGCTGCCCAGGCAAGTGGAGGTGATGGAAGAAATCAGCGTGTTGAGCAAGGGGCGGGTGCACGCCTTTGTGCCGTTTGACCCGCTCAAGGAGGTAGCCTACCGAGCCGGGAGGGGACATCGCACCGGATCCTCTCTGAAGCTGGCGCAGGAGGCAGTGCAAAGCCGCGGCTGCATCGGCGTAAAACTCTACCCGCCGATGGGATTTGCGCCCTACGGAAACGCCAGCATCCCCTGCCCTGACTTCTGGAAGCGCCCCTGGCTGCCGCATTGGTTGGACGGCTCGATCACTTATCCGGACGAGCCGCGCTCACGGAGCCTCGGCCAGCGCCTGGATGACGCCCTGGATTGCCTGTATGAATGGTGCACCAAGGAAGATGTACCCATTACCGCCCACACCACCATGTCCAACGGACCGATCAGCAAGTTCGAGTATCTGGCCGGCTCCTATTACTGGGCCAAGGCGCTTTCCAAATGGCCGGGATTGCGCATCAATTTCGGCCATCTCGGCGATTTCTCCGATCCGGAGAAGCTTCCCGGCTGCCTCGATTCCGACCACCTGATCGAGCTGATGCAGGACCGCGAGAAACATCCCCACGTCCATGCCGACGCCAGCTACTTCCAGCACATCCTGATGGAGGACAAAAACAAAGAGAAACTCGAGGAGCGGATTCGCTCGCACTATCAAACCTGCGGCGACCCCTTGCCGCGCTGCCTGATGTATGGGACGGACTGGAGCCTGCTGCTGAATGAGGGAGACGTGAGCCAATACCTGGCGGATTTCATCCAGCTCTTTGCGAAGATGGAGAAAGACCATACCTGCGCGCCGGATGGCGCTTCCCGGCGGTTCTTCGGCTACAACGCGGTCGAATGGATGGGGCTGAGGAGGGGGGAGCCCGCACGCCGGCGCTTGGAGGCCTTCTATCAATCGCATGGGCTGGACCCGGTCGCCGACCGGCCCACGTGGATGAACAAAGTGGATCAGGCGTGGCCGGAGGGCGCGCCCGGCGGTAATGACTCCCGGGCGCTGCTCAATGGACGTAGGTGGCGCGCAGGTACCTGATGGTTTCTTCTTCCAGCTCGGGATAATCCATGTGCAGAATGTCCTTGGCCGCGGTCTGCGCATCGCTGCCCGCGGCGATCTGGCTGAGCAGCCGCGTGATGTCTTCCGGCCCGCCCTGCTTCACGACGAATTCAACCACCGAGAGCGCCCAGGCATAGGCCACGTGCGCCTCATTGCCGGGGAGATTGATCCACGAGCCCTCCAGGGCTCCCAGGGAAATGGTCTGGTGCACGCGGTCGAACGCGGCGACGAAGCCGGAAGCGGAATCTCCCGCGCTGGCGCCTTCCATCCATTGCGCCACGCCTTCCTGGATCCACGTGGGGCAGCGGGCCCGCGTCTTCTGGGTGATGAAGCTGTGGGTCAGTTCATGTTTCAGGGCACGGCTCAGCTCCGGATTCATCTCCGTGAGCCCTTGCACGGGCATGCGGATGCGCCCGTCGTTGATGGCCCCGGCCCACCCGGGAGCGCGGGTGACGTCCATGAACGCCTGGCCGGTGTACAGCACCACGCCGATGGCCTCCGGCGGCGTGTAGTTCAGCGCGGATTCGATCGCGGAGAAGTGTGCTTCCAGCGTGCGCAGGATATCGCGCACCAGAGAAGGGGCCGCCGCCGCCCCGTCGTAGCGGACCTGAAAGTGCGCACTGCGCCCTTCGCGGTAACTGGCTTCCTCCTGCAGGTCGCGCTGGGCCTTGGCCAGCGCGCGTTCCACCTCCGGGTCTGCGCGCAGCGCCAGCGATTTCTTCCACTCCTCGACCGCGCGATCCAGCTTGTTCTGCCCGGAGTACGCCCAGCCCATGAACTTGGCCACATCCGCCGACTGCGGGTCCACGCGCCGCGCGCGCTCCAGATAGTCCAGCGCCTCCGCGTACTGGCTCTGCTTCAGCAGCAGATAGGAAAGATTCAGCAGCAGGCCCATGTTTTCCGGCGCAAAGGTAAGCCCGCGGCGGTACTGGTCCGTGGCCGCCTGCACATCTCCGTGCTGCATTTCAAATTGCGCGGCAACGTGATGCGCCATGGCCACGCGTTCCGCCGCCGGCTTGCCCCCGGTGGCCGCGGCGCGTTCCAGCTGCGCGAGGTAAGCGCGGTCAATCGACCCGCCGGCGACCACAGACTTCGCCACGGCCTCCAATTCCGCAGAGCCGGTCACCGGAGGCGAAGCGGCAGTGATCGGATTGGAAGCCGCGGCATCTCCCGCCGGGCCGCCCGTGCTCAAGTCCACGGAGCCGCCGCGCTCGATGCGCTCCACCGCGGATTTCGGCAGGCTCAGATGGCCCGCGGAAGTGTCAAAACTGTAATGGTCGCCCTCTTCCGCCACGCTGGTGGCGTGAATGCGCCGGCCACTCTTCAAAATGATGGTGTCCGCAGCGGAGCTTCCGGCCGCGGCCGCCAGCACTGCGATGAGGCAAGCAACTCTCCAGGGCATCGAACGCATACTAAGACTCTAGCAGATGGGTTGGGGAGGTGGTCGCGGCGTTGTCCCCGCGTGTTCCAATTGCTACAGTGAGGCCCGTGCGCTGGCTTGCTTCTGTTGCGGTGATTGGCTTGGTCTTCGTGGCTGCGGTCCAGGCCTCCCGCCCGGCCGCCTCCCCGGAACGCAAGCTGTACGCGGAATTGAACGCGCTGCGCGTGGATCCGGCGCGCGTCTATCACATCCGGCGGCTGGCGCTGCGCCGCGACGCCCTGCGCCTGGCCTTTGAGGACGGCACCCTGGGCCTGCTCCAGCCCTTCCAGGGACGCGTGCTCGGCGCGGTATTTTCCGGCAGCGCGCGCGTGCTGGCCACGCCCCGCGATCCCGCCGAAAAGCAGTCCATCGCGCGCTTTCTGGGCGTTCCCCTGGTGGACACCACCGTCACCCAGGCGTACCTGCGGTTCACGGACCAGACCGGGCAGGAGATCGAAGCCTTCCTGCGTGCTTCCGGAGCGGCTCCTCAGGAGAATCAAGGATTCGTGGACGAGTGGGACCCCCTGGTGGCTTCGCTCAATTCCGTCAATTCGGTGCGCACGTTGTGCGATCTGGAATCTTCTTCCCCGCTGCCGTATTTCCGGGCCACGCTGGGCGGCAGCGAGCACGGCACCTTTGAAGTCTCCGTGGACGACCGCCGCCGGGAACAAATCCTGATGGGCCAGGTGAAGTACCGCGAAGGCGGCCGCTTTTACGATCTGTGGGCCATGTTTCCCCGGCAGGAAGGGCCGGGCGATCCGGCCATTGCCGCTGCGCTGCGCTACGACCTGGACACTACGGTCGAAGAGTCCCTGGCCATGCACAGCCGCGCCGGAATCACGCTGCGCATGCTGCGCGACGGGGAGCGCATTCTGCCCTTCACGCTTTCCCGCGAGTTGCGCGTGGAAAGCGTCTCCGATGGCGCGGGTCAAAGTCTCGAATACTTCCAGAACGAAGACATGAGCCAGCAGGAGATCGTGCGCCACGGCGACGATATTTTTTACGTGGTTCTCCCCCAGCCCGCGCGGGCGGGCCAGGAGCAATCTCTCGAAGTGAAGTACAGCGGCACGGTGATTACCTCCGCCGGAAACGGCGTGTACTACACGGGGGAGCGCGGGGCCTGGTATCCGCAGCCGGCGGATTCCGGTTCCTTCTGCCCCTTCGAGCTGGACTTCCGCTGGCCGCGCAAACTGGACCTGGTGGCCACCGGCCGGAAGAGCGCGGAACAGGAGGAGGGGCAGTGGCGCTCCGGGCGCTGGAGCTCGGACCAGCCGCAGGCCATCGCCGGCTTCAACCTCGGCACCTTTACCCGCGCCACTGCGGAGGCCGGTGCGGTGCACGTGGGCGTGAACGCCAATCAGCAGCTGGAAGATGCGCTGTACAGCCTCTTCCGCTCTCGTCCCGGCCCTGCGGTGGTCGCGCCCTTCGGCCCGCTGGGATGGGGACGCACTTCGGACGCCTGGAAGCTCGCGGATTTGGCCGCCAGCGCGGCTTCGCCGGCGCCGGTCCCCCGCCTTCCGGCATCGGTCATTGCGCAGATCGCCAGAGACATCACCGACGCCATGCTCGGCCTCGAGCAATGGAACGGCCCCTTTCCCTTCCCGCGCATCGAAGTTTCCCCCCTGCCTTCCGCCGTGGGCCAGAGCTGGCCGGAGCTGATGTATCTCTCCACCGTCTCGTTTCTGCCCAAGGAAACCCAGCAGCGCGCTGGAGTCTCCGCGCTGGCGCGTTTTTCTTATTCCGACCTCATGCCCTTCCACGAACTGGCCCACCAGTGGTGGGGCAATCTGGCGGGCGCTGCCACCTACCGCGACGACTGGATTCTGGAAGGCTTTGCCAACTACGTGGCGCTGATGTACATAGACTCGCGGGTTCCTCCCGCGCGCACGCTGGCGCAGGTGCTCCAGGATTACCGCGCGGACCTGCTGGCCAGGATACCCGATGGTTCGCGCATCACGGACGACATCGGCCCGCTCGCTCTCGGCGAGCGCCTGACCGCCTCCACCGCGCCGCAGGGTTACAGCCGGCTGGTTTATCCCAAGTCCACCTGGGTGGTGCACATGCTGCGCATGATGCTCCAGGCGCCCGGCGCGAAAGATCCCGATGCGCGCTTCCGCGGCCTGCTCCGCGCGCTGCTGGAATCCCATCGTTTCAAAAACCTCACGGAAGAGGACCTGCGCCAGGAAGTCAAGAAGGTCATGACCCCGGAGATGGGTCTCGAGGGCATGCCCTCCATGGACTGGTTCTTCGAGCAGTGGGTGCACTCCACCGGCATCCCGCAATATTCCGTGGATTACAAAACCACCGCGCACGCTAAGGGAGCAGTGGTGGAAGGCACGCTGCGTCAGGGCGGCGTGCCGGAGACGTTCCTGGCGCGCGTGCCGCTCTATGCCGCCGCCGGCAGCAGGCACGCCCTGCTGGGCTACGTGGTCACCAACGGCGAGGAAACTCCCTTCCGCTTCACCTCCGCCGTGAAGCCGGAACGCATCCTAATCGATCCCAATCAGACCCTGCTCACCGCCCCGCAGTGATTGCGCCGCCTCCGTTGGGTGATACGCTGCTGCCGTGCCGCTCCGTTCGTGGAAACCCGGAAGGGCCCTGCGCCGGCCCTCCTTCCCCGCATTTCGCGCGGTCTTGGCGGGGGTGCTGGTGAGCTGCCTCTCGCTCGCTCATTCCAGGCTTGCGGCACAGCAGCCAGGCGGCACGCAGAAAAAATCGAAAAGCCGGACGCTGCGCTGGAATCCTCCGGCCCTGGACTCACCCGTCCGCTCCCTTGCCGCATCGCCCCCGTGCCCGATTGCCGGCGTCCTGGAACAAGCCGGCCGGCGCGCCGCGGAGCTGGTCAGCAATCTCCAGACCTTCACCGCCCAGGAAGAGGTTCAGTACCAGATTTCCGATCGCCTCTATGCCTTGCAGGATTTCGGTTCCGAGACGTTCGAGTACGTGGTTTCCTTCGCCCCTCCGGAAAAGGGCCTGGTGGTGGAAGAGTATCGGAATCCCATCCACGGCAGCAGCCGCACTCCCACCGCCACTCAGGACACGGGCCTCCCGGAGATGGCCCTGATCTTCCTTCCGGAAATGCAGGCGGATTACGAGATGACCTGCGAGGGATCCACCGAGTGGGAGAGCCGGCCCGTCTGGGTGGTGCGCTTCCGGCAGCGTCCCGAGAGGCCCAGCCGCATGTTCTCCTTCAAGTCCGGCCATGCCGTATATCCCGCCAAACTCAAGGGCCGCGCCTGGATTGCTTCCGATTCCGGAGAAATCGTGCACCTGGAAACCGGCCTCATGGAGGAAATTCCGGCGGTGCGGGTGCGGCGCTGGTTTCTCTCGATTGACTACGCTCCGGTGCAGTTTCAGACCCGGCCGGTAAGCATCTGGCTGCCGCAGAGCGCCGATGGCTACTGCGACTTTGGCGGACAACGCAGCATCGTGTACCACACCTTTTCAAATTTCATGCTCTTCTCCGTGCAGACCGAACAAAAAGTGGAGAAGCCCAAGGTCCCGTGAGTCCCGGCAAAACCGGGCTGCTCACCTTTCGGCTCGCGCATTGGCCGGGCAGTGATCATCCCTTCGCGGCGAGGTTTGCCGCTTCGCCGCCGAAGCGACCCGGGTGATTCTTCCCCATCGCCGCTTCGCCAAGTCGCCGCCCGGCGTCGTGGCGATATGGGAGGGCACCCCGCCGATCGAGACGTAGTTCCACAGCACTTGCAATGTGGGGAGGCTCAGCGCCGTCACCGTCGTGCCGTCGGTCACGATCGCCGTGTTGTTGTCCCCCAGCACCATCCCGTCGTCAGAGTACCAGGGTACGCCCGCATT